>Ga0214468_1000382_pt1 | contig 14031 bp, 14 predicted proteins | sample RVTome_9_FD_187334 | JGI IMG/M metagenome (GOLD analysis project Ga0214468, IMG submission 187334) | Soil microbial communities from uranium-contaminated site in the Upper Colorado River Basin, Wyoming, United States - RVT155D38 HiSeq ...
GAGGACGCGGACGCGAACGTCGCCTTCGTCGCCGAGGCGCTGGGGCCCGAGCGGCCGCGGGCGGTGCTCGACCTCGCCTGCGGCAGCGGCCGGCACACCGAGGCGCTGCGGCGGCGCGGCTTCCGGGCGCTCGGCGTCGACCTGTCGCTGACGCTGCTCGCCCGGCGGCCCGACCTGCCGCGGGTGTGCGGCGACATGCGGCGCCTGCCGTTCGCCGACGGGTCGTTCGACTGGGTCCTCAACTTCTTCACCTCGTTCGGCTACTTCGAGAGCGAGCGGGAAAACTTCCGGGTGCTCGAGGAGCTCAACCGGCTGCTCGCGCCGGGGGGGTGGTTCTTGATCGACTTCCTCAACCGCGAGCGGGTGCTCGCCGAGCTCGAGCCGCGGCAGAGGCTGGAGGAGGAGGGGAGGCGGATCGACATCCGGCGCTGGTTCGACCCGGCGACGTCGCGGATCAACAAGCGGATCGCGCTCAGGCCCGCCGGCGGACCGCCGCGCACCTACCTCGAGAGCGTGCGCGCGTACACCAAGGACGAGGTGGTCATCGGCCTGTCGTGGGCCGGGCTCGAGGTGACCGCCCTGTACGGGGACTTCGAAGGGAGGGACTACCGGCGTGACAGCCAGCGACTCATCCTCGTCGGCCGCAAGCCCGGCTGACGGCGGCGGCGCGGCGGTGCCGCCGGCGCGCGACACGCTGGAGGTGCCTCCGGCGGAGGCGGCCCGCGGCCGGTTGCGGGTCGAGCTGCCGGGGAGCGGGCTGCTGCCGCCGATCCCCGACGCCTTGCTGCGCGGCGAGGACCGCGACCTGCTGGCGCCGATGCGCTTCCTCGCTCCCGGCGCCGACCTGCCGGCGCGCCCCGCCGCGGCCGCCCCGCCCGACCGCGCCGCCCTCGCCGCCGGCCTCGCCGACGCGAACCGCGCCTACGGCCACCCGCGGGCCGACGAGCTGGCCGAGAAGCTCGCACGGCCCGGCACCCGGGTGGTCGTCGCCGGCCAGCAGCCGGGGCTGCTCGGCGGGCCGCTCTACACCTTCTCGAAGCTGCTCGCGGTGTCGCGCTGGGCGGCGGCGCTCGAGGCGGCGGGCGAGGAGGCGGTCGGCGTCTTCTGGGTCGCCACCGAGGACCACGACTTCGGGGAGGTCGCCCGGGCCACGGTCCTCGCGCCGGGCGGGCCGGTCGAGGTGGACCTCGGCGAGGACGCCGAGCCGCTGGCGCCGGTCGGCGCCCGCAGCCTCGGCCCCGAGGTCGAGCGCGTGCTCGCCGAGCTGCGCGAGGCGATGCCGGGCGACCGCTACGGCGAGTGGCTCGACCGGGTGGCCGCCTGGTACCGGCCCGACGCCCGCTTCGGCGAGGCGTTCTGCCGGCTGATGGCGGAGATGGCGGGCGCGCGATGTCCGCTGCTGCTCGACGCGATGCTGCCGGCGGTGAAGGCGGCCGAGCGGCCGTGGCTGGCGCGGCTGGTCGAGGCGCGGGAGGAGGTCGAGGCGGTCCTGGCGCGGGCCGACGCGGCGGTCGAGGAGCGCGGCCACCCGCTACAGGTCCACCCGCAGCGCGGGGTCTCGCCGCTGTTCCTCCATTTTTACGCTAAGCGTGGCGACGCGGAGCGTGATGACGCAGAGCGTGGCGGTGGGGAGCGCCGGCGGATCGGCTGGGCGGACGCCGGCCGCTTCGAGCTGCGCGGCGGCGAGGGGGCGCCGCGGCCGGTCGGGGAGCTCCTGGAGACGATCGCCGACAACCCGGTGGCGGTCTCGCCGGGGGTGCTGGCCCGGCCGGTCGTCCAGGACGCGATCCTCGGCTCCGACCTGATGCTGCTCGGCCCGGGCGAGCTCTCCTACCTGCCGCAGGTCGCCCCGCTCTACGAGGTGCTCGGGGTCGCCGCGCCGCACGTCGCGCTGCGCCCGCAGGTGCTGGTCGTCGAGTCGCACCAGGTCGACAAGCTCGACGAGGTCGGCCTCACCCTGGCCCAGCTCCTCGCCCCCCGCGAGGCGCTCGAGCGGGTGCTGGCGGCGGGGGCGGACGGTGACTTCACCGCCGGCCCGCGCGAGCGGCTCGCCGAGGTGCTCGCCGGGCTCGAGGCGCCGGCCCTCGCCCTCGACCCGAACCTCGAGCGGCCGCTCGAGAAGACCCGCGACCAGGCGCTGCGCGCCTTCGACGCCTTCGCCGGCAAGGTGCGCGCCTCGGCCGCCCGCCGCGACGAGGTGCGGTCCGGCCGGGTGGAGAAGCTGCGCGAGACGGTGCTGCCCGGCGGCAAGCTCCAGGAGCGGGTGGTCGCCTCGGCCCACTACCCGGGCAAGTACGGCGCCGGGGGATTCACCGAAGCCGTGTGGGAGCAGATGGAGCTCGACGGGGCGGTCCTCCAGGTGGTGACGCCGTGACCGGCAGCAACCAGGGGGTGGTCGCCGAGCTGATCGCCCTCGGCGCGGTCGACGTGCTGGCGGTCGGCGCCCACCCGGACGACGTGGAGCTCGGCTGCGGCGGCACGCTGGCGCTCCTCGCCCGGCGCGGCCGGCGGGTGGGGATCGTCCACCTGACCCGCGGCGAGCGGGGCACGCGGGGGACGGCCGAGGGTCGGCGGCGGGAGGCGGTGGACGCCGCCCGCACCCTCGGCGCCGTCCACGTCGAGCTGCTCGACTGCGGCGACGGCGGGCTGCGCACCGGCCCCCGCGAGGAGGACGCGCTGATCGCGGTCGTCCGCCGGCTGCGGCCCGAGCTGGTCCTCGCCCCGCCCCCCTCCGACCGCCACCCCGACCACGGGCGCGCCCACGACCTGGTCGAGGCGGCCTGCTTCTACGCCGGGCTCGCCGGGCGCGAGCTCGCGGCCGGCGGCGCGGACCTGCCGCCGCACCGGCCGGCCGCCGTCTTCCACTACATGCAGCACGACCCGTTCGAACCTCGCTTCGTCGTCGACGTATCCAGCGAGTGGGAGACGAAGCGGGCGGCGCTCGCCTGCTACCGCAGCCAGCTCCACCAGCCGGGCCGCTCCGAGGGCGAGGGGGACGACGAGCCGATGACCAAGGTGGCGAGCCGCGAGTTCTCGCTCGCCATGGAGGGGCGGGCGCGGCACTTCGGGCTGGCGATCGGGGCCGAGCTCGGCGAGCCGTTCGGCGGCCGGCTGCCGCTCGCGGTCGCCGACCCGATGGGGCTCCTGCCCGGAGGGGTGCGATGAGAGGACGTACGATGAGAGACGCGCAATGAGAGACGCGGGATGAGAGACGCGGGATGAAGATCGGCATCTCCTGCTACCCGACCTACGGCGGCTCGGGGGTCGTCGCCAGCGAGCTGGCGATGGCCCTCGCCGACGGCGGCGACGAGGTCCACGTCATCAGCTACGGGATGCCGACCCGGCTGGCCATCCGCAACCCGCGGCTGTTCTTCCACGAGGTCGCGGTCCCCCGCTACCCGCTGTTCGAGTACCCGCCCTACTCGCTCGCCCTGGCGACGAAGATGGTGGAGATCACCCGCCACCGCGGGCTGGACCTCCTCCACGTCCACTACGCGGTGCCGAACGCGGTCTCCGCCGTCCTCGCCCGGCAGATCGTCGCGCCACGGCCGCTGCCGGTCGTCACCACCCTCCACGGCACCGACATCACGCTCGTCGGCATCGACCCGAGCTACAAGGAGACGACCCGCTTCGGCATCGTCGAGAGCGACGCGGTGACCACGGTGTCCGACTGGCTGCGGCGGCAGACCTGCGAGCAGCTCGGGATCGAGGACTCGATCGACGTGGTCCACAACTTCGTCGACCCGGCGCGGTTCGACCCGGCGCGTCACGACCCCGGCGGCTGCGGCGGCAGCCGCTGGGCCGACCCCGGCGAGCGCATCGTCATCCACGTGTCGAACTTCCGCCCGCTCAAGCGGGTGATGGACGTCCTCGCCGTCTTCGACCTCCTCCGCGCCGAGGTGCCGCGCTCGCGCCTGCTGATGGTCGGCGACGGCCCCGACCGGCCGCTCGCCGAGCAGTACTGCCGCGACCGCGGGTTCTGCCACCAGGTGACCTTCATCGGCTCGGTGCCGATGGTCGAGGAGGTGCTGATCGGCGCCGACCTCTATCTTTCGACCTCGGAGACCGAGTCGTTCGGCCTCGCCACGCTCGAGGCGATGGCCGCGGCGGTGCCGGTGGTCGGCACCGCGGTCGGCGGCGTGCCCGAGGTGGTAGCCCACGGCGAGACCGGCTTCCTGCACGCGGTGGGCGACGTCGCGGCGATGGCGGAGTCGGGTGTGCGGCTGCTGACCGACCCGGACCTCCACGGCCGTTTCGCCGAGGCCTCGCGCCGGCGCGCCGTCGAGCTCTTCTCGGAGGAGGAGGCGGTCGCCCGCTACCGCGCCATCTACGAACGGGTGCTCGCCGAGCGCGACCGGGCCGAGCGCCGCCGCGCGGAGCGCCGCCGCGCGGAGCGCGGAAGGGCGGCCCGCGTCGCCGCGGTCGCGGACGGTTGAGCCGGCCCGCGCCCAGGTCGGAGCCGGGGCGCGCCCTTGTTGGCATCGCCCGCTCTCCGGTATGCTGCCCGGCGTAGCGCGTGAAAGTCCCTTGCGGCATTACCTTTCGAGCGAAAGGAGAAGGTCACGATGAGTGAGCCTACGGTCCCTCCCGGTCCGCCGTCCAGCCAGGATCCGCCACCGCCGCCGTCGGGCTCCGGGGCGCCGCCTTCCGGCTCCGGCACGCCCCCCTCGGGCGGCGCCCCGCCGTCGGGCACGGGCGGACCGCCGCCTCCGCCGTCGGGCACGGGTGCGCCGCCGCCGTCCGGCACCGGCGCGCCGCCGCCCGCCGGGGGGGGCGCCCAGAGCCCGAACCGCGGTCTGATGATCGTCCTCTCGTACCTGTGGATCCTGGCCCTGATCCCGCTGCTGACCGAGAAGGAGGACCGCGAGGTCCAGTGGCACGCCAAGCACGGCCTGGTGCTCTTCGGCGCCGAGCTGGTGCTCTCCATGCTGCTGTGGATCGTCGGCTTCGCCATCGACCTCGCGGGGATGGCCGGCTGCGCCTCCGGCTGCCTGATGCCCTCGATCTCGCTCGTCCTGTGGCTGATCATCCTGGTCGTCCACGTGATGTGCATCGTCAAGGGCGTCAAAGGCGAGCGCTTCCTCATCCCGGGCGTCAGCCAGTACGCCGACAAGTTCTGAGGTCCATCGACGCTGAGGAGGGAGACGCGATGAGCGAACCGATCGCCGGCGGCCCGGGCTCCGAGCCGCCGTCCTACACCCCGCCACCCGGCCCGCCGTCGGCACCGCCCCCGGGCGGACCGCCGGCGCGGCCCGGGCTCGCCTGGGAGCGCGAGAAGTCGGCCGGCACCCTGGTCGAGACGGTCAAGGCGCTGGTCACCGCGCCGGGCGACGCCTTCGCCCGGATGCTCGAGAAGGGCGACTACCTGTCGCCGGTGCTGTTCATCGTCATCGTCGGCGGCCTCGGCGCCATCGTCGGGCAGATCTGGCAGCTCGTCTTCGGCGCCGCCTGGACGGGGATGCTGCCCGCGGAGTACCGCGGCGAGCTCGCCCCGATGCTGGCGAGCCAGGGTGCGGGGGCGGTCTTCATGATCGTCCTGCTGCCCGTCCTGATGCCGGTCTTCGCCTTCATCGGCGCCGGGATCTACCACCTGTTCCTGATGCTCTTCGGCGGGCACAAGGAGTCGACCGCCGGGTTCGAGGGCACCTTCCGGGTGGTCGCCTACTCGTCGGTGGCGCAGCTCGCGCAGGTGGTCCCGTTCGTCGGCGGCATCGTCGCCATGGTCTGGTCGATCGTCCTGATGGTCCTCGGCCTGTCGACGGTGCACCGTACGTCGCAGGGCAAGGCGCTCGCCGCGGTGCTGGTCCCGTGGCTGGTCTGCTGCCTGTGCGCCATCGGCTTCGCGGTGATGGCCGGGATGAGCATCGCCGGGATGGCGGGCGCCTTCGGCAACTGAGCCGGAGCGGGGCGGGGCGGTGGACGCGCGACGGCAGCTCGGCCTCCTGTGGGGCGGGGTGGCCGCCGCGCTCGTCGCCCTGTCGCCGCTCGGCGCGCGGCTCGCCGCCGCGCTGCCCCCCTGCCCGCTGAAGTCGCTCACCGGCATCCCCTGTCCGGGCTGCGGGACGACCCGCGCCGCCCTCGCGCTGGCCGAGCTCGACCTCGCCGCCGCCTTCGCGGTGTCGCCGCTGGCCGCCGCCGGCTGGTGCGCGCTCGTCGGCGGGGGGCTCGCCGCGGGCGGGCTGGCCCTGGCCGGTGTCGGCACGCCGGACCTGCCGCGGCCGGGCGGGCGGGCCGACCTCGCGCTGCGGATCGGGGCGGTGGCGGCGATCGCCGTCAACTGGCTCTACCTGGTCGCCACCGGCGCATGACGCCCGGAGACACGGCCAGCCCCCCCGGCGGACCCTCCGGCGCGCCCGACCCGGGAGCCGGGCCGACCCCGCGCCGCGGGCGCGCCTCCCGCCGCACGAAGCTCGCGGCCGCGGCCGCCGTCCTGCTGCTCGTCGCCGCGGCCGACCTGTCGCGCCCGCCGGAACGGCAGCTCTCGGCCCGCTTCCTCCTCGGCGCGATCGATGCCTACCAGGCGACCCTCTCGCCGCGTCTCGGGCGCTTCGGCGTCGCCTGCCGGTTCACCCCGTCGTGCAGCCGCTACGCCGAAGGGGCGATCCGCCAGGACGGCGCCGTCGTCGGCTCGCTGCGGTCCGTCGCGCGCGTGCTCCGCTGCGGGCCGTGGACCCCGCCGGGCACCCACGACCCGCCGTGACGGCACCTCGATCAAGAAACGTCCAAGGCTGGAGGACGAACGACCTATAATCAGTCGCCTTTCTCGCGCTGACCGGAGCTCCGGCCCGAACGCCAACGAGGCCGCCCGAGGCGGGGGCTACGCCGCGGCGCGAACCAGGAGGACGATGCGAGTGCAGACCCCACGCCCCGCCCGCTGGCTCGTCGCGGCGCTGATCGCGGCGGCGGTGCTCGGCCTGCTCGCCTACCAGGCGGTCGACGCGGCCGAGAGCACCCGCCTGCGGGTGGGGGTGGGTATCCACCAGGGCCCGACCGGGCTCGAGATCAGCGGCGTCGAGCCGGGCGGACCGGCCGAGCGGGCGGGCATCGAGGCCGGTGACCGGGTCGTGCGGATCGGGACTTTGGCGACCGCCAAGGCGGTCGACTGGGACCGCGCGGCCGTGCACTTCGTGCCCGGCGAGGCGGTCGAGCTCGAGGTCGTCCGCGGTGAGGAGCGGCGGGTCCTCCGCATGGTGCCGGGCATGCCGTTCCCGTGGGCTCGCTTCGGGGTGAACACGCTGGCCGCGCTCGCCTACCTGGCGCTGGCGCTGCTCGTCGTGCTCCAGCCGCGGCGCGGGGTCGCCCACCGCCTGCTGCTCGTCTTCTCGGTCGCCGTCGCCCTCGAGCTGACCCTGCCGGCGACGACGATCGGCGACGTCGGCCTGATGGCCGCGGCGATGACCATCTACTACCTGCTGACCGGGCTCGAGATCGGGGTCGAGCTCCACCTCGCCTCGGTGATCCCCGAGCGGCAGCGCTGGCTCGCCGCGCGCGGCTGGATCGTGCCGCTCTACTACGCGGTCGGGCTCGGGCTCGCCACCGCGACCGCGGTCACCTTCCTCGCCGAGGACGTCGCCGGCCGCGACCTCGTCCCCTGGTCGTCGGTGCAGATCGAACAGCTCCTCCTGCGCTTCGCGATGCCGGTGTGGGCGCTCGCCGTCGCCGCGCTCCTCGCCGTGCCGGCCTTCTCGCACCCGAAGCCGCGGGGGCGACAGCAGGCGGCGCTGGTGCTCGCCGGGGTGGTGCCGTGGGCGCTGTTCGTGCTGCTCGTCGCCGTCGTCGGCGAGCAGGCCCTCGTCGGCCTCGCCTGGCTGGCGGTCATCGAGCCGCTGGTGCTGCTGTGCTACCCGGTGGCGGTGTTCGTCGCGATCTTCCGCTACCACCTGTTCGACATCCAGGTGCCGGTGCGCCGGAGCATCCTCTACGGCGCGGCGATGGGCGTCGTCTTCCTCGTCTTCTTCACTGCCCTCGGCGCCGGCGGCGCGATCTTCTCGCGGATCTTCGAGCAGGGCGGCTCGGTGTGGGCGATCGCCACCGCGACCCTGGTGCTGGGGTTGCTCGTCGGGCCGCTGATCCGGGCGCTCCAGCGCTGGATCGACCGCCGGCTGTTCCCCGAGCGCCACGCCCTGCGCGCCCACCTCGTCGCGCTCGCCGCCGAGCTGCCGGCGCTCGGCAAGGTGCCGCGGATGGGCGACCACCTGGTCGAGCGGATCTGCGGCATCTTCGGCGCCCGCTCGGCGCTGCTGCTGCTCGCCGACCCCACGGCCGACCGGCTCGGCGTGGTCGCCGTGCGCCAGCCCCCGGGCGGCGACGGCGTCGACCGGGCGGTGCTCTTCGCCCTGTCCGACCCGGCCGTCGGCGCCCTCGAGCGGGCGAGCCGGCCGGTGTCGCTCGCGCACCTCGAGGACGTCGTCGCCGAGCCGACGCCGCTGCTCGCCCGCCTGCACGAGCTCGGCGCCTCGCTCGTCGCCCCGCTGCCCGGCAATCGCCGGCTCGTCGGCCTTCTCGCCCTCGGTCCGCGTCGGGAGGGGGAGCGCTACCGGGGCGAGGAGGTCGAGCTGCTCGACCTCCTCTGCCGCCACGCCGCGATGGTGTTCGAGAACGCCCGGCTGTTCGAGTCGGCCACCTACGAGAGCCTGACCGGGCTGCTGCGCCGGGAGGTGGTCCTCGACCGGCTGGCCAGCGAGCTCGAGCGCGCCCAGCGCTACTCCCGGCCGCTGACCGTCGGCATGGCCGACCTCGACCATTTCAAGCGGGTCAACGACCGGCACGGCCACCTGGCGGGCGACTCGCTGCTACGGCGGATCGCCGAGACGCTGAAGGACTGCCTGCGCACCGCCGACGTGGTCGGCCGCTACGGCGGCGAGGAGTTCCTGCTCATCCTGCCGGAGACCGACCTCGCCGGGGCGCAGGCGGCGGCCGAGAAGATGCGCGCCGCCGTCGAGCGCACCTCGCTGCCGCTCGACTCCGGCATCGCCGGCACCGCGCCGGAGGAGACCTCGGTCACGGTGTCGATCGGCCTCGCCTCGCTCGACGAGCTGACCGTGGAGGGCTACCGTCACGTCACCGCCCAGGACCTGATCGCCGCCGCGGACCGCGCCCTCTACCGGGCGAAGGGCGGCGGCCGCAACCGGGTCCACCCGCTGCTCAGCCGCGCCGGCTGACCCGCGCTGGCGCAAGCCTGGCAGCCCGTGGTGAAAGTCCTCGGGGCCGCGGAGGTGCGTGCTAGCATCCGTGCCGGCGAGGGCGGCCCGCTTCCGGGCACCTCGAGCGCCCGCGCCGAGCCCGCCGAGTCGTACCGAGTCCCCGACATGACCCCGCCTCTCCCTGCCCGCAGTGCCGACGAGCGCCGCCCCCCGGGCGCGGCGGCGAGCCCGTCCCCCCCGCGCAACGCGCCGAGCGCCGCCCCGCGCGTCGTCCTCACCGAGGTGCGCCGGCTGCCCGAGGAGGGGCGGCTGCGGCTGACGTGGAGCGACGGCCACACGGGCGAACTGCCCTACGGCTACCTGCGCGGCTGGTGCCCGTGCGCCGGCTGCCAGGGGCACGCGCTGGTCCTCCGCCACCGGCCGCCGGCCGGCGAGGTCGTGCCGGAGACGATCCGCCCGGTCGGCAACTACGCGATCTCGATCGCCTGGTCCGACCGCCACGCGACCGGCATCTACCGCTACGACTACCTGCGCCGCCTCTGCCCGTGCGAGGCGTGCGGCGGGCCGGTCGAGGGCGAGATCCACGCGGAGGACCCGTGAGGCGGACGCGCCTGGTGCCGACCCTCCGCCCGCCCGCCGGCGCAGCCCTCCCCTCCCCGGGCCACGCGGCGCTCGCCGCCGCCCTCGTCCTGGCGCTCGGCTGCGCGACGCCCGAGCCCGCCGCCCCCGCTCCGCCGGCGCCGGCCGTCCCTTCCGAGGCGGCGGCCGACCCCACCCCCGACACCGAGAGGAGCGACGATCCGATGACCCGACCCCGCGTCCGGCTGACCACCTCGAAGGGCGCGATCGTCCTCGAGCTCGACCGCGACAAGGCCCCCGAGACGACCGAGAACTTCCTCGAGTACGCCCGCTCGGGCTTCTTCGACGGCACGATCTTCCACCGCGTCATCCCCGGCTTCATGGTCCAGGGCGGCGGCTTCACGCCGGACATGAGCCAGAAGACCACCCGGGCGCCGATCCACAACGAGGCCGACTCCGCTCTCGAGAACGAGCGGGGCACGGTCGCCATGGCGCGCACGAACGACCCGCACAGCGCCACGGCGCAGTTCTTCATCAACCTGAAGGACAACGACTTCCTCGACCACACCGCGAAGGACGCGCGCGGCTGGGGCTACACCGCCTTCGGCGAGGTCGTCGAGGGGATGGACGTCGTCGACGCGATCGCCGCCGTGCCCACGGGCCAGCGCGGCCCCCACGGCGACGTGCCGGTCGAGCCGGTGGTCATCGAGTCCACCGAGATCGTCGACTAGAGCGCGGATCGCACGCCGGCAGCCGCTCCGCGGCTGGGCGGGCGGTCCTCCCTCCTTCCTCCCTGCGGCGTACTGTCGTACGCCTCGGTCGGTCGTCGGTCCGGGTCGCCCGATCTCACGCACGCTCCGCGCTCTAAGCCCGACGATCGCGCTGCTGACGACGATCTATCTGCCGACAGTGACCAGCTCGACGTTTCTGGCCTGTAACCCCCGTCGGCCTTCGGCGACGGTGAAGCGCACGCGGTCGCCCGGGGCGAGCGGCCGGTCGGCGCGCACCTCGTCGGCGTGGACGAAGACGTCGACCGCGCCGTCGCGGCCGATGAAGCCGTAGCCGCGGCGCGGGTCGAACCACTTCACGGTGCCGGTCTCCCGGGCGGTGGCGGCGTCGGTCACCGGCGGGGCAGCGCCCGGCGGCACGGTGCGGTCACACCTCGACCCCCGCAGTCCCGCTCCTGGGAGCGGGGCGGCCGGGGGCGTCGGTGATGTTGTTCTAGCCGCGGACGACGTTGCGGGCCTGGTGGCCCTTGGGGCCCTGCACCATCTCGTAGGCGACGCGGTCGCCTTCGTTGAGGGTCCGGAAGCCGTCCATGACGATCGACGTGTGGTGCACGAAGACGTCCTCGCCTCCGCCCACGGGCTGGATGAACCCGTACCCCTTGGCGTTGTTGAACCACTTCACGGTCCCTTGGTTCTGCATCTCCACCCCAGCTCCTTTCTCCCGCTGCGCCGGTCGTGCCGGCGCAGCTTCCCTACACAGATCGGGCGCTCTTCGGCCCACGACAGAGACCGGCGCGACGCATCGCGCACCGCGCCGGGCTCCTACCGGTGTTCGGGAACCACACTCCTCGCAGCATCTACCTGGGGGTTTTCCTGAGACGGGATGTTGACACCGCCGGAGTCAAAACGCAAGCGGACCGCAGAGGCCATCGGGAAGGGGCCCGCGGGACGAGATGTGAGGAGCGAGATGTGAGGAGAGGGAGGGATGGTGCCGAAGGCCGGACTCGAACCGGCATGGGTCGCCCCACACGGCCCTCAACCGTGCGCGTCTACCAATTCCGCCACTTCGGCGCAGCGAAAACTCTAGCACAGCGACGACGCCGCGACCGCCTCCGGATCGCCGCTACGGGGCCGGCGTCTCCGGCTCGTCGGCCGGCGGCTCGCCGCCCTCGGCCGGGGCGTCCACGAGGTCGTCGATCGGCTCGACTTGGTCGGCCGGCTCGTCGAGCGGAAGGTCGGTGCCGGTGCCCTGCTCGTCGGCGTCGGGCTCGGTCTTGGACTCGGTCTGCTCCTCGAGGGCCTCGCTCATCACGCTCGCCGAGCGCGCCCCGCCGGAGATCACCGCGATCCCCATCGTGGTGACGATGAACATCACGAACGAGACGACCGTGAGCTTGTGGAGCAGGGTCGCGGCGCCGCGGGCGCCGAAGGCGGTCTGCGTGGAGCCGCCGCCGAAGACCGACAGGTCGGCGCCCTTGCCCTGCTGCAGCAGGACGACCAGGATCAGGAAGATGCACACCAGGATGTGCAGGGTGTAGAACACGTAGATCACGGCGGGACCTCGTCGTCGTTCGGGGTCGTCGTTCGGGTCGTCGTTCGGGGGAGCGTACGGCTGGCGGCGCGCGGCGGAACGTCGGCGCGCGTCACGGCCAAGCGCTGATGATAGCAAGAAAGTCGCCCGCGTCAAGGCTCGCGCCGCCGACCAGGAAGCCGTCGATCCCCTCGCGCGCGGCGAGCTCGGCGGCGTTGGCCGGCTTGACCGAGCCGCCGTAGAGGATGCGCACCGCGGCCGCGTCGCCGTCGCCTCGGGCGTCGGCGATCCGGCGCCGCAGGTGGGCGTGCGCCTCGGCCGCGGTCTCGGGGGTGGCGGTGTCGCCGGTGCCGATCGCCCACACCGGCTCGTAGGCGAGCGCCCAGGCGGCGGGAGCGAGCCCCTCGAGCGCCGCCAGCGCGGCGGCGAGCTGGCGGTCGAGGACGTCGTGGGTGCGGCCGGCGCGGCGCTCCCCGGCGGTCTCGCCGACGCAGACCATCGGTGCCAGGCCGTGGCGGCGGGCGGCCCGCACCTTCGCGGCGACGAGCTCGTCGCCCTCATCGTGGTCGCGCCGCCGCTCGCTGTGGCCGGCGAGCGCCCAGGCGCAGCCGGCGTCGGCGAGCTGGGCGCCCGAGACGTCGCCGGTGTGCGCGCCGGCGTCCTCGGGGTGGAGGTCCTGCCCGCCGACCGTCGCGCCGCTGCCGGCGAGGCCGGCGGCGACCGCGGTAAGAAGCGGGAACGACGGAAAGACCACGACCTCCGGTTCCGCGGCTCCGTGCTCCGGCAGGCCGGCGGCCAGCCGGCGGCAGAACGCCTCGGCGTCGGCCGCGAGGTGGTGCATCTTCCAGTTCGCCGCGACGATCGGCCGCCGCCCCCCCGCGCCGCTCACCGCGCCTCCCTGAGGACGGCCACACCGGGCAGCGTCTTGCCGGCGAGCAGCTCGAGCGAGGCGCCGCCGCCGGTCGACACGTGCCCGATGCGGTCGATCACCCCGGCGCCGCGGGCGGCCGCGACCGTCTCGCCGCCGCCGATCACCGAGAAGGCGCCGCGCTCGCCGGCGCGGGCGAGGGCGCGCGCCACCTCGCGGGTGCCGGCGTCGAAGGGCTCGGTCTCGAAGACGCCGAGCGGGCCGTTCCAGAAGATCGTCCGCGCGCCCGCGAGCGCCGCGGCGAAGGCGGCGCGGGTCGCCGGCCCGACATCGACCGCCATGCGGTCCGCCGGCACCTCGCCGGCGGCGACGGTGTCGACGTCCCCTGGCGCGTCGAGGTCGTCGGTGACCACGAGGTCGGTCGGCAGCAGCACCTCGATGCCCCGCTCGCCGGCCCGGCGCAGGATCTCGCCGGCGAGCTCGACCCGGTCGCGCTCGACGAGCGAGCGGCCGAGCTCGTACCCGCGCGCGGCGAGGAAGGTGTTCGCCATCCCGCCGCCGAGGGCGAGGACGTCGAGCCGCGGCAGGAGGTTGTCGAGGGTGTCGATCTTTCCCTCGATCTTCGCCCCGCCGAGGAGCGCCGCGAACGGCCGCTCCGGCTCGCCGAGGAGCCGCGACAGCGCCTCGACCTCGCGCACCATCAGCCGCCCCGCCGCCCGCGCGCCGAGGTGGCCGACGACCCCGACGACCGAGGCGTGGGCGCGGTGGGCGCTGCCGAAGGCGTCGCCGACGTAGGCGCCCTCCGCGCCGCCGGCGAGCTCGGCGAGGCGGCGGGCGAAGTCCGGGTCGTTCGCCGTCTCGCCCGGCTGGAAGCGCAGGTTCTCGACCAGGACGAGCTCGCCGTCGCCGAGCCGCCCGGCGGCCGCGTGTGCCTCCTCGCCCACCGTGTCGCCGGCGAAGGCGACCGGCCGCCCGAGCAGCTCGCCCGTGCGCTCGGCGACCGGCCGCAGGCTGTAGCGCGGGTCGGGCGCGCCCTTCGGCCGGCCGCAGTGCGAGCAGAGGACGAGCCGGGCGCCGGCCGCGGCGAGCTCGCGCAGGGTCGGCAGCGCCTCCTCGATGCGGGTGTCGTCGGCGACCTCGCCGTCCTCGGTCAGCGGCACGTTGAAGTCGACGCGGACGAGC
>Ga0214468_1000383_pt1 | contig 14019 bp, 10 predicted proteins | sample RVTome_9_FD_187334 | JGI IMG/M metagenome (GOLD analysis project Ga0214468, IMG submission 187334) | Soil microbial communities from uranium-contaminated site in the Upper Colorado River Basin, Wyoming, United States - RVT155D38 HiSeq ...
ACTGACGCAGGAAGGGGAATTACGCTCAACGGCGTAGATTCCGAGCAGGATCAACCGAGGGGGGACCTTGCCGAAGTTCATCAGGATGTTTCTCGTTGGCGTGATCGCGCTCGTTGCGGCCGTGGGCGTCGCCGCATGCGGCGACGATGACGACGAAGGAGGTGGCGGCGGTGCGGCGGGCGGCTCGATCACGATCGCGCAGACCTCGCAGCCCGACTTCCTCGACCCGGCGCTGTCCTACACCGTGAACGGCTGGGAGCCGATGTGGCTCGTCTACACGCCCCCCGTGACCTATCGGCGCGCCGAGGGCGAGGAGGGCACCGAGCTGATCCCGGGCGTCGCGGAGGAGTTGCCGGAGGTCTCCGACGACGGCCGGACCTACACCTTCACGATCCGCGAGGGCCTCGAGTACTCCGACGGAACCCGAGTCAAGGCGAGCGACTTCGAGCACACGATCAAGCGGGTGCTCAACCTGGAGTCCGGCGCCTCGTTTTTCTACGAGACGATCGAGGGCGCGACCGAGTACATCGAAGCGGGCGAGGCCGAGGGCGACATCAGCGGGATCGAGACCAACGACCGCACTGGCGAGGTCACCATCAGGCTGACTGAGCGGAGCGGCCAGTTCATCAACGTCTTGGGAATGAACTTCGCCGGGATCGTGCCTGGCGACACGCCGTTCCGGAACCTCACGAACGACCCGCCGCTCGGCGTTGGCCCGTACCAGATCACCGAGTCGGTGCCGAACCGCGAGTTCGTGATGGAGCGCAACGACAACTTCGACATCCCGGACATCCCCAAGGGCAACATCGACACGATCACGACCAGGATCGTCAAGTCGGCGGAGCGCCAGACCCAGGACGTTATCCGGGGTGAGCTCGACTTCATGCAGGACCCGCCGCCCGCGGACCTGCTGCCGGAGGTGCGCTCCAAGTACAGCGACCGCTACGAGGAACACGAGACGGTCTCGACGTACTACTTCTTCCTGAACGTGCGCACGCCGCCGTTCGACAAGAAGGAGGTGCGCGACGCCGTCAACTACGCGACCGACTCGACCGCGCTCGCACGGCTGTTCGGCGGCCGGCTCGAGCCGTCGTGCAACTTCCTGCCGTCGACCCTGCTCGGCTTCGAGGCGATCGAGCCGTGTCCGTTCGGCGATCCCGCAGGCGAGCCGGACATCGAGAGGGCGCGCCAACTGATCGAGGACGCGGGTGCCGCGGGCGCCAGCGTGACCGCATACACCAATAACGACGAGAATCGGCCCGAGATCGGCCAGTACCTGACCGACATGCTGAACGAGATCGGCCTGGACGCCGAGCTCGAGGCGGTCGACGGAGGCGTGTACTTCCAGACGATCGGCAACGAGAAGACGGGGGCGCAGATCGGCTTCCTCAACTGGTACATGGACTTCCCGCACCCCGGCAACTTCCTGTTCCTCGTCGACAGCGAGTCGATCCAGCCGACGAACAACCAGAACATCGGCAACGTCAGTGACCCCGAGCTGGACGAGCTGATCGACACCGTCAACAGCGGCCCGGCCACGGACGACGCGGTGCAGGAGGCGGCGGCGGAGGCCGACCGGATCCTGGTCGAGAACTCCTACGTCGTTCCGTACGGGACCGAGACGGTGTCGACATTCATGTCGGAGCGGATGGACTTCGAGAACTGCTCGCTGTTCCACCCGGTCTACCAGAACGACTACTCGAGCTTCTGCTTGAAGGAGGAGTAGGCGCGAGGCCGATGAACGCGTCCCGGCGAGCCGGCTGATGGCGACCCGGGACGCGAGCGATTTCGACTTCGAGGGCGCCGCCGCCTTTGAGGAACAGGCGCAGCGCGAACGCGTCGCGGGTCTCGGCCCGTGGCGGGTCGCGCTGCGGCGTCTGCGGCGCAACCGGGTGGCGCTCGCGTTCCTCGTGATCTTCATCCTCCTCGTCGCCGCGGCGCTCGCCGCGCCGATCTGGGAGAACGTCGCCGGCCGCGGGCCGCTTGCGAACAACCTCTCCGGCAAGGTCACGCTCGACGGCGAGGAGGCGAACGTCGTCTCGCTGGACGGCATCCCGATCGGGCCCACGTGGCAATCGGAATATCTCATGGGCGCCGACAGCAACGGCCGCGACATCATGGTGCGGCTGCTCTACGGCGGGCGCAGCTCGCTCCTCATCGGACTCAGCGCCGCGCTGCTGACGACGCTGCTCTCGATCGCGCTCGGCACACTCGCCGGGTTCTTCCGCGGGGTCGTCGACGCGATGATCCGCTTCACGCTCGACGTCATCTGGGCGTTCCCCGTGATCCTGCTCGGCGTCGCGCTCGGGACGGCGCTCAGCCTGGGCGGCCTCCAGGTCGGGCCGGTCGAGATCTCCGGCGACTCGAAGCTGATCCCGATCCTGATCATCGGCTTCGTCTACATCCCGTACATGGCGCGGCCGATCCGCGGCCAGGTGCTGTCGATGCGCGAGAAGGAGTTCGTCGAGGCCGCGCGGGCGCAGGGGATGGGGCCGCTCCGGACGATCGTCTCCGAAATCCTGCCCAACCTGTCGTCGACGATCGTCGTCTTCTTCCCGATCATGGTCGCGAACGCGATCCTGCTCGAGGCCGCGTTGTCGTTCCTCGGCGCTGGCGTGCGGCCGCCGGAGCCGAGCTGGGGCAACATGATCGACAGCGGCGTCGACCGGATCGTGACCGCGCCGCACCAGGCGATCGTGCCCGGCGTGATGCTGGTCCTGACGGTGCTGTCGCTGAACGTGTTCGGCGACGGCGTCCGCGACGCCTTCGACCCGCGCGCGAAGGTGCGCGTGGACCACTAGGCGCATGGCTCGCTTCATCGTCCGCCGCCTGATTCAGATGGTCCTCGTGATGTTCTCGGTGTCGGTGCTCACGTTCCTGATCTTCAACGTGATCCCGAACGGCGATCCCGCGGTGCGAATGGCCGGGAAGCAGCCGACCGAGACGCAGATCCAGGCCATCCGCGAGGAGTGGGGGTTCGACGAGCCGCTCCACGTCCAGTACCTGACCACGATGGAGAAGGTGTTCACCGGCGACCTCGTCTCGTACACGACGCAGCTCGACGTCGTTGACCAGATCGTCCAGGGCATCCCGCGCACTCTTTCCCTCGCGGTCGGGGCGGCGATCCTGTGGATGCTGTTCGCCGTGGCGCTCGGCCTCTACAGCGCGATGAAGGCCGGCCGGTTCGCGGACCGCTTCCTCACCGTGCTCGCCCTCATCGGGATCTCGATGCCAGTGTTCTGGTTGGGTGCGCTGATGAACTACTACCTGGGCTTCAAGGCGGGGATCTTCCCGAACGGCGGCTACGTCGAGCTGACGGAGGATCCGATCGACTGGGCGTACCACCTGGTCATGCCATGGGTCGCGCTGTCGGTGCTCTTCATCGGGATCTACTCGCGCGTGCTCCGCTCGAACGTGCTGGACACGATGAACGAGGACTACGTCCGCACCGCGCGCGCGAAGGGGCTCTCGGAGCGCCGGATCCTCGTCAGGCACGTGCTGCGCAACTCGCTGATCCCGATCGTGACGCTCTGGGGCCTCGACTTCGGGCTCGTCGTGGGCGGCGGCGCGATCCTGACCGAGACGGTTTTCGACCTGGAGGGTGTGGGCCAGTTCGCCGCGGACGCGATCGGCCAGCTCGACGTTCCGCCGGTGCTCGCAATCACGATGTTCGTCGCGTTCTTCGTCGTCCTGCTCAACGCGATCGTCGACATCCTCTACGCGGTCCTCGACCCTCGCGTCCGGCTCCAGTGACCCGAGAGCGGCTGCTCGACGTCGACGAGCTCGACGTCTCCTTCGTGACCGAGGGCGGCCTCGTGCACGCGGTGGACCGCGTGTCGTTCCACCTCGCTCGTGGCGAGGTCCTCGCGATCGTGGGCGAGTCCGGCAGCGGCAAGTCCGTCTCGGTCATGACGCTGCTCGGACTGACGCGGGCTCCGAACGCGCGATTCGGCGGGCGCGCCTTCCTGCGCCGACCGGGCGGCGACGTCGACCTCGTCGGCGCCAAGGACTCGGTCCTGCGGCGGATCCGCGGGAACGAGATCGCGATGATCTTCCAGGACCCGATGACGTCGCTCAATCCCGTGCACCGCGTGGGCGACCAGATCGTTGAGCAGATCCTCGCGCACGAGGACGTGCTCGAAGCGGAGGCGCGCGAGCGGGCCATCGGGCTGCTCGATCGCGTTGGCGTCCCACGCGCGCGGGACCGGATCGGCAGCTATCCGCACGAGTTCTCGGGCGGGATGCGGCAGCGCGTGATGATCGCGATGGCGCTGTCCTGCGACCCGGACGTCCTGATAGCGGACGAGCCGACCACTGCGCTCGACGTGACGATTCAGGCGCAGATCCTCGAGCGCGTCAGGGAGCTGAAGGAAGGGCGGAATGCGGGCGTGATCCTGGTGACCCACGACCTCGGGGTGGTCGCCGAGCTGGCCGACCGCATCGCGGTGATGTACTCCGGCCGGATCGTCGAGACCGGCACGCTCGACCAGGTGTTCTACGATCCGCAGCATCCGTACACGTGGGGGCTGCTGGGGTCCATCACGCGCCTCGACCTGCCACGGCCGGAGCGCCTCCCGGCCATCAGCGGCGCGCCGCCGTCGCTGGCGTCGCGACCTCAGGGCTGTCACTTCCGGCCGCGCTGCCCGCACGAGTTCGAGAAGTGCCCCGAGGACCCGCCGCTCGAAGCGCGTGTGGACGCACGAAGCGAGCACTGCGATCGCTGCTGGCTGTCGCCCGACGAGAAGCGCCGAAAGCGCCAGGTGACTCCGAATCAGATCGGGCTGGAGGCGAAGGGCGCGGTGGCATGAGCGCCGGAAACGGAGCGGCGCCGCTCGTCCAAGTCGAGCACCTCAAGCACTACTTCCCGATCAAGAGCGGCCTCTTGGTCGATCGCACCGTCGGGAACGTTCACGCGGTCGACGATGTCACGTTCGAGTTGGGCGAGGGGGAGACACTCGGGCTGGTCGGCGAGTCGGGCTGCGGCAAGACGACGCTCGCCCGGACGATCATGCGCCTGCTCGAGCCCACGGACGGAACCATCCGCTTCGGCGGCGACGACATCTCGTCGGCGAGCCAGCGCGCGCTGCGCCCGGTGCGGCGCGAGATGCAACTTGTGTTCCAGGACCCGTTCGCGTCACTCAATCCGCGTAAGCGAGTGGGGCAGATCATCGGCGCGCCGCTCAAGCTGCACGGCCGCGACGGCGACGTCGGTGGCCGCGTGCGCGAGCTCCTGGAACGGGTTGGCCTCGCGCCGGAGCACGCAAGCCGCTATCCGCACGAGTTCTCCGGAGGCCAGCGCCAGCGGATCGGTGTCGCGCGCGCGCTCGCGCTCGAGCCGCGGCTGATCCTGCTCGACGAGCCGGTGTCGGCGCTCGACGTCTCGGTCCAGGCCCAGATCATCAACCTGCTCGACGACCTCCAGGACGACTTTGGCCTGGCGTATCTGTTCGTCGCGCACGACCTGAGCGTCGTGCGCCACGTCTCCGACCGGATTGCCGTGATGTACCTCGGCAAGATCGTCGAGCTCGCACCGGCGGACGAGCTCTACACGAAGCCGATCATGCCCTACACGGACGCGCTGCTCGGGGCAATCCCTATCCCCGACCCGAAGCGGAACCGCGAGCGCGAGCGGATCGTGCTGGAGGGGGAGCCGCCGAACCCGATCGACCCGCCCTCGGGGTGCCGCTTCCATCCTCGTTGTCCGCGCGCGACGGAGGTCTGCGCGCGGGTCGAGCCGCCGCTGACGGAGTACGCGAACGGGCATCTCGCCGCCTGTCACCACCCGCTGAACGTGTCGGCTGAGGAGCTCGCGGCCGCCACGAAGTCGCCCGCCAGTCCGCTCAGCGCGGGCGATGAGTTGCCGCAGCCCAGCTGAGGTGACGCGCTTGCACCGAGTTGTCCGCCGTTATCGCGCGGACTAGAGCCTTTTGCAAGTTTTATGGACGAATGTCCTAGAAGGAATCGCTTGCGTGCGCCGATTCTTGCCCTGAAGCTGTGCAAAGCAGCTCACTCAGTAGGCACCCAAAGAGAAGGGGACCCTCCATGGCGTACCGCCGCTGATTAATTGAGGCAGGGGGCCGCGCGAAGCGCGGCCCCCTCAGCCTCAACGAGCGGCGATAGCAAGGACGCGAAAGCAGGGAGACAACGCATGGGGCTCAGACCAATCACAGACCTGCTCCGGCACGAGCGCCAGTCGCGTGCGTTCTTCGGCGCGCACGCGCAGTCGTCGGTCGGGACGGGTGCGGGCTACGTCGCGCTTCTCGTGCTGGCGTACGACCGGCTCGAATCCCCCTGGGCGATCAGCCTCGTGTTGCTTGCCGACTTTCTCCCGTCGATGCTCCTCGGCCCGATCTTCGGCGCAGCGGCCGATCGCTGGTCGCGCCGCTGGTGCGCAGCGACCGCCGACGTGGCGCGCGCCCTCGCCTTTGTCTCGCTCGCGTTCTTCGACGGCTTCGCCGTGACGGTCGGACTCGCATTGCTGGCCGGCATCGGGACCGGGCTTTTCAGGCCCGCCGTGATGGCTGGGCTGCCGAGCCTCGTGTCGCCCGCCAGACTGCCGGCGGCTACCTCGCTCTACGGCGCCCTCGCCGATGTCGGCTTCACGCTTGGACCCGCCCTCGCGGGCGCCGGGCTGCTGCTGGCGAGCGCCGAGACCGTAATGCTCGTCAATGGGATCAGCTTCGCCGTCTCAGCGGTCGTGCTCACGCGCGTGCCGCTCGGCGGCGGCGACCGCCGCGACGAGCCGCGGGCGCTCATGCGCGAGGCGCGCGCCGGGGTACGCGCCGTCTCGCGGATGCCGGGCCTGCGCGCGGTGATCGCCGGCTCGTCCGCGGTTGTCCTGTTCGCCGGGCTGTTCAACGTCGGCGAGCTGCTGCTCGCCGAGAACGAGCTCGGCGCGGGCGACAGCGGGTTCGCGCTGCTCGTCGCGATCTTTGGCCTCGGTGTCGTCGCGGGCTCACTCGCCGGCGCCGGCAGCTCCGAGCCGCGGATCTTGAAGAACCGCTATCTGGTCGGCCTTGCCGTGACCGGAGTCGGCTTCCTGGCCGCGGCGGCGGCTCCGGGCATCGCCCTCGCGGCCATCGGGTTCGCCGTCGCCGGCCTTGGCAACGGCCTCGTCATGGTGCACGAGCGGCTGCTCGTCCTGGTGACGGTGCGCGAAGAGATGCTCGGGCGCGTCTTCGGCCTCCGCGACGGGCTCGACGCGTGGGCGTGGACGATTGCCTTCGCGGGGGCGGGCGTGCTGCTCGCAACGCTCGACACCCGTTTGGTCCTGGCGCTCGCCGGCGCCGGGGTCTGCGCAGTCGCGACCGCTTCCGCATGGGCGCTCAGGAATGCCTGGGCGGAGCCGGTCCAGCTGGACGTCGGCGAACGGGAGCCCCTACCGCAGCTCGTCAAGCCGCTCGAGGGGATGGAAGAGCCGGTTCCAGCCGGCGCGCGGACCTAGCCGGCAGCGGCGGCAGGGGGCTCGGCCCGGACCGCGGGGGCCTCGCTGCGCCCCGACGCGAGCGTCGCCGCGATGGCGTGCGATGCTGCGACGCCCTCGACCAGGCGCGGGTAGCGGTCGTCGCTCATGACGATGCGCTCGAGGGCCGCCGCGACGGATGCGTCGAACTGAGTGCCCGCGTTGTCCCGGATCTCGGCGAGCGCCTCCTCGCGCCGCATCGCCTTGCGGTACGGGCGATCAGTCGTCATCGCGTTGTACGCGTCGCAGCAGAACACGATCCGGGCAGCCAGCGGGATCTCCTCGCCGCGCAGGCCGTCCGGGTAGCCCTTGCCGTCCCAACGCTCGTGGCAGGAGCGGACGACCTTGCCGACGCGGCCCATCAGGCCGCCGACGCGGTCGAGCAGCATCTGGCCCTCGATCGTGTGCGTCTTGATCAGCTCGAACTCTTCGTCGGTGAGCTTGGAAGGCTTGTTCAGGATCTCCTTCGGTATCGCGATCTTGCCGACGTCGTGGAGGAGCGCCGCGAACTCGAGCTCCTGGCGCTCCGCCTTTGGAATGTTCATCTCGTCCGCTACCTCCGCGACGAGCTCGACCACGGAGCGGCAGTGGAATGCTGTGTAGTCGTCCTCAGCCTCGACGACGTCGGAGAGCAGCATTACCGTGCCGCGGTACGCGTTGTGCAACTCGAGCGTCGCGGTGTAGCGCTCCTTGCGCTCCTTCGAGAAGACCTGGAGCAACCACGCGAGCGGGACGAGCGCGATGATCGTCGCCGGCTCGGAGGCAGCCTGGACGGCGACGACGAAGCCAATCGGAGAAAGCACCGCGTCCACGCGCCACGCCCAGAGCATCGGCCAGATGGACTGCGGGTCGTTTGCGAGCCGCTCTTGGACGACGGCGGCCGCCGTACTCGCGACGACCTGGGCGAGCAGGGCAACGAGGTAGATGCCGACGGAGTCGAAGCTGGGTGGCCCGCTCGGTGCGAATGCCGCGAGCACCCACACCGGTCCCAGCGCAAACCAGGCACCGGCGAGCTCGGATACCGCGTGGCCCCTCTCGGTCGGGTCGATTCGCTGGCGGATGCGGCCGAGCGCGAACCCCGCCGCTGCCAGGATGGGCACGAGCGGAAGCGGCGCAAGGAAGAGCATCGGTACGAACGCCAGCTGCTCGGGGTTCGCGTAGCCCTTGCCGATCTCGAAATCGATCCGCGACGCGACCGCGTAGAGCGCGACCAGCAGGCCGATGAGGACCGGATTCGCGTCCGGCTCCCACGGGACCACCACGAGGGTGGTGGCGGCGGCCACGACGAAGCCCGCTGCGACGACCGCGCTTGCGAAAGCCTCACGCGTCGAGAGCGGCTTCGCGTGCCGCTCGCGCGCAGCGCCTACCAATGCCACGGAAGCATCCACCCGTCGCCATTCGGCCCGCGCGTGTAAATGTCCCAGCAAATTCCCGTCTTTGCGTACATTCGTCCACCCGAACCTCCACGCCGGCTTCAGCCTTTCGCTTCGTAGACTGGACTCGTGACTGCGGAGCAGATCCGGGAGACGTTCCTGTCGTTCTTCGAGGAGCGCGATCACCGCCGCGTCCCGTCCGCGTCGCTCGTCCCGGCGAGCTTCGATCCGTCCGTGCTGCTGACGACCGCCGGAATGCAGCCGTTCAAGCCCTATTTCAGCGGTGACGAGCGGCCTCCGCACCACCGCCTGACCTCGTGCCAGAAGGTATTCCGGACCACCGACATCGAGAACGTGGGCCTCACCGCCCGCCACCTCACGTTCTTCGAGATGCTGGGCAACTTCTCGTTCGGCGACTACTTCAAGGAGGGCGCGGCCGATTTCGCCTGGGAGCTCTCGACGAAGGGCTACGGATTCGACCCGGAGCGGATCTGGATCACCGTCTTCGGCGGGGACGACGAGCTCGGGCTCGGGCCGGACGACGAGGCGATCGCATGCTGGCACTCGATCGGCGTCCCTGACGAGCGGATCGTCCGCCTGGGACGCGAGGACAACTTCTGGCAGTCGGGCCCGACCGGGCCCTGTGGGCCGTGCTCCGAGCTCTACCTCGACCGCGGCCTCGACTTCGGCCGCGAGGAGGACCGCCCCGGCGACGACACCGAGCGCTTCCTCGAGTTCTGGAATCTGGTCTTCATGCAGTACGAGCTGAAGCCGGACGGGACGCTGCCGCCGCTGCCCGCGCAGAACATCGATACGGGCCTCGGACTCGACCGGATGGCCGCCATCCTCCAGGACGTGCCGTCGGTCTACGAGACCGCGCACTTCCTTCCGTACGTTCGCTTCGGCGAGGAGCTCTCGGGGCGCGCCTACGGCCGCGAGGACGACCCGGCCGCCACGCGCGCGCTGCGGATCCTCGCCGACCACGGTCGCGGCATGACCTTCCTGATGGCCGACGGCGTCGTGCCCTCGAACGAGGACCGCGGCTACATCCTGCGGCGGATCATGCGCCGCGCGATCCAGCAGGGGCGCGTGCTCGGAATCGACCAGCCGTTCCTCGCCGGGCTCTGCGACGTCGTCCGCGAGGTGATGGGCGGCGCGTATCCGCAGCTCCACGAGGAGCGCGACACGATCGCGAAGTGGGCAACGGCCGAGGAGGAGGGCTTCAGGCGCACGCTGGCGCAGGGACAGAAGCTGCTGGGCGAGATAGTGACGCGAGCAAAGAACGCGGACACCTCTTGGGTGTCAGCCGAGGACGCCTTCAAGCTGCACGACACCTACGGCTTCCCGTACGAGTTGACGAAGGAGCTGCTCACCGAAGAGGGCCTGGCTGTCGACGACCAGGGATTCGAGGAGCTGATGGATGAGGCGCGCAAGATCGCGCGCGCCGGCCACCGCGGTGCGGCCGGCGGCGACCGCGAACGGGTGACGGCGTTCGCGCGCGCGACCGGGTTCGAGACGCGCTTCGTGGGCTACGAGGCGACCGAGTGGGAGACGGTGATCCGGGCGCTCGAGCGACAGAACGGGCAGCTGCTCGCGAAGCTCGAGGAGAGTCCGTTCTACGCCGAGGGGGGCGGTCAGGTGTCGGACTCGGGCGTTGTCGAGACCGAGTCGGGCCGCGCCGTCGTCGCGGACGTCTTCCGGCTCGGCGACGACCAGGCCGTCGCGCTCGAAGCGGTCGAGGGCGAGCTCGGCGAGGGCCAACGCGCACGCGCCGTCGTCGACCGCGCCACGCGCTTCGCGACGATGTGCAACCACACGGCGACGCATCTCCTCCACGCCTCGCTGCGGGAGCGGCTCGGGCCGCACGTCCGCCAGGCCGGCTCGTACGTCGGGCCGGACAAGCTGCGGTTCGACTTCACGCACGGCGAGCGGATGTCGAAGCAGGAGCTCGCGGAGGTCGAGGAGGCGGTCAACGCCTGGATCGTCGAGAACCGTCCGGTGCGCGCCGTGCAGACCACCCGCGACGAGGCGGAGCGGCTCGGCGCGATGGCGCTCTTCGGCGAGAAGTACGGCGACTGGGTGCGGATGGTCGACGTCGACGGCGTATCGCGCGAGCTCTGCGGCGGCACGCACGTCGCTTCCACCGCCGAGATCGGGCTCTTCCACGTCACGCAGGAGACGTCCAGCGCCTCGAACGTGCGCCGCATTGAGGCCCTGACGGCCGCCGGCGGGATCGCGGAGTTCCGGCGGCGAACCGAGGAGATGCGCGAGCTGGCCGAGATCCTGCGCGTGCCCGAGCACGAGGTCGTGAACGCTGTCCGCAGGATGCAGGCGTCGCTGAAGGAGGCGACCAAGGGCCCGAGGCGCGCCGGGGCCGATCCCGAACAGGCCGAGGCGCTGGCCGGACGGGCCGATGAGGTCGCCGGCGTGCGCGTGCTGACCGAGATTGCCGATGCGGGCGAGCCGAAGGCGCTGCTCGCGCTCTCGGACCAGCTGCGCCAGAAGCTCGGGGACAGCGCGGTCGTACTCGGGGCGGCGGCCGACGGGCGCGTCCATCTGGTGGCGAACTTCGCGCCGTCGGTCGTCGAGCGCGGCCTGAACGCGGGCGACGTCATACGCGTCGCCGCCGAGATCGCAGGCGGCGGAGGTGGGGGACGGCCCACGCTCGCGCAAGCCGGCGGCAAGGACCCGGACAAGCTGCCCGAGGCGCTCGCCGCGGCGCGCGTCGCGATCGAGAAGCAGCTCGCCTGATGCGGATACTCGCGCTGGACGCGGGCGAGGCCCGCTGCGGCTGCGCGGTGTGCGATCCGACCGGTACCGTCGTGACGCCGCTTGCCGCCGTGCCGCAACCGGACACCAGACGGGGACTCGATACCCTCGCGCGCCTCGTGAGAGAGCGCGAGATCGAGCAGATCGTCGTCGGCCTGCCGCTCACGATGCGCGGGGAGGAGGGCGACCAGGCCCGCTGGACCCGTGGCTTCGCCGAACGGCTCGCCGCGCGTGTCGAGGTGCCTGTTGTGATGCACGACGAGCGGCTGACCACCCGTCAGGCCGAGCGATCCGGTGGGGTCGCGGAGGCCGACTCGCGCGCGGCGGCCCACCTGCTCGAGGCATTCCTGATGGCGCGCGCTGGATGAGCCGCGAGGAGGAAAGGCAGCGCACCGCCGATGAACGCGAGCGGGCGCGGCTCGAGCGCGAGGCGCGCCGTGCGGCCCGTCGGGGGGAGCCGCCGCAGCCCGTGCCGCCGCCGCGACCGGAATCCGAGCCCGCGGCACAACCGGAACGCGCGGGACCGCGCCGGACGGCGCGCGACCGCGTCGCTGATCGGGCGGCCGCCGCCCGAGTCGCGCTGCGCGCTCGCCGCAAGCGCGAGGAGTCCGCCGAGCAGCCCCCTGCACCGCCGTCGGCACCGCGCGCTGCGCGCTCGACGCTGTTCCGAGTCGCGGCCGGCGTGGGTGTCGTGCTTGCGCTAGTGGTCGCGTGGTTCCTCGTCTCCCTCTTCCAGCCGTTCGAGGGCGACGGCGAGGGCGAGGTGCGCGTGCAGGTCCCGACCGGCGCGAGCGTCAGCCAGATCGGCGACATCCTCGAGGAGAACGACGTGATCGCGAGCGCGTTCTTCTTCCGTGCGCGAGTCACACTGGGGGGCAGCCGTGGCGACCTCAAGCCGGGTAGCTACCCGCTGAAGCGCGACATGAGCTACAGCGCCGCGATCGATGCGCTGTCGGAAGGTCCGCCGAAGGACATCGTCACGATCACGATCCCCGAGGGCCGATCGCGTGCCGAGATCGCCCCGGTCGTCGACGAGGCGGGCTTGACGGGCAGCTACGAGCGGGCGACCGTCCGGTCGCCCGATCTCGACCTACGCCGCTACAGGGCCGGCGCCGCGGCGGATCTCGAGGGCTTTCTCTTCCCGGCGACCTACGAGCTGAAGCGTGGCGCGGGGGTCGGGGATCTCGTCAGCAGGCAGATCGCAGCGTTCAAGGAGCAGTTTGCGACGGTCGACCTGCGCGAGGCGGAGCGTAAGAACCTGACCCCCTACGACGTGCTGATCATCGCGTCGATGGTCGAGCGCGAGGCCGGCGTCTCCGAGGACCGCCCGCTGATCGCGTCCGTGATCTACAACCGCCTGCGGGCGGGGATGCCGCTTGGGATCGATGCGACGCTCCGGTTCGCGCTGAACAACTGGACCGAGCCGCTGAAGGTGTCGGAGCTCGCGTCGGACTCGCCGTACAACACGCGCAAGTTCGCGAACCTGCCGCCTGGGCCGATCGGCAGCCCCGGGCTCGAGTCGATCCGCGCGGCCGCGAACCCTGCCGACACGGACTACCTCTTCTTCGTGGTCAAGCCCTGCGGCGAGGGCGAGCACGCGTTCGCCGCGACCGATGCCGAACACCAGCAGAACGTCGCCCGCTACGAGGCTGAACGCGAAGCGCAGGGCGGACAGTCGCCGACCGAGTGCTGACCCTCACCGGCGTCCTCGGCGATCCGGTCGGGCACAGCCGCTCGCCCGCGATCCACAACGCGGCGTTCGAGGCGCTTGGCCTCGAGTGGCGGTACGTGAAGCTGCCGGTCGCCGCTGATCTGTTCGCCGAGACCGTGCGCGCGCTGCCGGCCTCCGGCTATCGCGGAGCGAACGTGACGATCCCGCACAAGGAGGCGGCGCTCGCGCTCGCCGATCACGTCGGTGACGCGGCGCGCACGATCGGCGCCGCGAACACGCTCACCTTCGGCGACGGCGCCATCCACGCCGACAACACCGACGCCGCCGGGCTCCTCGCCGCGCTGCCTGTTACACCGCAGGGGATGAGGGCGCTCGTCCTGGGCGCGGGGGGCGCGGGACGGGCGGCGGCCTGGGCGCTGCGCCAGGCGGGCGCCGACGTGACCGTCTGGAACAGGACCGCGGAGCGCGCGCGGGCGCTCGCGCGCGAGCTGGGGGTGGCGGCCGTCGAGGTCCCGGACCCCGCCGAGCTCGTGGTCAACGCGACGTCGGTCGGGCTCCGGCCGGGCGATTCGATCGAAGAGCTGCCGCTGGCCGCGCTCGACCCGCCCGAGCTGGCCGTGGAGCTCGTCTACGGCGATCACGAGACGCCCTTTGCGGCGTGGGCGGCGGCGGGCGGGGTCGAGGTCGTGGAGGGGCTCGAAGTGCTCATCAGGCAGGGGGCGCTGTCGTTCGAGCATTGGACC
>Ga0214468_1000384_pt1 | contig 13956 bp, 12 predicted proteins | sample RVTome_9_FD_187334 | JGI IMG/M metagenome (GOLD analysis project Ga0214468, IMG submission 187334) | Soil microbial communities from uranium-contaminated site in the Upper Colorado River Basin, Wyoming, United States - RVT155D38 HiSeq ...
GGCCGCCAGCCGGCGCGCCGCCCGCTTTGCGCCCGGCTCGAACAGCACCACCGTCTGCTCGACCGGATCGGGGAAGGTGGTCACCGCGCCGAGCTGGAACTCGTTGGCGACGACATCGTCGCCGACCTTCGCCCCCAGGCCCGCGACCGTGCTGCCGTTGAGGACTGCGACCGTCGTGCCGGCGGCATCCGCCCCTCCCGTCTGTGGCTCGCGCCTGTCCCCGGTCTCCAGCAGCGCCTGTGAGCCGAAGATGGCTCCCGACGCGAGCACCACCGCGCCGATCGCGATCGCCGCCAGCCAGCGAGGCCGGGTCGCCCGCTCGGCGAACCGGCGCCACCGCGGGTGCGGCAGCAGCGCCGCGCGCTCCATCGTCACCCGGTCGAGCGCCGGGCGCTCGCTGGTGACCCTTGCCGCCACCTCGCTGGGCTCCGGTTGGACGACGGGGTGCTCTCCGGTCAGCTCCTCCAGCTCCGTCTCGGCGCGGTCGAGGATCGCCTCGCTCGCCGCGGCGTCCTGCTCGGGATGCACGGGCTCGCGCTCCATCCACGACAACAGGCGGCCGAGATCGCGCCGCTGCGAGAGGAACAGCGGCAGGAGGAGGAGGGTTCCGAGTCCCGCCGCCAGCGCCACCAGCGCCCCCGCCTGGTCAGCTAGATCGGTGAGGTCCACGAGCCGCGTCGCCCCGCTAGAACTGGGCGTCGTCGGCGCCGACCACGAGCACGATCATCGAATCCTCGACGGTGGCGCGGATGTCCGCTGCCATCGGCTGCGCCGGGGTCTCGCCCAGCTGCTTGGAGATCGCCCGTGCGAGCTCCGCCGCCTCGCCCTCGGCCGAGGGCTCGAACATCACCACGCTCTCGGCAAAGCCGGCCGGGGCGTTGGTTCGGGTCCCGAGCGGGTAGCCGAGCTGCTTCACGACTTCGCTGGCGACCTTGTCGGCCAGGCCGGGCACACCCTGGACGTCCTCCGTCTGCGTCGCGTTGAGGACGGCGACCTTCGGCTTCTGGTCGTCCCCCTTCCTCTTGGCCGCCTGTCCGGCCGGCGCCTTGCCCCCCTTGCGGCCCCCGTCTCCCAGGAGGCCGAAGCCGCTGGTGAGAGCCCCGCCGGCGATCACCAGCGCGCCGAGGAGGCCGAGGACGATCCTCCCGTCGATCGGCAGGCGCCGGTCGAGGTCCTCCAGCCTCGGGCCGATCGACTCCTTGACTCCGGCCCACCACTGGGCCACCGCGCCGGGCGCCTCCTCGGGAGCGCTCTCATCCCCCCGCAGCTCGGCGGCTGCGAGTGAGGCTTCGACGGCCTCCTTCGCCCGCTCGGGCGCGCGGCCCGCCCACTCCCGCAGGCGGCGCAGCTCGCGCGACTGCTGGAACAGGAGGAAGGCGAGGACGGCGAGGGCGACGAAGGCCGCGAGGCCAACGAACGGCCCGATCTGCTCGATCAGGTCCATGGGAAGTGCGAGATGCTAAGCGACCGTCTAGGCGTCTAGCTCGACCGCCGCGGTGGACTCGACCCCTCCCACCAGCTCCACCACACGCGAGGCGAGGTTGGTCTCGTCGCCCGCTGCCACCATGGCCTCCAGCTCCTCGACCGTGCGCTCGACCCATTCGGCGTTGAGCGGCTCGAGCCGGGCCGCGCGCACGATCCGGTCTGCCGCCGTCGGGCGCTTCTCCTCGTCGATGTTGAACAGCTCCTCGTGCAGCTTCTCCCCGGGCCGGGGGGCCGTGAACTCGATCGCGATGTCGGTGTCGGGCTGCTGCCCGGCGAGCGTGATCATGTTCCGGGCCAGGTCGATGATCCGCACCGGCTCGCCCATCTCCAGCACGAACACCTCGCCGGACGGCCCGCCGAGATCCGCCGCCTGGATCACGAGCTGCACGGCCTCCGGGATCGTCATGAAGTAGCGGGTCATCTCCGGGTGGGTGACCGTGACCGGTCCACCTCGCTCGATCTGCGAGCGGAAGATCGGCACCACGCTTCCCGAGGAGGCAAGCACGTTCCCGAAGCGGACGCTGAGGAAACGGGTATCGGGATGGCGCTGGCCCGCGGCGGCGGCGATCCACTCCGCCATCGCCTTCGAGGCGCCCATGACCGTCCGCGGGTTGACCGCCTTGTCGGTCGAGACGAGGACGAAGCGCTCGGCCCCGGAGGCCGCCGCGGTCTCGGCCGTCACCCGGGTGGCGATCGCGTTGTTGCGCACGGCCTCCAGCGGGTTCGTCTCCATCAGCGGGACGTGCTTGTAGGCGGCGGCGTGGAACACGAGCTGCGGCTTGAACCGCTGCATCACCTCCAGCATCCGGTCGCCCTCCTTGCAGTCCGCGAGAACCGCCTCGACCGCGGTGAAGTGCCATTCGGAGGTCAGCTCGCGGTCGATCTCGAACAGCGGCCCCTCGGCGTGATCGAGCAACACCAGCAGGCGCGGGCGCACCCGCGCGATCTGCCGCGACAGCTCCGAGCCGATCGAGCCGCCGGCGCCGGTGACCAGCACGATCCGGTCCTCGAGGTAGGCGCCGACGCGGTCGAGCTCCATCACCACCGGATCGCGGCCGAGGATGTCCTCGACCTTCACCTCGCGGAGCTGACGCGTCAGCTGAACGCCGCCGCGCAGCAGCTCGAACACGGTCGGCAGCGTCTGCACCCGCACATCTCGCTCGCGGCAGGCGGCCACCACCTTCGCCCGCAGCGTGCCAGGCGCCGACGGGATCGCGATGAACACCTCGTCCGGCTTGGCCCGATCGAGGATGCCGCTGATCTCATCGGTGGTCCCCAGCACCTCCAGCCCGAGGTTGCGCATTCCCCGCTTTCGCGGGTCGTCGTCAACGAACCCGATCGCCCGGGTCCCGAGGTTCGGGTTGAGCTGCATCTCGCGGACCACCATCTGGCCCCCGGAGCCCGCGCCGACCACCAGCACCTTGCGCGACCTGCGCTTGCGCGCTGCGCGCCCGGGGCGCTCGGCGACGGTGCGGGCGAGCAACCTGGCGCCCCCGGTCATCACGGTAAGCAGCAGGAAGTCGAAGACGACGACCGACCGGGGAAGATCGTCGGCGAACGGCTGGGCGATGGCGAACACCAGCACCATCAGCGCCACGGCCGCGGTCACCGCCCGCAGCAGGGGCCACAGATCGGGGAGGCGGAAGTAGCGCCACCACTTCTGGTGCTGGCCGAGCAGCTCGAACACGGCCGACTGGGCGAGCGCCACCGGCACGATCGCGGCGGCCAGCATCTCCTCGTAGCGCTCGGGGATCCCGCCCGCGATGTCGAGAAAGCGCAGCTTGAAGGCGAGCGCGAACGCTCCGGCGGCAAGTAGCGTATCGGCGCCGAACTGGAGCGCGCGGCGCCGGTTCGAGGGATCCCGCAGGCGCGACATCGGCCCGAGTTTAGGCGACGCGGTGCGGCGTTCCTGCAAAGCCGGTTCCCGCTGCTAGCGTCCGGCCCAGCCGCATGCTCGACGCCGTCAGTGAACTCGCCCGCGACGCGGTGACCAGCGCGGGATACGCGGGGCTGTTCGCGGCGATGGTCGCCGAGAACCTCTTTCCTCCGATCCCGTCCGAGATCGTGCTGCCCCTTGCCGGCTTCGAGGTCTCCCAGGACAACCTCGCGTTCGTCCCGGCCCTGCTCGCCGCCACCGCCGGCTCGCTGGTCGGCGCGCTCCTGCTGTACGCGGTCGGCCGCTTCGGCGGACGTGCGCTCGTCTTTCGCTGGGGCCGCGTCCTGCGGGTCGGGCCGGCCGATCTCGAACGTGCAGAGCGCTGGTTCGACCGCTGGGGCGACTGGGTCGTGCTCGGCGCCCGGATCGTCCCGATCGCCCGCAGCGTCGTCTCGATCCCCGCCGGGCTGGCGCGGATGCCACTGATCCGCTTCAGCCTGCTCACCACGTTCGGGAGCATGGTCTGGAACCTGATCCTGATCAGCGCCGGACACCAGCTCGGCGTCAACTGGGAGGAGGTGTCCGACTTCGTCGCGCGCTACTCGGACGTGATGCTCGTGCTCACGGTGGGACTCGCCCTGGCGGCGGTGATCTGGCTCGTCCGCCGTCGCCGCCGGGCGGGAACCTCAGCCCCTCGGGCCTGATGGCCGGGGCCGAGGCGCCCGGCCTCAACATCCGGCGGGCCGCCGTGCTCGGCGCGATCCAGGGGCCCGCCGAGCTGCTCCCCGTCTCCAGCTCGGCGCACCTCAACCTGGTGCCGTGGCTGTGCGGGTGGCGCTGGCACGAGGCCGACGCCGAGGCGCGCAAGAGCTTCGAGGTCGCGGTGCACGCGGGCGGCGCGGCGGCGCTGCTGCTCGGCCAGCGCCGGCTGATCGCGACCGAGCTGCGCTCGTTCGACCTGCGCCGCGGACTGGTGGTGGCATCGTCCTTCGCCGTGCCCGCCGCTGTCGGCTACGGCTTCGAGCGCCAGATCGAGGAGCGCTTCGGCGGCCCGGGCTCGATCGCCGCCGGGCTGATCGCCGGCTCGATCGCGATGGTCCTGGCGGACCGCAGGCCCCAGGAACGGGGGCCGGGGGACGCCGGCGTCGCGGACGGCCTGGCGCTGGGGACAGGGCAGGCGGCGGCGCTGGTGCCCGGAATCTCGCGAAACGGCGCCACCCTCACCGCGGCGCGCTGGCGCCGCTTCACGCGCGAGCAGGCGAACCTGCTGTCGAGGACGGTGGCGCTGCCGGTGATCGTCGGCGCCGCCGCCCTCAAGGGCGCCCGGCTGCGCCGGCGAGGCGTGCGTCCGGGCATGGGCAGGGTGCTCGCGGCCGGCGTCGCCAGCTCGTTCGCGTCCACGCTCGCCTCGCAGCGCCTGATCGCCCTGGTCGAGCGCGACCGGGCGCTTTGGCCCTACGCGGCGTACCGGGTCGGCCTGGCAGCCACCGTTTCCGCCCGGTTGCGTCGTGCTCGGATCCGTAGAAAACACGGACCCAAGCGCCGGGGTTTCCGCGATTGACCGTGCCTGGAACACGTGAGAGAGTTTGCCGGTCCACGTCCCCGCCAAGGAGCGCTCGATGAAGAACCTGGCCCGCCACCTCTCGTTCGCCAACGTGCTCAGCGCCCTGGCGCTGTTCGTCGCCCTCGGCGGAACCGCCTGGGCGCTGGCCAACAACAGCGTCAAGTCGAAGCACATCGTCAACGGCCAGGTCAAGGACAAGGACCTGCGCGAGCTCTACCAGTTCGGCAACGGCTTCGACGAGGCCTGGGCCAACATCCTCACCGACGGTGAGAGCGAGTTGGTCTTCTTCCTCCTCGGCGGTGGCACGCTCGAGTTCACCTGCGCCTCGACCCCGTCGCTCACCTACGACAACGACAGCGGCTTCCCCGCCGACGTCTGGCTCGACGACGCGCATTCGACCGTCGCCGATGGCGGATCGGACGACTTCAATCTCCCGGCCAGCGGCCAGGTCGATCTCCAGATCTGGACGATCCCGGTCAGCACGATCGACCTCAGCGTGCACTTCGACGGCACCGACTGCTACTACGCGGCGGCCCTGCAGGAGAACCTCAGGCCTGGAGACGCCCGGAGCTCGGCCGGATCGAAGCAGAAGTTGCGCGACGCCGGGAGCGAATCGTCGTCGCAGCGCAAGCGCCGCTGAGAAGCGTCATATAGTCGCTGAGGCCGGCGCCGAAGCGCCGGCCTCAGTTGACCATGTCCCCCCGACCTCGACGATGAGCGACGCCTACGCCCGGGCGGGCGTGAGCCAGCGCCGCGCCGACGCGGCGGTCGCGGCGCTGGTCGCGCAACTGGCGACGATCGACCCGGGCCGCCCCTCGCGGGTGATCGACCTGCCGGGCCACTACGCGAGCGTGCTGAGGCTGGACGAGCGGACCGGCGTCGCCTTCGGCACCGACGGGGTGGGCACCAAGATGGTCGTCGCCGAGCGACTCGGGCGCTTCGACACGATCGGGATCGACTGCGTGGCGATGAACGTCAACGATCTCGTCTGCGTCGGTGCCGAGCCGATCGCGATGCTGGACTTCATCCTCTGCGCCGACCCCGACCCCGAGGTGTGTGCGGCGATCGGTGAAGGCCTTCGCCGGGGCGCGGAGCTGGCGGGGATCGAGATCCCGGGAGGCGAGATCGCCCAGGTGGGAGACGTCGTCTCCGGCTGGGAGCTGACCGGCAGCGCGATCGGGCTCGTGGGCCTCGACTCGATTGTCACCGGAGAGCGGATCGGGCCGGGCGACGTGCTGATCGGCCTCCCGTCCTCGGGGCTCCACTCCAACGGCTACACCCTGGCCCGACGGGCGCTCGCCGACGTGCCGCTCGACGACGATCGCCTCGGCCGGCCGCTGGGCGAGGTGCTGCTGGAGCCGACCGCGATCTACGTCCGCGCCGTGCTCGGGCTGCTGCGCTCCGGCGCAGACGTCCACGGCCTCGCCCACATCACCGGCGACGGGCTCAACAACCTGCTGCGGTTGTCGCGCGAGGTCGGCTACGAGATCGAGTCGCCGCTCGAGGTGCCGGCGGTGTTCGACCTGATCCGGGACCTGGGCGGGGTCGGCGACGAGGAGATGCACGAGGTGTTCAACATGGGCCTCGGGTTCGTCTGCGTCGTCGCCGGCCCCGGCGGGGAGGCGGCGGCCGAGCTGCTGGCCCGGCACTTCCCCGGGGCCCGGCGAATCGGCGTCGTCACCGATCGCGCCGGCACGGTGAGGAGGGCCTGAGCATGCGCATCGCGATCCTGATCTTCGACAAGCTCACCGCGCTCGACGCGGTCGGTCCCTACGAGGTGCTCTCGCGCCTCCCGGGGGCACGGCTCGAGTTCGTCGCCAAGGAGCCCGGCCTCAAGGCCACCGATTCCGGGGCCCTCTCGCTCCACGCCCAGCGCTCGCTCGCGGAGGTCGAGCCGGGCGACGTGGACCTGCTGCTGGTCCCCGGCGGCGAGGGCAACCGGCCGATGCTCGACGACGAGGAGGTCTTGGACTGGGTGAGGCAGGTGCACTCGACCAGCGAGTGGACCACGTCGGTTTGCACGGGCTCGCTGGTGCTGGGTGCCGCCGGGGTGCTGGACGGGCTGCGCGCGACCACGCACTGGGCCTTCATCGACGCGCTCTCCCGGTTCGGCGCGCGGCCCGTGAGCGAGCGGGTCGTGATCGAGGGCAAGGTCGTCACCGCCGCCGGGGTCTCCGCCGGAATCGACATGGCGCTGACGGTGGCGGCCGAGATCGCGGGCCCCGACGTCGCCCAGGCGATCCAGCTCGGCATCGAGTACGACCCGCAACCCCCGTTCGACGCCGGCTCGCCGCAGAAGGCACCGCCGGAGATCGTCGAGTTCGTGCGCGGTCAGGGGAGCTGAGGCCCGCCGAAAGCGCCGCCCCGCTGGTGCTACCTTCGAGACCGTGAAAGGCGGGGCGCTGACATTCGCCAGGCTCACGCTCGGCGCCGTCGTGGTGGCGCTGCTCGCGGCGGGTATCCCGCTGGCGTGGGTCTGGGTCGGATCCCAGGTCCAGGGCGGCACTTCGCCCAGCGCGACCGCGATCGCCACCGTGGTCACCGGCTGCATGGCGTCCTACGGCGTCGTCGCGCTCCTGGCCGCGTGGCTCAAAGGCCGGGGCGACCTCGTGGCTCGCCGCGAGCGCGGCGAGCGCTACGCCTGGAATCGAAGCCTCAGCGACGCCCGCAAGACCGCGCCGCAGACGAACTTCCTCGAGAACTGCCTGATCGCGACGACGATCGTCGTCGCGGTGGTGGTTACCGCGTGGTTCTTCCTCTACGGCAATCCCGGCGTGCCGCAGACCTAGACCTGGACGCTCGCCAGCCGGAACGTCCAACATACTGCCCACCGTGAGCGCCAAGGGCACATCCGGACTGACGAGCCCGATCGGCACCACGCTCTCGGCTCGCTACCGCCTGCTGTCGAAGCTGGGCAGCGGTGGCATGTCCACGGTCTACCTGGCGCAGGACGAGACCCTCGAGCGCTCGGTGGCGGTGAAGGTGATGCACGCCGGCATCTCCGACCAGCCGGACCAGATCGAGCGCTTCCGGCGCGAGGCGCGCGCCGTCGCCCAGCTCTCCCACCCCAACGTGGTCGCGGTGATCGACGCCGGCGAGGACGGCGGCCACCCCTACATCGTCTTCGAGCACGTCGAGGGCGAGACGCTGAAGCAGCGGATCGACCGCCTCGGCCGGCTGCCGGTGGACGAGGCCGCCGCCTACGCGATCGAGATCGGCCGTGGCCTCGCCGCCGCGCACGCCCGGCGCCTGGTTCACCGCGACGTGAAGCCGCAGAACGTGCTCATCGACGCCGAGGGACGGGCCAAGGTCACGGACTTCGGGATCGCGCTTTCGCTGGAGAGCGACGGGCTGACCAAGACCGGGCGCGTGCTCGGCACCACCGACTACGTCTCACCCGAGCAGGCGATGGGCAAGGAGGTCGACGCCCGGTCGGACATCTACTCCCTGGGAATCCTCCTCTACGAGATGCTCACCGGGCAGCCGCCGTTCCAGGCGGAGACCCTCGTCGGCGTTGCGATGAAGCACGTGAACGAGCCGATACCCGACATCCAGGCGGCCCGGCCGCAGGTGTCCGCCGCCCTCTCCGCCGTGGTCGAGCGCTCGACCGCGAAGAACCCCGGGCACCGCTACACCGACATGGGGGCGATGCTGGCCGATCTCGAGGGCGCCCTGGACGTGGAGGTCTCACGCGCCGGCGGTGCCACCGGCGAGGCGACGACTGTGATCGAGTCGGTCCCCGACCGCAGCCGCCTGCTGCCCGGTCGCAAGGTCTCGATCGCCGGCATCCTGCTCGTGCTCGGCGCCGCGGCGGTCGCCCTCGGCATCGCCGCGCTCACCGGCGCGGGCGATGGCGAGGGCGGGTCGTCGCCGGGCGCACCGGTTTCGGGTGCCGAGGTCGAGCTTGCCTCGGCCTCGGACTTCGACCCCGAGGGCGGGGACGGCGAGCACCCGGAGGAGACCGCGCAGGCGATCGACGGCAACCCCGACACGTCGTGGACGACGGAGACCTATGAGGCGGGCCCGCCGCTGGAGCTGTCGGGCAAGTCCGGCGTGGGCCTGATCCTCGACGCCGGCGAGCCCGTGACCGCGCGCACCATGGAGATCCGCTCGGCCACCGGCGGCTGGTCGGGGGAGGTCTATGGCGCCGCCGACGGGCCGCCGGACGACCTCGCCGGCTGGGGCTCGCCCCTGGCGAGCATCGACGACGCCGGAGTCGGCCAGAGCGTGACCCTCACCGCAACGTCCGAGTCGCGCTACTTCCTGCTCTGGCTCACCGAGCTGACCGACGCCGAGGGCGGCTACAACGTCGAGATCGGCGAGGTCGCGCTGACCGCCTGAGCCGGGCTCGGGCCGGCGATCAGAACTCAAACGAGCGCTCGACCTCGTAGCGGGCGACGGCGAGGCCCACCAGGCGGTCGCAGACCTCGGGATAGGGCACGCCGGACGCCTCGAAGAGCTTCGCGAAGACGCTGGTGGAGGTGAAGCCGGGGATGGTGTTGATCTCGTTCACCAGCACCTCGCCCGAGTCGCGCACGAAGAAGTCGCAGCGGGCCAGACCGCTGGCGCCGACGATCTCGAACACTCGGCGAGCGAGATCGGTCAGGCGCGCCGTCGCCTCGTCTCCGATCGGCGCCGGGACCAGCAGCTCCATCCCGCCCTCGGAGTACTTGGCCTCGTAGTCGTACCAGTCGGCCCCGGTAGCGATCTGCCCGGGCAGCGAGATCTGAAGCTCGTCGTTTCCCATCACCGAGCACTCGACCTCGAGGCCGTCGCCGTGCGCCTCGACGATCACCCGCGGATCGTGGCGCAGCGCCAGCGCCACCGCATCGTCGAGCTCGGCCTCGACGCTCGACACCTTCGAGATCCCGACGCTCGACCCGAGCCGCGAGGGCTTGACCCAAAGCGGACTGCCCATGGCGCCCGCAAGCTCGCGCCAGCCATCCTCGCCGACCTCGCAGAACTCCACCTGCGGCAGCCCGTGAAAGGCGCACAGGCGCTTGAACACCAGCTTGTCCATCGCCACCGCGGCGGCCAGCACCCCCGGGCCCACGTAGGGGACGTCGAGGCATTCGAGCAGCCCCTGCACGCTCCCGTCCTCGCCGAAGGGACCATGGAGCACCGGGAACACCGCGTCCGCGCCGAGCAGGCCTCCGGCGGGTTCCAGCGCCAGCGGTTCCCCCTCGTGCGTCCAGCGCCCCTCGCGCGAGATCAGCACCGCGAGCGCCTCGTGGCCGGCCTCGGCGAGGCCCTGCGCCACCGCCTTCCCCGACTCGAGCGAGACCTCGTGCTCGCTCGAGCGACCGCCGCTGAGGACCGCCACCCTCACCTTCCGCCCCCGCCGCGCAGCTTCGGGCTCGGGAAGCCGCCCTCCTCCTCCTCCGGCGGCTCGGGCTCCTCGAACACGCCGACGACGATCGTCACCCGGTCGCCCGTGCGAACGCGGGTCCCGGCCGTCGGCGCCTGGTCGATCACGCGGCCGTCCTCGGACTCCTCGTCGGTCGGCTCCTCCTCGATCTCGACGCTGAGGCCCCGGGAGGTCAGGTTCGCGCGGGCGGCCGACTCGAACTGGCCCTCGACGTCGGGCACCAGCACCGACCCCGCCCCGGTCGAGACGATGATCGTCACCGTCTCGCCCTTGGGCAGGCGGCTCTCGGGGCCGGGGTTCTGCCCGATCACCTCTCCCTCGGGTTCGTCGGCATGCTCCACGTCGACGTCGACGATGAACCCGAGGCGCTCGAGCGTGGCCTCGGCTGTTGACTGCTGCTGACCGATCACGCCGGGAAGCGTCACCAGGTTCTCGCCGCGGGAGACCAGCAGGGTCACCTTGGACTGGCACTCGACCTCGGTCCCGGCCGAGGGGCGGGTGCCGATCGCGCGTCCCGGGCGGACGTTGTCGGAGAAGCGCTCGCGCGAGCGCACCAGGAGCTCGGCCCGCTGCAGCCGGTCGTTCGCCTCGCGCAGCGGCAGCCCGGCCACCTGGGGCACGCGGACGTCCTGGCCGGTCGAGACCGTGATCGTCACGGTCGAGCCCTCGTCGGCATCCGTGCCGGCGAGCGGATTCTGCTCGACCACGGCGTTCGCCTCGGCGCAAGCCGGCCGCAGCAGGGCGCGCACGTCGAAGCCCTCCGCCTCGAGCCTCGCCTCGGCCGCCAACCGGCTGCTCTCGAGCACGTTGGGGACGACGACCTGGTCCGGCCGGGTGAGGGCCCAGGCGGCGACGGCGCCCAGCAGCACCGCCGCGGCGGCGAGCGCCATCGCGCGCCTGCGGGTCATCCAGCCGCCGGACTGGCCCGCTCTCGCGGCCTCCTGCTCGGACGCCATCGCAGCCTGCGCCGGGTCGGCGCCCAGCGCGCCCGCGGCCGCTGCTCCGGCCGCTCCGCCCGCCGCGGCCACTCCGGCGACCGCCGCATAGCTGGCGGTGTCGCCGATCGCGTTCGGATCCGCCTCGGCGGCATCGAGGGCCCGCGAGAACTCCGCCGCGCTCGCGAACCGGTTCTGGGGGTCCTTGGCAAGCGCCTTCAGCACCACGGCGTCGAGTGACGGGCTGACGTTCGGATTGAGCTGCGACGGGGGCCGGGGCTGCTCGGAGACCTGCTTCAGCGCGATCGTCACCGCGCTGTCGCCGTCGAACGGGACGCGCCCGGTGAGCGCCTCGTACAGGATCACCCCGATCGAGTAGAGGTCGGACGCGGCGGTGACCTCCAAGCCCTGGGCCTGCTCGGGCGAGAGATAGTGGGCGGTGCCGAGGACCGAGCCGGTCTGCGTGATCTCCGAGGGGCCCGCCCGGGCGATCCCGAAGTCGGTCACGCGGGCTCGGCCCTCGCCGTCGACGAGGACGTTGCCGGGCTTCAGATCGCGGTGGACAATCCCGTTCTCGTGCGCGAAGCGGGCGGCGGCCAGGATCTGCCGGGTGATCTCGATCGCCTCGCCGACGGAGAGGCCGCGGTCGATCAGCTCCCTGAGCGAGGCGCCCTCCACGTACTCCATCGCGATGTAGTGGGTGTCCTCCCACTCTCCGCGGTCGTAGACGCCGACGACGTTCGGGTGCTGAAGGCCGCCGGCGGCCGAGGCCTCGCGGCGGAAGCGCTCGACGAACTGCTTGTCCTGCGCGAAGCGCTCGTGCAGGAACTTCAACGCGACGCGGCGGTCGAGCATCGTGTCGTGCGCGAGCCAGACGTCGGCCATGCCGCCGGCGCCGAGGCGCGAGACGAGCCTGTACCGCCCGCCGTCGACCTCCACTCCCTGCTGCGGGCGCGCCATCCGGCTAGCCCTCGAGCAGGGTGTTCATGACCTCGGTCGCGATCGGTCCGGCAACCTCGCCGCCGAAGCAGGCCGTGCAGCGCTCGATCATCGCGGCCACGGCGATCTGCGGCTCGTCAACCGGCGCGAAGCCGATGAACCAGGCACGGTTGAGCCGCTGCTCGACGTCGATCTCCGCGGTGCCGGTCTTGCCCGCCAGCGTTCCCGCGCCGGTGGAGACGGAGAGGCCGCTGGCGGTCCCCTCGTTGGCGACGTTGGTCATCATCTCCGCCACCTGGGCGGCGGTCTCCTCCGAGATCGCGCGGGATTCGGGGTCGGCGTCCAGCTCGCGGATCGTGCGCCCGTCGGGGTCCTTCGCCTCGAGCAGGAAGGTGGGCTTCATCAGGGTGCCGCCGTTGGCGATGGTCGCGGCCACCTCGGCCATCTGCAGCGGAGTCGCCAGCAGCCGCTCCTGGCCGATCGCGACCCGCCCGATGTCGATCGCCGCACCCGAGCCCAGCAGGCGCCCGGCCTCGTAGACGCCGCTGGGCGCCATCTGGTCGTCGGGGTAGTCGAGCGGGGGGTCGGTGTTGAAGCCGAACCGGTCCATGTAGGAGAGGTAGGTGCCGGTGCCGAGGCGCTCGCCCACCTGGGCCCAGTAGGTGTTGACCGAGTTCGTGAGCGCGCTCGTCGCGTCGATCTCGCCGAAGCTCTGCCCGCCCGAGTTCTCCAGCGGGAAGCCCGAGATCTCCTTCGGCGAGTCCGCGTTGATCGTGGTGTCGGGGTCGACCTCGGCCGAGTCGAGGGCCGCGGCGACCGTGACGACCTTCATCGTCGAGCCGGGCTCGTAGGTGCCCTGGGTCGGCCGGTTGAACAGCGGCGAGGTGGTCCCCTGCTCGGAGAGCTGGCTGAACGTCTGCTCGTTTCTGACCACGTTCGGGTCGAAGCCGGGGACGGAGGCCATCACCTTGACGGCGCCGGTGTCCGGCTCGAGCGCCACGACCGAGCCACCCACCCCGGGCCCGACCGCCGACTGGAGCGCCTGCACCGCGGTGCGCTGTGCCTCGGCGTCGATCGTGAGGGTGATGTCCGCGCCCTCCGGCGGCACGTCGCGAAGCTGATCGAGGATCGACGCGAACTCGTTCTGCTCGCCCGAGAGCAGCCGGTTCTCGGACAGCTCGATCCCGGTGCGCCCGACGTCGACGAACGAGTAACCCACCGGGTTCCCGAACGTCGCCGGGTCCGGCGCCGGGTAGCGACGGACGAAGACTGGCCGGCGCCCCTGTCCCTGGGGCAGGCTCTCGGCCAGCAGCACGCCGTCGGCGGTGGTGATGTCGCCGCGCGGGATCTGCTGCTCCGCGATCAGCGGACGGCGGTTCTCGGGGCGCTGCTCCAGCGACTCGGCGTCGAAGACCGCCCACTTCGAGGTGAAGTACACGAGCAGGCTGAACAGCAGCAGGACCAGCGCGTAGAGGCGGATCACCGGGGCGTTCATGGAAGCGCCCCCCCGAGGTCCTCGCCGGGTAACCGCTGTGGCCGGGGGCGCCGGGCGTCGTTGGAGATCAGCAGAAGCAGCGCGATCAGGATCATGTTGGCGACCACGGACGTGCCCCCGAAGGAGACGAAGGGCAGGGTCACGCCGGTGAGGGGGATCACCTTCGTCACGCCGCCGATGATCACGAACGCCTGCAGTGCGAACACCGCCGTCAGGCCCGCCGCCAGCAGCTTCGAGAATGCGTCGCTGGCCATCAGCGAGGTCTTGAAGCCACGGGCGGCGAGGAGCGCGTAG
>Ga0214468_1000385_pt1 | contig 13955 bp, 10 predicted proteins | sample RVTome_9_FD_187334 | JGI IMG/M metagenome (GOLD analysis project Ga0214468, IMG submission 187334) | Soil microbial communities from uranium-contaminated site in the Upper Colorado River Basin, Wyoming, United States - RVT155D38 HiSeq ...
TGCTCGAACTGAATGAAGCCGCTCTCCTTTTCCAGCACATCCACGCTTAGATTCAAACTCTGAGCAACGCTTAACAGCGACTCGAACACCTCTGACCGTGGCGCCTCAATGCGAAACTCGTAGTCGGTAGGACTGCCGTCAATGTACTGGCCCTGCGGCACACTGACGCAGCCTCCCATGCTGAAACCTAGAAGCCAGATAACAAGTAGCGCTCTCCCCATTCCGATCTCCTCTGGCCTAACCGGCCTTCTCGCCAGGCGCCGAACGCTCTTCGAGCTCACCGGCGCCGCCGTCAACGTCCCTCGCGCGAGGGCGCCCTCTGCACCGTACAACCAGAGGTGTTCGCCGGCTCCGAGACGTTCGTGGCGGCGACCGGTGCAGTGAGTTGGTTGGGGCGGCATCCTACGCTCCCTCCCTTGCGTTCTCAGTGGCCGCTCGATGGATTATGTTTGGAACAAATCGCTCAGAGAATCCTGCCACGAACCCCCAAACTATTGATTTGGCCTGATCTGTTGCGGTCTTTGGACGCCAGTCCCGAATAAACTCCTGAAACGAGTCACAGGCGCCGTCCGCCGATTCCCTGCAAGCAAAGTCCGGGAACAGTGGCCCGCTCAGCATCGTAGAGGCAAACATTAAATATAGCACGACGGCTGCAATGGCCCCGATCAGCGGGGGAATTGATGAATAAATTGCCACATAGAGGTTGGCCTTCTTCAACCAGCGCGAGAAATCGGGCGAAGGGAAGATACTGCCAAACAGGTAAAGACGTCGTAATGAGCTCACGAAGCCTCCAAGCGCCCCAGCCGCGAGTACCGTGATCAGGAGTGAGGCTCCTTTCTGTAAATACAACCTCATTCCCAGGGTGATGCCAAGGGTAAGCGAGAGCGTGGCCGTTGCGATGAATAGCCAGACCACCATCTGGCGGTGAACCGCGAACTCGTCCTCGCTCCTCACCAGCGGTTTTTGGGGTTCTTGCTTATCCTTGTCATCCATGTTAAAACTCCTATGCTACTTCCCCTCCAACGTCTGACCCAGCGCCGCCCAACTATTGAGTAACCGAACGGCTTGCACAGCATCGCGACTCCGCTTCGTTCGTCTAATGGCCATGGTCTGGCTCACACTTGGGCTCAATCTCCCTGCACTTCCTGGATTTCGGGAAGGCTAGCGGGCTCGCCGAGGGCTGTCAAGACGAAGGTCGGTGGTGCGTCTGGCGGGTCCGCGGGGGTGGGGCTAACAGGACGGCGGCCTGGCCGTGGGCGGGTCAGAAGTCCAGCGGCGCAGGTGGGCGCAGGTGCTCCTCCGCGATCGCGACGAGGCTGATCGGGATCGAGTCGGCGGTCCACCTGCGCCTCCCAGACCTGGCGCCCGTGGCGAGGGGCGGCCCTGCCTGGCCGGAACCGGTGTCACGGTCCACCGTGTCGTGGGGTGGTACAAGCTGTCACGGCGCCGGTCAGACTCGGCCTTAGGGGCGGCGAAGTTTTACGACCCCCCACAGACGTAGGGACGTAGCTCGGCAGCGGCTGTCGGGCAGCTCACAATGCCCGGCAGGAGGAGCTGCCGATGCCGTTGCGTCTCTCGGAGGAGGAGGTCGTGACGATCCGAGTCTTGGCCGCAAAGGGCCAGAACCACTGCCAGATCGCTCGCACGGTGGGCGTCACCGAGGGGACGGTGCGCTACCACCTGCGGCGGGCCGCCGAAGGGGCGGAGGACGGTCGCTCCGAGCGGCCGTTTGAGGCCGAGTCGATGGCGGCGGTGATCGCCGTCTGGCACGAGGAGCGGAAGGACGATCGGCGGCCGGTCAACGTCGTCGAGCTCCACGAGCACCTGGAGCGCGAGCACGGCTACGCGGGCGGCTACCGCTCGGTGCTGCGCTACGTGCGAGCACGCTACCCGCGGCCGAAGATCCGCACCTACCGGCGGGTGGAGACGCCGCCGGGGGCGCAGACGCAGACCGACTGGGCCGAGTACCCGGCGGTGGATCTGGGCGAGGGTCCGGAGCCGCTGCACGGGTTTTTGATGGTGCTGTCGCACTCGCGCAAGCCGGCTCTGGTGTGGAGCCGGCGCCAGACGCAGCTCGCCTGGATCACCTGCCACAATGCGGCCTACCGCCGGCTGGCCGGGGTAGCGGCGGTCAACCGCATCGACAATCCGAAGACGGCGATCGTCGCCGGCACCGGAGCGTGGGGAGAGATCCACCCGGTGTATCGGGCTTACGCCCGAGCGGTGGGCTTCCACATCGAGGCCTGCAACGGCGGCGCGCCCGAGGCCAAGGGCAAGGTCGAGGCGACGGTGCGCCTGTCGCGGCTGCGCATCGACCCGTCTCGGCGGCCCTGGGACGGCCTCGAGGAGCTCGAGGCGTGGACCGAGATCCAGCTCGAGGCCTGGGCGAAGCGGGCGATCTGCCCGGCGACGGGCAAGAGCGTCCAGGAGAGCTGGGAGGACGAGCTCGCGCGGCTGGCACCGCTGCCGCTCTTGCCCGAGCCCTTCGACGTCGCGGTGACCCGGCCGGTGCACAAGGACTCGACGGTGCGCTTCGAGCACCGCACCTACGCGGTGCCGTTTGCTCTGGTCGGCCAGCGGGTCGAGGTGCGCGGCTGCGCGACCACCGTGCAGGTCCTCGCCGAGGGCCGCGTCGTCGTCGAGTATCCGCGCGGCAGCGCCGAGCGGCTGCTGATCGATCCGGCCTGCTACGAGGGCGAGCCGACCGAGCGCGTGCTGCCGCCGACGCCGCTCGGCAAGATGGGCCGGCGGCTGCAGGAGATCTGGCAGATGCCCGTCGAACACCGCCCGCTCGACCTCTACGCGGCGCTTTCCGAGGTGGCGCGATGACGGCCCGGGCCAAGGGGAAGGTCGACCTCGACACGACGCGGGCCCAGCTCGAGGTAGTCGGCCTGGTCCATGCCGCCGAGCGCCTGGGGGAGCTCCTCGAGGACGCGGTCAAGCCCATCTTCAACAGTTTCCCCGTGCTCCGCGAGCAGAGAAGCCCGTCAACACTGGCGATTCTCGTGCCGGAAGCGGCGATCGGGCGCGATCCTGGTGCCAAAACTCTATGAGATAGAGCTTGCTTTGGTGGGCGAAGCGTGGTAGACACCGGGTGACAATCGAGGGGAGGCGGCCATGTTCCTCCGCATCAAGCGCACCCAGGGCTACGCCTACGTCCAGCTGGTCGAGAATCGCTGGCAGGAGGGACGTTCTCGCCAGCGCGTCCTCGCCACCCTCGGGCGGCTCGAGCAGCTTCAGGAGTCCGGAGGCCTCGAGGCGCTGCTCGAGTCGGGGTCGCGGCTCGTCGAGGGGCTGACGGTCCTTTCCGAGCACCGCCGCGGCGAGGCCCCGACGGTGCGCACGCAGAGGATCGGAGCGCCGCTGGTCTTCGGTCGGCTGTGGGAGGAGACCGGCTGCCGCCGCGTGCTCGAGGAGCTGCTGGGCTCGCGTCGCTTCGAGTTCGCCGTCGAGCGGGCGGTGTTCCTCGAGGTGCTGCACCGGCTGGTGCGGCCCGGCTCCGATCGCTCCGGGGTCGACTGGCGAGCCGACTACCAGATCCCCCAAGCCGAGACGCTCCAGCTCCACCACGCCTACCGGGCGATGGCCTGGCTCGGTGAGCCGGTCGACCCGGCCGAGCCTGCGCGGACGGTCAAGGACCTCGTCGAGGAGCGCCTCTTCGCCCGCCGCCGCGACCTCTTCACCTCGCTCGAGCTGGTCTTCTTCGACACCACGTCGATCTATTTCGAGGGCGAAGGGGGAGAGAGCCTCGGCCAGTACGGCCACAGCAAGGACCACCGGCCGGACCGCCGGCAGATGATCGTCGGCGTCGTCCTCGACCAGGAGGGCGTGCCGCTGTGCTGTGAGCTCTTGCCGGGCAACACCACCGACGTGACGCGGCTCGTGCCGGTGGCCGAGCGGCTGTCGAAGCGCTTCGGCGTCGGCCGGGTGACCCTGGTGGCCGATCGCGGCATGATCGGCAAGGAGACGATCGCCAGGCTCGAGACCGAGGGCTGGGGCTACATCCTCGGGGCACGGATGCGTGCCCAGCGGGAGGTCCGCGACGAGGTGCTGTCGCGCGCCGGTCGCTACCGCGAGGTCGGCCCCCGGGGACCGACGGGCTCGCCGGCGCTCAAGGTCAAGGAGGTCCGCGTCGAGGACCGCCGCTACGTCGTCTGCCGCAACGAGGACCAGGCGACCAAGGACGCCGCCGACCGGGCCGCCATCCTCGCCGCCCTGGAAGACCGGCTGCGCCAGGGCGCCGGCTCGCTGATCGGCAACCGCGGCTTCCGCAAGTACCTCAAGCTGACCCGCGGCAGCGTCACGGTCGACACCGCCAAGGTGGCCCGCGAGGCGCGCTTCGACGGCAAGTGGGTCCTGCGTACCAACCTCGACCTCGACGCTGCCGACGTCGCCGTCGCCTACAAGCAACTGTGGATGGTCGAGGACGTCTTCCGCACCATGAAGTCGGTGCTCGAGACCCGCCCGGTCTACCACCGCTCGGACGAGACGATCCGCGGCCACGTCTTCTGCTCGTTCCTCGCCCTGCGCCTGCGCACCGAGCTCGAAGACCGCCTCGCCGCCCGCGGCCACGGCGATCTCGAATGGGGGCAGATCCTGCGCGACCTCGACCGTGTCCAGGAGATCGAGATCGACAAGGCCGGCTCCCGCTTCCTGCTGCGCACCGAAACCCCCGGCACCGCCGGCAAAGTCTTCCAGGCCGCCGGCGTCGCCCTGCCGCCGACGGTGAGGAGAGCGGCCTGAGCCTGGCCTGAGCCAGAGACCGCCCGCATAGTGCCAAAGATCTCGTGCCAGGGCGTAACATGCCTATTTGGAGGAGTTACGGGATCGTGGTGTTGAAGATGGGTCAAGCACGACCTGCCCTCGCACCGCTTCCTCGACCAGCTGCTCGCCGCCGAAACCTCCGAGCGCGAGCTCCGGCGGATCAAGACCTCGCTGCGGCTCGCGGCTCGTCCTCCGACGGGCTGAGATCGAGTCGGGGGACGAGGATGGCGACCGGGGTGGAGACGAGGAGAACGAGGATGAGATACCCGACGAACGCCTTGATGGCTGCCATGGCGCGCCCTAGACTGTTGCGAGAGGGACCCCATCCGTCGGACAGCTCAACGCCTCAGATCGTACACCTCCACAGGCCCAGGTCCTTTAGCGTGTCATGCACTTCGGGGTGTGTCTGGGCCAGGGCAGTGACTCTTGGCTCGTACTCCGAGAGAAAAGGGGCGTGTCCCAGGTCCAGCCCGCTTAGAGCTGGGAAAAAGTTGGCGAGCATGTCCCGCAGGGCGCCCTGAACGACGAGAGTCAAGTGGAAGAGTGAGTAAACGCTGGCCTCAGCGTGAGGTTCGTCGTCGAAGTAACCAAGAGTGACGCCGACGTGCCGCTCGTCGAGCGGTCTGAAACTGAGATGGCGCTCGTAGTAATTCGGATTCGGATGGACGAAATCATCGTTAATCTTGGCGAGCACCGCTTGGATCTGGGGTGAGAGCGGAAGGGAGCGAGACTGGAGGGCGGTGCCTTGGTACGCTTTCCGGTAGGGCTTCGGCTTGAGACGACGTTCTGCCCAGATACGGGCATTCTTGGGGTCGTCAATCCACTTCCCGCAGATCAACGCGGATTCGATTGCCGGTCGGAAAAGCAGCCACGCCTCATACGACCTAAAGGAGCTCAGAGCTTCGAACGCCGAACGGTTCTGGCGCTGCATTAGTAGGAAGAAGGGAAGTAGGCCCGCATGGGAGTGGCCATGGCGGTCACGGCCGCTGTGAACTGGCCTGGCGATCTCCGAAAAATTGCGGTCGATCCGCTCGAAATCCCGGATGGCGAACGGGTACGTGGTAAGGAAGACCTCCGGTTGTACGCCAGCACTGACCGGTACTCGAGGACTTCTACCTTCTCGCTTGTCACTGTCGGTGCCCGTGACACCTAACGCTCGGCATTGGCGGCGGCGCCGTCCGCTGCATGCTGTTGTTAGGCGTCCCGTCTCCAGACGTCCTCACGATGCGCGTTCCCCCGACCTCGCCGCCGCTGAGAGCACCTCGACCAGCTCCGCCACGACCTTCAACTGATCTTCGTCCGCTCCCGTCAAGACGATTGGCTCGAAACTGGCATTGAGAGGCTTCAGCGTAATTCGGTCGTGACGCCAGGAGTCGCCTTGATTTGCCTTTTCGCTCTCGTAGCGCTTGACGGTGTAGCGCTGGCCGGTCTCTGGGTCGGTGGCGTCGCGAAGCTGGACGAGGACGGTCTTGCCCTGCCGGGCGCCTTCGACCGGCGCGCGGAAGATGCAGTAGGCGCCGTCCGCAATCGCCGGTTCCATGGACTTGCCGACCACTTGGGCGACGAACATCCCGGGCCGGAGGCGGTGATGTGAGTCCACAGCAACCCACTCGAAGCCGTCGTCGTCGATGTGCTGCGGGTCGGAGAAGGCACTGGCGGCGGCCTTGAGCGGAACGAGCGGAATGCAGGTGGCGTAACGCTCTTCCGGGCGGTCTTCGACAAGCCGCAATCGCGGGGAGAGTATCCGTCCTGACGCCGTCGCCCCCGATTCCACCGCGCCGGTCCGCAGCCGCCGGTAAGCTTCTGAGGACATCCACCCGCTGACGATCTCCCGGAACGGCGCGTCGTTCATGTACCGAACGAAGATCTCCTCGTTCTGGTCCATGCGCTCCACGAAGAGCCGTTCCAGGAGGTTTCGGAAGACCAGCGCGAACTTGTCCTCCGGGTTGACCGCGGCAGCCTGGCGCAGCCCATCGTCGGTCACCGCGGCCTCTACGATTTGGTCGAAGAAGAGCTGGTCGGCCTGGTTGAAGTCCGTGCCGAATCGCTCGTTAACCAGGTCGATGAGTTGCGAGAGTGAGACAGCCTCCTCTCGCGCCAGTCCGGACCCGACCTCCTTCGGTCCGTCGAGCGGCTGCGCCGCGCCCTCCGCGAGCGAGATCGAGCCCTCGCTGATCTTCTGCAGGCGGTAGTACTCGAGCCGCACGTCATCGTCGAACTGGTACGCTGTGCCGCCCCGACGCCGCGGCAGCTTGGCCGCGAGATGGCGCACGAAGACGTACAGCCGTTCGAGGTCGGAGTCCTGATAGGGGATGACCTGGCTCAAGAATGCGTACAGGTTGCGGAACGCCTGAACCTTGCCGCGCCAGAGCTCGGCCTCTTCCTCCTCGTCCCGCTGCAGCACCATGAACCGCGACACAGCGGGATCGAGCGCCGCATTCATGGCTTGGTGATCCTGCGCGCTCTGGCGCTGCTTCGGTTTGAAATAAACGCCGCAGAACCGTTCGACCTCTTCGTCGAGATAGATGCCGGACGAATCCAGCTCGCCCTTGATCGCGTACATGCGGGCCGGGTCGACCTCGTCGCCCATCTCCGCGCCTTCGTAGTAGACCTTGAAGGCCTCGCGGATCTCCTCCCGGTCGTTCACGAAGTCGAGGACGAAGGTGTCCTCCTTCAGTAGGTGCGTCCGGTTCAGCCGCGACAGCGTCTGCACCGCCTGGATGCCCGCGAGCCGCTTGTCCACATACATCGTGTGCAGCAGCGGCTGGTCGAAACCCGTCTGGTACTTCTCCGCCACGAGCAGGACCTGGTACTCCTGCGTCGCGAACTTCTCCGGTAGCTCCTTCTCCCGAATGCCGAGATTCATCTTTTGCTCGGTGTACTCGACGCCCGGGAGCTTGTCGTCCAGGACCGTGCCCGAGAAGGCGACCAGAGTCTTGATCGCGTAGCCCTTCGTCTGGATGTACCGGTCAAAGCTCTGCTTGTACCGGACCGCCTCCAGCCGCGAGCCGGTGACAACCATCGCCTTGGCGCGGCCGCCGATCTTGTGCCGCGTGACGGCCTCAAAGTGCTCGACCATTACTTCGGTTTTCTGCGCGATGTTGTGAGGGTGCAGGCGCAGGAAGCGCGCCAGCGCCCTGGCCGCCTGCTTCCGCTCGACGTTTGGATCGTCCGCGCACGCCTTGAGGAGCTTGTAGTACGTGGCGTAGCTGGTGTAGTTCTTCAGCACGTCGAGGATGAATCCCTCCTCGATCGCCTGGCGCATGGTGTAGCGGTGGATGGGCTCGCCGCCGCGCCCGAACACGGCAAGCGTCTTGTGCTTCGGGGTCGCCGTAAAGGCGAAGAAGCTCAGGTTCGCCTGCCGGCCGCGCTTGGCCATGCTGCGAAAAAGCTCCTCCAGATCCTCGCGTCCTTCCTCGGCCGCACGTTGCCGCGCCTCGTCGCGCAGGCCCTCGCCGCCGAGCACCTCCTTCAGGTCCGTCGCCGTCTCCCCACCCTGAGAACTGTGGGCCTCGTCGATGATGACCGCGCAGCGCCGCGTCGGCAGGGTTCCCGTGCCTTGCTCGCCGCGCTCCTCGGCCAGCTTCAGCAACTGGCGCGAGACGAAGGGGAACTTCTGGAGCGTCGTGATGATGATCGGGACCGCGTTCTCCAGCGCCTCCGCAAGCTGCCGTGAGCGCTCGTCGATCTGCTGCACCACGCCGCGCTTGTGCTCGAACTGATAGATCGTGTCCTGGAGCTGCTGGTCGAGCACGACCCGGTCGGTCACCACGATCACGCTGTCGAAGACGCGCTCATTGCGCGCATCGTGCAGAGAGGCCAGGCGGTGCGCGAGCCAGCCGATCGTGTTGCTCTTGCCGCTGCCGGCCGAGTGCTCGACGAGATAGTTGTGCCCCACGCCCCCGGCGCGCGCCTCCTCGACCAGCCGCCGCACCGCGTCGAGCTGGTGGTAGCGCGGGAAGATCATCGACTCGACCTTCACCTTGCGGCTCTGGTCGTCCCGCTTCTCGTCGATCTGCAGATGAAGGAAGCGCGCGAGGATGTCGAGCAGACTGTCGCGCTCCAGCACCTCCTCCCAGAGGTACGCGGTGCGGTACGTTCGCCCGGCCGGATCCGGGGGGTTGCCGGCGGCGGCGCCGTCGCCCTTGTCGAAGGGCAGGAAGTGCGTCGCGGCCCCGGCAAGCCGCGTCGTCATGCGCACGCACTCGGTGTCGGCCGCGAAGTGGACGAGCGTGCGTCGTTTGAACTCGAAGATCGGCTCGCGCGGATCGCGGTCGCGCCGATACTGGCGCAGGGCGTCGTCCAGCGTCTGCCCGGTGAGGGGGTTCTTGAGCTCGACCGTGGCAACCGGCACGCCGTTCAGGCTGAGCGTTACATCAAGAGACTTTTCCGACCGTGCCGAAAAGTGAAGCTGCCGCGTGATCCCGAGACGGTTGGCCGCGTAGCGGGTCTCGAGCTCCGGGTTCAGCTCGTGGGCGGCCTTGAAGTATGCGACGCGCAGCGTGCGGCCGTAGCACTTGAAGCCGTGGCGTAACGTGGCGAGCGAACCGTTCGCATCCATCCATTTGCACAGGTCGGCCAGGACCTGCTCGCCGGTCTTGTCGCCGTGGAGGGCTTCGAGCTTGGCCCACTCCGCGGGTTGGGTCTCCCGGATGAACGCGAGCACCGTCTCCGGGAAGATCGCCCGCTCCCGGTCGAAGCCCGCGCGGTCAAGGGACACGTACCCGTTCTGGAGAAGATGCGCCTCGATGACGGTCTCGAAAGCAGCCTCGGAGTGACGGGCATCGCTCATGCCGGCATCCTCGCGAGCCGCCGCTCCAGCCACCAGACCGCGACCTGGCAGAAGGGCTCGAACTCACCGGCTCCCGCGACGCACCGATCGCGCTCGCGCTCAAACCGCACTCGCGGCACGGGGCCTCCTCTTTTCTCGTGTCTCCACCAGCCGAGAACGGCGTCGAGCACCCCCTTGCGATTGTTCTTCAGTCGGGGGAGGTTCAGGTTCAGCACCTCCTCGAGCTCGGCGTCGAAACCAGCATCGTCGGCTCGGATGTTTCCGTCCAGCTCGTAACGAAGCCGTGTCTCGATGTGATGGGCCGGATCGGCCGGATTCCAGCGGACATCCATGTCTCCCTTGCGCGTGTCACAGTGCTGGAGATGTGGCGGCTTTTTTTCACCACCTCCGGGGCAGGCACCGAGAAGATTCCGGTAAACGAGTTGCTCCTCGGGGTATCGGCTCTGACAGCGCCAATGCTCGATCTTCATTGTCGCTCGCCCATTGTGGATCCGGCCCATGCAGTAGCAGCAGAGTCCGCGCTGCTCGGTCACCAGCGCCTGCCGCAGCGCCTCCTTGTCGGCGTAGTTGTCGTAGTCGCAGTGCGGCGTCTTGCGATGTGCCGTGAGGCTTGCCGGCTCCGCGCCCTTCGTGATGGCTCTCATTCCTTCCCCTCCACGAAGTCGAGGAGGGTGCGAATCCGTGTCACCTCGGGGTCGCTTTCTCCAAGGCTCTCGACGAGCTTGGCGAGCAGCTCATGACCGCGGGCGAACTCCTGCCGGCCGATGACCCGCGAGAGCTCCTCGAGCAGATCCTGAACCTTCTTCGTGCGCGGGTCCGCGTCCATGACCTCTTCAAGCACGCGGCTGGAGTCGACACCGTAGGAGTGAGCGGGCGAGTAGACCTGGCCATCGGCGATGATCTGAATCCGCTGGTGCTCGACCTCCCCGATCACCTGCGGTGAGTGGGTCGTGGCGATGAACTGGCAGCAGGGAAAGGCTGTTTGCAGGTTGTGGACGATCCGTCGCTGCCAACCGGGATGCAGGTGCAGGTCGATCTCGTCGATCAGGACGACCGCCCCCGCTTCGGCCGCCGGGTCGCCGAGGCCGGGGTTGGCCTGTGCCAGCCGCCGGGTCAGGTCGAGGACCAGTGCCAGGGTGCCCCGCTCGCCGTCCGATAGCTGCCGGACGGGGATCGGGCTCTTGCCGCGGTCGATCCAGAGCTGGCGCCTCTCCTCGCCACCGAGCCGCAGGCGTCCGTAACCCGGCAGGAAGCGCCTGACCGCCTCATCGAAGGCGACCAACACGCGTCCGGCCGCGGGCCGCTCGCTCTGCAGGGCCTGCTGCACGCGCATCCACGCGGCGAACTCACCGAGGCGCAGCTCCCGATCCGCAAAGGCGTCGGCAAAGGCCGCCGCGACCCCGCCCGCGGCGACGCTCTTGGTCGGCGTCCGTTCGGTCGGCACGGCGCGGTTGGTCGAGAACAGCACGGCCAGCGGGCGCCCGCCGGGCGCTTCAGCGGATACCGGTGACGGCGCGTCGCCGACGAACTCCGCTCTCTCCGGCGTGTCGTGGACCTGCTCGCGCGGCATCCCCGCCTTGCGCTCCTGAGGAGCGCTGGACTCGCGCGGCTTGTGGACGAGGTAAGCGTGGTCCCGAGCGCCGATCCGGACGCCACATTCGACCGTCATCGAAGCGGCACCAACGCGGATGTCGTCGCCCGGAAACTTCTCGACCCGCCCCCGGAGCTTGTTGGCGTGCTTCGTTACCGCAGAGAGGCACACCCCGAGCGCGTCGAGCACACTCGTCTTGCCAACCCCGTTTACGCCGACGATCAGGTTGAAGCCCCGCTGGAAACGGAACTCAGCCGCCTCGATCGCGCGCAGGTTGGCCAGCTTGAGGCGGGCGACGATCATGCGGCCGCCTCCGCGTCGATCTGGCCGGTCACGGCTGCGGCGATGAGGGCGGAACGGCGCTCTCTTAGAAGAGATACAGTGCGTTCAGTAGTTTCTCGCACGGCGTCGAGCTTCGCGGCCTCATGGGCGATGTGTTCGATGACTGCGCGTTGCTCCTCGCGTGGCGGCACAGGGAAATACACCTGAAACAGGCCCTCTGGATAGAGCCGCAGCCTGGAGGACCAGACACCCTTCGAGTACCGGGTAACTTCTTGCGCGAAGATTGGGAGCCGGACAAGCGCGTCCACGTACGCTGGTTCGAGTCGATCACCCGGCTCGTAAACATTATAGGCAGGGCTCACGATGCCTGCGACCGGTGCGACACCCATGGCTCCCATCCACGCCCATAGCGTGTTGATCACTAGGTCGCCTGGAACGCAGGTCTTGTAGCCTTTGTTGCTTTCGGCCTTGAACATGTTGACGTCTTTTTCCGAGCGCGGCGTGACGCCGGTGAGATGAGAGACTGTGAGCAGTTCTTCCTCACCTGTCTCAGAGCGAACGTCACGCTCCCGGAACAGCCATCGCGCACGCTCGACCTCCCAATGCGCCGGAATCTCGCCGAGCCAAGGGATGCCCGATTCGCGGAGCGGGGCGTGGCGATCGAGGCCGCGGGTGACGGCGCGGGTGATGAGCGCCCGGCGCTTCTCGGCCAGCAGCCCGAGCACCCGCTCCTTCGCTACGATCAAGCCATCGATCCGTGCCGTCTCGCGGTCCAGGTAGTCGGCGATGGCGCGCTGTTGGGCAAGCGGCGGAATTGGAACCGTCATGTTGCCGATGAAACCCCAGTCCGCCCTCGGCATCTTGGATCCAAAGGTCGAAGCATCGACGGTATCGATGAAGTCGCGCCAAAGGCAGACGTAAAGTAGGTATCGTGGATCGACATGCACCGGCTGCATGACAAGTAGCTCGGTCGTAGAACGACCCGGAAAGTCAGCGACCCAGGCTTTCGCGAGATACGGACGCAGCTTCCCAAAGAGCACGTCTTCGGGCTCAAAGGTGTTGCTGAGTGACGTGCCCTCCATCCCCGGCGACGAGGGTGCGTCATCATCTTCGGACGGAGTGCTGACGAGCTTCCCGGTCCAAGATTCGATGTTCTCCAGGCCCAGATACGGCCTCTCGTCCTCACCTCCGTCCACGCGGGAACGGCGCAATGAGACGACGTACTTCAATCGCTTGCGTGGCCACTTCTCATGAGGCGCGGGGCTCACTCCGTCACCTCCCGAAGCAACCGCAGGATCTCCTCCTCGGCCTCCTTGAGGTCCGCGTCGATCTCCTCCAGCGATCGGGGCGGGGTGTACTTGTAGAAGTGCCGGTTGAAGTTGATTTCGTAGCCGACCTTGTCTTTGCTTCGGTCCATCCAGGCGTCGGTCATGTGGGGGAGCACTTCGCGCTCGAAGTAGGCGTCGATGTCTTCCTTGAGCGGTACGTTCTCGAAGTCGCGCAGGTCGGGGTCGGGCTCGTAGCCCCCATCTGCCGCGCCGTTCGCGACCGGATCGGCCTCGGGGTCCTTGCAGGTGAAGACATCGCGGAAGCGCTTCTGCTCCGCCTTCTTCCACTTGGATCGATGCTCGTGCAGCAGGTCCTGAATGCGCTCCCATACCGCGTTCCAGTCGCGCTGGGGCTCCCGGCCTAGCGCCTTGTCGATGGCCTGCACGTCGTCGAGAAGCTCGGGGCAGGCGTCGAGAAAGCGGGCCTTCTCTTCGGTCGTCATCCGGTAGGTGAGCCGTAGCGGCCGTTCGACCGTGACCCGGGTGTAGCCGAAGTCGCGGTTGTAGAAGACCTTCGAGCGCTCGCCGTCCTCGAGGCGCCCGTAGAGGCGCACGATCTCCTCAATTTGGCTCACGGTCATGTGGCGGCGCTTGTCGCCGAGGCTGCGCTTCGACTCCTCGCTGCCCCCGGCCGTCCAGTAGTCGCGCGCGTCGAGTAGCTGGATCCTTCCCTTGCGGCGTTTGTCCTTGCGGTTGGTGACGATCCAGACGTAGGTGCCGATGCCGGTATTGTAAAACATCTGCTCGGGCAGCGCGACGATGGCCTCGAGCCAGTCGTTCTCGATGATCCACTTGCGGATCTCGCTCTCGCCGGAGCCGGCCCCGCCGGTGAAGAGCGGCGAACCGGAGAAGACGATGGCGAGGCGCGAGCCGTGCTTGTGCTCGGCCGGCCGCACGGGCTCGAACTTGGCGATCATGTGCTGCAGAAACAGCAACGAGCCGTCGTTCACGCGCGGCAGCCCCGCGCCGAAGCGGCCGGCGAAGCCCTGCTTCTCCTGCTCGCGCTGGATTTCCTTCTGCTGCTTCTTCCAGTCCACGCCGAAGGGCGGGTTGGTGAGGAAGTAGTCGAAGGTCTCGCCCGCGAACTGGTCTTCCGTGAAGCTGTCGCCGAAGCGGATGTTGTTGCCGCCGCCGTTGTGATCGACCTGCTTCATGAGCATGTCCGAGGCCGCGGTGGCGAAGGCGCGCTTGTTGTAGT
>Ga0214468_1000386_pt1 | contig 13946 bp, 14 predicted proteins | sample RVTome_9_FD_187334 | JGI IMG/M metagenome (GOLD analysis project Ga0214468, IMG submission 187334) | Soil microbial communities from uranium-contaminated site in the Upper Colorado River Basin, Wyoming, United States - RVT155D38 HiSeq ...
CCACGTGCGCCGAAGCGGATCGCGGAAGGCCAGACGAATCCGAGCCATCTAAAGGCTCGATAGCGTTCTGACTTTTAGTGGAGCTGGCGGGATTTGAACCCGCGGCCTTCTCGTTGCGAAAGATGCAGTCAAAACGCCGTGACCAGGGGAAACGACACCCGCTCCCGGGTCTGTGGGGCAGCTGTGGGGCGAGCGGCGTGAGACATCGTGAGACCTGACGCGCGTGAGACCTGACGCGTGAGACCTGACGCGACAGCGTGACTGCAGCCCTCGCGCGAGTCGACCTGCCAAGCCAGCCGACCGTCGCAACGGTCCGAGCTCAACTGCCTATTGACAACTTCCGGAAAATGAATAAGGCTTCATTCACTTCGTCACATGGAGCGCTATGCGATCTTCAGCATCAGGTTCGACCACGACTCCCTTGCCACCAGGATCTACCGAGACGACATGAAGACTCTGGCCGACGTCCTCGTGCGAGGGAAGCCTGATTAGCCATGCCGAAAGTCAGCGAAGAGCACCTCGAAGCCAAACGGGAGATCATCCTCCACGCCGCCCTCGCCTGCTTCGCCCGGGACGGTTTCCACAAGACGAAGATGAGCGACATCGCCGAGATGGCCGGGGTCAGTGACGGTCTCGCTTACCGATACTTCTCGAGCAAGGACGAGATCATCCAAGAGGCCGTCCAGTTGGTGACAGGCTTGGGCGAGCCCGTCGATCTCGACACGCTGGACGATGACATCGATGCGACGCTCGACATGGTCTACGGCGCAGCCGTCCGACGCTTCTCCATGCCCGGACGTGAGACGACCGTCGGGTTGAGGATGAGGTCCTGGAGCGAAGCATTGGAGAACGACGAGGTGAGGGAGCAGGTTCTCGCCCGATGGGCCAAGTACACGCCGGTCGAGGAGGAGATCTGGTCCAAGGCTCGCAACCATGGGCGGCTAGCCGAGGATCTGAACCTGAGGGCGGTCGCACAAGTGATGCAGGCGATCCACGACGGGCTCGATCTGCGATGGGCGTTGGACCCGAGCATCGACGTCGAGGCTTGCTATGACGTGGTGCTGGCGATGATCCGGGGCCACTTCAGCTCCGGTGAGGAGGACGACTGATGGCAACAGGGATGGTCAAGCCGCTGAGCGCCCGGACTCTGGTGTCGCTGGACGACAACGCGGCACTCGACCCCGCGCTAGTCGGGTCAAAAACGGCCAATCTGGCGCAGGCGATCCGGGCCGGGTTCCGGGTACCCGTCGGTGTGGTGGTCACCACCGCTCAGGATCGTGCGTCGACCTCGGTCGCCGATGAGATCTTGGATCGACTCGGCCATGTCCCTCTCGCGGTCCGTTCTTCTGCCACTGCCGAAGACTGTCCCGACTCCTCCTATGCGGGCCAATACGAGTCGTACCTCAATGTCGAGGGTGGCCAAAAGCTGCTCGAGGCCATCGAATCCTGTCGCGCTTCGCTGCACTCCGACCGGGTCTCGGCCTACTCGAATGAGGAGAGCGGTAGCGCAATGGCCGTCCTCATCCAACCGATGATCGATGCGGTAACAGCGGGCGTGGCATTTTCGGCACATCCAGTCAGCGGGGCACGCGACCAGATCGTGGTCAACGCCGTCCAAGGGCTAGGCGATCAACTCGTCTCAGGCGAGGTGACACCCAGCCAGTGGGTGGTGGATGGCGACCAGATCCAAGGTAGTGACGGAATCCTCACACCAGATCACATCCTCCAGATCGCGGAGCTGGCACGAGCGGTCCAAGCCCATTTCCGCTCCCCACAGGACATCGAATGGGCAATCGAGGACGACGAGCTGTGGCTGCTCCAGGCCCGACCCATCACGTCCCTCCCCGAGCCACCGATCGAGCCGATCCCGATCGAGTTCGGGATCCCGCCCGGCTACTGGGAGCACGACGCAAGCCATGCCCCCGTGCCCAACTATCCAATCGAGACCTTCGTTCCCGCAATGGTCAGTGCGGCCGTCAGGACGTGGGCGTCCGAGTTCGGATACCTGTTCGACGGAATCGAGTTCTGCGACATCGGGGGCTGGACCTATCAGCGTCTCGCACCGCTGGGCGGCAAAGAAGGCCCGGAGCTGCCCGACTGGCTGATGTGGATGATGGTGCGCCTCGTGCCGAGCGTTCGCAACCGACTCGCCATAGCGCGGGAGGCAGTACAGACCGACAAGGCAGGCTTGTACATCGAGCGCTGGTACGACACCTGGCTGCCCGAACTGACCGAGGCGGTCGAGGAGCTCAAGATCGTTGAACTCGCCGGTCTCTCCGATGACGGATTGAAGGCGCATATCGACACCTGCATTCGTCTCGGGACCCGAGGCATCGAGATCCACACCCTTCTCCATGGATCCCTGGCCATCATCCTCTACGAGCTAGTGACCACTTGCGAGGGGCTCCTGGGATGGGACATGGCGACCACACTGGAGATGGTCAAGGGCACCTCGCACAAGTCGACCGAGCCAGCCCGCCGACTCTCCGAGCTTGCCGACCTCGCCCGAGAGCGGCCTGAGATTCTTCGAGCCGCCCAGCTCCCGGACGACGAGGTGATCGGCTGGCTGGAGATCATCGACGAGGACTTCGCCACGGTTTTCGGCTTGTATCTGGACGAGTACGGAGAAGTCGCGCTCGGACGAAGCGTCGTCGAGGCGACGTATGCCGAGCTGCCGTCGGTCCTGATCGCCACTATCGCCAACCAGGTCGTAACCGATTTTCGGCCGGACATCGCCGACGAAGCGAACCGTCGCCAGCGTGAACAGTCCATCGCCACCGCAAGGGCCGAGCTGACCACGAACCCTGCTGGCCTCGCCGAGTTCGACCGGGTCCTCGAGCGGGGACAGAAGGCATACCCGGTCCGGGAAGACAACGAGTTCTTCACTTTCAGCAGACCGTTCGCCCAGTTCCGCTATGCGGTCCTGGAGCTCGGCGAGCGATTAGCCGCCCGCGGAGTGATCGCCGAACGCAACGACATCATGTTCCTCCACCTCGACGAGGCTCTGGCGGCCCTGTCGGAAGGACCCGACCTCCAGGCAGAGGTTCTGATGCGCAAGGGCCAGCGCGCCTGGGCCTCCGCCAACCCCGGCCCGCCTTACTACGGCAAGGAGACTCCCCCACCCTCAGATCTGTCCTTCCTACCGGCCGACACCCGGCTGCCGATGGAGGCGATGCTGTGGAGCCTCGACTCGATCATGGCGGTAGAGGCGAGCAAAACGACACAGGACGACTCCTCGACGATCACGGGAACACCCGCTTCCGCCGGCACCTACACAGGACCAGTGCGGGTAGTCAAGGACGACTCCGACTTCCCCAAGATCCGGGCCGGCGACGTTTTAGTCTGTCCCATCACCTCGCCGGTGTGGTCCGTGCTCTTCCCCAGCGTCGGCGCCCTCGTGACCGACACCGGAGGCATCCTCTCCCACCCCGCAATCATCGCCAGGGAGTACGGCATTCCCGCAGTCGTGGCCACCGGAAACGCCACCGAGCTTGTGCAAGACGGTCAGATGGTGACGGTGGATGGGAACACGGGGACCGTGCAGGAGGTGACACCGTGAAACTCGACGAAACAGTTGTCGTCTCCGCACCGATCGAAAACGTGTTCGACGCCTGGGCGGCTTTGGAGAGATCTCCGGAACATCAGAAGCCGACCATCGAGAGGTCCAAGCTGACGGACGGACCGGTGCGTGCTGGCACCCGCTACCACGCCGTCGACCAGTGGCCGGGACGCAAGGTCTCCTTCGAGATGGAGATCACCGACTACCAACGCCCCCATCGATTGGCGGCTGCCTGGGAACACCCGATGCGAGGTACCTGGGTCGCATCCTTCTCACCCAACGCCGATGGCACGACGATGACTTTCAAGACGACGATCGAGCCGACTGGTCTCATGGGACTGTTAGAGCCGATGATGCGTCCCTGGGCGAGAAAGACGCTTGCAGCGGGGCTCGACTCGTTCCGCACCTGGGTGGAGAGTGGAAAGTATTAGCACTTTCTGGACCCAGCCCCGGATCGCCGGAGCCCTCATCGTCGGGGCGTTCCTTGTCCTAATAGCCGTGACACCCCCCGTCTACCTAAGGGGCAACATTCGTGCCGTAGAAGCACAGTTCCGCCCCATCGAAGTTGCGGTTGGCGAAACAGCGGTGCTCCGCGCGGCCAGCGTCACCTTGGGTCCCTGGGTCGCCGCCCTGCTCGCTGCGTTCGTCGTCCTCGGAGTGGACCTGATCAAACGAGGAAGTGCGCTGCTGCCGGCCCTGGCCATGGCGGGACTGACCGTGTTCACGGTCGCCTGGATCCTGGAGGCTGCTTTCCATACGGGTGTCACGGTCTGGGCCGTTGGGGAGTTGGAGGCGGGACGTCAAGTGCCGGCGTTGTTCGATCAACTGAAGAGCTGGCTCAACGTCTACGTCCAGTGGATCGTCAACCCGATAGCCTTCCTTAGCTACATCGGCTTCGCTCTCGCCTGCCTGAGAGTCGGCATACTCCCCAGTTGGGCGGCGTGGGGCGTGGTCGCCTGGTGTGCCCTCTGGTTCTTCGTTCCGTTCCCCCTCGCCCTCTTCCCAGTCCCCGTCTTCATGGGTGTGGTGCTCCTGATCTACGGCTGATACCTGACCGAAAAATCGATAGGGCTCGCCTGCCTTCGTGGCTGGTGGGCTCGACCCCCACCGCATACAGCGAGTCCCGGAACGCGTCGTCTGGCTCGACGCGGTTCAAGGTTCGCTACGCCGAGGGACTGACAGTGAGCGGAGGTGCCTTCGAGAGTGAGTGACCTCCCGTGGTGACCTGTGATTCACAGCTTCGCAAGACGAGAGGCTGAGCACCTCTCGTTGGCCTACAGTGCTTCTGTCTCCATCAACCGTTTGAGGTTGTCCAGGCCGGACTCGAGCTGGCGAATGAAAAAACGAAACGTTATGGGGACGATCACCCGGTAGAAACCCTCGGGTCTCATTTGGGTCTTCCACTCAATCCTGGTGCTAGCTCCAAGCGGTGTTAGCCGGATGTCCACTTCGAACGGGACCGGTCCAGAGATACTCTTGAGCCCCAAGGCTCGATACGGCTCGAACACCGTGACGACCGCTTCGTTCTCGAACTGAGTGCCGAACACCTTCTCGACGGCTATCCGGGTCGACCCAACTCCAACTGGCGGTTCCGACGTCCATCGCTCCTCCACCCCGGCCGGATGCCAGACGGGAGTCTTCTCCACATCGGAAAGCACGCCGAATACGTCCCTCACGGGACGGTCGATGACCGCAGATATCGTCCGATGAAGCATCATGACCCTTTCGCCAGGGAAGCTACCAACACCCGGACTTAGACATCACCTCAATGGAGGTCCGTAGCCTGCGGCGAGGAGTCTTTGATGCAAGAAGTACCGATGATGGGAATCCTGATCCGACGGTCCGACAACGCCGTCAGCGAGGACATTGCCTATCGCCCATGACATCCACTCTGCCCTGCTCCGAAACACTTCTTGGTCTCGTCGGCTCCGCCACGCCCAAGACATCCAAGCGAGAGCAGGACCAAAAGCACCATGGGGAGCCGGACGGTGAGGATCTGGTCATCCGTGAACTGGACAATGGCAACAACAACGAACGACACAATGGCCATCCCAAACGCCCCGGTCACGATGTAGCGGATTCTCCAAGCGTCTTCTTCACGATCCGGTCAGTCTCGCGCGGGAGAAAGATGTGGTTGCGTCAGGGACGGCGTCGACCCATCCTGCCGCCGAATCGCCTCGCGGACGAATGCCATCTCAGCCATGAGCGGTCCAGAGCCGGTGTCGACGAAGCCATGGGTCGTTCGCGGAGGGACCTCGATGACGCCACCCGAGGTGAGGTCGGCCAACTTCCTCCCGACCCGAACGCGCATCGATCCTCTGATACAGCGGAAGACTTCGATCAGCCCGGGGTGGATTTGGAGACCACTGCCTTTGATTCCCGGTCCCCCACCCGGCGGGGTAGTCCCGATCACCCGGTAGCGGTCACCGGATGTCTCGGAATTGCGAGCACTTCGGTGGCTTCGTCGGGGAACTCGATGACATGGCTCGGCTCGATCATCGCTCAGCCCATCCCGGGTTTGAAGACCATGAGGACCACGACTCCGAGGAGGAGGACGATGAGAACGCTGCCGAGACGCAGGAATGAGCCCATCGGGTCGGTGCCGGCGAGTAGATCAGCTTCGGCATTCTCGAGTTGGCCGTACAGACGTGCTCCCACGGTCAACGCCAACGCCTCATACAGCCCGATCAACGCGAGCGAAGCCCAGATCCAGGTCTGTGCGAACCGCCACCCGCTGCTGACGAAGACCATGACGATGCCGCTGCCAACGACAAGCAGGGGCGCCGGAAGTGCCAGCCAAGTGTCGGCCCACGCCAGGTCGGCACGCACTCGATCGACGGCTGGACGACCAGCGCGACGGAAGGCTCGCTGCTCGGTGACGTGGATGAGGAAGCCTCCCCCCACCCAGGCCATTCCGGCGACGATGTGCACGAGGAGCAGGATTCGATACCACATCGATCACTTGTCTTCGGGGCGGAGGAGGATCAGAGGTACCGGTCGAGTCAGAATGTCACGAGCTGTCTGATATATCGGGTACTCGGCAACCAGCCGTCTCCAATGTGTCTCGTACTCGTCGTCCTCGACGAATTCGGCTGCGGCGTTGTACCGCTCCCGGCCAGCCTCGACGTGACATGTCGGATCGGCTCGGAGGTTCCACACCCAACCGGGCACCGGCTCACGGCCACCGTTGGTGCCAGCAACCAAGAGACCCCGTCCAGTCTGGAGATGACCGAGCGCTACGGTCCTCGCCAATCCCGACCTTCGCCCGGTCGTCGTCAGGAGCAGAACCGGCATCCCGCCGGTCCATCTGTCGACCCACCGTCCTCCCAACAGACGGTAGAGCCCTATATAGAGGCCTTCTCCCCAGTGCATGGTCGCATTACTGGCCCCAAGGAGCAGTCCCTGGGAACGGGTATCTGCCCCTGTCATGGCATCGGATCTGGATGGCTGCGTCATTGCTCCCCGGCCGAAGATCAGCCCGCCTACAACCGCTGCGACCCCCCAGACCGTCCCCAAGCTCGACATCTGGTCCGCAAAGGAGATTGAGGCGACGCCGATGTAGGCGAGGCCTCCCACGGCCAAACCGGCCACCAACCGCCGGCCCCGCCAAGGCCGACGACCCGATCAGCGAGGCGAGGATGACAATCACTGCCATCGCTGCAACCAGCCCGTAGTGACCGAATTCGGCATGCTGATCGGTGCTCATTCCCGAGAGCTGCCGGCCCGCCTCGACAACGGCCACGACGAATCCACCTGCAATGATCGGGATCGAAGCGAGGAGCGCCCTCCGATGAAGAGGTGTCGCTTTGGCGTTCTCACGGCCCGGGCTCAGCCAGAGGGCCGCAGCGAGCAAGACGATGGCCACCACCTCGAGCGGATCAAAGATCCCCGCGACCAGGGTGCCGACGCTATATGTGATCATGGCGGCCAAAGCGAAGACGGCAGCCGCGAACTTCAGTTCCGGGTGCCGCAGCTGGACCGCCAAAGAGATGAGAAGCAGCCAGGCGAACAGCGCGTGTGCCAGCACATGGAACAGGTGGGGTCCTGCCCCGGGCTCGGTGGCTCCTTCCAGGCCAGCTTCTCCCATCCAGGCTACGACCCCGAGGAACAGCAACTCACCGAGACCGAACACCACGAGGGCCAGCGCGAGGACAGTCGCCGTGTAGAAACCGACCCGTCGAGCTGGCGACGTCCCGACGCTCGCAACCTCCGTAGCCATAACCTCTCACCTCCTCGCAGAACCCGCTACAATTGACTTAAGTTCAACCCAAGTGATTTGAGTGACGCTACAATCAAGTGCGGATGGGGTCAAGAGGCCATACCACGCGCCGCGCCGCGAGGCCCAAGCCGAGCAGACCCGAAACGGCATTCTTGAAGCAGCCATGGCGCTGTTCAACGTTCAGGGGTTCACCCAGACAACGATGAAACAAGTGGCCGACCAAGCGCAAGTTTCGGAGCAGACCGTCTACAACATCTTCGAAGACAAGATCGGGTTGCTGTGCGCAGCGGGGTTGCACGCCATGGACACCGGCACGGGGGATCCGGAGGTGGAGCTCATCGGGGCCCTCCAAGCAGAACCTGACCCGGTTCATCGGATTCGAATCGCCGCCCGAGCGACCAGGGAGATCTGGGAGAGTGGGGCGCTGGAGTTGGAACAGATGGTCTCCAACCCCGATCTAAAAGACCAGAGGCTCATCGAACTGTCCGAGCTCGCCCTGGAACACACGCTGGCCAGCACGCGGACCATAGTCGAGATCCTCTACCCAGACGAGATCCGCCGCCCCGGGATGAGTCTCGACGACATCGCGACCTACTTCACAGCGGTGGACACAGGAGCCACCATCAGCAAGCTCCTCAAACTCGGATGGACTCTCGAGGACTATGAACGCTGGGTCGTTCAGCTGCTGGTCCTGTTCCTCGACCCCGAGAGGGTCCCTAGAAGCGATTAGTGGGACAGCCTTCAAATGAGCCATCCAAGTCGACCCCTCGTTACCAGTGAGGTGCTAGCCCTTCGTTCCTAGTGGCGCCTAAGGCGGGCGGCCCAATACCACCTCTTCGCGGATGTTGATTGAGAGAAGACGGAGTGAGAAAGCACCTCGTAGAAAGAGAGGTGCTTCGGCGGCCCAGAGTCTTGTGGGCCGCCTGTGGAGCGCGAGACTTCAGGATCGCGAATCAAGCAAGCGGACGGGCGACCAGAAATCGCCCTGACCAGGGTATTTTGGTGGAGCTGGGGGGATTTGAACCCCCGACCTTCTCGTTGCGAAGGATGCGTTCAAACCGCCCTGACCAGGGGAAACGGATCCCAGTGATGGTTCTGTGGCGTGGCTGTGGGACGAGCGGCGTGAGACGTGGTGAGACGTAGCGAGAAAGTTGACAGCGTTACATGTCCGGTCGCTGACGTCCACCAAAAGGCGGCCCACTACCGAGATCCCGAGGCGATCGCTGCCCTTGAACGAGGTCTCATGAACGTTGCAGGCGGGCGCTCACGCCGCCTGAGCCTGCGCTCGGATTAACCAGACAATCAGAGGTCCCGTTGATCTCTGGGCGCGATCGGTAAGTGGGTCGCGTCGGGTGGAGGAGTGCGTTCTCGCTGTCAGGCGGAGCCGTTTCCTTTGGGGTTTCGTGTCAGACAAGCGAGGGCTTCCGTGAGATCGACATTGAGATCCTTGCGGACAGCTTCCGGCCAGTCAGCCGCGCACCGCCAGGAGTGCATGTCTGATCCGGTGGGCGACCCTCTTCGAGGTCGCCTCTAGAGACAGTCTCGCGGTGAGCCACTCACGATTTCCCGATCTCGGCCGCGTTGCTGCTCGTGACGGCCGTGTGACGCGAAATTCGAGGCAATGACGACTCGGTCGAGAACACTGTATGGTGCCTCCGTTGCGTGTTGATTTTTCTGCTCCCTCCTTGTAGACATGATGGGTAGAGGCGGAGAGTGGGCACCTGATCGCGCTGAGAGAGGAGGCTGGCCCATCTTTGAGCCATAGCGGCTTGACGCTTCCATCTGGACCCCTAGAACGGCGAGGCCGCCGCCCGGGGACATTGAAGCCGACGCGCAGAGGAGAGAGAGATGAGGACCCGGATAAGCCTATTGACCGTCGGGCTGGTGTTGAGTCTGGCGCTTCCCGCCTGGGCCGGACCGCCAGTCACCGACACGACCACCCACCATGGTGTAACCGAGACGATTGTCGATACACCATTCTGTGAGCCCGGGGCCACTCACGAGATAACGCTCACCTACAACCTGGTCGAACATGCGACCCTTTTCGACGATGGGAGAGCGCATTTCACGTTTACCCAGACCGGGACGTTTGTCGCTGAGCCGCTCGACCCGAGTGAGCAGTCCGCGAGCGGGCATTTCGCCATCTGGGGAGGGTTCAACGACAACGGCAAGACAGTAAACGGCACCTTCACGTTCAACGCCAACGGGTCGTTCGAAGACGGTACGAAGATCAGCGTCCATTCGGTTGAGCATTTCAATGTCACGCCTGATGGGACGGAGTTCTTCTTCGCCCGGTGCAAGGACTGACCAGCAGATTCGCCGTTCGACGTCTCCTTCGGCTGCATCGCGGTCCACTTAGCCCGACGTGCTGGGTACACGGTGCCTGTCTGATCTCGACGATCTCGTTGTAACGGAGTACCGGAGGTCCGGCGATGACCGTCTTCGCCGGTGTCATCTTGACGACGTCGGTCCCGCCGTGACCAGACCACATGGGCGAAGAGCACCTCGTCGGCTGCGAGGAGGTCAACGTGGAATGACTCGAATCCTGGCCCGGGCATAATCCGGAAGGATGCAGGTCGAGGGGAGTGGAAGGCCTCTGGCTCGTGTTCCCGGATCACCCGAGAGCGCATAATGAAGCTCGTATGGATGTCAAGGAGTTTCTGCTTTGACGTGATCGGGGCGCGTTGAAGCGATCGGCGCGGGTGCCGGTTTCCCGGGGTGGGCGTCTGGTGGACACGACAGGGATAAGCCACCCAATGTCTGGTGGGGGCACGCTCGTTTCAGGTCACACCTGGTGCGCCCGGTCCGTTATGTGATCGAGGCCGGGGGTCGGCAGGTCATTCGTTACACAACCGCATTGGTGTGAGCCGGTTCGATCGGGCTAGACCCCGACCGGGGCTCTCAGGCTGGGTGTGGGAGGTGTTTGAACACTTCTCGGGCGACGTAGCGTTTCAGGATCCGGGCGATCTCTCCCATGGTTTTGCCTTCGGTGAGTCGCCGGGCGACGTAGTCGCGGGTTCTCTGGTCGTGTCTCATCCTGGTGATGACCACGTGGTAGAGCGCTGAGTTGGCTTGGCGGTTGCCGCCCCGGTTGAGGCGATGTCGTTTCGTCTTCCCCGATGAAGCGGGGATGGGTGCGACACCGCAGAGGTGAGCCCAGGCGGCTTCGGTTCTGATCCGCTCCGGGTTGTCTCCTGCGGCGACGAGGAGTTTGGCTGCGGTGTCGTAGCCGACTCCGTAGACCTCGAGGAGAGTGGGTGCGGTCTGTCTGATCAGTGGTCGGAGCATCCCGTTGAGCCGTTTCGACTCCTCCCGGAGGTATTGGACTCGATGGCCCAGAGCCCGGATGGTGACAAGAGTCGAATATCGGACCGGGTCGTCGCCTTCCCGAGGTCGCAACGCTGTCGCCTTGTTGACCAGGCCGATTGCGGTCAATCCGGTGAACTTGGCACGGATCTCCGGTGTCGCGGTGAAGACGACATGGCGTAGCTGGTTGAGGGTTTCGATGCGGGTGTCGACTGCGGAACGGCGGGCGATCATCAACACCCGGATCGCCTCCACATTCCCATCTCGAGTCTTCGGCGATCCGGTCGCCGATCCGGAAAGGGCAGCCCGGGCTGCAGCCAGGGCGTCGACCGGATCCGACTTCCCTTTCCGATGCCGGGTCTGCCGGTTGGGCCGATCCACCTCGACGACAGTGACGCCTTCGCGTTGCAGATACCTCGAAACGCCGACTCCGTACGAGCCGGTGCCCTCCACACCAACCAGGACCAGCTCGCCATGAGACCGGAGCCAGGAGACCAGCTGGCGATAGCCGTGGCTCGTCGTCGTGAACGATTCGACCCCGAGGACGCCTCCCAGGTGGTTCACCACAGCAGCGACATGGACATCGGCGTGGGTGTCGACACCGCCTACGACCGCATCGGGGTTTCCTACGATGGTCATTGCCATCCCTCCTTGCATAGACGGGCAGGGGTGGCACGCACTTGCCGGACGGGTGGACCAGGTCGCCGGGCCTGGCTTCAACAGGACCGGAACACCGATCTCCCATCCGACCGGTGAGTGCCGTTCCCGAAGCAAGCCGGCGGGTCATTCGAAAGACAACCAGACGGTGTCAGCCGGTTCACGAGCCAGACCAACCCCGGGAACAAACCAACCGTACGCACAGGCCGAGGGTGACAGCCCTCACAACACGGTCAGCGCACCCAAACACATCCTCCCTGCCGGTTCTCGCGCTGGTGGTTTTGCTGGGTTCCGAGGTGGCTTGCGCGTGTTATGCGCTGTCGGGGCTGGGAATGCGCCGTCACTTACGCCACCAGAACCTGGGAGCAAGGAAACAGCCTTGCGTGAATCCGCTCCCCACACCTACATCATCCCGGTGTGAAGGTGTCACCCGAATCAAGGCCGGTAAGTTGGTTCGAAATACGCGGCATGCAGATTCCAGCCCCTGGTCTCATCGAAGTGGCCAAGGACGAGGAGATCTGAATTTTGGGGGCCGAGATCAGCGGGGCCGTCCCTTAGATCCCGAGGTCAGCATCGACAGTGTGAAAGAAGGACGAAGACCTTTGGAGAACAAGCTCATGGTCGACATACATGGTCGAGTGGCTTCCGGATACGAACCAGTGCGGGAAGCCTTTGCAGAGAACTTCCGATCCCGCGACGAGATAGGTGCTGCTGTTGCCGTGGTGGTCGGAAACGAGCTCGTCGTGGACCTCTGGGGCGGGATGGCGAACCCTCGGCAGAACCGCCTGTGGGCCGAAGACACACTCATAACCATGTTCTCCACGACGAAGGGGATGTCAGGACTCGCCACGGCCCACGCCCAATCCCGGGGACTGTTCGACTACGACGAGCGAGTCTCCGCTTACTGGCCGGAGTTCGCCCAGAACGGCAAGGACGACATCACTGTTCGTACCTTGCTGTCACACCAGGCGGGCTTGTGCGCTATCGACGAGCCTTTGGATCTCGATACGCTGGCCGATCCCGATGCTGTGGCTGCCGCGATAGCCAAACAGTCGCCGGCCTGGGAGCCGGGACGCAAACACGGGTATCACGGCATCACCCTGGGTTGGTACGAGTCGGAGTTAGTCCGCCGGACCGATCCCCAACAACGCACTATCGGCCGCTACTTCGCAGATGAGATCGCTGCTCCTCTGGGTCTCGAGTTCTACATCGGACTTCCCGACGACATCCCGGATGAGCGTGTCGCCCGCATCATGGGTGACTGGTACCGGATGAAGATGATTCTCAATATTCGCACCCTTCCCCCCGAATTCGTGAAGGGCTTCCTCAATCCGAAGTCGATTACCGCCCGAACGTTCGCCAATCCAAAGGTTCTGGCCCAGCCGATCCGCCACAACGATCGAGCGTTGCTGAGGATCGAACTCCCCTCACATAACGGGACCGGTACTGTCAGAAGCGTCGCGCTGGCTTATGGCGAGTTCGCCTCCGGCGGCAAGCGATTGGGGCTCGATGCTGGGACGCTGGCAGCGTTGAGCGAACCGGCTACTGCACCCACTGACGGTTTTTTCGACCAGGTGCTACGGATGGACCTCGCGTACTCCCTGGGATTTGGCAAGCAAGTACCAGGCTTGGAATCCGGGTTTCCCCGTGCGTTCTTGCACGGTGGAACGGGCGGGTCGCTTGGGGGAGCCGTCCCGGAGCTGGAAATGGGCTATTGCTATGCGATGAACCGACTCGGATTCCACCTCCCCGACGATCCTCGCGAGCTTGCGCTCCGGGTGGCCGCCACCGAAGCGGCCAAGGCCCAGCTCAGTTGACGTCCCACCATCCTGGCACCTCTCCGTTGCAACCGTGTTGGTGTTACTACTACCACCTGTGCGGCCCGATCCTCGAACAACAAGCGATGTTTGTCCACATGATCAGCCGTCCAGATCAACAATTCCGGAGCGGAACCGCTCAGTCTTTTGCGGCGAGGGCTATCGGCACTTCGGCGCTCGGGGTCGAGTGACCCTGATCGGATCTGCCTGCCAGGAGCACTCGTCACTTTCGGTACCGCTTCCTGATGCCCGCATCGCTGGCGTCTCGCGGGGGAACTGGTCACCAGAGAGTGAAGAGACCAAACGACGGCCTCCACCGAACCCGTCGGCGGTTGAAATCCAAGTCTCCGACATGTGGTCTGTCCTACGATTCCGATCGCGTCCCGCG
>Ga0214468_1000387_pt1 | contig 13940 bp, 12 predicted proteins | sample RVTome_9_FD_187334 | JGI IMG/M metagenome (GOLD analysis project Ga0214468, IMG submission 187334) | Soil microbial communities from uranium-contaminated site in the Upper Colorado River Basin, Wyoming, United States - RVT155D38 HiSeq ...
CGACCTGGGCGTTCTGGCTCAGCAGGATCCAGGTGTAGCGGCGCTTGAGCTTCACCGCATCGAGCAGGTCGGGCCAGAGCCGGCGTACCTCGACCAGGCCCAGCCCCTCCGAGGGTGCGGGCGCGGTGGGAGCCGGCGCGGAGGGGGCGGGCGCGGAGGGTGCCGGCGCGGTGGGTGCGGGCGCCGGCTCCGCCGGGGCGTCGCGCGGCTCAGGCGGGGCGTCGCGCGGCTCAGGCGGGGCGTCGCGCGGCTCAGGCGGAGCCTCACGCGGCTCAGGCGGGGCAGCGGCGGCCGCCGCGGGGTGGTGCGCCTGGGTCGTCACCGGCCGCGCGGTCGAGGGCGCGCCACCCTCGATGGAGACCCTGCGTTCGATGCGGTCCAGCCGCGCGAGGACGCCGGCGGTGGAGTCGTCCGCACCGGGCAGCAACACTCGGGCACAGATCAGCTCGAGCAGGAGCCGCGGGGCGGTCGCACCACGCATCTCGGTGAGGCCCGTGGCGACCAGGTCCGCGGCACGGGTCAGGTCGGCGCGACCGAAGCGGGCCGACTGTGCCACGAGCCGCTCTCCCTGGTCCTCCGGTACGTCGATCAACCCGCTGGCGGGGGCGTCGGGGACCGCGGAGATGATCACCAGGTCGCGCAGCCGGCGGAGCAGGTCCTCGGTGAAGCGGCGGGGGTCCTGCCCGGTCTCGATCACCTTGTCGACGACGCCGAAGACCGCGCCCCCGTCGTTGGCGGCGAAGGCGTCGACAACCTCGTCGAGCAGCGCGTCGGGCGTGAACCCGAGGAGGCCGGTGGCCAGCTCGTAGGTCACCCCGTCGGCTCCGGCGCCGCCGAGCAGCTGGTCGAGCACCGAGAGGGTGTCCCGCGCTGATCCCGCGCCGGCGCGCACGACCAGGGGGAGGGCCGCGGGCGCGATCCTCACGCCCTCCTTCTCGCAGAGCTCGGAGAGGTAGGCCGAGAGCAGCCGGGGCGGGATCAGCCGGAACGGGTAGTGGTGGGTCCGCGAGCGGATCGTCCCGATCACCTTCTCGGGCTCGGTGGTGGCGAAGATGAACTTCAGGTGGGGCGGCGGCTCCTCCACCAGCTTCAGCAGGGCGTTGAAGCCCTGTGTGGAGACCATGTGGGCCTCGTCGATGATGTAGACCTTGTAGCGGCTCGCGACCGGAGCGAAGAAGGCGCGCTCGCGGAGGTCCCGGGCGTCGTCGACGCCCCCGTGGCTGGCCGCGTCGATCTCGATCACGTCGATCGACCCGGGGCCACCCCGGGCCAGGTCGGTGCACGAACGGCACTCTCCGCAGGGGTCCGCGACCGGCCCCTGCTCACAGTTGAGGGCACGGGCGAGGATGCGGGCGCTCGTGGTCTTGCCGCAGCCGCGCGGGCCGGAGAAGAGGTAGGCGTGGTTCACCCGGTTGTTGGCCAGCGCGGTCCGTAGCGGCGTCGTGACGTGGTCCTGGCCGATGACCTCGGAGAACGTCTCGGGCCGGTACCGGCGGTAGAGGGCGAGGGGTGCTTCCACGTCCTGCACCCTAACTACCCCTGCCGACACCTGGTAGGCCGGACGGCGCCAGGAGACCCCTCGAGGCAAGAAAAGGCCCCCCGCGCACCCGACAGAGCTCGCTTGCCCTTGCTGCCTTCCGGCCCTGGGGGAGTTGGGCGAGATGCCGCCGCACGGGGGGTTGCCCCAGAGTCTAGGACAGCCCCCTCGGGCCACCCAACCCGGGACGATTTCTCCGAGCCCCGCTCCGACCGGTAACCTCTCCGGCGGAGGATTCGCCTAGTGGCCTATGGCGCTCGCTTGGAAAGCGGGTTGGGTTAACAGCCCTCAGGGGTTCGAATCCCCTATCCTCCGCCAACCGCGACGGCGCCCCGGATCTTCGGGGCGCCGTTCGTGTGCCGCGTAGGGCACACGACACAATCGTCTTGTGGACGATGCTCGCGACCTCACCGGGCCGTGGTGGGTGCTGGCCGGGCTCAGGTTCCTCGCGGAGCTCGCCATGCTCACCGCACTCGCGTACGTCGGATGGCGGCTGGCCGGGGATCACCAGGCCGTCGGGATCATGCTCGCGGTGGTGCTCGTCGGAACGGCCAGCGCCGTGTGGGGTCGGTGGGTGGCACCGAAGGCACCCGAGCGTCTCGACGACCCGGCGCGTCTCCTGGTCGAGCTGGTCCTGTTCGGCACTGCCGTGGTCGGGCTGCTCGTCGTCGGCCCCGGTGATCGGTCCGCCGTCGCCGGTGTCCTCCTCGCGGTCGCCTACCTCGCCAGCGCGCCCGTAGGACGTCGCGGCCACTGACGGTCGGTCAACGGCGCCGAGCGGTCCCGAACACACCGCGGAAGATCTCTCGGGCGGCGGTGCGCGCGAGGTCCTTCGCCATCGGCGAGGTCAGGATGTCGTGCACGACGCTCCCCTGCTCCTGCGGCGGTGGGGAGGACTTCTTCGGGTAGCGCATCTCCTGACCCGGCTTCTTCTCGGAATCTTCGACGCGGGCCTGCGCCGCCCCCGCCTCGAGACGTGCAGCGAGGCGCTCGTGCGCGGACTCGCGGTCGACCGTCTCGCCGTACTTCTGCTGCAGCGGGGAGCCGGCCACGATGCCGTCCATCACCGCCTGGTCGGCCGGGCTCATGCTGGACTCCGGCGCACGGAGCATGGTCCACGCCACCGGCGTCGGAGCCCCCCGCTCGTTCATCACGGTGACCACGGCCTCGCCGATCCCCAGTGAGGTGATCACCTCACCGAGGTCGTCGTACCCCGACGTCGGATAGGTGTTCACCGTCGCCTTGAGCGCCTTGGCGTCGTTGGGCGTGTGTGCGCGGAGCTGGTGCTGCACCCGGGAGCCGAGCTGGGCCAGCACGTCGTCGGGTACGTCGGTGGGGCTCTGCGTCACGAAGAACACCCCGACCCCCTTGGAGCGGATCAGCCGGACGGTCTGCGCGATGGCCTCGCGGAACGCCTTCGAGGCGTCACGGAACAGCAGGTGCGCCTCGTCGAAGAAGAACACCAGCTTCGGCTTGTCGATGTCGCCGACCTCGGGCAGGTCGTTGAACAGGTCGGCGAGCAGCCACATGAGAAACGTGGAGAACACCGCCGGGCGGTCCTGGAGACGTGGCAGCTCGACGAGTGAGATGACGCCGCGCCCGTCCTCGGTGACCCGCAGGAACTCCCCGGTGTCGAGCTCCGGCTCGCCGAAGAACGCGTCCGCGCCCTGGTCGGAGAAGCCGATCAGCTCGCGCAGGATCACCCCCGCCGTAGCGGGCGAGAGGCCGCCGAGCCCTGTCAGGTCGGCCTTCCCGTCGTCGGAGAGGAGGAACTGCACGACCGCACGCAGGTCGGCGAGGTCGAGCAGCGGAAGGCCCGCCTTGTCGGCGTAGTGGAAGACCAGACCCAGGGAGGACTCCTGGGTGTCGTTCAGGTCGAGGACCTTGGACAGCAGCGTGGGACCGAAGGAGGAGATCGTGGCGCGCAGGGGCACGCCGGTGCCCTCACCACCGATCGCGAACAGCTCCACCGGAAAGCCCTGGGCCGTCCAGCTGTGACCGACTGCCGTCGAACGGGCGTCGATCTTCTCCCCTGGTGTGCCGGGTTCCGCAAGACCCGACAGGTCGCCCTTGATGTCGGCGGCGAACACGGGGACCCCCTGTGCCGACAGCTGCTCCGCGAGGAGCTGCAGCGTCTTGGTCTTGCCGGTGCCGGTGGCTCCCGCGACGAGACCGTGCCGGTTGAGCATCGCCAGCGGGATCCGCACCTGTGCCTGCGTCACGGTCGCGGCATCGAGCATCAGCGTGCCCAGCTCGAGGACCGGACCGTCGAACCGGTAGGCGCCGGCCACCACCTGCGTCATGTCCTGGTCGCTCGTCACCCGGGCAGCCTAGCGACGAACCGCGGCATCGGGGACCCGGAGGGCGGTCACCTATGCTTGGCCGCTGTGATCTTCAAGCGCGTGGGTGATCACCGCCCCTACCCCGACCACGGACTCCGTCCGCGGGACTGGTCCGCGCTCCCACCGCGTCAGGTCCGCCTCGACGAGCTGGTCACCACCAAGGACACCCTGCAGCTCGTGACTCTCCTCGACGAGGACTCGACGTACTTCGGTGACCTGTTCGCCCACGTGGTGGAGTGGCGTGGCGACCTCTACCTCGAGGACGGCCTGCACCGCGCGCTCCGCGCCGCCCTGCAGCAGCGTCAGGTCCTGCACGCGCGCGTACACCCGATGGAAGACTGACCTCATGGGCCGTCGCGCGATCACCACCGCCGTCACGATGCTGGCGCTGATCGGCATCCTCGTGCTCGGCGCGGTCTGGGGGTGGCGCTCGCTGTTCGCCGAGCTCCCCGAGAGCCCGACAGCCGCGGAACCGGCCCCCACCTGTGCGACCGAGACCCTGGCGGCGGGGCAGCGCGTCCGGGCGCGCCAGGTGCGTGTCAGCGTGTTCAACGCCGGCACCCGCTCCGGTCTTGCGGGGGACACCTTGGACCGGCTGCGCCGACGAGGGTTCACCGCCGGAGACACAGGCAACGCGCCCTCGGACCTCGACGTGCGACGGGTCCAGGTGTGGTCGACGGTGGAGGACGACCCGCGCGCACAGCTCGTGGCCCGACAGTTCGGGAAGAAGACGCGTGTGCGCTTCTCCGACGAGGACCTCGGCCCCGGCGTCGACGTGATCGTGGGTGACCGCTTCGACCGGCTCAGCAAGGCACCACGCTCCCTCAGGGTGCGCGAGGCGCGGGAGATCTGCGTGCCGCTGGCGTCGAACGACGCCGACGTCATCCCCGAGGGCTGACCCGCACGCTGGACCCTCAGGAGCCGTCGGGCCACCAGTGCGCCAGACGCCCGGACCGCGACAGCGCGCGCAGCCGGTCCTCGGTCGCCTCCCGCACGCGGCGAGGCGTCACGACGAGCAGGTCGTCGCCGCGGCGCAGGACCTCGCGTCCGTCCGGCACGAGCGTCTTCCCCTCACGGACCACCAGTGCGATGGACACGCCGGGGGGCAACCGGAGCTCGCCGACCTCCACACCGTGCAGGCGCGACTTGCGGGTGATCGTCACCTGCAGCAGGTCCGCCGCGATCCGTTCGAGCGGCGCCGCCTCCACCTCGAGGTCCCGGGGCTCGTCGGGCTCGGCGACGCGGAGGACCTTCGCGACCCACGGCAGCGTCGGGCCGGTCAGCAGGGTGTAGATCACCACCATCACGAACACGATGTCGAACAGCTCGGTCGAGCCGGAGACGTCGTGGGCCAACGCGATGGTGGTCAGCACGATCGGTACGGCGCCACGCAGTCCCGCCCACGACAGGAACGTCTGCTCCCGCCAGGTCATCCGGCACGCGAAGGAGCACGCCACGACCGACAGCGGGCGTGCCACGAAGGTCAGCACCAGCCCCGCGAGCACGGCGTACACCACGTGCTCGGTGGAGATCCGCGACGGCGACGCGAGCAGCCCGAGCATCACGAACAGCCCGATCTGCGCGAGCCAGGCGACGCCTTCGGAGAAGGAGCGTGTGGCCGTGCGGTGGGGCAGCTCGGAGTTCCCGAGGACCAGCGCCGCGACGTACACCGCGGCGAAGCCGGAGGCGTGGATCGCCGCGCTGCCCGAGTACGCGAGGACGGTCAGGGTGAGGACGGCGATCGGGTAGAGGCCTGAGGACGGCAGGGCGACGCGGCGCATCACCCACGCGCCACCGAAGCCGATGGCGAGTCCGACCGCGGCGCCGACGGTGAGCTCGTAGACGACGATCCCGGCGAACCCCAGCACGCCCTGGTCGAGGGCGGCACCGGTGCTGACGAGCGTGACCAGCAGGACGGTGGGAGCGTCGTTGAGACCGGACTCCGCCTCGAGAACGCCCGTCATCTGGCGTGGGAGCGGCACCCGCCGCAACACCGAGAACACCGCCGCGGCGTCGGTGGGTGAGGTGACCGCACCGAGCAGGATGGCGAGCTGCCAGTCGAGCCCGAACAGGTAGTGGGCTGCGGCGGCCATCACCGTGACGCTCACGGCCACGCCGAGCGTCGCGAGGGCCACACCCATCCGCATCGACGCCTTGATCTCGTGCCACTCGGTTGTGAGGCCACCCTCGGCGAGGATCACCACGAGGGCGGCGAAACCGAGTGCGTGGGCGACGTTCGCGTCGTCGAAGCTGATGCCCGCCTCACCGAGCAGGACGCCCATCAACAGGTAGACAAGGAGGCTCGGCAGCCCGACGCGCACCGACGCACGGACTGCCAGGATCGCCAGGAGCATCACGACGGCCCCGATGAGGAGCACGGAGTCCATCTGGTGCACGTCGAAGCTCAAGGGCACCTCGGGGGTCGTCGGCCGCGGCTGGTTCATCCTAGACGGAGCACCGTGCTGCGGTGCACCGTCTCGATCGCGGCGCTCGGGTGCTCCTCACCACCCCCGGGCACGCCGCGGTGAGCGCGTTCTTCGGGGTCGGCGGGCCTAGCTGGCCACCGTCCGCGACGCGACGGACACCTCGCGGGGCGCCTCGACGGCCTGGAAGGCCCGGGCGCAGGCGACGGTACAACGGAGCAGGTCGACGAGCACCGTGTCCGGGTCGGGGACACAGGCCTGCGCGATGCCGACGATCGCATTCCGCACGATCACGGGGGCGCTGCGCTGCGAGAAGGAGGCCTTCGTTCCGTAGCCGAGCGTGCTGAACTCCCTGGCCCACCGCTCGGCGTGGGGGACCTCCGCGAGCGCACGTCGCGACCGTTCGGACAACGATCCCGGCGGGCGACCGTCCAGCTCCGCCAGCACGGCCTCGCAGCGCAGGAGGCCCACGGCCAGCACGCGTTGGTGATCCATCGAGACGATCGGGAGCGCCGCCAGCGCCGCCTCCGACGCGATGCACACGTCGAGCCGGACGTCATCGCTGCGCAGTCCCACCACGTCGGGGATCAGCGGGGTCAGCTGCTGGCGCGCGCTGTCGCCCACGCAGTCGTTGACTCCCCTCGCCATCGCTGCCAGCAGCGGCTGGGTGCACCGGGGATGGTCCGACCACCTCTCCCCGGCGAGGTAGGACGCCATCTCCATGAAGCACGCGCCCTTGCGGGGGTTGCGGTGCCGTCCGGGCGAGAGCAACGGCATGAGCTCGGGTGTGCCTGTGTGGGCCATCGAGGACCAGCTCCCAGGGCAAGAGGGGTGGTCCCTCCAGTGTGCGACGGACCCGGCCGGAGTTCCACCCCTCCGGGGGGACTCGTCCGCAGATCAGCTGCCGGGGCGGGTTCGACGAGCCCAGCGGCTGACGAACCGCCGCCGTCGCGGCAGCACGAGCGGCGGCGGCGTCTCCGCCTGCGCGAGTCGGTCGTGGAGCCGGACACGGATCTCCTCCGGCTCGAGCTGCGCCCGCTGACGTTGCTCCCGAGCGATGATGGCACCGGCAGCCGCGACACCGGCCAGCCCGGCCACACCGAGAACCTTCCAGAGGTTCATGAGCAGGAGACCTTTCCGTGGACGACTCGGTCCTGAGCCTAGACGCGGCGCTCGATCTGACGCGCACCGGAGACCTGTGGCTGTTCCGCGGACGCTCCGCGGCGGACCACACGATCCGCACACTCACCAACGCGCCCGTCAACCACGTCGGGATGGCCGTCGTCCTCGACGACCTCCCACCACTGATGTGGCACGCCGAGCTCGGCCGCGGACTGCTCGACGTGTGGACCGGCACCCACCACCGCGGGGTGCAGCTGCACGACCTCCGCGCGGCCGTCGAGCAGTGGAGCCGGCGGTACGAGCAGCGGACCTGGTTACGACAGCTCGACTGTGTCATCACGCGTCAGATGGAGGACGCCCTGCTCCGCACGGTGGCTCGCCTGGACGGCACACCGTTCCCGGCGACGGCGAGCCTGGCCGGCAGGTGGCTGCGGGGGCGGCTGCGCAGACCTGCGCCGGTCGAGTCGACCTACTGCGCCGAGGTGGTTGCCGCGACCTACCAGGAGATGGGTCTCCTCGCCGGCAACCGGCCGACCAACTACTACGACCCCGGCAACTTCTGGTCCGGCGACTCCCTCCTGCTCGAGCGTGGCGCACGACTGGAGCCCGAGATCCGTGTCGACGTACCCGCGGTCTAGGGCACGGCCCCGGCTGGGACCGTGAGCACCGTTCGACAGCTGCAGGAACGACGAAACCCGGACCCTGCGTGGGTCCGGGTTTGTCGCCGATGTCTTGAGACATCACACCGCGGTGGCGGTGGGATTTGAACCCACGGAGGGTGTGAACCCTCACACGCTTTCGAGGCGTGCTCCTTAGGCCGCTCGGACACGCCACCGCCGACGAGGGTACTAGAACCCCGCACCCCGGTTGAAATCGGGCCGGAGGTCGACCGCGCTGGGTTTCGACGCTCCGCTCACCACAACCAGACGTCGTCCACCCAGGTCGTCCTGGTCCGGTCCGCCGACGGCGGTGCGGCAACGGAGAGGCGGAGCTCGCTCACCCCGGCCGGCACCGTCAGGCTGCCGAGCACCTGTCCCTTGTCCACCGTGGTGTCGAGCGGCACGGCCTTCAGCAGTGCACCCGTGGCGTCCAGGAAGGAGGCCTTGACCGAGGGGGACGGTCCAGCTGTGGTGCTCAATGCCAGCCGATAGGTCTCGCCGGCCTCGACCGGGACGGGAGCCGACGTCAGCGTCGCCCCGAGCAGGCCGCCCCTCAGGCCCACGGCGGCCTGGCCGTCAGAGGAGTGCGCGCCGGTGGTGTCGTACGCCGCGTCCTGACCGGTGGTCCAGCCGTCGCGGCCGTCCCCGTCGGTCGACTCCTCGAAGGAGCCGTTGCTGACCTTGTTGCCCTTGAGTGACACCGTGCGGGTCAGACGGTTGTCCGCCTCGTCGGTCTCCGGCACCTCGTCGGCCGGGTCGGCGACCGCGGTCACCTCCCGGTCCCCCTTCTTCCCCGCGGTGTCCCACAGGACGGTGACCTCGCGCGAAGCACCCGCCTCGAGCGCAACCGGCTTCGTCGTACCGATCGAGGTCTCCCCGTCCAGGACCTCCACGACGACACCCTCGGCGTCCGCCGCGCCGTCGTTGGCGAGCGTCATCGCGACCTCGACCCGGCGCCCCTGCTGCGCGGTCGCCTCCAGCGAGGTGACCGTGAGGTTCGCCAGCTCGCTGGTCTCACCGGACTCCTGCGGGTTGACGTTGAAGAAGAACACCTGGCCCGCCTCGACCAGACGCGGGTCGGTGGTGTTCTCCTCCGTCTGCTGGAAGCCACGCGCGGCCAGGGCGGCGTTGCGCGCGGCGTACTCGGCGTGCAGGTAGTCACCGGTCCGGAACAGCTCACCGGCCTGTGTGCGCCACTCCGTCATCCGGGCGAAGTCGTCCGACCAGCCCTCGGACGGCTCGGTGCGACCCGCGGCAGCCTCCTCGGTCAGCCGCTTCTTGAGTGCGTCCTGGGCACTGATGAGGTACTCCGCCACGTGGCCGCGCTGCAGGTTGTCCTGGTCCTCCACCTCGTAGGGGCGGTAGGACATCGCGTACGTCGTCGGAGCTGCCGAGATGTCGTACATCCAGCCGAGGCCGGACCAGTAGCACTCCCACTCACCCTCCTGCGGGTGACCCTCGGGGCACCGATCGACGCCGTAGGAACCGTCGTGGGGGTGGGAGAGGCCGAGGTTGTGCGCGGCCTCGTGCTCGATCGTGTAGCTGAAGCCACCGCCGCTGTCCTGCGAGGGGAGCGAGGCGTCGGTCATCGAGCGCTTCGAGCCGGGCTCGTCACCGCTCTGGACGCCGGGGTAGTGCGACTCCGACCACTTGAACCGGTCGTTGACGTTGTTCATCACGCCCCAGGCCTCACCGTCCTCGGTACCCACGGCGATGCCGCCCACGATCGCCGGGAGTGCCCACGTGTAGGCCTTCTCAAAGACCATGTTGATCGACGGGATCGTGTTGACGCCCTCGACCTGGTCGGCGATGCCGGCGCGGTTGGTGTCGACGAAGTCACGGAACGACTCGTGGTTGACCGATCCGTCGTACGACGCACCGGTGACCCCGCTCGCCTTCGCCTTCTCCACGGCGTTGGACACCGCGGTCAGGTCGACGTGCGTCTCGCCGTACGTCGCATGCTCGTGCTCCCCGCCGTACAACGGCTCGGGGACGAGCTCGCCACCGGCGACCTCGGAGCTGAACTTGTGCTCGGGTGCCGGGAGGTCCTCCGCCTTCGGGGACGTGTCGAGCACCTCGCCGGTGGGCTGGTTGTTGGTGGGGTCGTAGAGCGGGATCACCTCGCCCTTACGGCCGACCCAGCGAGCGTAGGGCGTGGCGGAGGAGAGCCAGCGCAGGGTGTCGTCCTGCTGGGCGCCTCCCTCCGCGTCGCCGATCTTGTAGAGCTTCTCGGTGTCGGTCCACCAGGTGCCGTACCAGGGCGCGCTGGTGAGCTGTCCGTCCACCCACTGCGGACGGGAGTAGAAGTCGGTCCAGCTCGAGACCGCGAGCCAGTACACGTCGCCGCGCGGGATCGGTCGATACAGGTAGCCGGCGGTCGAGCGGAAGAACAGGCCGTAGGCCACGTCGCGCGCCAGCCGCGGCATCATCCGACAGGGCGTGTCGGAGTTCCAGGGCAGGTCCTCCCCCGCCACCTTGACGTCCTGCAGGGCGCACGTGTCGCCGTCCTGCTGCCACAGCGGGTCGGCGTCGTACTGCCACACCGGCGGGTCACCGTGCGGGTAGTCCGATGACATCACCAGACCCTCGTCGGCCCAGGAGGCGGACTCGAAGTCGTTCGGCGCCGCGCCGAGGTCGACGAAGTGGAACCGGTAGCGGCCGCCCCAGGTGCGGGCGTAGTCGACCCCGTCCCACTCGCCCGTGTCCGGGTCGGTGATCCGCCACGAGCCACCCTCGTCGACCGACGTGGGAACGACCTGGCCGTCGATCACCTTGTCGGTGCCGTAGACGTGGTACGCGTTCGGACGGAAGTAGTCGGCTGCGTAGTCCGGGGTGAACGTGTCGAGGAAGAAGAACGACGACCCCTGGTTCGGCCCCTGCGGCATCCGGTCGAGGTTCAGCCCGTCCTGGTCGTAGTACGGGTCGTGGTAGGCGTCCTCGTTCGGCTGGATCACCGAGGGGTCGAAGCACTGCCCGTCGGTGTCGGTGAAGGCGCAGTCCCACGCTGGGTCGGTACGGCTCTCGAAGATCCAGTCCTCCACTGCGTAGGCGTCGACCAGGTCGGTCTTGGTCGGGTCGGTCACCGCGTACGACGGGTCTCCACCCTTGGCCAGCACCCGGTACTTGCCGAACGACGCGTCGTACTTGACCTGGTTGGCCACACGCTGGCTCGTCGTCCCTCCCTGATACGTGTAGTCCTGGGCGGTGTGGTCCTCGGCTACCTGGAAGAGCGCCTTGGCGTACTCCGGCGAGGCGGTGAGGACGTTGACGTCGTAGTTGTAGGTGATCCCGAGGAAGTAGGGGTCCGCGGTGCGATGGTCCTTGTTCCAGTTCAACAGTCCGGCCCCCGCCTGGGTGGGCTCACCGGAGAAGGAGCTCTTGGTGGCCACCGTGGGCTTGTACTTCGCCGGCGTCCACGCCTCGAGCTCGGCCACCTCGTCGGCGGTCGGCTCCCGACCCACGAAGATCACGTTGAGCGGGTAGTCCACGACGAGCTCGTCCTCGACGGCCTTGCGGGTCTCGGGGTACTTCATCCCGGCCGGGATCGGCGTCGCCGCCAGCGTCGCGGTGCCCTCGTAGGTCGACCCGGCGGTGAGGTACGGGACCACCTGCACGGTGTAGGAGCCGGGCTCGAGCATGCCCAGGTCGACCTGCTCCTTCGTCGTGCCGCCTGCTGCACTCGACGCGATCTGGTTCCCGTCGGCGTCGTACACGTACAGGTCGTAGTCCTCGGCCGAGCTCCCCCACGAGATGTTCACGGAGACGGCGCCCTCGTGGGTCTCCCAGTACTCGGCGGGGACGTTCAACGCTACCTCGTGGGTGTCGCACGTGGCGTCCGTGCACGTGGCCGGGTCCAGCACAGCGCCTGTGTAGGGCCCGCCGGTCCAGGTCGTGGTGCTGGTGCCCCCACCGGCGGGGTCGGACAGCGTGCTGGTGCTGGGGGTGGAGGCAACGGCACCGGATGACAGTGCGGTCGCGACGACGCCGAGGGTGATGGTGGCCACCGCGGCGCGGGCCGGAGTACGACGCATGGGTCCTCTTTGCAAGAGTTGCGGCCACGCCGGTCGGCTGCCGCCTCATGGGGAGAACGACGCAGGTCACATCGGGTTACACGTCGTGATCTGGTCGTGACCCTCAGTCGCGTATGCGGTGGGTGGCGAAGAACTCCTGGAGCAGCAGCGTGCACTCGTCGGCGAGGACGCCGGAGACCACCTCGGGGCGGTGGTTGAGCCGTCGGTCGCGCACCACGTCCCACAGCGAGCCCACCGCGCCGGCCTTGTCGTCGTAGGCGCCGAAGACCACCCGCTCGACACGCGAAAGCACGGCCGCACCGGCACACATCGTGCACGGCTCGAGCGTGACGACCAGCGTGCAGCCCTCGAGACGCCACTCCCCGCGGGCCTCGGCCGCCCGGCGTAGGGCGAGCACCTCGGCGTGCGCGGTCGGGTCGGCGTCGGCCTCGCGCTGGTTGCGGCCACGTCCGACCACGGTGCCTTCTGCGTCGAGGACCACCGCGCCGATGGGGACGTCGGCGGTCTCGGTCGCCGAGCGTGCCTCCCGCAGCGCCTCCCGCATCGGAGCCACCCAGGCGTCGTACCCCTCCATCAGGGCGCGGGCACTCCGACCACTTCGTCGAACTGCGCGCCGAAGCCGAGCCGCACGGCGATGTCGGAGAGCAGCTCGTCGGGGTAGAGGTCGTAGTCGTCGAGCATGACGCCCATGTCCATGACGCCGAGTCCGAGGTCGGCGAGGATGCCGGGGTCGCCCGCGGGCACCTGCGCGTCCTCGTCCTCGGCCTCGGGCAGCGGGATCTCCAAGAAGTCCACCGCGGAGCGTGCGATCGGCCAGTCGAGGGCTGCGGTCACGTCGGAGAGGAGCACCTTGGTGTGGCCACCGGTCACGCGTACGAGGAGGAAGAAGTCCTCGTCGATCGAGAGCATGCCGAGCGAGCCACCGTCCCCGGGCCAGCGCCGGAGCTCGGCCACCAGCGAGTCGAGGTCCTCGATGTTCTCCGGGGTGATCTCCTCCACCTGCCAGACGCCCTCTTCGCGGTACGCCACGATGGCGAAGTCGATGCCCTCGGCGTTCGCTTCGGACTGATCGGACATGCAGCCTCCCAGGTAGGTCCCGCAACCCGATGGTCGCAGATGATCCCGCGTGGCACTAGGGCGGAGGCATCACCTAGGTTTGCCGCATGCGGATCCACGTGGCAGACCACCCTCTCGTCGCCCACAAGCTCACCACCCTGCGCGACGAACGCACCGACTCCCCCACGTTCCGGCGTCTCGCCGACGAGCTGGTGACCCTGCTCGCCTACGAGGCGACCCGTGATGTGCGGGTCGAGGAGGTCACCGTGCAGACTCCCGTGGCGGCCGCGTCAGGGACGCGACTGGCGAACCCCAAGCCTCTCGTCGTGCCGATCCTCCGGGCGGGTCTGGGCATGCTCGACGGGATGATGCGGCTGCTGCCCACGGCGGAGGTGGGCTTCCTCGGCATGGTGCGCAACGAGCAGACGCTGGAGGCCTCGACGTACGCCGAACGGCTGCCGGACGACCTCTCGGGCCGCCAGTGCTACGTGCTCGACCCGATGCTGGCGACCGGTGGAACCCTGGCGGCGGCGATCCGCTTCCTCACCGACCGCGGCGCCGACCACATCACCGCGATCTGCCTGCTCACCGCGCCGGAGGGGTGTGCCCGCGTGGAGAAGGATCTGGAGGGGATCGGCGTCCCAGTCACGGTGGTGACCGCAGGGATGGACGAGCGGCTGAACGAGACGGGCTACATCGTGCCGGGTCTCGGCGACGCGGGAGACCGGTTGTACGGCATCGTCGGCTGAGCGACCCGACGGGTCAGATGT
>Ga0214468_1000389_pt1 | contig 13923 bp, 17 predicted proteins | sample RVTome_9_FD_187334 | JGI IMG/M metagenome (GOLD analysis project Ga0214468, IMG submission 187334) | Soil microbial communities from uranium-contaminated site in the Upper Colorado River Basin, Wyoming, United States - RVT155D38 HiSeq ...
GGCCGAGCACCGCATCATGACGAAGGTCCACGCGGCCGTGCAGGAGCTCGCCTCCCGGCCCGAAGCCCGGAACGTCCGCACGATCGTCCGCGAGCTCGGCCCGCGCTGGCAGGCGCAGGGGCTGCCGCGGACCCTCGCTTTCTGCGCCGCGAAGGCAGTGCTCGGGGAGGCGGCGGCGAAAACGCGGGAGCGGCGGGCGTACCGCTGGGTGCTGGCCCACCTGCTCGTCGGCGAAGAAGCCGATCGCGAGGCGCTGGCCGCCGAAGTGCGGGCGATCGCCGGAGGGAAGGTGGAGCCGGTCGAGCTCGAGCCGCGGGTGCGCTGGCTGCGCCGCTACGCGGAGGTCCTGCTGCCCCGCCACGGCGCCGCCGGCCCGGACGGAGGAGCTGCGCCGTGATCCCGGCGGCCTCCACCGCCCGGCGGCTCCTCCTGGTCACCGTCGGCTCGTCCCTCTTCCACTCGGCGTCGTGGGACCCCGAGGGGCCGCTGGCGGCTATCCGGGGGTATGCGGAGTGGACCCGCCCGCCGCTGCTCGCCTCACCGGGCAGCCGCAAGGAGATGTGCTCGCGCCGCGCCACCGGCCGCGACGTCGCCGAGGCCCTCCGCGAGCTCCTCGCCGAGCGCGCGGGGGACGCAGCGGAGCGCGCCGCGCTCGCCGCCCAGGTGGCGGCCGACGGCGCCGGCGAGCCGCTGCGCTACAGCGCCGAGGTCACCACCCTGCTGCGGCTCTTCCAGGAGGAGGCGAGGGGCGGGCCGCTCGACGCGTTCCTCGGCCGCTACGCGGAGGCGCGCCTCCTCTGCAGCGGCGATCCGCACGACGACTCGCACGTCGCCGCCGTCCACCTCGCCGAGGTCCTCGGCCGGCTCGCTCCCTCCGTCCGTCCGCGCGTCGAACCGGTCCTCGACCCCGGCGGCCTGCGCGAGCAGCTCCCGGCGCTGGTCCGCTACCTGGACCGCCGGGTCGACCGGGAGGCGAAGGTCGACCTCGTCGTCTCCGGCGGCTACAAGGCCTACACGGCGATCGCCGGATGGTTCCTCGGTGTGCGCCCCCTCTGGCGGAGCGTCTACCTCCACGAGACCGGCGCGGACCTGATCACCGAGGAGAACCGCCAGATTCTCGTCAACCTCCAGCCGGTCGCGTCGGGCCCGGGCGCGAGGGACCTGTGATGCACGAGCCCTGGCCCGGCCACGACGACCGGACCGTCCGCCCGCCGGTCGAAGGCGGAGAGCGGATCGACCCCGACCGGGTGGCCCACCACGCCGTCGTCGACCGACCGGGGCTCGTGGTTCCGCTGGTGCAGAGCGCGTTCGACGACGAGGCGATCCGTGACCTCGTGGCGGTGACCCACCGGCGCCCCCTCGCCGGCGGCGACGAGCGCTCCGTCTTCCGCCTGCGCTTCGCGCTCCTCCGGCTCTTGCAGCGGGAGGACGAGACGCGCGGTCTCTGGCAACACGTCGTCGACCGCATGCCTCGGGTCGACAAGGACCGCGTCGTCCTCGACCTCTGGCGGGCGGTCGACGTCGGATTCCTGACCGAGGACAAGTGGCCCCGGCGTCACTACCGGGAGCACTTCTTCGAATGGTTCCTCGGCCGCTACGCCGTCGTCGAGGCGCGCTCCGTCTACACCGGCTGGGGGCTGGCCCGGCAGGTCCACTGGGTCTTCGGCGGTGGGCTCGTGACCGCGGTCGGCGTGTGCGGGGCGGTCCCCGAGCTGCAACCGCTGGGCTGGCTCGGGGTCGTCGTCGTGTGGGCGGGCTCGGTGACCGTCCTCGGCGCGGGGATGTTGGAGGAGACCCGCGGCGGCGGCGGCCGCCAGCGCCCGCCGGGGACATGGGTCCGCCCCGCACTGCTCGGGCTCCAGACGCTCGTCCCCCGGCTCGGCGGCGCCACCGCGGTGGGCCTCCTCACGCTGCTGGCGAGCGCCGACCTCGCGCGCTGGTTCCTCGTCGAGGTGAGTTGGTCCGCCACCTTGGGCCTCCTCGTCCTCGCCGCCCTCTACCTCGCGCTCGAGATCGCCCGCAAGATCACGCCGCATCCGGGCTGGCGGGTGCTCGTCCCCCGCTGGGCCGCGGTCGTCGTCACCGGCGCCGGGCATGCCTCCGCCATGGCGCTTCTCGGCGCCCCGCTCCTCGCCCGCCTCCTCGCCGACGGCCGCCCGCGCCCCCTGACGTTCGGCCAGCTCGCGGCCGCCGCCGTCTACGTGCTCACCCTCGGCCTCGTCCTCCACGTCATCTGGGAGGAGCGGCCGCTGACCAGGCCGCTCTAGGAGATCGTCGACATGGACCCCACGAACGGACACCGGACCGGATACCTCTTCCACGAAGCGCTCTACCAGTGCGTGACCCCGCTCCACGTCGGCACCGGCCAGGACGTCGGCCTGGTCGACCTCCCGGTGGCGCGCGAGGTGACGACCGCCTACCCCTGGATGCCGGGCTCCGGAATCCGCGGCAGTTTGCGCCGGTGTGCCGAGGAGCACGCGGCGGCCAGCGAAGGCGGCTGGCAAGAAGGCGATGTCGTCCGCATCTTCGGCACCGAGGAGGGCGACGACCCCTCCGCCGGCTGTGTGGCGGTGGTCGACGCCAAGCTCCTCCTCTTCCCGGTCCGCTCCTCGCGCGGCGTCTTCCACTGGGTGACCTGCCCCTTCGTCCTCGACCGCTACCGCCGCGACCTCGCCTTCTTCTGCGGCGACGCGGCGGCCGGCCGGGTCACCGTGCCGCCCGAGCCCGCCGACGACGAGTATCTGGGCGCCGGGAGCGAGCCCCTCCACCTCGAGGAGTTCCCCTTCCGCGCCGGGAACGGCGGCTGGAAGTGGAGCGCCGCGCTCGACGGCGTCGACCCGGGCCGGGTGGTCGCCGTCCACGACGAGGTCTTCGCCCACTTCGTCCGCCACGCCACCCTGGTACGCACCCGAAACCGTCTGTCGACCGCCAAGACCGTCCTCGAGGGCCACCTCTTCTCGGTAGAGGCCGTCCCGCCGGAAGCGGTTCTCTACGGGTTTCTCGGTGCTCACGAGGAGCGGAAGGAGGGCGACGACGCGTACCCGGCGACGACGGTCCGCGACCGGCTGCGCGCCGTCGTCGCCGACGTCCCCGAGGGCACCCTCGGCCACCACGTCTTCGGCGGCGACGAGTCGGTCGGCCTCGGCCTGACCCGCGTTCACTGGCAGGGATAGGAGGTTGCGATGCTGAGCCTGGATCAGATGCGCGCCGAGAGCGCCTACCGGGCGATCGACGAGCTCGGCGCCGACGCCCTCGACTTGGCGCGGAAGCTGCCCGTCATGCTGCAGACCAACGGTCTCCTCGCGACCTGGGCCTTCCTCCTGGCGAAGAAACAGACCCACCGCCGCTGCCTCGACCAGCTTCTCCGTCACCTGCGGACCCGGAAGCTCGTGGCCGCCGGGGGCGACGACGCAATGGTCGTCTTCCAGCGCTGGGTCGGCACGAAGACCGGCGGCGAGCTCACGGGCCCCGACCTTCGCCGCTTGACGGGCGAGGCGATCGACTTCGCCGTGTGGCTCAAGCGGGCGGCCGAGGCCCACGGGGAGGGCACGTGAAGCACACGGCGATCCCGTCCGGCGCGCTCCCCGAGCGGAGCCTCGCCGAGAGCTCGCCGGACCTCGTCTATCGGAAGTGGCACGCGTACGACCGCTTCGAGCCCGAGCGGATCGATCTCCCGAACGGCAACGTGAAGATCCTCGATCCCTTCGAGAGGAAGCAGACCTCGCTCGCGTACCTCCGCGACGTAGTGGCTGGCCGGGTGCAGGCCGTCGCCCGCGACAGCTACGGCCCGTGGCACGACCGCTTCGACCGCGCCACGGAGGCTCTCGACGCCGAAGTCCTGGACAAGCTGAGCACCGCGTGGCGGCTCGTCAGCGGCTGGGCGACGAACCCGGCGCTCGAGAGCGGCTTCACCCTCCATCCGCTGCTCGGCTTTCCGCTGGTCCCGGGGTCGATGGTCAAGGGCCTGGTCCACGCGATGGCCGAGCGCGACCTCGTCGAGGGCAAGCGTGCCGTCCCGCCGTGCCCCGGAGAGCTCCCGGCCCAGCCGCCCCAGGCTCTCCTCGCTTCGCTGCTGTGGGCTCGACGGATCCGGGTGCTCTTCGGTTCCCTGGCGAGCGAGCGGGCGGTGGTCCCGCAGGCTGGCCGCGAGGTCGCCGTCGGCCCGGAGGCCGCCACGGATCGGCTGCGCGCCTGGCAGACCGCCATCGCCGAGCGTTGGAAAGACCCGGAGGAGGTCCCCGCCCCATGGGGGAAGGTCGTCGAGGCCCTCGACACGATCCTCGCCGAGGCAGGGACCGGCGCGCTCGTCACCTGGTTCGACGCCGTGCCTGCCAAGGCCAGCGTCCTGTCGGAGGAACCGATCCTCGAGCCCGACGTCCTCGCGTCGCACCACCCGGCCTACTACGAGGAGAGCACCGTCTGGCGGCGCACCGGCCCAGGCTCTCAGCCGGTGCCGCACGACCACGAAGACCCCATCCCCGTGACCTTCCTCGCCGTCAGACCGCGAACCCTCTTCGAGTTCCGGGCGCGGATCAAGTCCTGGCCGGCGCCGGCCGAAACGGGCTTCGACGAAGCGGAGGAGGCCCCGAACGTGGCGGACGAGCGCCTCACCGCCCTCGAGGGCTGGGACAAGGACCGAGTGCGCGAGGCCCTCGTCGACTGGCTCAAGCGCGCCCTCCTCTTCTACGGCCTGGGAGCGAAGACGACCGCCGGCTATGGGTTGTTCGGGAACCCACCGGCACCCGTGGACACATCGGAGCCGGACCGCAGGGCGTTGTCGAGGCTCGAGCCCGAGCCCGACGAAGACACGGTCGGGTCTCCGGAGGAGACCTGGGCGCGCGAGGCGGTTCCAGAAGGCCAGCGGGGGCGCCTCGCCGATCTGATCGACAACGTCCTGCCGAACGAGTCCGAGCCCCGCCAGCGCGCCGCCGCTCGGCGGATCGCCGACATCTACTCCGAGGACATCGCCGACTGGCGCACGCGGCAGAAGGCGTCCATCCAGAAGCGGATCGCCTGGCTGGACAAATGGTCGGGAGAAGACTCGTGATCATCACCTTCGTCGACGTCGACCTCGTCAGCCCCGCCATGATCGGCGGTCCGAATCCCCGCGCGCTCGACACCCCGCCCTCACTCCGCGCCCCCTCGGTCCGTGGCAGCCTCCGCTTCTGGACCCGCGCCCTCGCCGGCGACCGCGCGCCGACCGAGGTCGAGAGCGAGCTATGGGGCTCGATCGAGCGCGGTCAGGGGATCGGCCTCTTCCCGGGGACGCCCCTCCCCGCCGGCCAGCGAGTCATCCTCTTCCCGGCCAAGGAGACCGAGCGCGAACGATCTGCGACCCCCGCCATCGCCCTCGACCAGAGCGCCAGGATCCGCTTCCGCCTCCCCGACACCGATCACCTGCACGCTCTCGCCGCAGTCGTCTGGACTTGGCTTCACCTCGGCACCCTCGGCCGCCGCGGCCGCCGCGGCTACGGCTCCCTCCTCTGGCGGCCGGTCGCAAACGATCTCCTCCAGCGCGCGGGTTTCCCCATCCTCCGCCGCGAAGAGGTGCTCGCTTCGCGTTCCAGCCTGAGCGAGTACCTCGGCACCGGCCTCGTGGAGGTCCGCAAACGGTTTGGAGTGCCCGACGCCAAGGCCACCCGGACCACCCATCCTTACTTCCGCCTGGACAGCCTCGACCAGATCTTCGTCGGCCGCCGCCTAAATGCCACCTACGACGGCACCGTCGACGGGATGGAGCACCGCCTCCACGGCCGCGACCCCGACCGTCGCGGCACCGCAAAGAAGGAGATGGGCAGCGCCCTCGGCGAGCGCCTCGCCTCCCCGATGGCGTGGCGCGTCTTCCCGGCCTGCGGCGGCGGCTACTTCCCCGTCCTCACCTGGTCCCCGGTCGAGCACACCGAGGTCGACCCCAGGAGCGCCATGCACACATACCTCTCCGACCTCGGGTTCACGACCTCCCTCACCGGCCGCTCGCTAAGCGCCGCCGCTCCCTGACCTAGCCAGGCAGTCCGGACGTTGTTCGCGGACAGTTTCCATGGTATGTTCATTTTCAGAACAACCGGGAGACCGCGATGCCGATCACCGAACAGGATCTCGCCGTCCGTCTCCGTAAAGCCCGGGACGCCGCCGGGGTGACCCAGGACGAGGTCGCCCGCCGGCTTGGCCTCCCACGCTCCGCGATCGCCCAGATGGAGCTGGGCAACCGATCCGTCTCGAGCCTCGAGCTGGACCGGCTGGCCAGGCTCTACGGCCGCAGCCTGGAGGAGCTGCTGGCCGAGGGATTCGACGCCGAGGCCACCCTGGTCGCGATTTTCCGTGCCGAGGCCGCGACCGCCGAGGAAGGCGCGCTCTTCGACGCGGCCACCCATGCGATCGAGCTCGCGCGCGAGCTCGGCAGCCTCGAGGAGCTGCTCGCGATCGAGCGGGCCAGGCTCCGGGCGCCCGACTACGGGATCGGCGCGCCCCGCAACAAATGGGAGGCGATCCAGCAGGGCAACCAGACCGCCGCCGAGGAGCGGAAGCGCCTGAGCCTCGGCGACTCACCGATGGGCGACGTCGCGGACCTCCTGGAGAGCCAGGGGGTCCGCACTGCGCTGCTCTCGCTCCCCGACGACATCTCGGGGCTTACGCTGATGGACCCCCGCCTGTCCTTCTTCGTGGTCGCCAACGAGAGCCACCACGTCCTTCGGCGTCGCTTTTCCTGGGTCCACGAGTACGCGCACATCCTGCTCGACCGCGAGCGCCGCGGGATGGTCAGCCGCGACTCGGAGCGTGAGGACCTGAGGGAGGTGCGTGCCAACGCCTTCGCCGCCAGCCTGCTGCTCCCGGAGGGCGGCGTTGGCGACTTCCTCGCCGGTCTTGGCAAGGGGCGCGGCAGCCGCGAGCGGTGGGAGGTCTACGACGAGAGCGATCGGCAGAAACCGACACCGGCGGAGGGCCGAGCCGAGCCCGGCTCGCAAGAGGTCCAGCTCTACGACGTCGTCCGGCTCGCCAACCGCTTCGGCGTCAGCCGTCTGTCCGCGATCTACCGGCTCAAGAACCTTCGCCTGATCTCCGCGGCGGCCGCCGAGAATCTCCTCGAGCAGGAGCGGGACGGGAAAGGTGCTCAGGTCGAGCGGTCCCTCCGTCTGCCGTCCTGGCGGGCTCCGCGCGTTTCCGCGGAAACGTCGGGCGTCTCGCTTCAGCCGGGCGAGTTCCGCGGCCGCTTCCTCAGCCTCGCCCTCGACGCCTACCGGATGGAGAAGATCAGCCGCGGGAAGCTGCACGAGCTGGGCCGCCTGGTCGACATCCCTCCCACCGAGATCGACGAGCTCCTGGAGCGCCTGGGCTTCCTCGGCGACGAGGAGGAGTGACGTGCCCGCCGGCGAGGAGACGACCATCGTTCTGGCCGACGCTTCGGTCCTGGTCAACCTCGCCATCGTCGATCGGTTCGACCTCCTGGGCGCCCTGCCCGGGCTCCGGTTCCGCGTGCCGGAGGACGTGGTGGCCGAGGTTCAGAGGCAGCGCCACGTCCTCGACCGCGCCTTCGAAGCCGGCCACCTCGACCGGACCTCTCTCACCGGAATCGCCGTTCTCGATCATTTTGCGAAGCTGCGCCATCAGCTCGGTCCGGGAGAAGCCGCCTGCCTCGCCCTGGCCCACGAGCGCGGCTGGTCGGTCGCGTCGGACGAGCGGCGGTGGTTTCGAAAGGAGGCGCTGCGACTACTCGGCGAGGATCGCCTGCTCACCACGCCCGATCTCTTCCGGCTCGCGATCCGCCACGACTACTGGACCGTCTCCGACGCCGATGAGGCGAAGGAGATCCTCGAGCGCAACCGGTTCCGCATGCGGTTCGCCTCGTTTAGTGACCCCATGCGGAGACACGGAGGCTGAGGAGTACGTCATGGCATCTCTGCCGCTTCACTTCCGGATTCTGTTCAAGAAGATCAACCCACCCGAGGATCGGCGGGAGTTGGCCAGGGATCTCGTCGGTGCAGTTCGGACTTGGCTCGAAGACCACGACTTCGAGACCGTAGACCCCCACACGCTCTTGATCGGCTCCTACGCACGCTCGACCGCGGTGCTCTGGATCAAAGACGTCGACGTTCTCGTGATCCTGCCGGACGAGGCCCTCGACAGGACGCCGCACGCCGTTCTTCTCGAGCTCAGAGAGGTCCTGGAAGGCTACCCGAACGCCGTCGTCAACGCGAGCGGGCAGCGGCGATCGATCCGCCTCGAGCTCGAGGAGCACGACTTCTTTCTCGACCTCGTCCCGGCGGTGGCGGCGGACGGCCTGGAGAAGCCGCTCGAGGTGCCCGATCGCCCACGGAAACTATGGATTGACTCCGATCCTCTTGGCTACATGCGAAAGCTCACGGACCTCAACCAGGAGCACGCTCGGAGACTGGTCCGCCTCATCAAGCTGATCAAGGCCTGGCGCGACGCCAACATGAAGACCCGGCGCCCCAAGAGCTACATGCTCGAAGTGATGGTGGTTCAGGCGGTCGAGGCCGGCAAGGTGGTCTTCGAGAACGAGTCCTGGCCCAGCGTCCTCGCGCAGCTCTTCGGTCACTGGGCAGACAAGTACGACGATCTGATGGAGAAGGGAGACGGCGTCCCCAGGATCTACGACCCGCAGCTCGGCCACCTCATCTCGAGCTGGGAACGGCCTGAGTTCGAAACCTTCATGCGGCGAGTGCGGGAGGCCAACCGGGCCATCCAGCGAGTCCTCGCCGCCGACGAGGACCAGGTAGCGTCAGAGGACTGCGCCCGGATCTTCGGCGATTGCTGGCCGACCCAGGCCGAGGTCGACGAGGCTGCGGAGAACGAAGCCGATAATGTCGCTCCGAGCCGCTCAAGGATCGCGAGCACGGGCCTGGTCGTCGGCCCGACGGCGATTCGGACGATCCCGTCGCTTCCCACCCGCTTCCACGGGGGACGCGAACGACGGCCAAGCGACTGGCCGCGCCCCACGGATCGACCGATTGCCCAGGTTGTGCCGATCAGCGGCACGTTCCCGCAGTTCGGTTACCGCATGAACCGACACGGCGGTTTCGTCTGGCGGGGAACGCTCCAGCCGACCCCGGATTCGCCGGCCTACCCACTTCGAATCGTTCACAACCCCACCGACCCACCGAAGGTCTGGGTCCCCGGCTATCACTTCGATCCCGCCTGCCGTCACCTGTACCGCGATAAGTCATTGTGCCTGTACTGGCCCAAGCAGTGGTGGTGGACCGTCGGCGCGTCCATGGTCAACACGATCGTCCCCTGGTCGGCCTTCTGGCTCTACTACTACGAGCTGTGGGAAGCCACGGGCCGCTGGTGGGGACCGAGCTCGCCCCACGGCCTCCGACCGGAGGAGCGGAACTAGGTTCATTCGGGCGAGGGCGGTAGACTTCGCGCGATGGGACTCAACATCAAGAACGCCGAGGTCGAACGCCTTGCGGCCGAGATCGCCGAGATCACCGGGGAGAGCAAGACGGAAGCCGTCCGCGTCGCGCTCGCCGAGCGCAGAGAGCGCCTCGTGCACCAGCTCGAGTCCCATCCGAAAGGGGCGAGCTTCCTCAGGTTCCTGGAAGAGGAGGTCTGGCCAAGCATCCCGGACGAGGAGCTCGGCCGGCGCCTCACCCGTTGCGAGGAAGAGGAGATCCTGGGCCTGCACGATCCGGCGGATCCAGTCCTCGAATGGGATGAGGTCCGGGCAGCGATCCTCGACGGGAGGTCGAGTGACTACCGAGTTCGGTTCGACAAGAGCCCAAAAGCCGGCGCCTATCGCTCCGAACAGCCCTCCGATTCGAACGACTCCACCCCCTCGCGAATGACCATCGCCGGGCCGCCGAGATCCTCCAGGTAGCGGTCCACCGCCTCCTGGGCCAGCCGCGTCATCGGCCGGCCCGACCGCTCCTTCAAGTAATACAGCGCCTTGATCTGATCTCGACGCAGGCGCGGTGAGTACACGGACTCCGGGGTAAACTCTCGGCGATCTCGCATGGAGCGGTATCCTCCATTCGGGGTCGGGCCCGGGCGAGTTGCCGCTCGCTCGGGCCGCTTTGCGTTCAGGGCCGGCGCACGTCGCTCAGCCTTCTTCAACCGCTCCAGCATACCGCGAAAACGAGGCGTAAGTCAAGGTTAGATCGGAACGCAAACCGGTCGGGCTAGCGAGCCGTCAGCCGAGCGCCAGGCCCAGGGCGGTCGCCAGCGCTCGGTCGACCTCACGCATCATCGCGGCGGGCAGGGTTGCGGCAGGCCCATGTAGCTGATCCTTCAACACGGTGTAGACCTCGCTGCACTTGACGATGCTGGTCCGCTCCAGGCCGGCGGTTCCCTTCGGCAGCGTGACCTCCCAGCGGAATTCCCCACCCAGGCGCTGGACGGAGGTCAGATGGACGACCATCACCTTCGCGTACTGTTCGTTCTGGTTGAAGGCGTCGTCCGAGACGACGAGCATGGGTCGGCGCTTGGCCCGTGCGCCACGCATGGGGACTCTACCCCACCAGATCTCGCCGCGTCGCACGCCTCACTCTTCCGGGTCGAAGGCCTGGAAGTCCATCAGCTCGAGATCTTCCTTGTCGTAGCCCGCCTCGCAGTACCTGGCCACCTGCTCTGCTAGCTCCTCGCGTCGGACGCGGTCGAGCTTCTCGTCGATCGCCTCACGAATGAGCTCGGAGCGGGTCCGATAGCGTCCCGCCTTCACGAGCTCCTCGATCCGGTCCCACTGGGCCGGTTCAGCGGTGAAAACGGTCTTCCGCTTTGGCGCAGCCATGATCAGGTACACTACTTCGGTCGACTCTTACTGTCAACCTCAGCGAGACCCTAAACCCTCCCCCCGCGGCTCATCTGCGGTCGCAATGCCTTCGGTGGCCTTTCGGACTTCGAGGTGTAGCCGGGCCGCGCCTCGGCGACCGGCCCGAGACGGTCGCAATGCCTTCGGTGGCCTTTCGGACTTCGAGCAGGACCTGGAGGAGTGGCTCCCCGACGACCAGAAGTCGCAATGCCTTCGGTGGCCTTTCGGACTTCGAGGTCTACTACAGCGAGCGCAAGGAGCACTTGGACGTCGAGAAGTCGCAATGCCTTCGGTGGCCTTTCGGACTTCGAGATCGATCTCTGGGAGTGCGTCGTGCTGCCGAGTCTCTGTGTCGCGATGCCTTCGGTGGCCTTTCGGACTTCGAGGACAGATCGGCAAGTTCAACGACCTTCTGACCGCGCGTCTGCGCAAGAAGTCGCAATGCCTTCGGTGGCCTTTCGGACTTCGAGGTTCGAGAAGGAGAAACAGCGTGTGGCCTACCTCGTAGAAGTCGCAATGCCTTCGGTGGCCTTTCGGACTTCGAGTTCGGGTGGCCGTGCGGCGCAGGGCCCCGGGCGGCAAGGTCGCAATGCCTTCGGTGGCCTTTCGGACTTCGAGTTTATCGTCAGCCGGCTGAACCACCTGCATCGCAAGAAGTCGCAATGCCTTCGGTGGCCTTTCGGACTTCGAGGGGGGGCGGACCCGGTGACGGCGACGAACCTCGTCTGTCGCAATGCCTTCGGTGGCCTTTCGGACTTCGAGAATGAGCAAGGAAAGCATCCACGGACTCGGCACCTCCAAGAAGTCGCAATGCCGTCGGTGGCCTTTCGGACTTCGAGCTCGAGAAGGCGCTTCGCTACCACCAGAACGTCTGCGATTTCGTCGCAATGCCTTCGGTGGCCTTTCGGACTTCGAGCAGGCGATCATCAACAAGCAGGGTGACGTGACGGACGTCAAGAAAGGTCGCAATGCCTTCGGTGGCCTTTCGGACTTCGAGCCCCGTAGTGTTGCTGAACAACGGGCACTTCACCGCCGCAGAAGTCGCAATGCCTTCGGTGGCCTTTCGGACTTCGAGAAAGGTCTCAAGTTCATCTCGATCGTCGAGGCCGCCTACGTCGCAATGCCGTCGGTGGCCTTTCGGACTTCGAGTGACGGACCTCATCTGCAGGGTACGTCCGGAATGCAGAAGTCGCAATGCCTTCGGTGGCCTTTCGGACTTCGAGAGCTCACGGAGCTGCAGGCCGCCCTCGACGAGCTCGAGATGCAGCGGAAGAAGAAAGTCGCAATGCCTTCGGTGGCCTTTCGGACTTCGAGTGCCAAGACATAAGGAGGACTTGCCATGATCGGAGAAGTCGCAATGCCTTCGGTGGCCTTTCGGACTTCGAGTACAACGCTACGCCCACGGAGCTCGCCGCCGAGAAAGGTCGCAATGCCTTCGGTGGCCTTTCGGACTTCGAGAGCGCAAGGAGCGGCGTGGGAAGAAGGGTCGGAAGAAAGTCGCAATGCCTTCGGTGGCCTTTCGGACTTCGAGGATGCCGACTCTCGAATCGCAGAGCTCGAGCGAGAAAGTCGCAATGCCTTCGGTGGCCTTTCGGACTTCGAGTCTGTTCGTCAACTGGTCTTGCCTGCGCATATCCTCGTCGCAATGCCTTCGGTGGCCTTTCGGACTTCGAGCTCGGATGTCTCGGACGATCCGCCGCGCAGCAGATCGGTCGCAATGCCTTCGGTGGCCTTTCGGACTTCGAGCAGCGACCGCATGCTCGTGGCTCTTCGGACCCGGAGAAGTCGCAATGCCTTCGGTGGCCTTTCGGACTTCGAGTCCGCCGCCGGGTAGGAATCCTGCCCACTGATACACCGTCGCAATGCCTTCGGTGGCCTTTCGGACTTCGAGGCCGACGAGCTCGGCGAGCCTCTGCACCTCGTACCACTGTCGCAATGCCTTCGGTGGCCTTTCGGACTTCGAGGCGGACGTCGAGGTCGACGTCGAGCAGCACCCCACTGCGTCGCAATGCCTTCAGTGGCCTTTCGGACTTCGAGCGTGGCGGCGTTCTACGACGCCACCGACCCGAAGAAGAAGTCGCAATGCCTTCGGTGGCCTTTCGGACTTCGAGCCTGCTGAAGGAGGTGGTTCTGGACACCGGTCGCAAGAGTCGCAATGCCTTCGGTGGCCTTTCGGACTTCGAGCCTCGAGATGGATGTCGACTATTACGATACCAACCCATCATCAGTCGCAATGCCTTCGGTGGCCTTTCGGACTTCGAGTCGCAGCTGCGGGCTGCGGGAGCATAGCTCCCACCCAAGGTCGCAATGCCTTCGGTGGCCTTTCGGACTTCGAGGGCGCCCCCTGGGGGCCATTGATTCTAAACGACTTACGGCCCCTTCTCCGGGGCCGGCCGGTTTTCGGCTTTTCTGGCCGGCTCAACGTCGTGTCTCGGCGTCTTGGGCGCACCCGTAAGTCCTTTGGAAGGGTGTATTTGCAGCGCGTCCGGGGCCGAATTTCTGCGGTGTCGGGGTGGCTTTGCGCTAAGTGCCTCCGTTTCAAGTGGTTAGGGTGCAAGGGCCGGTTGTCACCCGGATAGGACGCTGTCCGCCCCGGAGAGGGGCGGTACCGAGGCGCAACGCGAAGGCGGGCCGGCGCCGTCGCCTGTAGGGTCACAAGATGATCCACGGGTCGCCTCCGGTGCCCTCGTCGATGCGGCCGATGCCCTGGGAGGGATGGTAGCAGTCGGCGCAGAGGCGGTAGATGCGGACGTCGCCGGCGCCGCCGGCGGCGGTGAGCTCGGCTTCGAGGCGGGCGATGAGGCGGGCGAGCCCAGGCGGCTCGAGGCGGCACTCGAAGACGCTTTTCTGGACGCGGCGGCCGAAGCTCTCGCAGACCTTGGCGATGCGGTCTCGGGGGCGGTCGGGCTCGATGTCGTAGGCGACGACGTAGCGCATGGGGTGGACGGCGAGATTCCTCGGTCGCTTCGCTCTCTAGGAATGACAGGAGGATCAGGCGTGGAGGCGGAAGGGGCGGTAGCCGGCGGCCGGGTCGCGGACGAGGTCGGCGAGGCGGCGGGCCTGGCGGGTGAGCAGCGCGCGGTAGGTGGTGGGCTCGGTCTCGTCGGGCGGGGTGAGCTCGGTGTGGAGGCGGGACTCGAAGGCTTCGAGGAAGCGGG
>Ga0214468_1000391_pt1 | contig 13905 bp, 8 predicted proteins | sample RVTome_9_FD_187334 | JGI IMG/M metagenome (GOLD analysis project Ga0214468, IMG submission 187334) | Soil microbial communities from uranium-contaminated site in the Upper Colorado River Basin, Wyoming, United States - RVT155D38 HiSeq ...
TCGGCCACAACAGCTCGCACCTGTTCGCAGCCGGCGACGGCAACGGCTTCTACCGGCGCGTCTATCTGGCGATGGGCTGCGAGCAGGCGAACGCGCTGATCGCCGACCCGAACCCCGCCGTGACGGCGTTCATCCAAGCGATCACCGGGCTCACCGACCCGGTCCTGGCGGAGGCCTGCTGATGGAGAAGCAGGCACCGTCGGTGATCCGGATCCTGCTGGCGGCGGGCTTCACGCTGTCGTGCTTCGGGTTGATGCTGTTCCTCTGGATCGCCTTCGGCGGCCCGGTGCCGTTGGCGCCCGAGAAGTACCGGTTCACCGCCTACTTCCCGGAGGCGACCATGCTCGCCGTCGAGTCCGACGTGCGCATCGGCGGCGTCTCGGTCGGCAAGGTGAAGGCGCTGGGGCTCGCGCCCACCGAGGAGCGGCTCTCGGGCCGGGACGTGGCGGCGGCCGAGATCGAGCTGGAGCCCGAGTTCGGGCCGATCTCGCGCGACTCGCGGGCGATGCTGCGCCAGAAGACGGTGCTCGGAGAGACCTACGTGGAGTTGACGGCCGGAACGGATCCGGGCGCCGATGAGGAGACGCTGCTGGCGGCGGTCTCCCACGGCGAGGCGGTCGATCTGCCCGAGGGAGCCGAGCCGCTTGGGGAGCCGCTGCCGGAGGGCGAGAGCCTCGGGGTGCAGCGCACCAAGGAGGCGACCCAGATCGACGAGATCTTCAACAGTCTCGACGAGGAGACCCGCGAGGCCTTCCAGCGCTGGCAGCAGTCGGCGGCGGTGGCGATCCGCGAGCGCGGACTCGAGCTCAACGACGCGCTCGGGAACCTGGCGCCGTTCATCACCGACGCCTCCGACACGCTCGAGATCCTCGCCGGCCAGGAGGAGGCGCTGCGCGGCCTCGTCCGCGACACCGGGATCACGTTCGAGGCGCTGTCGGAGCGCCGCGAGGAGCTGACCGCGGCGATCCGCGGCCAGAAGAACACCTTCGAGGGGCTCGCCGCGGAGGACGAGGCGCTCGCCGAGGTCTTCCAGATCCTGCCCACGTTCCACCGCGAGACGCGGGCGACGCTGGAGCGGATGGACGCGTTCCGCGAGGACGCCGACCCCCTGATCCGCGACCTGATCCCGGTCGCGCGCGAGCTGAGCCCGACCCTGCGGCACGTGCGCGAGCTGGCGCCCGACCTGAAGCGGCTGTTCGGCGACCTCGACGACCTCTACCGGGTCTCGATGCGGGGGCTGCCGGCGCTGCGTGACGTGCTCGACGGGCTGAAGCCGGTGCTCGAGCGCCTCGACCCCTTCCTCGCCAACCTCAACCCGATCCTCCGCTACCTGGCCTCGCAGCGGCGGACCGTCGCCGACTTCCTCGCCGGCCCGGCGGTGAGCCTCTCGGGGGCTGCCGACGGCCTCCCGGGCGACTCGGCGCCTCGCCACTTCCTGCGCCAGATCTCGATCAACAGCACCGAGAGCACGTCGATCTGGCCGGCGCGCCTGGCGACCAACCGCGGCCACGGCTACGTCGCCGACGGGTCGCTGAACGGGTTCCGGGCGGTGACGGGCGGGATCTTCCCCAACTTCGACTGCAAGAACACCGACTACAACCCGATGACCCAGGACCCCGACGAGGAGGAGCTGCGCCGCGGCGAGACCGACCCCGACCTGAACATGGGCATGGAGCCGAGCGTCCGCTACGCGCCCTGCTTCATCGAGGGCCCGTGGCCCGAGTCCCCGTTCGGCGGGGCGTTCGGCGACTTCCGCGCCCCGGTGCTGTTCCAGGATCCCTAAGCGGTAGCGGTAGAGTCCGGCGAGGCCGATGGCGATCGTCGACGCAACCCGGGAGCTGGAGCGGCGCGAGGCGGCGCCGATCGGCTGGGACGGCGCGCGGCTCGACGAGATGCTCGCCACCTCCGACCGGCTGTTCGCCGAGACCGGCGCCTACATGGGCCTGACCGGCGCCCTCGCGCTCAAGGACACCGACCCGATCGGCTACGAGAAGCTGTTCTCGCGGCTGCGTGGCGGGCTCGTCTCGGCCCGCGAGACCGCGCTCAACATCTCGGCCTCGCCGATCGTGCGCGAGCTGGGCGAGCTCTGCTTCGCGCTCTACTCGCCCGAGGGCGACTCGATCGCGCTCTCCACCGGGATCATCGTCCACGTCCACACGATGTCCGACGCGATCAAGTGGATGATCCGCCAGGGCTACGAGGACAACCCGAAGATCCGCCCCGGCGACATCTTCGCCAACAACGACCCCGTGATCGGCGACGTCCACAACGCCGACGTCCAGACCTTCGTCCCGATCTTCGACCCAACCAAGCCCGATCAACCCGAGCTGGTCGCCTGGGCCGGCGGCGTCACCCACGTCCTCGACATCGGCGCCTCGACTCCCGGAGGGGTCCCCGTCGGCCCCACCCACCGGCTCGACGACGGCATCGACCTGCCCTGCATCAAGATCGGCGAGTCGGACGAGATCGCCCGCTGGCACCTCGAGCGCTGCGCGAAGCAGACGCGGGCGCCGATGTACTACCTGCTCGACGAGCGCACCCGCCTGGCGGGCTGCCACATGATCCGTGAGGCGGTCGAGCGGGTGATCCTCGAGGAAGGGGTCGAGCGCTTCAAGGGCTTCTCGCGCGAGGTGATCGAGGAGGGGCGGCGCTCGTTCAAGTCGCGGATCCGCGAGATGACCGTGCCCGGGCGCTACCGCGCCGCCTCGTTCATGGACAACACCTACGCCGACAAGGTCCAGCTCCCGGCCCGTGCGCGGCGCGACTTCGTCATGCACGCCCCGTTCGAGGTGCGGATCTCGGGCGACGGCGACTACGCGCTCGACCTCGACGGCTCCTCCGCCTGGGGGTGGCACTCGATGAACTGCACCCCGTCGGGGATGCAGGGCGCGATCTGGGTGATGTTCACGCAGACGCTGATCTGCAACGACAAGGTCAATGACGGCGCCTACTTCGCGGTCGAGACCAACTTCCCCGAGGGCTCGATCGCCAACCTCGGCGATGCCGAGGGCTCGACCGGGATCGCCTGGGCGTTCCTTCAGCCCGCCTTCACCGGCTACCCGCGCACGCTCTCGCGTGCGCTCCAGGCGCGCGGCTTCATCGAGGAGGTGATCGGCGCCTACTCGGTCTCCGGGAACGTGATCCAGGGGGGCGGCGTCGACCAGTACGGGAACTCCTCGGCGATCATGAACTTCGAGATCGCCGCACAGGGGATGGGGGCGAAGTACGTACTCGACGGCACCGACACCTGCGCCGCGATGTTCAACCCCGAGGGCGATGCCGGCGACGTCGAGATGTGGGAGCTGATCTGCCCGATGATGTACCTGTCGCGGCGGTTGAAGGCGAACACGGGCGGCCCCGGGCGCCACCGCGGCGGTTCCTCGTTCGAGTCGCTCCACCTGATCTGGAACACCCCGTTCTGGGAGCTTCAGAACCTCGGCACCTCGCGCCTGTTCACCTCCCAGGGCATCTTCGGCGGCTACCCCGGGTCGGTCGCCTACATCCACAACATCCGCTCGAACGACCTGATCGAGCAGGCGCAGGCGGGGAAGGCGTACCCCGTCGCCGACGGGCCGTTCGGCGACCCCCAGCTGATGGCGATCAACGGCGAGCACGAGTACAAGCTCGACAACTTCACCCTGCTCACCCCGTTCGAGCAGGGCGACCTCTACCACTCGGTGATGAAGGGCGCCGCCGGGATGGGCGACCCGCTCGAGCGCCCCGTCGAGGCCGTCGAGAGGGATGTGGAGGAGGGCCACCTCCTTCCGGAGTTCGCCGAGAAGGCCTACGCGGTTTCCGACCGCGAGGGGGCGCGGAAGCGGCGGCTGGAGCGGGCGCGCCCGGCGCGCGAGTGGTGGGCCGAGCAGCGCGGGCGCGTCCTGGACGGCGACCTGATCGAGCCGGTCAAGGTCGGCTATGCGGAGTCGATGAAGCTCTCGCCCCGGTGGGCGGCCGAGTTCCGCGGCTTCTGGGACCTGCCCGACGACTTCGCCTTCGACGCCGAGACGCCCACGCTCGACCCGGGGCTCGCGCCGCAGCCCGGGAAGGTGACGCCCGAGGAGTCGGCGCGGGAGTTCCTCGCATCGTCGGAGGTCGAGCGGATCGACCCGCCGCAGGCGAGCGGCCCGACGCTCGAGCGCGAGACGCTGGAGGCGCTCTACGACGAGAAGCTCTCGCGCCGCGAGGTCAAGGACATCCAGTCCGGCTACAAGGACCCGGACCGGTTCGAGAAGTGGATCGCGCTGCTCCAGGACCGGGTCGGGTGGGAGGAGGAGATCGTGCTGCCCTTGGGCGAGGCCCTGTACGTGGTGCGGCGCGGGGCCGACGGCGAGCTGGTGATCCGCTCGGAGGCCGGGCACGACTTCTGCCGCTACGACGAGAACTGGAAGATGCACGCGCCGGTGTTCATTCGCGACAGCGACGAGCTGATGCGCGAGGTGTACCCGGAGATGGCGCACTGCGACACCGAGTGGATGGAGCTGCGCGAGTTCTACTGCCCCGCCTCGGGGAGGCTGCTCGAGGTCGAGGCGGTGACGCCGGGCTATCCCGTCGTCCACGACTTCCTGCCCGACATCGAGGGCTTCTACGGTGGCTGGCTCGGGCGCGAGGTGCCGTAGGCGGGCGAGCGCAGCCGAGGGCCACCGCCGCCCAGAGGACGACGGCTGCTCCCGGGTTGGTGGTGAAGCGGCGCTAGCGGGCCACTGGGCCCACGCTGGCCGCGCTAGGCGGGCGTGATGAAGCCACAGCGCTTCTCGTCGTTGAACCACTCGCCGCGGTCGCTGCGCTTGAGCCTCCGGCGGCTTCGGCGCAGGGGCGCAACCCGGTGCTGCTCCACGACACGTAGGAGCCGGCGCCCGGGACGCGATGCGAAGCGAGTCCGTAGAAACCCGCAGCAGAGCGGCGGCGGACCACGGTTGACCCGGCCGCCGCCATCGCGGAGGCTTGCCGGATGAAGGCCTCGCCCTGGCGACCGGTCCGGACCCGCCCGCCCGCGGGCGCGAGCGCCACCCCGGCGCGAGCGGGCGCGCTCGTCCTGCTCCTGGGCCTCGTTGCCGCCTGGGCGCTCGCCATCGGCGGGGGGGGGCGCCGAGAGCGCCACCGCCGCCGGCGCCGGGCCTGAGCGGGAGATCGAGGAGCTTCGAACGCGCTACTCGGCCACCTACGAGGAGGGCGAGGGCACCCGCCGGGCCGAGGTCTTCGCCGGCCCGGTCCACTACCAGGCCCCCGAAGGGCGCTGGCGCGAGATCGACAACACCCTGGTCGGCTCGCCGCGGGCAGGCTACGCTTACGAGAACCGCGCCAACTCGTTCAAGGTGCTGTTCCCCGCCGACCTCGAGGCGAAGCCGATCCGGGTCGAGGCCGCCGGCGAGTCGGTCTCGTTTCAGCTCGAGGGCGCCGCCGGCGCCCCGGTCGCGCCCGCCGGCGCCGGCGAGAGCACCGCCACCTACCCCGACGCCCTCCCCGGGGTCGAGGTCTCCTACCGGGTGCTGGCCGACTCGGTCGAGGAGCTGATCGAGCTGCCGGGCCCCGAGGCCGCCCAGGAGTTCAGCTTCGCCACCGATCTCAGCGCCGGGCTCGAGCTTGAGCGCGAGGCCGATGGCGGCCTCGCCGTGGTCGATGAGCGCGGGGAGGAGCCGTTTGAGCTGGCGCCGGCGCTGATCTACGACGCGGCGGGCGAGGCCGAGCCGCTCGAGCTCAAGCTCGACGAGACGGTCGCCGGCGCCGACGCCGAGGTCTCGCTCACCCCCGACCCCGAGTGGCTCCAAGACCCCGAGCGCGTCTACCCGGTGACGGTCGATCCGACAGTGGTGACCAAGCTCGGCGCCGGCGGCGGCAGCGACCCCGAGCTGGGCAAGGACTGCTGGATCGGCCCCGACGTCGCCGCGGTGCGCTGCACGAGCAGCTCGCTTCAGCTCGGCGGCGCCGGCTCCGCTCGCCGCCGGGCGCTGCTTCGCTTCAACCTCAAGTCGATCCCCAACGAGGCCGAGATCCTCGCCGCCCGCCTCGACCTCCACGTCAACTCGAAGACGGGCGGGGGGAGCCCCGCCGCCGACGGCCACCGCCTGAGCCAGGGGTGGTCGAAGAACGCGGTCACCTGGGTCAAGCGGACCGCGACCGCGAACTGGACCAGCCCCGGCGGCACCTACCTCGCCTCCCCCTACCCCAACCCCCAGGTCGGGGAGGCGCTCGGCGCCTGGGAGAGCTGGGATTTGACCGGGCCGGCGCGCACCTGGCACGGCGACGTGACCAAGAACGACGGCCTCGTGCTCAAGACCACTTCCGAGACGAACTCGACTGTGGTCAAGCTCGACGCGAGCGAGGGCCCCGACACCACCGACCCGGTGCTGAACGTAACCTACGAGAGCCCGCTCGGGCTTGCGATTCAGGCGCTCGGAAGCCACTCCGCCCGGCTCACCTGGGCCCCGCCGGCGGGAGTGAGCGCCGAGACCGTGATCGAGCGCCGCGAGGTCGGCGCCGGCGCCGGCTGGCGGACGATCGACGTCGTCCCGGCCGGCACCTCCGCCTACACCGACTACCTGCTGTGGCGGGGGACGAGCTACGAGTACCGGGTGCTGGCCGGGAGCGAGGGCGAGAGCATGGAGGAGGAGATCCCGGCCGCGACCCCCGCCACCACGATCCCGCGCCTTTATGCCGGGACCAGCTTCTGGAATAAGCCGATCACGGGCCCGGCGAGCGGCAAGCCCTGGGACCAGCTCGAGCCCGCGGACCTGGCGCCGAACTCGACCGCGGTCGTCGGCAAGTCCTTCGTCAGCCCGGTGAAGAAGGACGGCGATCCAGCCGAGCCACCGAACTTCACCGCCAACGAGACCTGGGGGCAGTCGCTCGTCTACGCCGACCCGGCCTCGCGGTCCTACGCGATCAAGTGCCCGACGGCGCCGCTGCCCGTCCCCGATTGCTACATGCCGTACGTGCCCGCACGCGACCTGGTCCGGCTCCCCCGCTACGCGACCGCGGCCGTAAACCAGGGCGACGACCGCAAGCTCACCGTCCTCGACCCTGCGGGCAACACGGAGTACGGGATGAACCAGGCCGCCTACGACGCCAGCAAGGACACCGGCGCGGGGAGCCTTGCCTGGACCTCAACTGGCCGCGCCCGCTACCGGATCGACGGCAGCGGCTTCGCGGTCGACGACAACGACGGCACTCCCTGCCAGGGCGAGGGGGACTTCTGCGGCGGGCCGACCGTGTCCGGGCTCTCGAACATGGCCGGGGTGGTCCGCCCCGAGGAGATCGCCGACGGCTCGATCGACCACGCGCTCGCGATCTCGAGCCCGTTCACCCGGGCCGGGATCATGGCCTGCCCGGGGACGAGCCGGGGCGAGGGCTGGTCGCCCGACCCCGACGCGGTCCCGATCGGCGCCCGGGTCCAGCTCGACCCCAGCTACGCCATTCCCCCGGGCTGGCCCGACGCGATCGAGACGATCGCTGAGGCGCTGAAGCGCCACGGCGCCTTCGTCCGCGACACCGGCGGCTCGGTCGCGATCCAGGGCGAGAACAAGCTCGGCCGCGGGTACAACCCGTGGACGGAGGAGGGCAAGCTGAACGACGCGACCGGCGAGAAGGACCGAATCGCCCTCGACGGGCTGACGCCGCCGTTTCCCCTCGGCGCGCTGCGGGTGATCGCCTACAAGAAGAACACCGGCAGCGGGTGCGTCGAGCCATGAGCGCCGGCAGGGCAAAGAGGTCCCCAAACCGCCTCGTGGCGGCGATCTTCCTCGCCGCGTCGCTCGCCGTCCTGGTTGCCCCGACGAGCGCGGATGCGAGAGCGGTCGCCGTCGGTGCCGGCGAGGACCACAGCTGCGCGCTCAAGGCGAGCGGCAAGGTCGTCTGCTGGGGCGGGAACGGTGCCGGTCAGGCCTCGCCGCCACCGGGCGAGTTCCGATCCCTAGACACCGGGTGGACTCACAACTGCGGCGTTCAGGCTGACGACGAACTCGCCTGCTGGGGCTACGACGGATTCGGCCAGGCCTCCCCGCCGCCGGGCGAGTTCCGCTCGGTGAGCGCCGGCGACGACCATAGCTGCGGAGTCAGGCCGGGCCGAAAGGTCCGCTGCTGGGGCCACGACCCCGGCGCTGACTACGGCCAGGCCGACCCGCCCGGCGGCAGGTTCCGCTCGGTGAGCGCCGGGCGCAGCCACACCTGCGGCGTCAGGGCGAGCGGCAAGGCTCGCTGCTGGGGCCGGGACGACGCCGGCCAGGCGTCGCCTCCCGCAGGCCAGTTCCGCTCGGTCAGCGCCGGCAGCTTCGCGACGTGCGGGGTGCGCCCGAACGACAACGTCCGCTGCTGGGGATCCGGCTCGGAGGCCTCGCCGCCGGCTCAGGCGTTCAGGTCGGTGGATCTCGGCACCTTCCACGCCTGCGGCGTCAAGCTGAGCCGAAAGGCGCGCTGCTGGGGAGACGAGGGGGAGAAGGTTGACTACGGCCAGGCCGACCCGCCCGGCGGCAGGTTCCGATCGGTGAGCGCCGGCGCCTACCACAGCTGCGGCGTCAAGGCGAGCGGCAAGGTCCGCTGCTGGGGCCGGGATGACTCGGGCCAAAGCGACGTCCCGCCGCGCCTTCGCTAGCGTGGGGATGGCCTCGATCGGGGACGCGCTCGCGACGCCCGTTCCCGTGGGGTCAGCTTGAAGTGCTCGATCTCGACGGCTTCCCGTTCTTCGGCGACGACCTCCTGGACGGCGGCCCCGGCACCGACCACCTCGACGGGGACGACGGGGTTGACGAGTGCGTGAACGGCGAGACGGTCGTCGAGTGCGAGGGGCCGTAGCGACCCTCGTCAGGCAGCCGAGGGCTACCGCCGCCCAGAGGACGACGGTGCTCCCGGTTGGTGGTGAAGCGGCGCTAGCGGGCCACCTGGGCCCACGCTGGCCGCGCTAGGCGGGCGAGACGTTGACGGCCTTTGGGCCGCGGTCCGAATCCTCGGCGTCGTACGACACCTTCGCGCCCTCTTCGAGGGTGCTGCCCTGAGCGATACCGCTCTGATGAACGAAGAGGTCCTTACCGCCCTCGTCGGGCGTGATGAAGCCAAAGCGCTTCTCGTCGTTGAACCACTTCACCGTTCCGGTTGGCATGCTTACTCCTGACTGGTGGTGCTAAGTGGCGCCAGCCTACAGGGGTGGGTCCCGCGGGGTCGCCCCGGCGTCAGGTCCCGATGTCCTCGTCGGGTGAGATCGAGACCTCGATCCCCTTGCGGTCGCTGAGCTCCAGGTGCTTCAAGATCGTCTCGGTAGCCCGGTCCACGGCTACCGACGAAACCAGCCCGACCGCGGCGAGGTGGTCGAGCTCCCGTTTCGATGAGAGCTGCCCGAGGTCCGCCGCGTAGCGGCGGCGGGCGGCGGTCAGCAGCTCGGGCGGGGCGGTTTCGCGTAGCCCGTCCAGCAGCTGCTGGGCGCGCGCCCGCCAGCCCTCGAACTTCCCGCGAACCACGCCCAGCGCGTCCGGCCGGATCCCGGGGCAGTCCATGAAGTGGTCGAGGGCGTCGATCGCCATCTCGGTGGCCCGCAGGCGGGCGTTGCCGTCGCGCCAGGCCACGTCCACGAACCGTTCCGGCGTCACCTTGCCGAGGTGGATGCGGCGGGCGATCGCGTACACGAGCCGGCCCAGCCCCCGGGTCTCGAACAGGCCGCGGTCCGCGGCTCCGCCCACGCCCAGCTCGTCGAGCTGGTCCTCGAGCGCGTTGAGCGCGGCGCGGGCGTGCCACTGGGGCACCAGCCCGTCGTCCACCAGCTCCTGAAGGGTCGCGCGCTCCACCGCCAGCCCGCGGCGCAAGAGCGCCTGCTCGACCTCGGCCTCGTCGAGGTCGAGCGCGGCGATCTCGGCCGCGGCGACCCGCTCGATCTCGGTCAGCTTCTGCTCGGTGGCGGGGTCGGCGAACGTCGTGTGAAGCTCGGCGCGCGCGGTGCGGGCGCCGTCGAAGCGCGCTGCCGCGGCGATCATCTGCTCCAGCGGGGTTGGCTGGTCGAGGCCCAGGCGCTTGACCAGGAGGCGGATCGTCGTCGCGTTCAGGATCAGCGTGGCGAGGACGACGCCGGCGGTCATCGCGATGAACCGCTCCTGCTCGGGGAGGGCGTCCGGGATGGCGAGCGCCAGCGCCAGGGCGACGCCGCCGCGCAGCCCGCCCCAGACGAGCACGAGCTGGTTTCGGTATCCGACCGCGGGCAGGCGCGCCAGCCGGGTCACCACCGGCATCACCGAGAAGATCGCGAGCGGGCGGGAGATGATCACGGCGCCGATCCCGAGGGCGATCGAGCCGACGTTGTCGGCGATCAGCTGGGGATCGATGACGACGCCGATCAGCACGAACAGGATGCCGTTGGCGACGAACCCAAGCGACTCCCAGACGCTGTGCCAGGTGGCCACCTCGTCCGAGGGGATCAGCGTCCGCGAGAGGCCGGCGAGGACGAGCCCGGCGGCGACGCTGGCCATAACCCCGGAGAAGCCGAAGATCTCCTCGCCCAGGGCGAAGGATCCGTAGGCGAGGGCGATCGTGAGCGCGGTGGAGGGCAGGCGGCCGAGCCGCGCCGCGATCTCGGCGACGCCAAGGCCGAGCACGGCGCCGAGGGCCGCGCCGCCCACGAAGACGTAGGCAAAGTCCGCGATTCCCGCGGCGACTCCGACGTCGGCGGTCCCGAGCGCCGCCAGCAGCAGGATGTCGAAGAGGACGATCGCGATGCCGTCGTTCAGCAGGCTCTCGCCCTCGACCAGCACCAGCAGCCGGTTCGGCACGCCAAGCTCGCGGAAGGTGGCGGTGACCGCGACCGGGTCGGTGGCCGAGATCAGCGCCCCGAACAGCAGCGCCGCGGTCAGCGAGACGCCGAGGCCGAAGTGCACGAGAAGGCCGACGAGCACTGCCGAGATCAGCAGGGCGACGATGGCCAGGGTCAGGATCGGGACCAGGTTGCGCGCGAACACCCGGGCGGGGAGGGTCAGGGCCGCCTCGAAGACGAGCGCGGGGAGGAACACGAACAGCAGTACCTCGTGGAAGGTCTCGCCCTCGATCGGCAGGTCAACGTCGCCCCCGCGGGCGAGGGCGCCGGCGGCGAACCCCACGGCGACGAGGATCAGGGTGAGCGGGATGCGCAGGCGCCGGGTGACGACCGCCAGCAGCGCGGCGATCGCCAGCAGCGTCGCGATCGCCAGGGTGACGGTGGGGATGTCGTGGATCTCGATCGCTGCTGCGGCCACGGTGCGCCCGCGTGGCGGGCCGGGCCGAGCCTAACCGGAGTGGGGTGGAGCGAGCGGCGGTGAAGGAATTGGCTCGATCCGGTCACACCGTTGGCACATTCCGCGCGCCACCCGCGCGCCGGCTGCATCCATCCTCGGATGGATGCACCCGCCCGAGGTCAAGCAAAGAGCACTGGAGCTGGTCGCCGAGGGACTGAACGACTGCGAGGTATCCCGGCGGCTCGGCATCCCGCGCGGCACCATCCGCGACTGGCGCCGGCCGACCTACGTACCCAGGAACGGCGCGCTCCGCGAGGCGCAGACATGCCCGCGCTGCTGGCGCGCGGCGAAGCCGATGCGCTTGACACCCGAGGACTACGCGGAGGTCCTCGGCCTTTACCTCGGCGATGGCTGCATCTCAACGCATCCGCGGACGCACCGGCTACGGATCGCGCTCGACGCAAGGTACCCAGCGATCATCGCGGACACGAAGTGCCTGCTCGAGCGCTGCTTCCCTCAGAACCCCGTCGGGCTGGTCGAAGCCCACGGCGGGACGATGTACTTCGTCTCCGTCTACTCGTCCCATCTGCCCTGTGTGCTCCCCCAACACGGACCGGGGCTGAAGCACAAGCGGCAGCTCCACGTCGAGTCGTGGCAGTGGGAGCAGATCGAGCAAGCTCCTTGGGCGTTCATGCGCGGCTGCATCCGTTCCGACGGCTCCTGCTTCGTCAATCGAACTGGGCCGTATGAGTACCTCAGCTACGACTTCTCGAACATGTCCAAGGCCATAGTTGACCTGTTCACCGCTGCCTGCGACCTCGTCGGCGTGGCGTACCGCGTCGCCAACGGCAATGCGCAAGGCCTTTGGGACGTCCGGATCAATCGCCGCGCCAGCGTCGCTGCGATGCTTGAGCACGTAGGTCGAAAGCGGTAAGGCGCTAAATTTGAGTCGTACGCGGCTGTGGCGGAACTGGTCTACGCGCGGTCCTCAGGCGGCCGTGGGCGAAAGCCCTTGGGGGTTCGAATCCCTCCAGCCGCACTGTCTCGACCTCGGGTAAGGCCCGGGTTCTCGTTGCTAGCATCGCCCCCTCGCGCCGCTATCGTCTAGGGGACTAGGACGCCGGATTCTCAGTCCGGAAACCGGGGTTCGAATCCCCGTAGCGGTGCCTCGCGAGTCGGACGGGACCTCTCAGCTCGGGTTCAGCTCGGCCTTGATCTCGCAGCGGTCGATTGAGGCGCGCGAGCCCGGCGTGTCGGACGGGTCCATCGCGTCGAGTGCCGCCTCCGCGGCCGCCATGTCGTCGGCCGTCTCGAAGAGCTGGATCACCACCGCCGTCCGCTGGTCCGCGTCGTGGAAAATCTGGACTCCCTTGGCGGGGATGTCCACGATGAGCTCGACTTCTAGCCTCTCAACCGATGCCGACGCCGCGCTCGATCCAGCGCACCTACTTCCTCCTGCTGCTGGGCAATACGCTCGCGGCGTCGCTGATCTGGGGGATCAACACGATCTTCCTGCTCGACGCCGGCCTCTCGAACCTCGAGGCGTTCGCGGCGAACGCCTTCTTCACGGCGGGAATGGTGCTGTTCGAGGTGCCGACTGGGATCGTCGCCGACACCGTCGGCCGCCGCGCCTCGTACCTGCTCGGCACGATCACGCTCGCCGCGTCGACGCTTCTCTACGTGCTCCTCTGGCAGGTCGAGGCGCCGTTCTGGCAGTGGGCAGTGGCCTCGATCCTGCTCGGCCTCGGCTTCACCTTCTTCTCCGGCGCGGTCGAGGCATGGCTCGTCGACGCACTCACCGCAACCGGCTTCGACGGCGACATGGAGAACGTGTTCGGGCGCGGTCAGATGGTCACCGGGGCGGCGATGCTGAGCGGCTCCCTCGCGGGCGGCTTCATCGCCGAGCTGACCAGCCTCGGAATGCCGTTCGTGCTGCGGGGCGCGGTCCTCGTGGTGATGTTCGTCGTCGCATTCAGACTCATGCACGACGTCGGTTTCTCTCCGGCCAAGGGCGGTCGCCCGGTCGCCGAGATGCGCAAGATCGCCTCCGGCTCCATCGAATACGGCTGGCGCGTGCCGGCTGTGAAATGGCTGATGGTCGGAGCCGTGTTCAGCGGCGGCGTCGGGATCTACGTGTTCTACGCGCTACAGCCCTATCTACTGGAGCTCTATGGAGACCCCGGCGCCTATCAGATCGCCGGTCTGGTTGCGGCGATCGTTGCCGGCGCGCAGATCGTCGGCGGATGGGCGGCGCCGCGGATACGCCGCATGTTCGCCCGACGCACCACGGCGCTGATCGCGATGGGGACGCTGGGCGTGGTGAACCTCCTACTGATCGGGGCCATCGAGAGCTTCTGGGCGGCGCTCGGCCTGATCGTCGGCTGGGGGCTGCTGTTCGCGGCCACGATGCCGATCCGCCAGACCTACCTCAACGGTCTTATCCCCTCGCAACAGCGGGCGACGATTATCTCGTTCGACGCGCTGATGGCCTCGAGCGGGGGAGTCTGGGCGCAGCCCATGCTCGGCCGGGCGGCCGACGTGTGGGGGTACGGGCCGTCCTACCTGCTCGGCGCGGCGATCGAAGCCGTCGCCTTGCCGTTCCTGGCTCTGTCGCGGCGGCAGAACGCCCCGGCGGATGGGCTCGAGGTGGCCGAGGCGCAGCCGGCTCCGCAACCCGCGCTGAACCGACCGTGTACCTCACCCGACGGGCTGGACGCCGGCCAGC
>Ga0214468_1000392_pt1 | contig 13850 bp, 13 predicted proteins | sample RVTome_9_FD_187334 | JGI IMG/M metagenome (GOLD analysis project Ga0214468, IMG submission 187334) | Soil microbial communities from uranium-contaminated site in the Upper Colorado River Basin, Wyoming, United States - RVT155D38 HiSeq ...
GGCATGGTGGTTCGCCGTCATCCTCGCCACTTCCGTGTTCGGCGGCGAGTTGGCCACCACTGCCTGGGCCACATCGCTTGCGCGTGAGTCGCGAAAACTGCGTCACATCGTGTCGAAGTTCGTAGTTTTCGCGATCGCCTCCTGGCTCGCCCTTCTCGCCGGGACCGCCATCTGGTCGGTAGCGACTTTCCTATTCGCCGATGGGAGCGGATCGCTGGCTGCCTCCGAGTGGCTGGGCCTCGTGTGGAAGTTCGGGGTCATCGCCGCCGCCTGGACCTCGATCGGCTTGGGTGCCATCGGGCTGACCAGATCGATCCCGTCCGCCATGGCGATCGCTCTCGGTCTCTCGTTCGTCGACTCGATCCTGGCCCCCTTCGTCGAGATCTACGAGAACGTCTCCTTGACGGCGGCGACGAACGGGATCTTCGGTCTTGCCGCTGATAGCCCATTTGGCGCGCTCATCCCCGGAGGAGACATGTCACTGGCACATGCCCTTGCGATCATGGCCGGTTGGGCGATAGTGGGCCTCGGCCTGATGTGGTGGGGACTTCAGCGACGGGACGCCTGAGTCCTGCCGTGAACGCGTCGCAGTTCCTTGTGCCAGCACCCGTGGTGCCAGTGACGGCGCAAGTCGACCGCATCGTCGGGTATGACGACGAGGTGGAAGGTCCCCGCCGGGATGGTGTTTTCACAGCCCGGGCAGAGGTACTCCTTGACCGCCTGATAGGGCTGAATGGGGCTAACCGTCACCCCGAAAGAATCGCCCATGCGATCACCGCCATTGTGGCGAGAACGGCGATCACGACCATTGCGATGTCAAGCGCGGTCTTCTCGTGCTCTCGAAACGGATTGAAACCCACGCCGAGACGGTAACCCGATCCGGGGCATGTCTACTGTCAGGTGACTCATGACGTGGCTGCAAGTCGAGACGAGAGGCTCTGTGCGATGGGTCACCATCGACCGGCCCGACCGCAAGAACGCCATTCCGTCACCTGAGGGGTGGCCGGTGCTCGCCGCAGCTTTCGAAGAGTTCGAAGAGAGCGCCGATCGGGTGCTGGTGGTCACGGGGGCGGGAGGAGACTTCTGCGCGGGCGCCGATCTCGATCCGGAGCGGTTCAAAGCCGGCAACTCGGTGGCCGATGCCCATCGCCGGATGAAGGTGGTGGCGCGGGCGGCAACTGCACTCCATAGGGCCACCAAGCCGACCATCGCCGCCGTCGATGGAGTTGCAGTAGGAGCCGGCATGAACCTCGCTCTGGGTTGTGACGTGGTTATTGCCACCGAACGGGCCCGATTCTCCGAGATCTTCGTCCGCCGCGGCCTGAGCCTCGATTTCGGTGGCACGTGGCTCCTACCCAGGATCGTCGGTCTGCAGAGGGCCAAGGAACTCGCCCTATCAGGCCGGATCGTCGACGCCGAAGAGGCGGTCAAGCTCGGTATCGTCATGGAGGCAGTGCCGGTCGACGCTCTGGTCTCGAGAGTGTCACAAGTCGCAGATTCGTTCCTGGCTGGGGCCCCTATCGGCCAGATGTTCGCCAAGCAGGGCCTGAACGCCTCATTCGAGACGAGCTTCGCCGACGCACTCGCCTGGGAGGGTCAGTCTCAGGCGATTGCCTTTCGCACCGAAGATCTCGCCGAAGGGGTTTCGGCATTTGCAGAAAAACGCGATCCGGAGTGGAAGGGCCGATAGGGCCTTTCAGCTTCCATGGCATGCGAGGTCTCGTGCCTCCAACCTGACGAATTCATCCTCAGGCATTGGCCCGAAACAGAGTCGAAATACTCGAGGTCTACCTTCAGGGCATGGATGTCGCGCTCATCCAATGGCCATCCGACGATTCATTGCGTGTCCATCTCGCCCGGTTGGGTCATCCCCGCCTCCTCCTGGTCGAGCCCGAGGCCGATCCCCCGATCTGCGTGGACGTGCTGGAGGATTGGGTGCGTCTCCCGGTTTCTCGTGCCGACCGCAACGCTCGAGTCAGGTCTCTCGAGGCTCGGGCCGGTCACCGCGACGACGAGCGCCCGGTCGTCCATGGCGGCGGGACCCTGGAATATGCAGGAGCCAGCATCGAGCTCTCCGAGATACAGGGGCGCCTCATGACACCCCTGATCGAGCGATTTGGCGCGGTGGTCAGCAGACACGAGCTGTCTGCCCATGCCTGGCCGGGGCTCGGAGCCAGCGCCAACAACCTCGATGTCACCATGGGGAGGCTTCGTCGCCAGGTAGCCGGCGTCGGTCTTCACATCAGGACGATCCGCTCTCGTGGATACCTCCTCTGCGCCGCCGACGACCGCCAATAGATCCCGGAGCCGGTCCGGGGAACCCGACAGATACGTGTCAGATAGATGTCAGAGAGCCGTCCCTTCGTCGTAACACGAGAGCCATGAGCGTGAAATCGCTCGCCTTTACGTTGCTGCCACTGATGGAGCTAACCGGGCCGCAACTCTGACGAGGAGTCGGCCTTGGAGGAGGCAGATAGTGAAGAGAGTCAAGAGAAAAACACTGATCGGCACGGCGCTGGGCGTACTCCTGGTCGTTGTCATCGCCAGTCCGGCGATGGCTCAGGAGGACCCCGGCTTCGCCACCCAGTTCGTTCTGGACAACCTGTGGGTCTTCATCGCCGGTGTCCTCGTCTTCTTCATGCAGGCCGGCTTCGCGCTGGTGGAAGCGGGCCTGACGAGGTCGAAGAACGTGGCCAACATCATGATGAAGAACCTCATGGACATGTCTGCGGGAGTCCTCGCCTTCGCCCTGGTCGGGTTTGCCATCGGCTTTGGAGGTGGGGAGCTCCTGGGCGGGTGGTTCGGCTGGGGCTTCGGTATTCCCGGAGTCGAAGACACCGTCGGCGACACTTTGATGCCCGCGACGTTCTTCTTCTTCCAGGCGGCCTTCGCGGCGACGGCGGCGACCATCGTCTCGGGTGCGATGGCGGAGCGGACGAAATTCAAGAGCTATTTCGTCTACAGCTTCTTCATCACGGCCCTGATCTACCCGGTGATCCTTCGTTGGACCTGGGGCGGTGGTTGGCTGGCGCAGCTCGAGTTCCCGTTCTCGGACTTCGCCGGGTCGACCATCGTGCACGCCACCGGAGGATGGGCGGCGATGATGGGTGCGATCGTGCTCGGCCCCCGCATCGGCAAGTTCGGCAAAGACGGCAAGCCGCGGGCCATACCGGGGCACAACATCGCCTTCGTAGTCCTCGGTGCCATGATCCTGTTCATCGGCTGGTTCGGGTTCAACCCAGGCTCGGAGCTGTTGGCTGACGAGTTCGTGCCCCAGCTCGCCCTGAAGACGCTGCTCGCAGGCTGTGCCGGAGCCGTGGTCGCCATGATCGTGAACTGGACGAAAGACGGGAAGCCGGACGTCTCGATCGCGGCGAACGGCTTGCTCGCCGGTCTTGTCGCCGTCACCGCACCCGTCGGTGCCGTGGAGACCTGGGCCGCCATCGTGATCGGCGCCGTTGGCGGCTTGATCGTCGTCTTCTCCGTGTCGATGTTCGACCGGCTCAAGATCGACGACCCGGTGGGCGCGATCTCCGTGCACGGGGTGGTCGGCACTTGGGGGACGCTCTCCATTGCGCTGTTCGCGGTGTATGACGACGCCTTCCTCGGTCGCGAGAATGCCGGGCTCTTCTATGGCGGAGGGCTCGATCAGCTGTGGACGCAGCTGATCTTCGTGGCGGCTCATTTCGTCTTCGTCACCGTCGCCGCCGGGCTGCTGTTCCTGGCGATCAGGAGGACCATCGGTCTCCGGGTCAGCCCCGAGGAGGAGCTGGCCGGTCTCGACGTCGAGGAGCACGGGTCGCCCGGCTATGGCCACGACCCGGCCCACGTTGGCTCGGGTGCAGTCACGGGCGCCATCAGTGGCGCCGGCAGACATCCGATCCCCACCTCGGAAGGAGGAAGCGAATGAAGCTCATCATCGCCTTCATCAAGCCGTTCAAGTTGGAACAGGTGGGAGAGGCCCTCAAGTCGGTCGGGGTCTCCGGGATGTCGGTGAGCGACATCTCCGGGTTCGGGAGACAAGCCGGTCAGACCGAGGTCTACCGCGGTGCCGAGTACGAAGTGGACTTCGTGCCGAAGATGCGTCTCGAGGTCCTGGTCACCGACGATCTCGCCAGTGTCGCTGTCGATGCCATAGAGAAGTCGGCTCATACGGGTGAGATCGGGGACGGCAAGATCATCGTTGTCTCGGTCTATGACGCCGTGCGGATCCGCACGGGGGAGCGAGGTGCCGACGCCGTCTGAAATGGGGAGCCGAGCCCTCGACGTCTTCATCGACCTCCGCGACTCGTTGCGCGATCAGCGCATAGGTCGCGGAGGTCACGAGGTGTCTGCGGCCCTGACCGAACGACTCGACACGGCCATTGCATCCTTGGTCGATCCTCTGCCCGAGCGCGTCTCAGTGCTTGCGCTGGGTGGTTATGGGCGTCGTGAGCTGAGCCCTTACTCCGATGTCGACCTGATGCTGCTTCACGAAGTCGACGACCCATCGGAGATGGCGGCGGATCTGTTTCGCCCGCTATGGGACGTCAAGCTCCGCGTCGGTCACTCGGTTCGGACCGTGAAGGAGTCGGCGGCGGCTGCCAGAGAGCGGTTCGACACCCAGACCACGCTTCTCACGAGCCGTCTCATCGCAGGTGATCCAACTCTGTACGGGACACTGATGGAGGCGGTCACGGCGGTCACTCGCGCCAGGCCGTTGCGCAGGCATCTCGTCGCCGAGGAGCGAAGAAGACGGGCGGAGACTCCATTTCTGAGGATGGCGGTGGATGTCAAGACCGGGCGGGGTGGTATGCGGGCACTCCAAGCTTTCGAATGGGAGCGGCGCCGTGAAGGTCTCATCGGCAGATTCTCACCGGAGCCAGGCCCCGAGGAGGACCAGGCTCGCCAGTCCCTCCTTCGCATCCGGAATGCGATACATGTCGTCACCGGCAGACGTCATGACGAGTTCTCGGTCGATCTGCGGGAGCCGGTGGCTCGATGGCTGGAGACAGAGGTGTTCGAGGTCGCCCAGGAACTGATCACTGCGATGCGGACGGTCGATTGGCTCGCCGGCAGCCGATGGCCGGAGGTAGTCGACGACGACCCGAGGGTCGGGCGTCGCACGTGGCTTCGCTTCGGGGGTCGGCCCGTGTCCCAGACACTCCATGGTCCTCCTGGCCTGGGCGAGATCCTTTGGATGCTGGAGACGGGTGAGCAGGGACGGGTCGCATTCGAGCGTCTCTGGGCGGCGGGGATGCTGGACGATGTCCTCCCCGAATGGGGGGTGGTACGGGGTCTGCCCCAACTCGCTCCGTTCCACGAGCACCCGGTCGACGCTCATTTGTGGAGGACGGTCGCGGAGATGCGTGCCCTGATGACCACGCCAGGGCAGTATCAGCGTATTGCGAGAGATCTCGGTGACGATGGTCTCCTCCTCCTGGCCGCGTTTCTCCACGACATCGGCAAGGGCCGCCACCGACATCATGCCGAGGAAGGCGCCGAGATAGCCATCGAGCTCTGCAGACGCCTCGAGGTTTCGACCCGGTGGGCCCAAGACCTGGAACATGCCGTGCTCCATCACCTCCTGTTGGCAGAGACCGCCACCCGGAGGGACCTCGATGACCCTGCCGTCATCGACGAGATCGCCGAGATCGTTGGCAACCCACGGCGGCTCCAACTGCTCTACCTGCTCACCGTTGCCGACTCCCGCGCGACCGGTCCCACCATGTGGAGCGAGTGGAAAGCCCAATTGTTGCGGGCGCTGTTCATCCGGGTGACGTCGGCGTTGGAAGGGGATCAGACTCTCGGGACGACGCGAGGTGAGGTCGTGTCGGCCGCCGGTGAGAATCGTGCCGAGGTCGAAGGGCACATCGACCGCATGCCAGCCGATTACCTCTCGAGCACAACGGCCGAAGACATCCTGTGGCACGTCGCGGCCATTGCATCCCGCGCGGGCCGTTCGTTTCTCGACGTGCGGGCGGGCGGGTCGGTGGAGAGAGCCGTCATCATCGGAGATGCGTCGCCCGCGTTCAGACGCCGGGTGGCCGAGTCGTTCGCTGCCAACGGTATAGACGTATTGGAGGCAAAGATGAGCACCAGATCTGACGGTCTGGTGGTCGACACTTTCTGCGTCCGTCACGATCGGACCGGGGGCGAGATCGGCGACGAGCGGTGGGGGCGGGCCCGACGCGACGTCGAGGCCGCCGTCGGCGGGCAGCTCGACATCGTGTCCAAAATGGAGGAGCGGGCTTCGGCCTACCAGTCGCTGACGGCCCCGGTCCGGAAGCCGACAGTGGACTGCTCGACCGACCCGGCCACCGGCGACGTGGTGGTTGTGGTCAAGTGCAGTGACCGTATCGGGCGTCTCGCCGAGATACTCGGAGCGCTAGGAGAATGTGGTCTGGATGTGCGTCTCGCCAAACTCGACAGCAGAGGAGAGGAACTGGTCGACACATTCCATGTCCGCGCCGACGGCGGAATGTCTGACCTCGACTCGATGGAGGGTTTGGGCCAGCTCATCGCAGCAGGCATCACACCGTGATCAGGTCTCCCCGATGTCCTCGTTCCATAGCTCCGGGTTGTCGGCGATGAAACCTCGCATCATCTCGATGCAGCGGCTGTCGTTCAGCACCTGGACTTCCACGCCTCGCTCCCTGAGACGACCCTCCGCTCCCATATAGGTCTCGTTCTCACCGACGATCACCCGCGGGATCCCATAGAGGAGGATGGCGCCGGTGCACATGTCACACGGGGAGAGGGTCGTGTAGATGGTGGCTTCGCGGTAGGTGGAGCCAGCCTGCCGGCCCGCGTTCTCGAGAGCGTCCATCTCTCCGTGGAGGATCGCCGATCCTCTCTGTATCCGGCGGTTGTGCCCCTGACCCAGCACCTGGTCACCGATGAGAAGGGCAGACCCGATCGGGATCCCACCCTCCTCGAGGCCGAGACCAGCCTCTGCGATTGCGATGTCCATGCCCTTCACGGTCCTTGCCCTTCGACTTGCGAGGAGCCTAGGTGTCCTTTGGCCGGGCCCGGCCCAAGGCGTCGCCGGCCGGCTTATCCTTCCGCCGTGCCTCGGATCGCCGTTGCGGGACCGTCGAGCGTCGTCACAGACGCCGCAGTGGCGGTGGGCGAGGAAGGCGGATCGGTTGTCGATGTGGCCATCGTGGCTGTCATCACCGCGATGTGCACCGAGCCCGGGGTGTGCGGTCCAGGCGGTGGCGGGTTCCTCAACATCGACATCCCTGGTCTGGACCCAGTCGTCGTCGACGCGTACATGGCATTTCCCGGAATCGGCTTCCAGGGCGAGCCGTTCGTGCGCGAAGTCTCCATGGGATATGGAGGGGGAGTGACCACTCTCGTCGACGCCGGGTCGATCGCCGTGCCCGGTGTGTTCGCCGGCCTCGACCTGGCATCACGATTGTTTGGCCTTGCACCCTGGAAGCTGCTCATGGATGTCGCCGCGTCGGCTGTGGAGGATGGCTTCCCTCTGAGCGCCCCGTGCCACCTTTACCTCAACGATGGCGCCGCGCCCATCTACACCAGCGACCCGGTTGCCCGAGACGCCTTGTTCGTGGGGGAGAGGTCCCATCCGCAAGGTGACACGATCCTCTTTCCCGGTCTGTCCGAGTCGCTGCGACATATCGGACAAGAGGGTGCCCGGGTGTTCTACCAGGGCGATTTGGGGAAGGCGATCGTCGCTGACCTGGCGCAACGCGGCGGCCGGCTCACCATTGCCGACATGGAGGCATACGAGGCGGTGGCCAGAGAGCCTCTCGTGAGCCGGCTGGGCGAATGGCAGTTGGCGCACAACCCCAGCCCGGCGATTGGTGGCGTGACCGTTGCCCGAGTACTCGACCTGATCGACGCGGGTGACGCAACGGACTTGGCCTCGGCACTCGTAGAGGCGTTCGAGGAGCGACGTGGCGCCGGCCTGCGGTCACCGTCCACGATCAGCGTTGCCGCCGCGGACGAGGAGGGCGGAGTTGTGGCTGCTTCATTCTCAGCGGGATACGGGTCGGGCATCATCCCCAAGGGCACCGGGATGCTCATGAACAATGCCCTCGGCGAGCTGGAGCTCGTCGACGGTCGAGGAGAGCCCGGCGAGCGTCTCCCCTCCAACATGGCCCCGACGGTGGGCCGCGGCGGCGGTGACGCAGTTGCGGTGGGCTCACCCGGGGCCGATCGCATCACCACGGCCGTGGCGACCACTCTTCTCAGACTCACCGAGGGGGACAGCCTGCAACAGGCCATCGACCATCCCCGCCTCCACCCCGAGTTCGGTGAGTTCGGGGTTCGTCTCGCCGCGGAGCCCGGCCAGGATCTGGATGGGATCGATCTGGAGATCCGTGAGTTCGAGGCCCACCACATGTATTTCGGCGGGGTCAATGGCGCCGGCTTCACCGACGGCCACCTCCGCGCCCATGCCGACGCCCGCCGCACCGGGTCGGTCGCCTTCACCGCGTGACGACCCCCTAGAACCCGTCCGTTTTCGGGCGTACGTTCGGGACCATGTACGCAGCGACCACGTCGGTGGCGCTCGTTGGGGGAGACGTCCGAGCCGTCGAGGTCCAGGTCCATGTGGGCAAGCAGAACGAGACGTTCAAGCTCAGCGGCCTACCCGACACCGCGGTGCGAGAAGCCAAGGACCGGGTCCGGGCGGCCGTGATGTCTTCGGGCATCCAGTTCCCCAACCGCTCCGTGACGGTGAACCTTGCTCCAGCACATCTCCCGAAGTCAGGCACCGACTACGACCTGGCAATCGCTCTAGGCATCCTCGCCGCCAGCAACGAGATCCCCGGCCCTGGCCGCGCGGTCGTCGTGGGCGAACTTGCACTCGACGGAAGTGTGAGATCGGGACCGAGCACGCTTGGCGCCGCGGTGCTGTCAGCGCGTTCGGGGATCCCCTGTGTGGTGGGGAGGGCAGCGGCGGCCGAGGTGGCGGCCGTCCCCGGCGCGCGTGTGCATGGTGTCGGGACTCTCGCCGAGGCGGTGGAGCTGTTGCGAAGGGGCTTCGAAACCACCCCCGAAGTCTCACCACAGGTCAGTTCTGAGGATGTCGACTCCGGTGACATGTCCGAGGTTCGAGGTCAGCCCATGGCCCGCCGTGCCATCGAGATCGCGGCTGCAGGTAGCCACCACCTGCTCCTCCATGGGCCGCCCGGCGGGGGCAAGACCATGCTGGCGCGACGTCTCAACGGACTGCAAACGCCCCTTACCGACGTCGAGGCGGTCGAGGTCGCCCTGATCCATGCCGCGGCGGGTCTGGAACGCGGCCTCAGCCGACGGCGGCCCTTCCGGTCGCCACATCACACGGCGTCCCGGGTGGCGCTGGTAGGTGGTGGCTCGGGCGTGGCCGTCCCGGGCGAGGTATCGCTGGCGCATCGGGGAACGCTCTTCCTCGACGAGATGGCGGAATTTCCTCGTGGCAACCTCGATACCTTGCGTCAACCATTGGAAGACGGACAGGTCACCGTGGCCCGGCGAGGGGTGACTGCCACCTTTCCGTCGACCTTCCACCTCGTGGCGGCGACCAACCCCTGTCCCTGCGGATATCTCGGCGACAATCGCAAACCGTGTGAGTGTCGCCCGGCCACCGTGGCCCGATACCGCCAGCGTGTCTCCGGCCCGTTGCTCGATCGCTTCGACCTCGTGGTCAAGGTCGACCGGTTGACGGCGCGTGCCCTCCATGAGCCGGTCGAATCGACCGAGGGAGTGCGTAGACGGGTCATCACGGCGTCGGAGATCCTGTCGCAGGTTTCAGGGGCGCTCACCGAGCCGGCCCAGGACCTTCTCGCGGCCGCCCTCAAGAACGGTTTTCTGACGGCCCGTGGAGTGGACAGGGTCCGGCGGGTGGCGCGGACCATCGCCGCCCTCGCCGCAGACGAGTCGGTCGGCGAGGATCACATCGCCGAGGCCATGGCCTTGAGGGCGTCCTGGTGAGCCCGTTCCAGGTCTCCCCGGGCTCGGATGGCTACCCGGTCGGTCTGGGTGACCTCGAGGACCCGCCGGTCCTCTGGCAGCGCGGGTCTCTCCTCGAACGTCCCGGAGTCGCTGTCGTTGGCACCCGCCGGTGCACTCGCTATGGGCTCGATTTGGCGGAGGCTTTCGGCATGGCCATCGCCAGGGCCGGATGGACCACTGTGAGCGGACTGGCCCGGGGCATCGACACCGCAGCCCATCGAGGTTGTCTCCGGCTCTCTGGCCACGCCGTGGCCGTGCTCGGCTCCGGCATCGATGTGTGCTACCCCAAGGAGAACGAGCCCGTCTACGACCACATCATTGGCTCCGGTGGCGCCATCCTCTCCGAGTACCCACCGGGGACCCCGCCCGATCGTTGGAGATTCCCGGCTCGCAACCGCATCCTGGCGGCGATCTCAGCTGCGGTCGTCGTGGTCGAGGCTGCCTCAACGGGTGGCGCCCTCATCACGGCCCGGCTCGGCGCAGAGCTCGGGCGACCCGTGTTCGCCGTGCCCGGCGACGTGGATCGGGCAATGTCTGAAGGCTGCAACCGCCTGATTCGGGATGGTGCGCACCCGGTCCTTGGGAGCGCCGATCTCATTGAAGAATTGAGCCTGATCCTCGGACCGCCGGCTCCTGCCCTCGACACCGAGCACGGGATCCCCTCCGAGGGTGTGGAGATCAAGGACCTTCCCGGCCTGTGGTCACTGACCGTGACCGAGTCCCTGATCAAGCTGGGTCGTCTCGAGATGGAAGGGCGTGTCAAGAGGCTGGGGGATCATGTGATGCCTGCCTGACGGAAGTTCACGGCGAAACTCGACCTGCCCAATAGCATCGGGGTCATGCATGTCCCCGTGATCCCGGACTGGGCGGCCCCGGATATCGACAAATACCTCGCCCGTCTTCGTGATCAGAGGGGATTGTCCGGCCATACGATCGACGCCTATCGGCGCGACCTCTCCCAGTTCTTCGACTATTGCGATCGCGCCGGGCAACACAGCGTCGGTGACCAGGACCGTAAGACCGCACGTCGCTATCTGGCCTTTCTCGACACACTCGGCTACTCCCGGGCCACCACCTCACGGAAGGCTTCGTCGATCCGGGCCTTCTACGGAGATGCGGCCACCCGCGGGCTGGTGTCGGTGAACCCGTTCGAGGGAGTCTCCACTCCGAAGTTGGACCGGCCTCTGCCCCATGCCATCCCGGCGCGGGCCATGGCGGCAGCGATCGAGTCGATCGACACCGGAAACCCGTTGGGCCTGCGTGACAGGGCAATCGTCGAGACGCTGTATGCAACGGGCCTGCGAGTGTCTGAGCTCGCCTCATTGACGATCCGCGATGCCGACGCCGATCTGATCCGAGTTCAAGGCAAAGGCGGGAAGATGCGAACCATCCCACTGGGACGACCGGCACAGCGCGCCCTCGACCGATATCTGGAGTCGGGACGCCCGCATCTGGCCGGCAAGGAGGCGGGAAGCGCTCTCTGGGTGGGATCGAGGGGTGGTCCAATGGCGGCGCGCAGCCTGCGCCGGGCGGTCACCCGGCATCTCGCCACCTTCCCCCACGCTCTCCGCCACAGCTTCGCCACCCACCTGCTCGAAGGTGGTGCCGACCTGCGCACCGTGCAGGATCTATTGGGACATACCGACCTGGCCACGACCCAGATCTACACTGCCGTAACCCGTAAGCACCTGAGAGGAATGTATGACCAAAGCCACCCAAGGGCCTGAGGAGTCTCAGGTCGACGGGCTTTGGGAGCGTTTCAAGGCCACGGGCGACGGTGATGCACGGGAGCGTCTCATCCTCCACTACTCACCGCTGGTGAAATACGTCGCCGGTCGTGTCGGAACCGGTTTGCCTCGTTCAGTCGACCAAAACGACCTGGCCAGCTATGGGTTGTTCGGCCTGATCGACGCCATCGACAAGTTCGACCTCGAGAGGGGTTTCAAGTTCGAGACCTATGCCATCAACAGGATCAAAGGCGCAATTCTCGACGAGCTGCGCGCACTCGACTGGGTTCCCAGGTCGGTCCGCTCCCGGGCGCGGCGCATCGAGACCTCCATCGCCGAGCTCGAGCACAGGCTGCAACGGCCACCGACCGAAGACGAGATCGCCGAGGACCTGGAGATGGACATCGACGACTTTCGTGATGCCCTGGCCCAGATCGGCCGTTCCGGCATCGCCGCTCTCGACGAGTTCGTCTCCAACGACTCCTCCACCTCGATGGGGGAGATGATCGCCGACCCACATGGTGTCTCGCCGGAAGCCGAGTTCCAGGCCGAGGAGACCCGGCGCTCACTGGTGGACGCCATCAACCGTCTACCCAACCGGGAGCGTCTCGTCATCACGCTCTACTACTACGAGGGCATGACCCTCGCCGAGATCGGCGACGTCCTAGGAGTCACCGAGTCTCGGGTCTGTCAGATCCACGCCAAGACGATGATGTCGATGCGAAATCGTCTCGGCGACCCTGCCTGGGGATAAGCAACACAGCAGGGTCAGTCCACGGCGGTCTTAGCTGCCATGGGGCTCTCTAAGCATCATCATCGCCATCTCCAACTCGGCGCGGCCGTCGGGCACCGTCTCGTCGTCGTAGGCGCCCCGCAGGTGGGCCCAGGCGTGCACTCCCAACGAGCGAGCCAAAGCCCAATAGGCATGGCCGCGTACCAGGGAGGAGCGATGGGAGAAGTGGTCGAGGATCGCCGGCACGGCATCGGCTTCTCCTGAGTTCCCGGCGGCGACCAGGAGGTTCCGTCTCAAGAACCTGGCCTCCCGGTGCGGGATGTAGAACCAATCGAAACGGTCGACGAGCTCATCGTCACCGAGACCGAGCAACTCGACAAAGGATTGCTCCTCGGTAGTGGCCGGAGATGCCTGCATGGCCGGGGACCCCGGTGGACATGAGGTGAGACAGTCGTCGCATCCGTAGATGCGACGCTCCACCAGGGGTCGAATCCAATGGGGGAGCGGCCCTGATGATTGCAGCCACGTCGAGATGCAGAGTCGGGCGTCGAGCCCGTCATCGGTGATCGCCCCGGTGGGGCAGGCGGGGATACAAGCCACGCAGGTCCCGCAGGTGCGACGCATCGGCGGCGTCTCGGCGAGGTCGAGATCGGTGACGACCGAGCCGAATAGCTGCCAGGGCCCATGCCCCGGCGTCAGCACCATGGTCGAACGCCCGATCCAGCCCACACCAGCCCGGACAGCCGCGGCGCGGTCCACGAGCCGGTCGTCGTCAACCATCATGTCGGCCCGACCTCCGGCGTCCTGGATGTGGGTGACGACTGCGGTGGCGGCGTCACGGACCCGCTGGTAGTGGTCGCGCGTGGCGAAGAGGCCGATAACGGGCCCGAACTCGGCCGGTGGTGGGGCATCGGCGATGTAGCTGGCCCCGAGGACAACGAGGCTGCGCGCCCATGGAAAGCTCCGGCGAATGTCAGTCGAGGTCTCCGGTTGCTCGTAGGTGAAATGGAGTGGCCCGGCCATGCCCCGCTCCTTGCGGCGCCGCATCGTCGTCAGGGCAGCGGAGAACGGATCAGCCGACGTGAAGCCGACTGTGTCGGCTCCGGCCGCCAAGGCGGCTTCCCGGATGGTTCGGCTGTCCACTATGGGCACCATCAGAGTTTGCCAGCCTGCACCAGACCCGGATTACCGAATTTCGGCGACGGGGTCATAGAATCCCGACCATCACGCACGCCCGTGTACCCCCTCTCTGGTGCCGTGCTCGTTGAGAGCCGGTTGAAGAGGGGCTGCGTCTCGAGATGCGGGGGCCGAGTCGAGCGATCGACGGGGCCCGCCGGGCGGAGGAAACAACCAGAAAGGAGCAATTGTGGCTGAAGTCACAATGAAACAGCTCTTGGAGGCCGGCGTCCACTTTGGTCATCAAACCAGGCGCTGGGACCCCAAGATGC
>Ga0214468_1000393_pt1 | contig 13822 bp, 18 predicted proteins | sample RVTome_9_FD_187334 | JGI IMG/M metagenome (GOLD analysis project Ga0214468, IMG submission 187334) | Soil microbial communities from uranium-contaminated site in the Upper Colorado River Basin, Wyoming, United States - RVT155D38 HiSeq ...
GTTCCCATAGAAGAAGTGGCCGACTCCGTCCTCGACGCCGCGTTGCAGGGTGGCGGTCATCACGTCGATGCCGGTCACACGTCGGGCTCCACTGGCCCCCATGGCTCGCATGGCCCACACCAGGGGCATCCCGTCGGGAGTGACCGCTTCGGCTGCCCGCAAGGCTGTGGCGAGATCGGCGTCACGTCGAGCGGTCATCACCGAGTGAACGTTTCCGATTGCCACGAATTGTCCCGCTTCCCCTGGGTTGAGGATCATCTCGGCGATCTGTTCCTCGTTGCACAGTGCAACTCCCGTGCCGAACACATCGACGATTGTTGTTGTCATCAGGGCGTTTTGCCCAAGTTCCGGGTTCGGCTAAACAACGACTCTGGGCGAAGATGTCTTCGCAACCGGCTTGGAAATGGCGAAAGTCGAAGCGGGCGCAGGCCGATGAGAAACATCACTCAGGCATGACTGACAATGGCCAATCGTCCCCTTCGTAGGAAGCTCTTCGCACTCATAGCGACTTCGACACTCGCTCTGAGCTTGTTCACGCTCGCCCAGATCGACGACCGGCCGGCCACCGACGTGGAGTCTCCCAGCGTGACCCTCGCCGTCGGCACGTCGACGCTTCCCCCGGAAGAGAGCTCCACGACGGGCGATTCGGGGCCGGCGGGAGTCGAGGACCAGCAGATCCCGGCGGATCTGATACCCCCGACTGTCGACCGGAGCGCCGATCACGACGGGACCGAGGCCGAGGAACGGGATCGAGCACCGGCAAGCACGACTCCAGGTGCCGACACGGCGCAGCCCGCGCCCCCGGCTCCCGACGTCGAGGCTTCCGGCCCGATTCGGCTCGCCGGCGAGAGCGGCGTCGTTCTGGAAGGTCTACGAGTGTCGAGTGAGGACGGACCGTGCGTGGTAGTCGGGGATTCCAGGGACATCACGATTCGCAACTCGTCCATTGGCCCCTGTGACGGGCCTGCCATCGTGGTCGAGGGCTCGACATCCGTTCGGCTCGAGGGTCTCGAGATCTCCGACTCGGCATCGGGCGTGTACGCCCTGGAGAGCCAGGGAGTGGCGGTGGTAGGGAACAGATTCCGCAACGCCGGCCGTAACTTCGTCCAGTTCGACAAGGTGACCGGAGTCGGGAACCAGATAGTCGGCAACTCAGGTGCCAACCGGCTCGGTGCCAGCAGCGCCGAGGACTTCGTGAACATCTACCAGTCGAGTGGGACCTCATCCAACCCTCTCGTGGTGAGCGGCAACACGTTCCGCGATGGCGGGCCCAGCCAGTCCGGTTCCGGGATAATGGTGGGTGACTACGGGGGCTCCAATATCGTGGTCGAAGGCAACTCGTTGGTGAACCCCGGCCAGGTGGGGATAGGCGTTCCCGGAGGGACGAACATAAGGGTGGTCGGTAACTCGGTCTTCTCAGCACCTCAGCCCTGGTCGAACGTCGGAATCTACGTGTGGAACCAGTCCGACGGGAGTTGTGGGGAGATCGAGGTCAGAGGCAATCGAGTCGAGTGGTACGACTCCGAAGGCTCGCTGAACCCATCGTGGAACGGAGGAAACTGCGGGACGGTGAATGGTTGGGACGAGAACGACTGGAGTGCCGATCTCGGCTAGGTGGCGCTGCGCCTGCGAACGCTCCTTCTCAAGTGCTCGCTCCGACGACCAGGACTTCCCAGACGATCGACCAACCACAGAACGAGGGCGGCCAGGGCGGCGGCCATCGCTACCAGCAACCATTGGCCCCACCCGATGTTCGTCGCTCGTGCATTCTGGCTCTCGGCCGAGGCAGCCTCCGAGGCACCGGAGACCGATGTCGAATCGGCCTCTCCCGGTCCGCCGTCGCTGAAGCCCGGAACGAGCTCGGTGCTCTCGACCGTCGATGGGGGAGAGTAGGGCGCAGCAGTGGTCGACGTCGTGGTGGTGTCGGAAGACGATGGCGTCGATTGGCTGGCCGACGGGTCGCTGACTCCGGGTGCGGAGCTTGCGGTGGTCGAGCTAGGCGGCGTCGTTGTCGTGTTCCCGGGAGGCGAGGTGGGTGGGGCAGCGCCGGCGGTCGTCGGGGTACCGGTCGACGTGGTGGTGGTTGGCGGAGGCGTGGTCGTGGTCGTAACTGCCGTCGTGCTGGTTGTGGTGGGCGCCGTGGTCGTGGTCGTCGTGGCTGGATTGCCGACCGTCAAGGCAGCTGAAGCGCATATCGGCACCACGGCCTGGCAGCCGTACACGCGATGTGACCCGGGTGAGACGTCGGCAGCTATCGATACCGCCACTGCCATCTCGCCATCACCATCCGCCTCCACGTGCCCGAGTTGGGCGCAACCGCTCCGGTCGAGGCACAATTTCACGGTTTCCCCCGGGGCGAAGCCAATGCCTCTTACCTCTATCTCCTCTCCAGCGGTCACCGAAGCCGGCTCGACCTCCAATTCAGCAGCTTCGGCGGGAGATGCCGACGCCACCTGTAACACGAGAATGGCCACGACGAAGCAACCGAGCAACAGAGGTCCCATAGGCATTCGCTCCCAGATCCGCATGGCTCTCGCTTCTTGGATTCATCCGCGAGTTCCCGAACGATGGCCTTGCCAAACATGCCGGGAGGCGACGACATCATCGGCGTCGGCGCGTTCACCGCGGTTCTCATCGAGTCGAGCTGAGGTATCGCTGCACGGAACGCAGCACCGATGGAAGAGAAAGGGTTCCATCCGGCTCTGCTACACGTCAGTGCGAGGTCATTCCGGGTGAGGGAAACGATGAAGGTGGGAACACAACCAAGACGCCGTGTCCACTAACCGTGGCGCTGTTCGCGTGACGTGTCTGATCCGACTTCCTGAAGGACCCAGCCGTTGCCGTCGGGATCGGAGAATGCCGAGTAGCTGCCGTACTTCCGCCGGTCCGGATCGGGCCCGTCCTGCCACCCTCCGGGGCCCATGTGGCGGATGGGTTCGGTCTCGACCCCTCGGTCGGCCAGTACTGCCACGGCAGCCTCGATGTCGGCCACGCACAGGTGGATCCCCTTCAGGGGAGAGGCCGGCACCTCCCCCAGGCCGATGCCGAAGGTGACCGAGCAGGCTGATCCGGGTGGGGTGAACTGCACCACCCGGAAATGCTCGTTCGGTTGATGGTCCACATCGAGGTCGAAACCGACCTGTTCGTAGAATGCCTTGGCCCTGTCGACGTCAGCGACCGGGAGGATCACCACCTCCAGCCTCATGTCGACCATCAGACGTTCTCCAGCAGGGTGGCGAGAACGGTGTCGGCCCGGTCGAGGCTGTGTTGGAGCCCGGACTCCATCCCCGATGCGATGGTGGCGTCTCGGGCCTCCTTCGAGGGATAGTCGACCAGGATGGTCATCGTGGTCACCCCTTCGCCCTCCTCCAGAGTGAGGGTGTTCAGTGCGGGGGAGTCGGGATAGGGTGCGAACACCTCGGTGGAGACGAGGCGACGAGGCCGATCGATCTCCTTGTACTCGCCGTAGAAGTGCACCTCCCCGTAATCATCGTTGACCGAGATGAACCGCCACTCGCCTCCGACCCTCAGGTCGATCTCGCAGACAGTCATCGGATCCTTCTCCCAACCCCACCAGTTCCGTACGTGCTCGGGTGTCGTCCAGACGTCGAACACCAGATCTCTGGGAGCGTCGAATCGCCGCACGATCTTGATCTCTGTGTCGGATGGGAGTGTCACCTCGGCGCTTCCCGTTCTGTCGATGGTCACAGTTTTTCCTTTCGCTGCATTTCGTACAGGTACCCGTCGAGACGGTCGAGTCTCTCGTTCCAGAGTCGCTCATAACCGGCCAACCAGTCGTGGATCGGCTTGAGAGCCAGCGGCTCCACGCGATAGAGCCGCAGGCGCCCTTCGGAACGGGAGCGGACCAACCCGACGTCTTTGAGGACCCTCAGGTGCTTGGAGACCTGTGGTTGGGAGACCGGCAGCACCGCCACGATCTCGCCAACTGAGCGCTCTCCGTCGACGAGCAGGTCGAGGATGTCTCTCCGTCTCGGCTCGGCTACGGCGTTGAAGGCGTCGGTGGTGGTGGCAGCTCGGGCCATGGTGGACAATATATAACTATATGAGAATATATGTCAACATCGTTGACAGGACAGACCCGGTGCAAGTGGCAAGTCGCTGATCGGACAGGAGCGCGGCCGGTGCCTCGGCCGCAGCCGGGTCAGAAGGGGGGAGTGCCGAAACCCGTGACGTTGGACTGGGCGTATTCTCCGACCTCTCCTCGGGGAGTCAACTGTGCCCTGCCTCGGCCATTGTCCGGTATCACCAGCTCGACGACGAGGGCCTTGCCTGCCACTGCCGCCCCCCGAAGGGTCTGGACGACCCCTCCCCAATTGCCCAACTCCGTGTCGGTCTCGAGCGATGCCTGACCCGTGGTGAGCAGGATCCCGTCGCCGCCCATGATCCGTATCGGTCCCTCATAGGACTCGGCCATCAGCCGTCCCTCCCGTAGATGGTGCGGATCTGGCTTCTCAGGATGATGTCAGCCGGGCGCCCGGCGACCTCGGCCGCTTCCTCGAGCTCCTCCACCTTGTCACGGAGACGGTCGAGCTTCTTTCTCAGTCGTCGGTTCTCCTCCTGGAGGGCGATGACGCGCCGGACTCCTTCGAGATTCATGCCTTCGGCGGTCATCTCCTGGATGAGCTGGAGGCGCTCGATGTCCTCCTGGGAGTAGCGGCGGGTGCCGCCAGGTGTGCGGAACGGGTCGATGAGCCCCTTGCGCTCGTAGATGCGCAGAGTCTGCGGATGCATCCCCGCCAGCTCGGCTGCCACCGAGATGACGAACACGGCTCGTGTGGTATCGGTCATGTCGTCACGCCAATCATCTCAGATGAGATCGAATGTCCTCGGTCTCATGCTCCGCCAATTCCTCGAGCAGTCGCTTCTCGTCCTTGCTGACCTTCTTGGGCACGGCCACCTCCACGGTGACGAGGAGGTCACCCTGACGTCCCCGCTCGGGGGTTATCCCTTTGCCCCGGACCCGGAATGTCTTCCCTGACGGTGTGCCGGAGGGGATCTTGACCTTGACGCCACCGTTGAGTGTGGGGACGTCGATCTTGGTGCCGAGGGCGGCCTCGGAGTATGTGATGGGCACCTTCACCGTCAGGTCGTTCTCCTTGCGCCCGAAAGTCGTGCTCGGCGCAACACGTATGCGCACCATGAGGTCGCCCGCCGGCCCGCCGAACGAGCCCGGCGCTCCCTTGCCACGGAGACGCAGGGTCGTCCCGTCCTTGACTCCGGCCGGGACCCGCAGCTTCACGTTGCGCCGTCTGTTCTCCGACCCGGTGCCGCGGCACTGGCTGCACTTGTCCTCGATCAGCCGACCCGACCCGCCACACTGGGGGCAGGGTTGGGAGAAGGAGAAGAAACCCTGATTCTGGGCGACCACTCCGCGACCGCCGCAAGTCGGGCACGTCGCGACCTGCGATCCGGGCTCGGCTCCCGATCCGTTGCACCGGGAGCAGGCAGCCGCACCCTCGATCGTCACCTCGGTGGTCACCCCGAAGGCTGCGTCTTCGAACCCGATGGTCAGCTCCGTCGCCATGTCCGCCCCCGCGGTGGGGCCGGAGCGGGAGCGTTGTGAGCCGAACCCGAAGAGGTCGCCGAGGCCGCCCACTCCGCCCAGCAGGTCCTGGAGATCTTCGACCCTCACCTGTTGGCCGCCGAACCCTCCGAAGCCGCCACCGGGCTGATCGGCACCGAATCCCTGGAAGCCACCCGAGGCGGCGAGACGGCGAACCTGGTCGTACTCCTTGCGTTGCTCGGGGTCGGACAGCGTGGCGTAGGCCTCGGAGATCTCTTTGAACTTGTCCTCGGCGCCGGCATCACCGGGGTTGGCGTCGGGGTGATGTGTTTGCGCCAGCTTGCGATAAGCCTTCTTGATCTCCTCGGCCGTGGCGGTCTCCGGTGTGCCGAGGACCTTGTAGAAGTCCTTCTCGACCCAGTCGCGGTTCACGAGGCGACCTCCACCACCACGAGGGCGGCGCGGAGGACCTTGCCACGGAGGCGATAGCCGCGGCGGAGCTCATCGGTGACGACGAGATCCCCGCTGCCACCGGGGGCACCGACCGGCTCGTGGATCTCGGGATCGAACCGCTCGTCGATGGTTGGGATGACCTCGAGTCCCTCGGCCTTGAGTGCGTTGAGCAGTTGCTCCCTGGTGTTGATCATGCCGGAGTAGAGCTGTTGTCCGGTCTCGGACTTGGGGTCGGCGCTCAGAGCGGCGTCGAAACTGTCGAGGACGGGTAGGAGGCCCTGAACGACACGCTCGGTGGCGCGGTCGAGCATCGCCGCACTGTCCCGGGTGGTCCGCTTCCTGTAGTTGTCGAAGTCGGCCGCTACCCGCTTGAGGTCGTGGAGGTACGAAGTTGCCTCGTCACGGGTGGTGGCCAGCTCTCGAAGCAGCATCTCGATCGCCTTCTCCTCGTCGTCCGGGAGCTCCAGACCCAATGAGTGCGGGTCCGGAGCACCTTCCTCGACCGGGAGCGCTTCGACTACTTCGTCGGCCGTCTCGGCTCCCTCGTCACTCATCCTCATCGTCAACGATCTCGGCCTCGACAACGTCGTCATCCTCGGAGGCGCCGGCGTCATCGCCTGCGGCGGCCTGCTGCTCGGCCGCCTGCTGGTAGAGGCGGGTCGCCATCGCCTGACTGGCGGAGACGAGCTCGTCCATCTTGGACCTGATGGCGTCGGCCTCGGCCTCGGAGTCGGACAACACCTCGCTCAAGGCCGTCTTGGCGGTCTCGACCGACGACTTCTCCTCATCGGTCATCTGCTCGCCCGATTCCTCAATGAGCTTGTCGGTCTGGTTGACCAGTTGCTCGGCCTGGTTGCGGGTCTCCACGGCCTCGCGTCGCCTGGCGTCCTCCTCCGCATAGGACTCCGCGTCCTTGACCATGCGGTCGATGTCGTCCCGGGCAAGGGCAGTGCCACCGGTGATGGTCATCTTCTGCTCCTTGTTGGTGGCCAGGTCCTTGGCGTTGACGTGGACGATGCCGTTGGCGTCGATGTCGAACGTGACCTCGATCTGGGGCACGCCCATGGGCGCCGGCGGGATCCCGGTCAACCGGAACTTGCCCAGCGAGTTGTTGTCAGCGGCCATCGTCCGCTCTCCCTGCAGTACATGGATCTCCACCTCCGGCTGGTTGCTCTCGGCGGTGGTGAAGATCTCCGAGCGCTTGGTGGGGATCGTGGTGTTCCGTTCGATCATCCGTGTCATGACGCTGCCCTTGGTCTCGATGCCGAGAGTGAGAGGGGTGACGTCGAGCAGGAGGATGTCCTTGACATCGCCCTTGAGCACGCCGGCCTGGATGGCGGCGCCGGCCGCAACCACCTCGTCGGGATTCACCCCCTTGTGCGGGTCCTTGCCGGTCAGGTCCTTGACCAGCTCCTGCACTGCGGGCATCCGGGTGGAGCCGCCGACCAAGACGACGTGGTCGATCTCGCCGACGTCGATGCCGGCATCCTTGATGGCTTGCTTGAACGGGCCCTTTGTCCGGTCGAGGAGGTCCTCGGTCAGCTTCTGGAGCTCCGACCGGGTCAGCTTGTACTGCATGTGCAGCGGACCGGCATCGGTGGCAGTGATGAACGGGAGGTTGATCTCGGTCTCCGAGACGGAGGAGAGCTCGATCTTGGCCTTCTCCGCCGCCTCCTTGAGACGCTGGCTGGCCATGCGATCCTTGGCCAGGTCGACACCGTGGTCGTCCTTGAAGCTCTTGACGAGCCATTCGATGACTGCCTCATCCCAATCGTCACCCCCCAACTGGGTGTCACCGGATGTGGCCTTCACCTCGAAGACTCCGTCACCGATCTCGAGCACCGACACGTCGAATGTCCCGCCACCGAGGTCGAAGACCAGGATGGTCTCGTCGGACTTCTTGTCCAGCCCATAGGCCAGGGACGCGGCGGTTGGCTCGTTGATGATGCGCAAGACGTTGAGCCCGGCGATCTGACCGGCTTCTTTCGTCGCCTGACGCTGCGCATCGTTGAAGTAGGCGGGGACGGTGATGACCGCGTCGGCCACGGTGTCACCGAGATACGATTCGGCATCCCGCTTCAGCTTCATGAGGATGCGGGCCGAGATCTCCTGTGCGGTGTAGGACTTGTCGTCGATGTCGATGGTCCAGTCGGTGCCGATGTTGCGTTTGATCGATCGGACCGTCTGATCGGGGTTGGTGATGGCCTGACGCTTGGCAACCTCGCCGACGAGCACTTCGCCGTCCTTGAACGACACGATGGACGGGGTGGTGCGCCCCCCTTCGGCGTTGGCGATGACAGTGGGATCGCTACCCTCGAGGACGGCGATGACGCTGTTCGTGGTGCCCAGGTCGATACCTACGGCGCGTGGCATGTTTGGGTTCCTTCCGATTCTTGGGTTGAGTGTGCAGGAAGTGTACAACCTGAGTGCGGTTGTATCAACTTCTCAGTTAGAGAAGCGTCCTGACCAGGCTACTTATTCCTCGAGTGGGATACCGACAGGGCCCAGCGTCTGATTCGTCTCCTGGTTGCCAGGACAACCCCGGGTCAGGCGGCCAGGCTCTTGATGTACTCGACCAGGTCGTCGATCTGCTGCTCGTCGAGTTGGTCTGCGTAGAAAGTGGGCATGATGGCGTCGAAGCCCTCTACCACCTGGTTGCTCGGGGTGACGATCGAGTTGAACAGATAGGTGTCGTCGGCGACGACCTCCTCACCGCCGCCGAGGGGGCGAGTGGAGCCGGCGAGCCCCTTCCAGGTCGGGCCAGAACCGGGACGGCCGTCGGTGGTGTGGCACTGGAGGCAGCCCTGTCCCTCGGCGAGCGTCCCACCGCGGGAGGCAGCCTCGGGATCGACGGTCATCGGTTGCGTGGTACCGCTGCCGCCACCATCGCCTCCGATGCTCTGGCCGGTGAAGAGGAACAGACCGATGCCCAGCACGACGACGATGACGAGGGCGAGAGCGCCTTCAGACCAGGTGTTCATGGAGGGTGAACCGTAGACAAGCCGTGCGGGAATAATAGGGTTTGGCCCAATTGACTCGATTGACGAGACGCAAGTTCATACGTGCCGCCGCCGGGCTCGCCGTGGGCGCCAATGGCCTGGCCCTCCCGGCTCGGGGCATCACGATCAACCCGAGGAGCTCATGGGCGGTCGATAGGCCCCCCAAGGGGCCGCTGAGCGGTGAGGACGTCCGGCTCCTGCTCGTGCACCACTCGGCCTCGCGCAACGGGCACACGGGCGCCGACGCACCGGCCATCCTCCGCAGCTTCTACGACTACCACACCAGCGCGGAGAAGGGTTGGAACGACATCGCCTACAACTTCCTGATCGACGCCGACGGTGGCATCTGGGAAGGCAGGGCGGGAAGTCTCGCCGGACCGGTCGCCGGCGACGCAACCGGGGGGAACCAGGGCTTCAGCCAACTGGTGTGCATCATCGGCGACTACAACGCGGTCCAGCCATCTGTTGCGTCGCTGACTTCCCTCGTGTCCGTGCTGGCCTGGCTCGCCGACCGTTACGGGGTCTCGACGGCGCCCGGTGCCGAGGTCACCTTCACTTCGGAGGGATCGAACAAGCACCCTACGGGGACCACCGTGACCTCGCCGACGATCACGGGTCATCGCGAGATGAGCCAAACCACCTGCCCGGGTGACAACCTGAACGCCTACGTGGTGGGTGCCCTCCGCGCCGACGTGGAAGCTGTGCGCGGAGGTAGTGCCCCGGCCCCTCCGCCTCCCGCGACCACGACGACGTCCGCGACCGCGACCACGACCACCACCACGACGACCACGACGGTGCCCCCGACCACCACCACCGTGCCCCCCTCCACGACCCTCCCACCGTCGACCACGATCCCGCCGGCCTCGACCGCCGCGAGTGTTGCGGCGACCACATCGCCGGCGTCTCCGTCGACCACCATCCCCGTCGCCGTCGGGACCGGGACGGCCGCCTCGTCGGGGGCACCGACAGGGATACTCGCCGCGGCGGGAACCTTGGTCGCGACCGGGGCCGGTCTTCTCCTTTGGCGCTATCGCCGCATCAGCGGCAGTTGACGGCTCATGGAGCGGGATGGCCGGATATCGTGGCGTCGAGAGGAGACGTGATGAGCGAAGTCGACATTGCAATGCTGGTGCTGCGGGTCTGGGCGGGGATCGTCATGATCGCCCACGGGGTGAATCACGCCCGCAATCTGGAGGGGACGGCACGCTGGTTCGAGAAGGTGGGATTCAGGTCCCCACAGATAAATGCCCGACTGTCGGCGGGGAACGAGATCGCAATCGGGCTCGGGCTGGTGACCGGTCTCCTCACCACGGTGGCGGCAGCCGCTCTCGCCGCGACCATGCTGGTGGCGTTCTGGTCGATCCATCGCTTCGCCGGGTTCTTCGTCTTTCATCGGCCTGATGAGGGATATGAGTACGTAGCGACACTGGCGGTGGCGGCGCTGGTCATCGCCATCGTCGGCCCGGGGAGCGTATCGCTCGATGCCGCGATTGGCATCGACGACGATCTGAATGGCGCCGTAGGGGCAGTCATATTCGGCGCCGGCCTTCTCGCCGGCTTCGGTCAGATCGCATTGTTCTGGCGCAAGCCCTCCCCTGATCAGGGCACCGGCAGTTGAATCTCCGCCCGTTGCCCGACCAATTCGCCGCGACTAGAGACGCCCTACACCAGGTGGCGTTCTTCGTCCTCGGGCCGGCACGCTACGCAGCCGTGGGGAGGATGGGGCTGCAGGCGGCCCCGGGTGGTTTCGGGACTCCCGAGTTCGGGGGGCGCATTGCCCGTGTCGAGGGGGACAGCATCGTCCTCGAGGAGTCGGACGTGATCGCCACTCAGTCCGTCACCACCGTGGGGGCGGCCGTCGAGTTCGTCGGTATCGAGTACGACGAGGATTGGTACGAGGGCTTTCGCGACCCGTTGCCGCCCGTCGGCCCCGAAACCCCACTTCGAGTCGATGACACCGCAGCTCGGGCACTGGGCCAGTGGTTCAACTTCGGTTTCGACATCTTGAGCGAGTTTCGGTCGCGGGCGACTCGAGACGATGCAGCGAGCGAGGTGCAACTCTGGCCCGAGCACTTCGACCCCGCAACGGAGATCGGTAGCGAGGCGGCGGGCGAGCGGGCATCGTATGGTGCCTCCCCCGGGGACGGCGCTCACGACGAGCCCTATGTCTATGTCGGCGCCTGGGGCGATATCGATCGGGACAACGGCTACTGGAACGACCACGCCTTCGAGGGGGCGAGTCTCGGCTACTCCGAGCTGGTCACGGGTGGGGACCCGAAGGAGAGGGCCCTCGACTTCTTACTCGAGGGATACCGAATCCTGCACTCCCCCTGACTTGAGGACGTTCACCAACCCGGTGGCTGCAGCCGTCACCTGCCCGATGGTCGCGTCGTAGCCCTCGTCGGGCCCACCGTAGGGGTCGGGCACCTCGTCGGAGTGAGTCATCGGGTCGTAGGTCCGGAACAGCCGAACCTTGGCGCGGTCCGCGAGGCTGGGGGCGAGGTCGATCACATCCCTCAAGTTGGCTCGGTCCATGACCACGATCACGTCGAATCTGTCGAAGTCGGCGCTGTTGATCTTCCGCGCCCGGCCTGAGATGTTCAGTCCGGCCCGGGCCCCGGCGGCCACCGATTGTGGATGGGGTGGCCTACCGATGCTCCAGGATCCGGTACCCGCCGAGTCGACCTCGACGTCGACCCCGGCCCGATCGGCGGCGGCACGGATCGCAGCCGCGGCAGCAGGCGATCTGCAGATGTTGCCGGCACACACAGCAAGGATCCTGGTCGTCAATGACAAGCCTCCTCGATTCGACGCCCGGCCAGATCGATATAGGCCTGCTCGGTGTCGAATCCGATGTAGTGACGACCCGACTGGAGGGCCGCCACCGCCGTGGTCCCCGATCCGATGAACGGGTCGAGCACCAGATCCCCTCTGTATGTGTACAGCTCGATGAGGCGGCGGGGTAGGTCCACCGGAAAAGGCGCGGGGTGCCCCACCCTGGTTGCGCTCGCCGTCGGCATCTCCCAGATGTCGATGGTGGCTTCGAGGAAGTCGTCTGTCTCGATCGTTGGCTGGTGTGGCAACCCGAGCTGTTCGCGGAGCGGTCTCTTGACGGCACGGTCGAAGCGCCCCTTCGACGCCACGATCACGCGCTCGGTCACGTCGCGCAGCACCGGATTCTGTGGTGACCGGTACGAGCCCCAAGCACAGCTCCCCCCTGCGCCCTTGGCTTTCTGCCAGATGATCTCTCCCCGCAGCAACATGCCCAGGTCGTCCTGCAATATCGAGATGATGTCGGCGGATAGCGACCGGTAGGGCTTTCGCCCGAGATTGGCGACGTTGACGGCCATTCTCCCCCCGGGCTCGAGCTTGGTGAGACCAACGCTCAGCACGTCGCGGACCATCTCGAGATACTCGACGTAACTCGACGGGACATGGCCCGCCGCCATGTCGGACTCGTACTCCTTGCCGGTGTAATACGGGGGGGAGGTGACGAGCAGTGCGACCGACCGGTCGGCGACTTGGTCGTCGCCCATGGTGCGGGCGTCGGCGCAGAAGAGACGATCGACCTGGACCGGCTTGACCACCTGTTCGTCGCCGGAGACGACGGGCGGGGCGAATCGCTCGTAGAAGGACGTCGAGTCGTGGGACTCGCGCTTGCCCGATCCGAAATCTGAGGTGGCTGTCGCCGGCCGGCGCCGTGTCATCGCATCCGAAGTTACCCCGGGGTCTCGATGTGGCGTGGAATCGCCGACCGGCTTCAATTGGCGGAGATCGATGAGGATCGTTGTCCCTGCCGACCGGCCGAAGCACGAGATGCCGCTGCCCGACGGCTCCGTGGTCACCTTGAGCCCCGTGCTGAAGAGCGACCGGGAGTTCTTCGAGGGAGGTCTGGAGGAGATGTCATTGGAGAGCCGTTTCTCCCGGTTCGGCCAAGGCGTGAGCAGTCTCAGCGAGCACGAGCTCGACTATCTGACCGATGTCGATCAGCGTCACCACGTCGCCTGGGGGGCGGCTATCGACGAGGAGGTCGCCGGCGTCAGCCGCTACATCGTCGACGACGATGGGCGGTGTGCCGAGATGGCCATCACGGTGCTCGACGCAATGCAGCGCCGTGGCGTGGGTCGGGCCCTGTTCACCGCCTTGGCAGCCGTGGCGAGAGCCGACGAGATCCACGAGCTCTGTTTCGAGGCGTTGGCAGACAACGATGCCGTGCTGAGCCTGGTTGGCGAGGTCGAAATCGCACCTCTCGTCTCGGGGGGGATGATCGAGAGGCGCATTCGCCTGTCGGACCTGCCCTCCACACCACACGACGAGGCGCTGCTGGCCGTGATCGATGAGGTCCGATCTCAGTCGATGTGAGTCTCGTCGAGATCCAACGATGCGGAATTGACGCAATAGCGGAGCCCGGTGGGCTGTGGGCCGTCCTCGAACACGTGACCGAGATGACCTCCGCAGTTGGCGCACTTGATCTCGGTACGGACCATCCCGTAAGAGCGGTCTTGCTCCTCGTTGATCACGTCGTCGCCAAGGGCCGCGAAGAAACTCGGCCAACCGCTGTGTGACTCGTACTTCGTGTCGGAGGAGAACAGCTTCTCCCCACAACCCGCGCACCGGTAGACGCCATTGGACTTCTCGTCCCAGTATCTCCCGGTGAAAGCGCGCTCGGTGCCTCCCTGACGCAGGACTTGGTACTGCTCGGGTGTGAGCTTGTCCTTCCACTGACTCTCGGTCTCTGGCATGTCGGTCATGGCAAAACCTCCTTCTGACCATTCAACTCCAGGAAGTGCACTAGTCGATCGACGAAGACTATCTGCGCGGGGTTCAACTTCTCGCGAGCGTCGTC
>Ga0214468_1000395_pt1 | contig 13794 bp, 11 predicted proteins | sample RVTome_9_FD_187334 | JGI IMG/M metagenome (GOLD analysis project Ga0214468, IMG submission 187334) | Soil microbial communities from uranium-contaminated site in the Upper Colorado River Basin, Wyoming, United States - RVT155D38 HiSeq ...
GCACATCGCGACGCTCAACGGCAAGGGCAAGCTCGAGATGGAGCTCACCGTCGAGCGTGGCCGCGGCTACGTCTCCGCCGTGCAGAACAAGCAGGCCGGGCAGGAGATCGGCCGCATCCCGATCGACTCGATCTACTCCCCGGTCCTCAAGGTGACCTACAAGGTCGAGGCCACCCGTGTCGAGCAGCGCACCGACTTCGACAAGCTCATCGTCGACGTCGAGACCAAGCGCTCGATGCACCCCCGCGACGCGATGGCCTCGGCCGGCAAGACCCTGGTCGAGCTCTTCGGCCTGGCCCGCGAGCTCAACGTCGAGGCCGAGGGCATCGACATGGGCCCGTCGCCGACGGACGCCGCGCTCGCCGCGGACCTCGCCCTGCCGGTCGAGGACCTCGAGCTGACGGTCCGCTCGTACAACTGCCTCAAGCGCGAGGGCATCCACACCGTGGGCGAGCTCGTCTCGCGCAGCGAGGCCGACCTGCTCGACATCCGCAACTTCGGCGCGAAGTCGATCGACGAGGTCAAGGCCAAGCTGCACTCGATGGGCCTGGCGCTCAAGGACAGCCCGCCCGGGTTCGACCCGAGCACCGCCGTCGACAACTACGGCGCCGACGACGACACGGCCTACGTCGAGGACGAGCAGTACTGACGGTCGGCTGACCGGACGTACCGCACGGATCCCAGGACTGGAGAAGAACGACCATGCCCACCCCCACCAAGGGACACCGTCTCGGCGGCGGCCCCGCGCACGAGCGGCTGATGCTGGCGAACCTCGCCACCGCGCTGTTCGAGCACGGCAAGATCACCACGACGGAGGCCAAGGCCAAGCGGCTGCGCCCGCTGGCCGAGCGGCTCATCACCTTCGCCAAGCGCGGTGACCTGCACGCCCGCCGCCGGGTCATGACGGTCGTGCGTGACAAGGGCGTCGTGCACGAGCTGTTCGCCGAGATCGGCCCGCGCTACGAGAACCGCCACGGCGGCTACACGCGCATCACGAAGATCGGCCCCCGCAAGGGCGACAACGCCCCGATGGCCGTCATCGAGCTGGTCGAGGCGCTGACGGTCAAGGCCGAGACCGTCAAGGAGGCCGAGGCGGCGACCAGGCGGAGCGCCAAGAAGTCGCCGGCCAAGAAGTCGACCAAGACCGCGGCGACGAAGGCCGCGGCTGCGGCGGAGGCCGCGGAGGCTGCCGCCACCGAGGCGGCGGACGACGCGGCCGAGGGCGACGTCGAGGGCGCCGAGGAGGCTGCTGCCGAGGCCCGCGCCGCCGCGGACAAGGCCGCGAAGGCTGCCGAGGGCTCCGACGACCCGAAGGCCGACGAGGCCGCCGGCGACGCCGAGGCGCTCGCCGACGTGGCCGAAGAGGCTGCCGACGAAGCGAAGGACGAGTCCTGACCGACTCGCCACTGCGTGACGACGAGCCCGCCGTTCCCCCCACCGGGGGCGGCGGGCTCGTCCGTCTACGGCTGCGCCTCGGCTACGACGGCGCGGGGTTCGCCGGGTGGGCGCGCCAGCCCGGACGGCGCACGGTGCAGGGCACGCTGGAGGACGCGCTGCGCACGGTGCTGCGCGTCGACGAGGTGTCGACCACCTGCGCCGGGCGGACCGACGCGGGGGTGCACGCCCGTGACCAGGTCGTGCACACCGACGTGCCGTCCGGCGCGTACGAGGACCAGGCGGCCGTGCTGGCCCACCGGCTGGCGGGCGTGCTGCCGGGCGACGTCGGGCTGCGGTCCCTCGACCCGGCACCGGCCGGCTTCGACGCGCGGTTCTCCCCGCTGTGGCGCCGCTACGCCTACCGGGTGAGCGATGCGCCGTACGGCGTCCACCCGCTGCGACGCCACGACGTGCTGCACCACCGCCGCCCGCTCGACGTCCGGGCGATGACCGAGGCGGCGCCGCCGCTGCTCGGCGAGCACGACTTCGCCGCGTTCTGCCGGCGCCGCCAGGGCTCGACGACGGTGCGGACCGTGCTCGAGCTGATGTGGGAGCGGGACCCCGACGGCCTCGTCGTCGCGACGGTGCGTGCCGACGCGTTCTGCCACAACATGGTGCGTGCGCTCGTGGGGGCCATGCTGGCCGTGGGAGACGGCCGCCGGCCGTCTCAGTGGCCCGCCCAGGTGCTGGCCGGGCGCGAGCGGGTGCCCGACGTGCAGGTCGTCGCGGCGCACGGGCTGACTCTGGAGGAGGTCCGCTACCCCGCCGACGACCAGCTGGCCGCACAGGCCGAGGCAGCGCGCCGTCGTCGCGACGCGCCGGCACCGGGAGCGGGGGGATGACGCGCGACGAGCTGCTCGTCTCGTTGTCGGCCCGGATCCTCGCGCTGCCCGACGAGCGGGCCGTGACCGTCGCGGTCGACGGGATGTCGTGCGTGGGCAAGTCCACCCTGGCGGCGCAGCTCGCGGAAGTGGTGTCGGGCGCCGGGCGGCCGGTGGTGCCCGTGGCCTACGACGACTTCCACCACGCGCGGGAGGTCCGCCACCGCGGGGAGCGGCTGTCGGCCCAGGGCTACCTGCACGACTCCTACGACCCGGACGCGCTGCGACGCCTCGTCCTGGACCCGGCTGCCACCGGCGATCCGGTCGTGACCGCGAGCTTCGACCTCGCGGAGGACGTCGCGGTCGCGCCCGACCCGGTCGACCTGGTCCCGGGCAGCGTCGTGCTCGTCGAGGGGGAGTTCCTGCTCGGCGACCCGCTCGGCACGTGGGACCTCGCGGTGCTGCTCGTCGCCGACCCCGCCGCCGTCGTCGCGCGGGCGCTCGTGCGCGACAGCGACCTCGGGACTCCGGCTCAGGTGCGCGAGCTCTACCTGCGGCGCTACCTGGGTGCCTGGTCGCTCTACGAGGAGGAGTCGGACCCATGGTCGCGCGCCGACGTCGTGGTCGACCTCACCGACCCGGACACGCCGCGCCAGCTCGGCTGAGCCGTCACGACGCAGTGGGTGTCGGCGGCCGCTCGGCCTGCAGCTGGGTCTCCGACGCCGCGAAGCCGACCGCGCGGTAGACCCGGATCGCGAGGTACTCGGGGTCGGCCACCATCACCAGCGTCCGGGCACCCAGCTCGCCGAAGCCGTACCCGCTGACGTGATGGACCAACGTGCCGGCCAGTCCCTGCCCGCGCGCGTCGGGGTGCGTCTCGACCGACTGGAAGCGGGCGAGCCCGGGGCTGGCGGCAAGGAGCCCCATCTGGCCGACCAGCCGGTCGCCGAGGAACGCCCCGAACCACCCGCCATGGCCCGCCTCGGTGAGCGCGCGGTTCGCCCGGGCGCGGCCGAGGACGAACTCGCGGTGGCGGTCGGGCTCGTGGCTGTCGTTGCAGGCCATCGCCAGCTCGACGCTCTGTGCCCAGTCGTCGTCGGAGGTCAGCCGGCGGTAGGTCGCCTCACGGTTCGGCCGCGGAGGCTCGTGCACCGCGTCGGCGGTCATGACGGCGGACGCCTCGACCGAGAGCCCGCGGGCCGCGAACCCTGAGAGGTCGGCCACCAGACCGCCCGTCCCGTCGACGCCGATCGCGACGTGCTCGGCACCCGGGAAGGCGTCTGTGAAGCGCGCCAGCCACCGGTCGGCGGCACCGGGCTCGGGTGGCCGGGCGAGGAGCAGGAAGTTGCCCCACCAGAACATCGGATCGCGGGGGCTCCGGACGACGAGGTGGTCGTCGTGGTCCTCGACCTCGCTCCCGCCGAGCCGTAGCAGCGCGAGGTCGGTGCGGAACCCGAGCGAGACGACGTCCACGGGCCGTGACAGTAACCGGGTCGCGTCGGCGGCGACCCTGGCGCACACTCATGACCCGTGGGCCACGTCGACGTCAACGGCATCAGCTACTACCTCCCGGACGGGCGGTGCCTGCTGTCCGACGTCTCGTTCCGCGTCGGCGACGGCGCCAAGGTGGCGCTCGTCGGCGCCAACGGTGCCGGGAAGACGACGCTGCTGCGGCTGGTAGCCGGTGACATCGAGCCGCACGAGGGGTCGATCGGGCGGTCCGGCGGGCTCGGCGTGATGCGTCAGTTCGTCGGAGCGGCGACGTCCGGAGCGAGGGACGAGCGGAGGCGGAGCGCGACCGGAAGCGTCGGCAGCGTGCGCGACGGCTCGACGGTGCGGGACCTGCTGGTGTCGGTCGCGCCACCGGCGGTGCGGACGGCGGCCGCGGCCCTGGAGCAGGCCGAGCTGCTGATGATGGAGCGCGACGACCAGCCGACCCAGATGCGCTACGCGCAGGCACTGGCCGACTGGGCGGACGCCGGCGGGTACGAGGCGGAGGTGCTCTGGGACACGTGCACGGTGGCGGCCCTCGGTGTCCCGTTCGAGAAGGCCCAGTGGCGCGAGATCAGCACGCTCTCCGGCGGCGAGCAGAAGCGCGTCGTGCTGGAGGCGCTGCTGCGTGGCCCGGACGAGGTGCTGATGCTCGACGAGCCGGACAACTACCTCGACGTGCCCGGCAAGCAGTGGCTCGAGCAGGCGCTGCGCGAGTCGCCCAAGACCGTGCTCTTCGTCTCCCACGACCGCGAGCTGCTGGCCCGCTCGGCCACGAGGGTGGTGACCGTCGAGCTGGGCGCCGGGGGCAACACCGCCTGGACGCACGGGGGCGGCTTCGCGACGTACCACGACGCGCGGCGCGAGCGGTTCGCCCGCCTCGAGGAGCTGCGGCGTCGCTGGGACGAGGAGCACGCCAAGATCAAGGCGCTCGTCCTGATGTACAAGCAGAAGGCTGCCTACAACGACGGGCTGGCGTCGCGCTACCAGGCGGCGAAGACCCGGCTGCGGATGTTCGAGGAGGCCGGGCCGCCGCAGGCGATCCCCCTCGCCCAGGACGTCACGATGCGGCTGCGCGGGGCGCGGACCGGGAAGCGGTCGGTGGTCTGCGAGCAGCTCGAGCTGACCGGGCTGATGAGGCCGTTCGACCTCGAGGTCTGGTACGGCGACCGGGTGGCCGTGCTGGGGTCCAACGGCTCGGGCAAGTCGCACTTCCTGCGGCTGCTCGCGCTCGGCGGCAGCGACCCCGACGTCGAGCACCGGCCCGTCGACGACGTGCCGATCGCGCCGGTCGCCCACACCGGACGGGCGCGGCTGGGCGCTCGGGTGCGGCCGGGATGGTTCGCGCAGACCCACGACCACCCCGAGCTCGTGGGCCGCAGCCTGCTGGACATCCTCTGGCGGGGTGACGACCACCGCGACGGCATGGGCCGCGAGCAGGCGTCGCGGGTCCTCGACCGCTACGAGCTGGCGGGGGCCGCTGAGCAGCGGTTCGAGAGCCTCTCCGGCGGGCAGCAGGCGCGGCTGCAGATCCTCCTGCTGGAGCTGTCCGGGGCGACGCTGCTGCTCCTCGACGAGCCGACGGACAACCTCGACCTGGTGTCGGCCGAGGCGCTCGAGGAGGGGCTCGCGGCCTTCGACGGCACCGTGCTCGCGGTGACCCACGACCGGTGGTTCGCCCGGGGGTTCGACCGCTTCCTCGTGTTCGGCGCCGACGGCACGGTCTACGAGTCCGACGAGCCGGTCTGGCAGGAGGGGAGGGTGCAGCGCGTGCGGTGACCGGGCGGCCTCGAGCAACCTTTCGTGGAACGGGAAGCGTCTACCCAGGGGGCGACTCCACTCCCCGGAGGAGGAACGGGCATGCGGCGCGATTCGGCGATCCCGGACCAAGGCGCGTAGGGCGTTGCCATGGCCCCGAGGACGGAGAGCATGCCTGCTGTCGACGACGACACGTTCCGCGGGTTCGTGGTGTCGCGGGGCCCGGCGCTGCTGAGGACGGCGTACATGCTGACCGGAGACCAGCAGCTGGCCGAGGACCTGGTGCAGTCGGCCCTGGAGAAGGCTGCCGCTCGGTGGCAGAACATCCGCGAGTCCGGGGCCACCGAGGCGTACGTCCGCCGCATCCTCTACCGCGAGCGGGTGTCCTTCTGGCGCCGCCGACGCGTGACCGAGACCCTGCCCGGTGAGCTGCCCGAGCGGCCGGTGGGCGGGGGCTACGACGCCGTCGACGACCGGGCGGTGCTGCGGCGGGCGATGTCGCGGCTGGGGCGCCGCCAGCGCACCGTCCTCGTCCTTCGCTTCTACGAGGACATGACCGAGACCCAGGTGGCCGACTTCCTCGGCATCAGCGTCGGGACGGTCAAGAGCACCGCCGCCAAGGCCCTCCGGCGGCTCCGCGAGGAGTGCGGGGACCTGGCACCGGTGCCTCAGGCGCGAGGGGAGGAGCGGCCGTGACCGAGATGTCGGAGCGGGTCCGGGACCTCTTCCAGGAGATGGAGCACGAGGTCCGCGCCCTGCCTCTGCTGCCGCGGCTCGAGGCCTCGCTGGCCGAGAAGCCGGCCCGTCGCCGTCGCCGTCTGGTGCTCGTCGCGGCAGCCACGGCCGCGGCGGTCGCGGCAGCCGTCGCCGGTGTCGGGCTGCTCCCGCGGGACGACGACCTCACGACCCCGATCACGACGCCGCCCAAGGTGTTCCGTCTGGCGGGCACCGTGTCGACGACCCCCGGTCCCCTGGAGATGGTCGTCGTCATCACCGACCCCGTCGACAACGCGACCCGGCCCGCGTACGCGGTGCCCGGCGCGGGCGGAGGGGTTCTGCGGGTCGCGGTCCCGGACGAGGCCGCGCAGAACACCGGCATGGACATCCGGCTCTCTCCGGACGGCACGCGGCTGGTCTACCTGGTGCACAGCTCCAACGGCAACATCACCGTGCAGGACCTCGTCACCGGCCGGAGCACGACGGCGGGCGGGGAAATCTCGGCCTTCTCCGAGGTGTCACCCGACAATGGGACGCTCGCCGTCGTCCTGCCCGACGGCATCGAGCTCCGGGACCTGGCGACCGGCACGTCGCGCCGGTTGCGCGGTGCGGCCCCTGGGGCCGACAGCAGCCGCCTCGGCTGGTCACCCGCGGGCGACCTGCTCGCCCTGGACCAGGACACGTCCGCGATCGTCGTGGACCTGGAGGGCGAGGTCCGGGCCCGCCTCGGCACGGGAGCGCTGGTGTCCGGCTCGATGTCGTGGTCGCCCGACGGCCGCTCGGTGCTGCTCTACGACTCCGCGGCCGGTCAGGTGGTCGTGGCGGGTCTGGGCGGGAACCGCACGACGGTCGTCCGGCCGGAGAACGGGGTCCGGGCGCTCGGGTGGGCCGGCGAGCGGGTGGTCTGGCTGGTGCAGGACGGCGAGCACCAGCGGCTGGTCACCACCGACACCTCGGGGAGCGACCCCACCACCTGGATGCGGTTCGGGCCGCGCACCGGGCTCGTCGAGACAGTCCTGTGGTCCGACGCCCTGCGTGGCGGGCCGGAGGCCGTGCCGGGGTCGTGACCCGGGAGGGGCCGGTGCAGGTCGGGGGGCTTCCCGGTTCTCCCGGCTGCGGCTAGGTTCGCATCGGTTCGTCGTCGCGCCCTCGAGGAGACACCGCCATGCCCCGTCGCCGTCCGACCCGCCGTCTCCTGCTCGGGCTCGTCGTCGCCGTGGCGACGGCCCTGGGGCTGGTGGCGCCCGCCGCCCTGCCGGCCGCGGCGGACCACACCGCCCTGCCCGAGCGGGTGACCCTGATGGGCTCGCTGATGAGCGAGCTCGGCTGTGGCGGCGACTGGGACGAGGGGTGCTCCGAGACGGACATGTCCCGGGTGGGGGACACGCCGGTCTTCGAGCTCGACGTGACCGTCCCCGCCGGGAGCTACGAGTTCAAGGTGCGGCTCAACGGCTCCTGGGACGAGAACTACGGCGCCGGCGGGGTGGCCGGCGGCCCGAACATCCCGCTCGCCCTGCAGCACGCGGCGGAGCTGACCTTCAGCTACGACCACACGTCGCACCGCGTCGGCGTCGCCCCGAGCAACGAGCAGCCCGGCCTCAACGGTGGTGACCGCAGGCTGGCCCGCACCAGCCTGCGCGAGGACCTGACGCGTGAGCGGTTCTACTTCGTCATGGCCGACCGGTTCGCCAACGGGAACCCGGCGAACGACGACGGCGGCATCGGCGGCACCCGGCTCGACAGCGGCCTCGACGCCACCCACAAGGGCTTCTACCACGGCGGCGATCTCAAGGGCCTGCTCGACAAGCTCGACTACATCGAGGGGCTCGGCACGACGGCGCTCTGGATGACCCCGTCGTTCAAGAACAAGCCGGTCCAGGGTGCGCCGGGGACGGAGAGCGCCGGCTACCACGGATACTGGATCACCGACTTCACCCAGATCGACCCGCACCTCGGGACCAACGCCGAGCTGAGGACGCTCGTCGACGCCGCGCACGAGCGGGGCATCAAGGTGTTCTTCGACATCATCACCAACCACACGGCCGACGTCCTCGACTACACCGACGAGGCCTACGGCGGCGGCGACATCGTGCCCTACAAGAGCAAGGACGAGGCGCCGTACGTCGACACGTCCGGCACCCCCTTCGACGACAGGGACTACGCCCTCGGCAACACCTTCCCCGACGTCGACACGAGCTCGTTCCCCTACGAGCCGGTGTTCCGCGCCCCGTCCGACGCCACCGCCAAGACGCCGTCCTGGCTCAACGACCCGACGATGTACCACAACCGGGGGACGTCGAGCTTCACGGGCGAGAACAGCGAGTACGGCGACTTCCCCGGTGGGCCGCGCCAGGCTCTCGACGACCTCTGGACCGAGCGCCCCGAGGTTGTCAACGGCATGGTCGACATCTACGAGGAGTGGGTGCAGAAGGCCGGCATCGACGGGTTCCGCATCGACACCGTGAAACACGTCAACATGGAGTTCTGGCAGCGGTTCGGCCCGGCGCTGCAGGGCTACGCCGCGTCGATCGGGAACGACGACTTCTTCATGTTCGGCGAGGTCTTCGACGCCAACCAGGAGTTCATGTCGCGCTACACGACGACCGGCAGGCTGCAGGCGACGGTCCACTTCGGCTTCCAGGCCGCGGCACAGCGCTTCGCCCAGGGCAAGGCCACCACGGCCTTGCGCGACCTCTACGCCGACGACGACTGGTTCACCGACGCCGACTCCAACGCCTACTCGCTTCCGACGTTCCTCGGCAACCACGACATGGGCCGCATCGGCCGCTTCATCGAGACCGAGGGGTTCGGTGGCACCGCGCTGCTGGACCGCTCGCGGCTCGCGCACTCCCTCATGTACCTCACGCGCGGGCAGCCGGTCGTCTACTACGGCGACGAACAGGGGTTCGTCGGTGACGGCGGCGACCAGGACGCGCGCGAGGACATGTTCCCGTCGCAGGTCGCGTCGTACAACGACAACGACCTCATCGGGACCGACGCCACGACGGCACAGGCGAACTTCGACACCAATCACCCGCTGTACGAGCACATAGGGGCCCTGTCGAAGCTGCGGGGCCAGCACACGGCCCTCGCCGACGGTGCGCAGGTCCACCGGTTCGCGAGCAACGACGCCGGCCTCTACGCCTTCAGCCGGATCCGCGCCGGGGAGAACGTGGAGTACGTCGTCGCGGCCAACAACGCCGACACGACGAAGAGCGCCGAGGTGGCGACCTTCGCGGCCCGACAGAAGCTGCAGGAGATCTGGCCCTCACCGACCCGCACCTCGCAGCGGGTCCGCAGCGACGACGAGGGGCGGCTCTCGCTCACGGTCCCGGCGCGCTCGGTGGTGGTCTACAAGGCCGAGAAGCCGCTGACCCCGGACGAGGTGGCGCCCGCGCCGTTCTTCACCTCGCCCGGCTCCGGCGGTGTCGTGGGTGGCCGCGCCGAGGTCGGCGTCGGCGTCCCGGGGGGCGACTTCAACCAGGTGACCATCGCCTACCGGCCCGTCGGGGGACAGGACTGGACGGTGCTGGGCACCGACGACAACGCGCCGTACCGGGTGTTCCACGACGTCCGCGGCATGGCGCGCGGCAGCCTGCTCGAGTACCGCGCCGTCGTGCGCGACCATGACGGCGACCTCGGCGTGGCCTCGACCTACGGCATCGTCGGCGACCCGCCCGCCCCGGGCGGCGGCGGAGACGAGCCGGTGGGGCCGGTCGACCAGCCCGCAGCGGTCTCGATCCCCGGCAGCCACGGCTCGGAGATCGGCTGCCCCGACAGTGCCACCGACGGCGGCACCGACCCGGGCGACTGGGACCCGGCCTGCGAGCAGGCCCAGCTGGCGCTGGACGGGAACGACGACATCTGGAAGAGCGAGGTCGCTCCCGACCCCGAGGGCTTCGCGTTCAAGGCCGCGATCAACCGCAGCTGGGACGAGAACTACGGGGCGGGCGGGGTCCGCAACGGAGGGGACATCGGCTACACCGCTCCCGGCGGGCCGATCCGCTTCTACTACGACCACCGCACGCACTGGGTGACCAACGACGTCCTGCACGACATCGTGACCGCGGCGGGCGACTTCCAGTCCGAGATGGGCTGCTCGGAGGACTGGGCACCCGCCTGCATGCGGGCATGGCTGCAGGACCCGAACGACGACGACGTCTACACGCTCTCCACCATCGAGGTGCCGCCCGGCACCTGGCAGGCCAAGGCGACGGTCGGGCTGTCGTGGGACGAGAGCTACGGCGACAGCAGCGGCGCGAACGTCGTGTTCACGGTGGCCGACGGCGAGGCGACGACGTTCCGCTTCGACCGCTCCACGAACCAGTTCACGGTCTCGACGGCACCGGCCAGCCCGACCGACACCGGCCCGGACCTCTCGACGTCCGAGGCGACCTGGGCCCGGGCCGACCTCGTGGCCTGGGAGCAGCCGGTGGACGGCGCGGGCCGGACGTACCGGCTGTTCTGGGGCGCGCCGGGGAGCCTGACGCTCGACGCCGAGACGATCCAGGGCGGCTCGTCCGTCCCGCTGGCCCTCGACCCCGCCGGGTTGCCCGCGGACGTGGTGGCGGAGCGTCCCGGGCTCGAGGGGCAGGAGGCGCTCCGGGTGCGGCCGAAGGACAGGGACGCCCTCAAGGAGGTGTGGCGGTCGGCGGGCGCCGGCCACCAGGTCGCCGTGGCGGCCTTCGACTCTCGGGGACGTCTGGTCGACGCGACGGGGGTGGTCGTGCTGGGTCCGTAGCGGCCCCAGCGTGCTTTTGACCCCTCCGGGGCCGGACGGTAGTCTGCGAGGTCGTTGTGCCTGCCCGTGACGCGGACTGCTCCGTCGTCGCTGCCCGCGGGCGCGAGACGTCCAGAACCGATCACGAGAAGGCCCCACCGTGCGCACGTACAGCCCCAAGCCCGGCGACGTCCAGCGTCAGTGGCACGTCATCGACGCCACCGACGTCGTGCTCGGCCGGCTCGCCACCCAGGCGGCCACTCTCCTGCGCGGCAAGCACAAGCCGATCTACGCGCCGCACGTCGACACCGGCGACTTCGTGATCGTGATCAACGCGGACAAGGTGGCCCTGACCGGCAACAAGCGCGAGGCCAAAATGGCCTACCGCCACTCCGGCTACCCGGGTGGCCTGCGCGCCACCCCGTACAGCCAGCTGCTGGAGCGTCACCCGGAGAAGGCGGTCGAGAAGGCGATCCGGGGCATGCTGCCCCACACCAGCCTCGGCCGGAACATGCTCAGGAAGCTCAAGGTGTACGCCGGCCCGGAGCACCCGCACCAGGCGCAGTCGCCGGAGCCGTTCGAGATCACCCAGGTCGCGCAGTAAGCGCCGCCGGATCCCATCAGACGAGAGAGACCGAGAGACACCGTGGCTGAGACCACCACCAAGCCCGCCGACGACGAGGTCGTCGACGCCGCGACCGACGAGGTGCCCGAGAGCTTCACCTCGGAGTCCTCCGAGTCGTTCTCCTCCGCGACCCCCCGCGAGATCGTCACCGCTCCCGGTGCCGCGACCGGGCGGCGCAAGCAGGCCATCGCCCGCGTCCGTCTCACGCCCGGGTCCGGGCAGTGGACGGTCAACGGCAAGCCGCTGGAGACCTACTTCCCGAACAAGGTCCACCAGCAGCTCGTCAACGAGCCCTTCGTGACGCTCGGGGCCGAGGACCGCTTCGACATCATCGCTCGCATCCACGGCGGTGGTACGTCCGGCCAGGCCGGTGCGCTGCGCCTCGCGATCGCCCGCGCGCTCAACGGCATCGACGAGGAGGGCAACCGCCCCTCGCTCAAGCGTGCCGGCTTCCTGACCCGCGACCCCCGGGCCAAGGAGCGCAAGAAGTACGGCCTGAAGAAGGCCCGCAAGGCTCCGCAGTACAGCAAGCGCTGACCGTCGGCCGCCGCGGCGGCCACACCGTGTCGTGCCCCGGTCGCCCGCGTGCGAGCCGGGGCACGCGCATCTGGGCAGGCAGACCGCCGGCTCGATCGAGGAAGGACCGCGCTGGATGGGAAGCATCTTCGGGACCGACGGGGTGCGCGGCCTGGCCAACGCCGACCTGACGGCGGAGCTGGCCCTGGACCTCTCCGTCGCCGCCGCTCACGTCCTCGGTGACGTCGGCGCCTTCGAGGGGCACCGGCCGGTGGCGGTCGTGGGCCGCGATCCCCGCGCCTCGGGGGAGTTCCTCTCCGCGGCGGTCGTCGCGGGCCTCGCCAGCGCCGGTGTCGACGTCGTCGACGTCGGGGTCGTTCCGACGCCTGCCGTCGCCTACCTGACCGCGCACATCGGCGCCGACCTCGGGGCCGTGATCTCGGCGAGCCACAACGCGATGCCCGACAATGGGCTGAAGTTCCTCGCTCGTGGCGGTCACAAGCTGGCCGACGAGCTCGAGGACGCGATCGAGAAGCGCCTGCGCGAGGACTGGGCGCGCCCGACCGGCGCGGCCGTGGGCCGGATCCGGGCCGACGCGTCGCTGGCCCAGCGCTACGCCGCACACCTGCTGAGCACCGTGCCGCACCCCCTAGCTGGTCTGAAGGTCGTGCTCGACGCGGCCCACGGCGCGGCGTACGCCCTCGCCCCGCAGGTCCTTCGCGACGCCGGCGCCGAGGTCGTCACGATCGGCGACGCCCCCGACGGGCTGAACATCAACGACGGCTACGGGTCGACGCATCTCGACCGCGTCCGGGCGGCGGTTGTCGACCACGGGGCCGACGCCGGCATCGCCCTGGACGGCGACGCCGACCGGTGCCTCGCGGTCGACGCGTCGGGGGAGGTCGTCGACGGCGACCAGATCATGGCCATCCTGGCGGTGGCGATGCGCGACAGCGGGCACCTGCACCACGACACGGCGGTCGTGACCGTGATGTCGAACCTCGGCTTCCGGCTGGCGATGGAGCGCGAGCGGGTCAACGTCGTCGAGACGGGCGTCGGTGACCGCTACGTGCTGGAGGCGATGAAGCAGGGGGGCTACTCCCTCGGCGGTGAGCAGTCGGGCCACGTCATCATGCTCGAGCACGCGACGACCGGCGACGGCACGCTGACGGCCCTGCAGCTGTTGTCGCGTGTCGCGTCGACGGGCTCGTCGCTGGCCGGGCTCGCGGCGGTGATGGAGCGGCTTCCCCAGGTGCTCGTCAACGTGAAGGGCGTGGACAAGAGCGGCGTCGACGTGTGCGAGCCGTTGCAGGCGGCGGTGCGCGACGTCGAGGCCGAGCTGGGGGTGACCGGGCGCGTCCTGCTTCGGCCGTCGGGCACCGAGCCGGTCGTGCGAGTGATGGTCGAGGCGCCGGACGCCGCGCAGGCGCAGCAGGTCGCGGACCGGCTCGCCGAGGTGGTGCGCGCGGAGCTCTCCCTGGAGGGTTGAGGTGAGGCCCAGGGGATCGGCACCGCGCTCCTGCGCGGCGCAGTGGACTGTGCGAGGGCCGACGGCGCCTCGGTTCTCCACGGCCACCCGGGCGGTCCCCGCCACGGCCCCGGGTTTGTGTCCGGGGGTGCTTCTAGCGTTCGGGCATGCGGTTGGTGGTGGACGAGGCGGTGGTGGAGGACCCGGCGGGGTGGGTGCTCGCCGGGCACCTGGCCGCGTC
>Ga0214468_1000397_pt1 | contig 13775 bp, 14 predicted proteins | sample RVTome_9_FD_187334 | JGI IMG/M metagenome (GOLD analysis project Ga0214468, IMG submission 187334) | Soil microbial communities from uranium-contaminated site in the Upper Colorado River Basin, Wyoming, United States - RVT155D38 HiSeq ...
CTCTTCGGTCGATATCAGAGGGCACGTCATCAACCCACATTCAACAAGGAATGTGCGGGCATCGGCCAGCCCGGTGGCGCAGGGCGGGTGCATCCAGGACAATGCCTCATGGCACGACTCAGAGGCTGGGTCCCGATTCTGTGGTGGGCGGCCGGGGTCCTGGCCGTCTCGTTGCTGCCTCTTGCCCTGGGTTGGTCTCATCTGCCCGACCGGGTCGCGACCCACTGGGGCGTCAACGGCAATCCCGATGGGAACATGGCCCTGATCGCCGTGCCCTGGCTGATGGTGGGGCTGATCGGGGTCGGGCTGCTCACGACATCATTGTTCCGAATGGAGGGGGCGCCGACGCCGGAGGGCTTTGCCATGATCGGGCTCATGGGTGGCCTGGGGACCGCCCTCACGGGCCTGCTCGTCCATCTCAACTGGGACACCGCCACCTGGGACGAGGCGGGCCGCTTCGACCCCTGGCACGTGGGGTTGGTCCTGGCCGGTGCATTCGTCGGAGGTCTTGGCGGCTTCGCCTTGGGTCGCAGATTCCACCCGGAGCGGTCGGCATCGAGGCGGGACGGTCCCGTGATCGAGGTCGCTCCCGGTGAGCGGGTCTCATGGGTAGGGCGGACCACGGTGCGCTGGCCTCTCCTCCTGCTCGGGGTGGCCATCCTGCTTTTCGTGGTGCTCCCCCATTGGGGTGTCTGGTTGGGGGCGCTCCTGGTCGCAGCCGCCCTTGCCTCGATGCAGGTGGAGGCGAATGTCAACAACGACGGCCTCACCATCCGCCTCGGTGGGATCCCGGTGCGACGGATCCGCATAGGCAAGATCTCCTCGGCCCGAGCCATCGACCTGGAGCCTGCGGAATGGGGCGGATGGGGATGGCGAGCCTCGCCCAACGGCTCGGCCATCGTCCTGAGAAGGGGCGAGGCGCTGGAGCTGACGTTCAGTGGAGGGCGGCGCTTTGCGGTGACCGTGGATGACGCCGAGACCGGTGCCGCTCTCCTCAACGGCTTGGTGGCTCGTCTCCTCGGCGGGGCCTGATGTCCGGGGAGAGATCTTCACCGTTCTCCGCGGTCCAACGCCTGCCCGAGATCGGAGATGGCGGCCCCCAATGCCGAGGCAAACGCACCCGCAGCCTTCTTCAGCCGAATACGTGTCTCCGGATCGTCGAGTGCGGCGGCGAGGGGCGGCCCGACCTGGTCGAAGACGCCGGCCAGAGTGACCAGGGCTTCCTTGATCTCTGTCTCGGTGGGCCCGTCCTCGGTCGCAACCTGGCTGTAGAGCCGGCGAAGATGGTCGCCGAGCGAAGAGAGCTCGGCCGAGACATTGCTCCAGGGATCTGTCGCTCTCTGCGACGTAGGATCATCCTGGTGCGTCTCCATTTACTCGATGGTACCTACGAGTTGTTCCGCGCCCACTACGGGCGAAAGGACACGGTCACCGGGCCCGACGGCTCCGACCTGAAGGCCACCCTGGGCATCATGGAATCGACTCTCGCCCTGCTCCGCGAGCCTGGGGTCACCCATCTCGCCGCCAGCTTCGACACCGTGATCGAGTCTTTCCGCAATGTCATGTTCCCCGCCTACAAGTCGTCGGCCGGGATGGATCCCGATCTCCTCGCTCAGTTCCCTACCGCGGAGGACGCCCTCGAGTCGCTCGGCATCGTGGTGTGGCGCAACATCGAATTCGAGGCGGACGATGCCATCGCCACGGCGGCGATTCGCTGGGTCGAGGACGTCGAGCAGGTCGTGATCGCCACCCCGGACAAAGACCTCAACCAGCTCGTCATCGGTGATCGGATCGTCACCTACAACCGTCGGGAGCAGAAGATGCTCGACGAGTCTGCGGTCGTCGAGAAGTTCGGGATCCACCCCGAGTCGATACCCGACTACCTCGCGTTGGTGGGGGACACGGCCGACGGAGTCCCCGGTCTCCCCGGATGGGGAGCCAAATCGGCCTCGGTCGTCCTCGCTCACTACCCGAGGTTGGAGCTGATCCCGGTGTCGGCAGCTGATTGGGAGGTCGCAGTCAGGGGCGCGGACAAGCTCGCCGCCACTTTCAAGGACAACCAGGAGCTCGCCTACATGTACCGGGAGCTGACCACCTTGCGTCTCGATGTGCCGCTGGTGGAGACCCTGGCCGATCTGGAGTGGAAAGGCGTGCCCCGGTCACGTTTCGAGCAGTTCTGCTCCACGGTCGGGTTCGACCCGGACTCGATCCGTGTCCATCGTTGGGCCGATTGATCGACCGTCTTCAGGAGGCTTCCGGCATCTCCGTGAGGTCCGCGCCGGCAAACTGGGAGTTGTACAGCCTGGCGTAGGCGCCGTCGAGTTCGATGAGCTGCTCGTGGTTGCCCTGCTCCACGATCTGCCCGTGCTCCATGACCAGGATCAGATCTGCGTCCCGGATGGTGGAGAGCCGATGGGCGATGACGAAGCTGGTGCGATCGCTCCGCAATGCAGCCATGGCATGTTGGACCAGGAGCTCGGTCCGGGTGTCGACTGAGCTGGTCGCCTCATCCAGGATCAGCAGCGAGGGATCGGCGAGGAAAGCACGGGCGATGGTCATCAGCTGTTTCTCGCCGGCGCTCACGTTCCCCCCTTCGTCGTCGATGACGGTGTCGTAGCCGTTGGGGAGGCTGTGCACGAACCGGTCGACGAAGGTCGCCGTGGCTGCTTCCAGGATCTCCTCCTCGGTCGCCTCGGGCCGCCCATAGGCGACGTTCTCACGGATCGTCCCGTGAAACAGCCAGGTGTCCTGGAGCACCATCCCTATCTCGGAGCGGAGATCGGCCCGTCGCATCTGGGAGATGTCGACCCCGTCGAGGGTGATGCGACCGGCGTCGAGCTCGTAGAACCTCATGATCAGGTTGACCAGAGTGGTCTTCCCGGCTCCGGTCGGCCCGACGATCGCCACCTGCTGGCCCGGCTCCACCGTCAGCGACAGATCCTCGATCAGGGGTTGGTCCTCGTCGTAGCGGAAGGAGACGTTCTCGAACACAACCCGACCGTGTCTGGCGCCGACGATCTCGGCGTGATGGTCGTCGGACGATTCCTCGTCGGCGTCGAGAAGCTCGAAGACACGCTCAGCGGAGGCCACACCCGACTGGAGCAGATTGACCATCGAGGCGAGCTGGGTCACCGGCTGGGTGAACTGACGCGAGTACTGGATGAAGGCTTGGACGTCACCGAGGCTCATCGTCCCGCTGGCGACCCGGAGCCCTCCCAACACCGCGATCACCACGTAGTTGAGGTTCCCGATGAACATCATCACCGGCATGATCAGCCCGGATAGGAATTGGGCGGCGAAGCTGGCTTGGAACAAGCCTTCGTTCTCCGCCTCGAAGGTCGCCTCGACCTCGGCCTGACGTCCGAACACCTTGACCAGGCTGTGGCCGGTGAACGTCTCCTCGATCTGGGCGTTGAGGGCGCCGGTGCGGCGCCACTGGGTGACGAACTGCTTCTGCGACCTGCGCATCACCAGGCCGGCAACCACCATCGCGATCGGTACCGTGACCAGGGCGACCAGGGCGAGGGTGGGGGAAATGTAGAACATCATCCCGACTACGAACACCACCGTCAGGAGGGAGGTCAAGAGCTGGCTCATCGACTGCTGCAAGGTCTGTGAGATGTTGTCGATGTCGTTGGTGACACGGCTCAACAGCTCCCCCCTGGGCTGACGGTCGAAGTAGCGCAGCGGAAGGCGGTTCAGCTTGTCCTCCACCTCCGCCCGCATCCGCAACACCGTGTTCTGGACCACGTCGTTGAGCAGGAAGCCCTGGAGAAAGCCCAGCAGGGCGGAGCCGGCGTAGAGACCGAGGACGAGGATGAGGACCCCACCCACCGCGTCGAAGTCGATGCCCTGTCCGGGGATGAGGTCGATGCCTCCCAACAAGTCGGCGATCTGGCTCTGCCCCTGGGCCTCGGCGGCGGCGATGGCCTCGGTCTTGGTCATCCCGGCGGGAAGGCGGGACCCGATGACACCGGCGAAGATGAGGTCGGTTGCCCGCCCCAGCACCTTGGGGCCGACGGCGGAGAGGGCCACGCTCACCACCGCGGTGACGATGACCACGATCACCTTGGATAGCTCGGGACGGAGGCGGCGGGCGAGCCGACGGGCCGAGGGCCCGAACTCCATCGACTTCTGCCCGATCATCCCTCCGCCGAACGGCCCCCGGCCGGGGCCCCCCGGCGCCTGGATCCGCTCCGTCGCCTTCATCTCCCGGCCGCTCACGATGCGATCTCCTCTCTGATCTGGGACTCGAGGATCTCGACATAGGTGGGGCAGGTGACCAGTAGCTCTTCATGTGTGCCCAGCCCGACCACGACGCCGTCGTCGAGGACCAGGATCTGGTCGGCATCGACGACGGTCGACACCCGCTGAGCCACGATCACGACGGTCGCATGCGCTGTCACTCTCTTCAGAGCTCGGCGCAACCTGGCATCGGTGACCAGGTCGAGTGCGGAGAAGGAATCGTCGAACAGGTAGATCTCGGGTTTCCTGATCAAGGCGCGTGCGATGGCCAGCCGCTGACGCTGGCCACCGGAGAAGTTGGTGCCACCCTGGGCAACGGGAGAATTCAGACGTTCGGGCAGAGCCTCGACGAAGTGACGGGCCTGGGCGATCTCCAACGCCTCCCACATCTCGGCCTCCGTGGCGTCCGGCTTGCCGAAGCGGAGGTTGCTGGACACCGTCCCCGAGAACAGGTACCCCTGCTGGGGCACCAGGCCGATCGCGGACCAAAGCGTCTCCGGGCTCAGCTCCCTCACGTCGACCCCATCGACCAACACGGTGCCGGCGGTCGCATCGAAAAGCCGGGCCACGAGGTTGATGAGGGTGGTCTTCCCGGCGCCGGTCGATCCGACGATGGCGGTGGTCTGACCGGCGCGGGCGGAGAAGCCGACGTTGCTGAGCACCGGATGACTGGCGCCCGGGTAGCTGAACCCCACGTTCTCTAAAGCCAGGTCACCCTTCCCCCGCAGCCGGGTCACGCCGGTCTCGGGCAGGGTCACCGTCGGCACCGTGTCGAGCACCTCGGAGATCCGGTCGGCGCTGACCGATGCCCGCGGCACCAAGACCAGCATGAAGGTGGACATCATCACCGCCATCAGGATCTGGATCAGATAGGCGAGGAAGGCGGTGAGCGACCCGATCTCCATCAGGCCGGCCTCTACCCGGAGCCCCCCGAACCAAAGGACGGCGACGCTCGACACGTTGAGCACCAGCATCACGGAGGGAAACATGGCCGCCATCCATCGCCCGACAGTGATCGAGACCTGGGTCAGGTCGGTGTTGGCCCTGCCGAACCGCTCCGTCTCGAATCGCTCCCTCACGAAGGCGCGCAACACCCTGATCCCTGCCGTCTGCTCACGCAGCACCCGGTTGACGTCGTCGATGCGCTCCTGCATCTGCCGGTAGCCGGGCAGCATTCGGGAGATGATGAACCCGACGATGACGGCAAGGACGGGGACCGCCACCGCCACCAGCCAGGACAGGCCGACGTCCTCGCGCACCGCCATGATCACCCCGCCCACCATCATGATCGGGGCGGCGATGAGCATGGTGAAGGTCATCAGCACCAGCATCTGGACCTGCTGGACGTCGTTGGTGTTGCGGGTGATCAGTGACGGCGCCCCGAAGCGACCCATCTCCTGGTTGGCGAACGAGCCCACCCGATGGAAGATGGAAGAGCGCAGGTCGCGGCCGAAGGCCATGGCCGTCCTGGCTCCGAAGTAGACGGCGGCAACGGTGCAGGCGATCTGGACCAGAGCGATGCCGAGCATGACCAGGCCGATTCGGACGATGTAATCGGTGTCGCCGGTGACCACCCCGTTGTCGATGATGTCGGCGTTGAGGCTGGGCAGATAGAGGGCGGCGATCGTCCCCACCAGCTGCAGGGAAACCACGATCAACATCTCCCGGCGGTAGGGGCGGAGGTGGGAGCGAAGGATCTGTAGCAACATCAGTCGGCCGTGCTCCCGACCGGCAGGGCGATCCCGTCGAGGAGGATGCCGACGATCTCGTCGACGGTGAGTCTCTCGGCCAGGTTCAACGAATGGTGCCCGCTGGCCAGGATCAGCCCGCGGAAGGCGGCGGCGGCCCGGGAGGGCTCGATGCGGAGCCGGTGCGAATGCCGCTCGAAGAGCTTGGTCAGCGAGCCGCTGATCGCGTCGTTGGCCACCTTCACGAAGGGTGGGGGCCCGGGTGGGCGTGACGAATGCACCGAGTGGGGGAGGGTGCGAGCCACGGCCAGCAATGCGACCACGTTCTGGAACCGTTCGAGCAATATCAGGGCCGCCTCGGTCAGCTGGGCCTCGAGGTTGGCGTCGGGGTAGATCTGGGACAGCTGTCGCAGGGCCGGCTCGGGATCCATGCTGACTCGCAACGCCTCATGGATCACGGCATCCTTGTCGGGGAATACACGGAAGATGGTTCCCTCTGCAATCCCGGCCGCCTCGGCCATCTGGGCCGTGGTGACCATGGCGCCCCTTTCCACCAGGAGCGGGGTCACCGCCTCGACGATGGCGCGTCGACGCGATTCCGGGGACAGTGGCTCGGCTCGACCTGTCTTGGGTGTCACCGGCGAGATACTAAGTGAGTGAGCGCTCACTCACAAGTCGATGCGCCTGACGCAGTCTGATCGAGCGCTAGAGGCTGTCAACTGGGGGCGGATCGTCGTCGTCTTCCTCCCAGATGACGTCGAATCGCTCCATGCAATCGCCGCAACGGTAGGCCAGCGACGTCCCGGGCTCGACGAGGTCGTCTTCGGGGAGGAAGGTGATCAGGTGGGCCACACCTCCGCAGTCGACGCAGGTGAAGGTCTCGGGGGGCTTGCTCATGTCCGGACCGGTCGTTTCGACCTGAACAGGATGACGAACCCGATCGCCCCAGCCACGAGTGAGCCGGCGAAGATGCCCACCTTGGCCAGGTCGTCGAATGAGGGGTCGATGAAGGCGAGGCTGGCCACGAAGAGCGCCACCGTGAACCCGACGCCGCCCACCGCGGCCAGGCCGACGACATGCCCCCAGCCCGTCCCTGCGGGGAGACGGCCCAGACCGGTGCGAACGGCGATGAAGGTGAAGATGCTGATCCCCACCGTCTTGCCCAGGATCAGCCCGAGGCCGACCCCCAGCGCCACCGTCGAGGTCAGTGCGTCGACGATGTCCACCCCGCGGAAGTCGACTCCGGCGTTGGCCAGGGCGAACAACGGGACGACGACGAACCCGCTCCACACCTCGAGCCGGTGCTCGAGCCGGTTGAGTGGGGCAACCGCCTCCGATGAAATGTCGCTGAGCAGGAGCGCTTCGTGATCGGCGTGCTCTCTCGCCTCTGGCGTGTCCGTCTCGATGGGGTAGCTGTCCAAGATGGCTCGGGCTCGACGGTCGAACTCGTCGGCGGGGTACATGGGCCGGGCCGGGGTGAGGAACCCGAGGGCGACACCGGCCAGCGTGGCGTGGATCCCCGACTCGAGGGTGAAGAACCAGATCACGACGGCGAGGGGGACGTAGAAGCTGAGGGAGCGGATGTGAACCCGATTGGCCACCCAGATCAGCACGAGCCCGCCGACGGCCAACCCCAGATACCCGAGATTCAGGTCAGCGGTGTAGAAGATGGCGATGACCGCGATCGCCCCGATGTCGTCGGCAATGGCCAAGGTGAGCAGGAACAGCTTCGCCCCGCTCGGCACCTTGGATCCGAGCAGGGAGACCACACCCACCGCAAAGGCGATGTCGGTGGCCATCGGGATCCCCCAACCGCGCAGAGCGTCGGCGCCGGCATCCATGTTGATCAGCAGGTAGATGGCGGCAGGGAGGATCATCCCGCCCAGCGCCGCCATCACCGGGAGGGCGGCCGCCCGCGGGTCGCGCAGGTCCCCCAGCACCAGCTGTCGCTTGATCTCCAGTCCGACGACGAAGAAGAAGATCGCCATCAGCCCGTCGTTGACGACGTGCAAGACGGTCTCCTCGAAGTGGAACCCCCCGAGCTCGACGGTGAGTGGGGTCTCCAGGATCTGGAAATAGCTGTCGGACCATTGCGAGTTTGCCCAGACGATGGCCAGCACGGCGGCGGCCAGGAGCAGGATCCCCGAAGCAGCCTCGATCTGGGTGAAACGTGTGACAGGGCGAACGAAGCGCCTGGGGACGAAGCGCTCCGAGGTGGCCCAGGTCTGGTGCCGACGATCCATCAACCGATGGTCTTGTCCGCTGAGAGGAGTTGCCCGGCTGCCTCGACGACCCGGGCTGCCATCCCGTCCTCGGCCTTCTTCATGTACGAGCGCGGGTCGTAGCTCTTCTTGTCGCCCATCTCTCCGTCCACCTTCAGAACCCCGTCGTAGCTCCTCATCACGTGGTCCACGATGGGCCGGGTGTAGGCGTATTGGCAATCGGTGTCGATGTTCATCTTGACCACCCCGTACCCCAGCGTCTCGTGGATCTCCTCCACTGTGGAGCCGCTCCCCCCGTGGAACACCAGGTAGTGCCGGGCGTCGTCGCCGAATCGCTCGGCAACCGCAGCCTGGCCGTCACGGAGGATGGTGGGGTCGAGCTTGACCGCCCCCGGCTTGTAGACCCCGTGCACGTTCCCGAACACGGCGGCGAGCAGGTAGAGCCCCTTGTCGAAGGTGCCGAGGACCTCGGATACCCGCACCATGTCCTCGGGCGAGGTGTAGAGCTTTGCCCTGTCGACGTCTTCGTTGTCGCTGGCGTCTTCCACGCCGCCCACGATCCCGATCTCCAACTCCAGGATCACGTCGAGCTCGGCGCACAAGGAGAGCAGCTCCTGGGCCAGGGCGAGGTTCTCCTCCATGGGCAAGTCAGATGCGTCGAGCATGTGTGACTGGAACACGGGGCCTCTGCCTTCGCCCTTGCGGCGGCGGCTCTCCTCGAGCAGGGGGCGGATGTAACCGTCGACACGGCCCGGTGGGCAATGATCGGTGTGGAGGGCGACGTTGATCGGGTACTGGCCTGCCACCACCCCGGCAAACTCGGCGAGGGCGGTGGCGCCTACCGGCATGCTCTTGTTGGATTGACCCGAGGCGAACTCACCGCCTCCGTACGACACCTGGAGGATGCCGTCCGAGCCGGCCTCGCTCAGCCCCTCGAGGGCGGCCAGGATCGTCGTCGACGAGGTCACGTTGATCGCAGGGAAGGCGAAGCCGCCGTCACGTGCTGCTGCCAGCATCTCCCGGTACTTCTCTGGTGTTGCGATGGGCATTTCTCGTCCTACGTCTTGTGTCCCGCGTGCGGTGCGGAGGGTAGCGATGGGACCAAGTACTCAGTACTCGGTACTCGGTACCGTTTACCGACTCGCCGTCAGAAACGGTGAGCGATAGGTTGAGCGTGGTGACTCGAGGAGTCGATCAACCCCGGACGACCCGCAAGCCGCGCAGCCGGCTCCTGCGCGGGGTCTACTTGGTGCTCGGCCTGATCTGTCTCGGGTTCGCCACCATCAGCTTCCTGCCCGGGATCCCAACTTTCGACTTCGTCATCCTCGCCGCTTTCTTCTTCTCCATGTCCTCGGAGCGGCTTCACAGCTGGCTGGTGAACCACCCGGTCTACGGAAGGATGATCCGGGGCTACCGGTCCGGCGGGCTCACCATGCGCATGAAGTGGGTGGCGGCGACCGCGATCACACTGTCCCTCTCCTTCTCCGCCTTGATCTTGGTCGACAACACGGTGATCAGGATCGTCCTCGCATTCGTCGGGGCGATAGCCCTCACGTTCGTCTTCACCCGACCGACCCGAACAGGCGATCGTTTGTCCGAGCCGGGCGCGCCCGACTTCAGCCCCCGCTGACCGCCTGGAGCACCTGCACGTCGGCATCCCGCCCCACCGCGGTGTCGAGATCGGACTTCACCGAGTCGACGAAGATGAGAACGTGTGGGCGGATGCGCCCCTCCTCGTCGAGCAGGTGCTGTCGCAGCCCGGGCGCGGTGGTGAAAAGGCTCTCCAGCACTTCACCGAGCGTAGAGCCGGAGGCCTCGTGTCTCGGTGCGACGGCCGCCGTGTCGGTCAGGACCCGGGGGAGGCGAACCCGCACGGTCATTCGAGGATCCGGACGGCCGCGATCCTGGGGAAGGATGGTTCCAGCTCCATCCAGGTCTCGCCGATGTCCCCGGTCAGCCAGACCTTGCCCCCGGTCGTGCCGACACAGAACGCCCCATCATCGTCTCCGTCGAACGCACCTCTCAAGACCCCGGTGTACTGCGGTGAGTCGGACCATCCTGTGCCGGCGACCTGCCACGAGTCGCCGTCGTCATCGGAGGCATAGACCCGAAGCCGACCATCCACGGGCACCCGGCTGGCACTCGAGTGGAGCGGCACCGTGAAGAGACGCCCCGTGCCCGAATGACGCCAGATCACGAACCCGAACCCGGCAGGGAGACCCTCTTCGATGCGGACCCAGGTGTCTCCGCCGTCGAATGACCTGAACATCCCGGCGTGGTCCTGGCGCCACATCCGTTTCGGCTCACTCACATCCTGGGCCAGACCGTGGATGCAGTAGCCCACCTCGGGGCGCTCGGCGTCGTCGGCGGTGTCCACCGCCGGGATCCCGTCGTTCTTCGGCTCCCAGGTGACTCCGGCGTCGTCCGATCGGAAGCAGCCCACCGCCGAGATCGCGACCCAGATCCGATCGGCCCCGGTCAGGATGCGATGGGCGCAGAGCCCACCGAAGCCCGGGACCCAGTTGGGGCGGGTGGGATGCTCGTTGAGCCCCTCCACCGGGGCCCAGGTCGAGGCGCCATCCTCGGACACGAACAGTCCGGCATCGGCCACTCCGGCCCACAGACGCTCACCGTCGTCGTGGAAGACCCAGACCTGCTCCATCTTCCGGCTCGATCCCTCGGGCCAGATCGGCGGCGCCTCCGTGTCCCCCCACTCTTTGAAGTCGCTGCTGCGATGGATCCCGATCCCGAACCAGTTGCTGCCCACGGCGGCGAGATGGGCTCCGTCCCCGGCCCGTCCGAAAGCGGTCACCTTCCAGCCGGGGAACATCGGGCCATCCACCTCCCATGAAGAGCCAGAGCCCTGAAGCAGGTAGGCCCCTTTGTCCGTGCCGACGGCGATTCGCTTCATTGCCACCTCACATCGATCATCCCGAATCTACATGTCACCTAGCGTGCCGTCGATGCGGCCTTTCTCCCGGTTCTCCCTGGCGGCAGTGACCGCCACGGCGATGGGCGTGGCCACGTTCGGTCAGAGCGCCTTCGGGGTGCTCGCCTCCAACCTGATCGACGAGTTCGAGGTCGATCGCTGGCAGATCGGGATCCTGGTGTCGGCAAGCGGGTTCACCGGGGCGGTGCTCTCGCCGGCCTTCGGACAGGTCACCGACCGAGTCGGCAGCGTGAAGTCGGTGAACGGGGTGCTGATCCTCGGGATGGTGGCGATGACCGTCGTCGCCGTGGCGCCGAGCTACGCCGTCCTCTTCGCCGGCGCCCTGCTCACAGGTCTCCCCAACGGTTGGACCAATCCGGCCACCAACGCTCTGATCGTCGACAACGTGATGGCCGGGGCGAGGGGTGTGATCACCGGGATCAAACAGTCGGGAGTGCAGATGGGGGCCTTTCTCGGCGGGCTCCTGCTTCCGCCCATCGCCGGTGTGGCCAACTGGAGGGTGGCCTATGCGTCCTTCCTGGTACTCCCCGCCGCGGCCCTGGTCGGCATGTGGCGGCGTCCGGAGGCGGAGCGGAGGCCCAGGGTGATCGGGGAGGCGCGGGCGCCCATCCCCACTGCGGTCAAGTGGATCGCGGTGTACGGGACGATCACAGGTCTGGGGGTTTCCGCCACCACCACCTTCCTCCCCCTGTTCGCCGAAGAGAGCGTGGGATGGACCAGGACTCAGGGTGGTCTTCTCATCGCCGCGGTCGGATTGGTCGGTGTCGTCGCCAGGATCACATGGGGCTCGATCTCGGAGCGTTGGCTCGGTCACGGGCGAACCCTTCGACTGCTCGGCGCACAGTCGGCGCTTGGCGCCATCCTCCTCGCCCTCGCCTCCGCCGATGCCGTCCCCGGATGGGTGTTGGTCCCGACAGCCCTGCTGTTCGGCGCGGGTGCGGTGGCCTGGAATGCAGTCGGGATGCTCGCTGTCATGGACTATTCCGTGCCCGAGCTCGTCGGACGCGGCACCGGGCTGGCCATGCTCGGGTTTCTCACCGGCATTGGCCTCGGGGCGCCTCTGATGGGTCTGTCGGTGGACCGTCTCGGGGTATACACCCCTGGCTGGCTGGTGATCGCCTTCCTCTTCGCCCTCAGCGCGGTGGTCGCCGGGAAGATCCATCGCACCGGTACCCTCGCTCACATTTGAGACTCGTGATCGCCCGGTGCACGGTCGACTACTCCGGCCGGCTCACCGCCCATCTCCCCGAGGCGGTGCGGCTGATCATGGTCAAGGCCGACGGCACCCTGGCCATCCACTCCGACGGGAATGCCTCCAAGCCGCTGAACTGGATGGTGGCCCCCAACCTGCTGGAGACCTTTCCGGATCGCTGGGAGGTGAGCAACGGGAAAGGCGAGAAACTGGTCATCTCGATCCACGATGTGATCGAGGACGTCACGCACGCTCTCGGCGACGACCCGGGTCTGCAGAAGGACGGTGTGGAGGCGCATCTCCAGGAGCTGCTCGCTTTGCGCCCCTGGGTCCTCGAGGAGGGTCTCACCCTGATCAGGCGCGAGTATCCGACCGACATCGGGCCCATCGACCTCCTCTGCGCCGATGCCCAGGACCGGGCGGTGGCCATCGAGGTGAAGCGCCGGGGGGAGATCGACGGTGTGGAGCAACTGACCCGGTACCTGCGAAGACTGGAGAACGACCCTCGGCTGGGACCCCTGCGCGGGATGCTGGTTGCCCAGACGATCACACCGCAGGCCCGCGTCCTGGCCGGAGATCGGGGAATCGAGGCGATCGAGGTCGACTACGACGGTCTGCGCGAGATCGAGGACACCGAGCTACGGCTCTTCGACCTCCGCTGACGTGTTCGACATCGTCTTCTATCGGCCCGAGATCCCCCCCAACACGGGGAACGCCATGCGTCTGGCCGCCGTCACCGGCTGCCGGTTGCATCTGATCGGGCCCTTGGGCTTCGAGATGGACGACGCCAGATTGCGTCGCGCCGGGATGGACTATCGGGACAAGGCCAAAGTCACCGTCCACGCCGACATCGACGGATGGCGGGCCGCCGTGAAACCCGATCGGGTGTTCGCATTCACCGTCGATGGCGGCCGGCTCTACACCGACGTCGACTATCGGGCGGGTGACTGCCTCCTCTTCGGGCCCGAGTCGGATGGGCTCCCCGACGAGGTCTTGCGGCTGGGATGGGTGACCGATCGGCTCCGTCTCCCCATGCTGCCCGGGGTGCGATCCCTGAACCTCTCCAACGCGGCCGCCGTGGTCGTCTACGAAGCATGGCGGCAACAGGGCTTCGGCGGGTCCCGCTGAACCCCTCTCCCGGTATCCGACTACCGACTACCGACTACCGACTTCCGACTACCGACTACCGCTTTCCGCCAGAAGGCGGAAAGCTATTGCTTCGGCCAGGACGGCCCTCTCCAGATCGCCGAGGTCCTGACTCTCGTTGGGGGCGTGATACCAGCTGGTCGGGTCACTGGTCCCGATCACCAGTATCGGGGCGTCGGGATAGAGCTCCTTGAAAGTGGCGATGAACGGGATCGAGCCACCTGCTCCCATCATGACGGGCTCGGTGCCGAAAGCCTCGGTGAACGCCTTCGACCATGCCTCCACGGCGTAGGTGCTCGTGTCCAGGGTCGAGGCGTCGCCCTGCTCCTCGT
>Ga0214468_1000399_pt1 | contig 13751 bp, 13 predicted proteins | sample RVTome_9_FD_187334 | JGI IMG/M metagenome (GOLD analysis project Ga0214468, IMG submission 187334) | Soil microbial communities from uranium-contaminated site in the Upper Colorado River Basin, Wyoming, United States - RVT155D38 HiSeq ...
CTCCTCGTCGCGGCGCTGCCGACGTCCGCGCAGCTGCGGGCCGGCTGGCGCGACCGGCCGTTGCTGTTGACCGCGGCCGGTGCGCTGGGCGCACTGCTCGCCCCGTTCCACTTCTTCTTCCTGCCGGTCCTCCCGCTGCTCGCCCTGGCGTGGGTGCTGCTCGGCGGACGGCTGGTGGATCGAAGCGCGCCGCGGAACGCGCTGCTGCTGCTCGCGCCGTTCCTGCTCGCCGTCCCGTTCGTTCTTGAGCCGGCGCTGCAGGCCTCCGGATCCGGATCGCTGCGATTCGTCCAATGGTGGCCGTCAGCCCCTCGCGAGGATGGCGCGCTGGCGGTGCTCTTCTTCTACGTCACCAACCTCGGCGTCCCGTTCGTGCTCGCCCTGGTTGCGCTGGCCACGGGGCGTCTGCCGCGCGGCGCCTTCCTGGCGGCGTGGGTCGGTGCGCTGTTCGTCATTCCGAACGTGGTCGTGGTCAGCGTCGTGGACTTCGACATGAACAAGTACTTTCAGGCGATGTGGATCGGCGTTGCGATCGCGGCCGCCTGGCTCACCCGGCGCTGGCCGCTGCCGGCCGTTGCGGCGGTGCTGGCGCTCAGCGTGCCGTCTCCCCTGCTGGTGGCGGCCTGGACGGCGACCTCCGACTACCAGGTGCTGTCGCGGGCCGAGGCGGAGGCGGCGGAATGGGTCGCCGCCGAGACGCCACCGGACGCGGTCTTCGTCACCGATGGCTGGGTGAACTCGCTGACCGATGCCGCCGGACGGAAGCGGCTCACCACCTTCGGCCCGTATGTCGCCAATCTCGGGTATCAGCCCGACGAGCGGATCAGCCACGTTACGACCATCTACTGCGGCGGCGACCCGGCCCTCTCCGCGGAGCTCATGCGCCGCTACGACGCCACGTACCTCGTGGATGGCGGCCGTCCGCAGGCCTGTGCCGCACCCGTCGACTTCGGCGCCTCCGCCGCCTTCCAGCTCGTCTACGACGCGGGTCCCCGCATTTGGCGCCTGGTCGACCCTTGAGCCGGGTCGGCCCCTAGAATTGGCCGATGCAGGACGCCACCGGCGCCGTCGTCGCCTTCGAGCACGTCACCAAGCGCTATCCCGGCGCCGATGCGCCCGCGGTCAACGACCTGAGCCTGGAGATACCCGCCGGCGAGATCTGCGTCCTGGTCGGGCCCTCGGGCTGCGGCAAGACGACCTCGATGAAAATGGTCAACCGGCTGATCGAGCCGACCTCGGGCCGCATCACGATCGACGGCGAGGACGTGATGGGGCTGCCGGCGGTGGAGCTGCGGCGAAGGATCGGCTACGTCATCCAGCAGGTCGGCCTGTTCCCGCACCAGACGATCGGTGAGAACGTGGCGGTCGTGCCCGGCCTGCTGCGCTGGTCCCGCGAGCGCATCCGCGAACGAACCGATGAGCTGCTCGAGCTCGTCGGGCTGCCGCCCGGCGAGTACCGCGACCGGTACCCCAGCGAGCTGTCGGGCGGCGAGCGCCAGCGCGTCGGCGTCGCCCGCGCCCTGGCCGCCGATCCGCCGGTGATGCTCATGGACGAGCCGTTCGGCGCGGTCGACCCGATCCGTCGCGAGCGGCTGCAGAACGAGTTCCTGCGCCTGCAGCAGCAGGTGCGCAAGACGATCATCTTCGTCACCCACGACGTCGACGAGGCGATCAAGATGGGCGACCGCATCGCCATTCTCCAGCGCGGCGGCATCCTCGCCCAGTACGACAGCCCGGCCGCCATCCTGGCCAACCCGGCGTCGGAGTTCGTGGAGCGCTTCGTCGGTGCCGATCGCGGGCTCAAGCGCCTCTCGCTGGCGCGGGTCCGCGACCTCGATCCGATCCCGGCCATCACGGTGCGGGCGGGCGAGGACCGCGCCGAGGTGCGGCGGCGCCTGGACCGCGTCGACGAGCTCGAGTACGCCCTGCTCGTCGACGGTGAGGACCGGCCGCTCGGCTGGATCGACCAGCACGACCTGCAGGGCAGCGGGCCGATCGACCCGGAGGCCGCCACCCCCGGCGCCCCGACCCTGGAGCCGGAGTCGACCCTGCGCGACGCCCTCTCAACGATGCTCGGCTCGAGCGTGCAGCTCGGGGTGGTGGTCGACGAGCGCGGGCGGGTGGTGGGGCTCGTCAGCGTCGACGCCATCGGGGACCGGCTCCGCGCCCCGGTCCGCGGGGCGGACGGCGAGCTGCAGGAAGTCGGCGGTGACGTGGCGGCCGCCTCGTGACCATCGGCCCGGTCGACGTCGACTGGATCGTCGACAATCTCGATCGCATCGGCGGGTTGGTCATTGAGCATCTCTATCTGACCGGCATCGCCATGGGTATCGGCCTCGTCATCTCCGCCGGATTGGCGTTGCTCGTCCGCAATCGGCCGCGCTGGTACGGCCCGATCATCGGGTTCACCGGGACCCTGTACGCCATCCCGTCTCTTGCGCTGTTCGCGCTGCTGACACCGCTCACCGGCATCGGCACCGTGCTCACCGCCGAGATCGCGCTCGTCAGCTACACCCTGCTCATCCTGACCCGCAACATGGTCGAGGGCCTGCGCGCCGTCCCGTCCGAGGCCATCGAGGCGGCGCAGGGAATGGGCTACACCGCCACCCAGCGGCTGCTGCGGGTGGAGCTGCCGCTCGCCCTGCCGATCATCCTGGCGGGCGTTCGGATCGCAGCCGTCACGACCATCGGCCTGGTGACGGTCACGGCGCTCATCGGCCTCGGCGGTCTCGGGTACCTCATCGTCACCATCGGCACGCAACGCGGCTCGTTCGGCCTGACGGCCACGCTGACCGGTGTGGTGCTGGCGGTCGGGCTCGCCGTGATCGCCGACCTCGCCCTCCAGGCGCTGCAGCGCGCGCTGACCCCGTGGTCGCGCGGACGGATGGCGGCGGCATGATCGAGTTCCTCGGCGAGGTCGCCGCCTGGTTCGCGGACCCGGCCACCTGGAGCGGGCGGGACGGCATCCCGGTGCGACTCTGGGAGCACCTCTGGATCTCGGGCGTCTCGCTTACCGCGGCCATCGGGGTTGGCCTGCCGCTCGGACTGGCCATCGGGCACACCGGGAAGGGCGCGAGGGCGGTGGTGGCGATCGCCAACATCGGTCGCGCAGTCCCGTCGCTCGGCCTCATGGGCCTCGCCTTCATCGTGCTCCTTCCGCTGGGCCTGGGCGTGGGACCCCTGCCGACCATCATCGCTCTCACCGCGCTCGGCATCCCACCGATCGTCGTCAACGCCTACGTGGGGCTGCGCGAGGTCGACCGCGATCTCGTCGAGGCGGCCAGGGGCATGGGGATGCGTGCCGGCGAGATCCTTCGACGGGTGGAGATCCCCATCGCGCTGCCGGTCATCCTTGCTGGCGTTCGGACCTCCGCCGTTCAGATCGTGGCGACCGCCACGTTGGCGGCGGCGATCGGCGGCGGCACGCTGGGGCAGCTCATCTACATCGGCTTCAACGTGGGCGACCAGGTCCGCATCTTCGGGGCGGCGCTCGTCGTGGCCGCCCTTTCGATCGCCACCGAGATCGGATTCGCGACGCTGCAGCGAGCGGCGACGTCGCCGGGCCTCCGCGATCGGGCGTACGTGCCGACCGAGCCGGCGCAGGTCGGCCGAGGTGGCGCCGACAGCTCGCCCTGAAGGCGGACGGCCCATTCCTTGCTAGACTTTCGGCTTCCCCATGCGTCGCCCCAACGGCGGCACGGGGTGACCTGAACAGGAGGAGACCCATGCGGACCAACCGCACGTTCGTCCTCGGGGCGGCCCTGCTCGCGCTGGTGGTCAGCGCGTGCTCGCCGGGTGAGGACGAGAGCCCCGGAGCCAGTGCCGGCGGCGGAAGCCAGGCGGCCGACCTGCCGACGCTGACCGTCGGATCGGCCGGATTCTGGGAGTCGGCGGTCGTCGCCGAGATCTACGCCCAGGCGCTCGAGGGCGCCGGGTTCACCGTCGAGCGCCAGCTCGAGCAGGGTGCGCGAGACGTGACGCATCCCGCCCTGGTGGACGGCCAGATCGACCTCATGCCCGAGTACATCGGCGGCTACCTGGCGGTGACCTACGGTGGCGAGCCCACTCCCGACATCGAGGAGTCGCTCGCCGCGCTGCGCGAGGAGCTGGAGGCCGATGGCCTGGTGGCATTCGAGCCGACGCCCGGAACCGATGCCGATGGCTTCGCCGTCCGCCAGGAGACCGCCGACGAGCTCGACCTCACCACGATGTCCGACCTCGCCGAGGTGGCGGACCAGCTGACGTGGGGCGTGGCGCAGGAGTGCGCCGAGAACCCGAACTGCGGTCCGGGCCTCGAGAGCGTCTACGGCATCGACTTCGCGTCGCTGGACGTGGAGACGCTGGGAGCCTGCAGCACGGCCATCGCCGAGGCGCTCAACGCGAGCAACATCGACGTGGCGCAGGTCTGCACCACGCAGCCGGAGATCGCGGGCTTCAACCTCGTGCTGCTCGAGGACGACCAGGGGCTGGCCCCGGCGCAGAACATCGTGCCGGTCGTCCGGCAGGAGATCGTCGACGAGGCGGGAGACCTGCTCGAGTCGACACTCAACGATGTCTCGGCCCTGCTGACCACCGAGGAGCTCACCAACCTGGGCGCCGCGATCATCCTGAACGGCGAGTCCTACCAGGACGCCGCCTCCCAGTGGCTGGCGGACAACGGCCTGTAGACGTTTCGTCGCCCACCTGCAGACCCGTGGAGGCGGGCCGCTTCGCCGGCCCGCCTCTTCTCGTGCATGATGCTGGGGCCATGCCCGAGCCAACCCCCGTCGCCATCCGGCACTGCATCAAGTGCGGCCGCGAGATCGGCCCCGACGAGTCGATCTGCGAGGTCTGCAACCGCGCCGGCATGGCCACGCCGTCCGCTTCCCAGTACCACGGCACGGTGGTCGTGGCGATCGTCCTGGCCGTAGCCGCCCTGGCAATCGCCGCCAGTCTGTCGCTGCGGGGGGTCGGTCCCTACGCCGCCGAGGTGAGCGCCGTCGAGCCAGCCGACCCGCTCGGTTTCACCATCACGTACACCGTGCGCAACGAGGGAACCGCCGCCGGACGCGCGAAGTGCCAGCTCACCGCGCGTGACGACGACGGCCGGCAGCTGCGGGTGCGCAATGCCCTCACCGTGCAGATCCCCGGAGGCGAGACTGCCGAAGGGCAGGAGACGATCCCGGGGTTGGAGGCCGAGCCGGCAAGCGTCTCGATCCGCTGCTCGTAGGGTCGCTCGCCTGGAGGCGGCTCAGCGGTGGAGGATGACGGTGACCTCGACGAGGCCCTCCGCGAGCGGCGCGTCGCTGACCAACGCCCAGGCCGTGTGGGAGAGGTCGACGATCCGCTGGTCGTCGGTGCCCCAGTAGCACTGGCACCAGTCGACGACCGGCAGCGTGACGCAGCGGTCGGCGCAGACGGTCACCTCGCCGTTCACTTCCCCGGTGTAGCGACCCCCGAGGGCGCCGGGCAGGGCGACGGTCGGCTCGCCCATCCATCCGGCGGTGCCGGGGTAGTTGCTGCCGATGCCGCGGATCTCGCGCACGGGCTCGGGCGTCGAGGAGAGGACGGCTTCCCGCGTGGGTGGCGGGGTCGGCTCGTCGACCGACACGAGCGGGTGGACGCCGACGAAGCGGGCCTCGGATGCGGGGGGTGCCGTCTGGATGACCGTCAGGGCGGCCACGCCGGCGACCGCCACGACGGTGATCGTGGCAGCGAAGAGCAAGGCGACGAGCGCCTCGACACGGGTATGCACGTTGGAAACTCCAGGAGGGGTTGCGGCCGATGCGCCAAAGGGGCGCCGGCGGGCGGCGGCGAGGCATATCGGCCTCGTGGCGAGACACATCGGCCTCGTCATCGGAGCCGCCCGGATGCGACCACATGGTCGCACGATACGTGCCACGAAGTATCCTTCGACCAATGAACCGATGGGCTCGCGCGCTCCCGAGCGCGCTCGCGCTCCTCGCGCTGACCGCTGCCGTGGCGACGGCGGCCGGTCCGCCCTTCCCCGATCCCGCCGACGATCAGGCGGTGTACGACACGGCCGGCATCCTCTCGCCGCAGACGGAGGCCGAGCTGGAGTCGATCATCGACGGCGTCGAGGCGAGCGTCGGCGCTGAGCTCGTCGTGTACACCCAGGTCGACCCGGGCATCACCGAGGATGAGAACCTCGCCAACGCCCGGGCGCTGATCGACCAGTGGGGCATCGGCCGTTCCGGGTTCGACGACGGCATGGTGCTCATGGTCGGGATGCAGGAGAACCTCATCAACGGACGGGTCAGCCTGTACGGCGGGTCCGGGTTCATCGGCGCCTATGCCAGCGAGGACACGCTCAAGTCGATCATCGACGGCGAGTTCGTTCCATCCGCCATCGCCGGGGACTTCGACGCGGCGGCGCTCGACACCATCGCCGAAGTCGCCGAACGCGCCACGCCGGCAAACCGCGATCGGCTGGAGATGCTGCGGATCGCCAACAGCGCCCTGGGCCTGGTCGGAGCGCCGCTGGCGCTGCTGGTCAGCCTGGGGTTCGCGTGGAACCGATGGCGCCGCGAGGGCGACGATCCGGAGCTGACCGACTCCCCGTCCATCCTCATGGCCGGACCACCTGCCGACATGACCCCGCCGCTCGCCACCGTCGTCCGCCGTGGAACCGGCAACCAGCACACCGTCAACACGCTGCTCACCGAGCTCGCCAGCACGGGGCGCATCAGCTTCCACAACCTGGACCAGGTGTCCTCGGCGCGCAGTGACGCGGCCGCCGATCCGCTGACCGATCCGGCAATCGAGGTGCACGCGGGGGTCGGCAACGACGACGACCTCAAGGCGCCGCAGCGCGAGGCGTGGGACAAGCTGCGCAAGTTGGCCGGCGGGTCGGGACGGCTGACGCGCGAGCGTTTGTGGCGCGTCAACTCGGAGCTCGGGCTGATGAAGCGCGTGTTCGAGCACGAGGCCGTCAGGCTCGGCTGGCTGGAGCGGATGCCGGGGCCGTCGATCGCCCGCATGAGCGGGATCGGCATCGGCCTGGCCGTGCTCGGGGCCGGCGCCATCGGCATCGGCATCGTGGTTCCGATGAGCGGAGCGGTGATGCTCGGCGCGGCGCTGATCCTCGGCGGCATCGGGACCTTCCTGTTCGGCCGCGCGATGAGCCAGCGCACGCCGAATGGCGCCTACGTCGACGCGATGCTCACCGCCTACCGCCGCACGCTGCGCAAGACGATGGAGCAGGCTCGGTCGATGACCGAGGTCGTCCAGGAGCCGCAGATCGCGATGCTGGCCGACACGCCAGACAAGGCGGTCGTCTGGGGGCTGGCACTCGGCCTCCATGACGAGGTCGCCTCGGTCCTCGCCCGTGGGCTGGAGGAGCAGCGGAAGGACACGGGCTCCCCGGCCGGCGCCTACTACCCGGTGTGGATGGGCTCGAGGCCTGGCTCTGCCTGGTCGGCCAGTGCTGCCGGAGCGGCCGGAGGCGTCAGCTACGGGTCGGGCAGCATCTTCTCCGGCTCCGCCGTGCCGGACATCGGCGGCATGTTCAACGCGTTGGGTCGGGTGGGCTCCACGCCGCCATCCAGCTCGTCCAGCAGCAGCGGCGGGGGCGGCTTCTCCGGTGGGGGTGGCGGTGGCGGTGGGGGCGCTTCGGGCTCGTTTTAACCGCCCGCTGGCGCGATTTCAATCGGGCGCGTATGGTTAAACCAATCGTAGCGCGCTAGGTTTACCTCATGAGTTTCAACCGCCGGGGCGGCCCTGACCGCCGGCCAGACCGTTTTCAACGTCCCGATCGTGATCGTGGCGACCGCCCGGACCGCCCGCCACGCCCGGCGGGCGGTGGCGACTGGCAATCCCGCGATCGCGGACCCGGGGGCGGCCGTCCGTTCACCCCGCGCGGCGATCGCCCGTACCAGCCGCGCCCCGGTGGCGATCGCCCGTACCAGCCGCGTCCGCAGTTCGACCGCGCCCAGGACGAGGGAGCGATGTCGATCCGCCTCGACCCGCGTCGGGTCGGCGTGCTCAAGCGCCTTGCCGGCGAGTCCGGCATGCGCCCGGGGGACCTCGTCCGCCAGTGGGTCGAGGAACGGCTCGACGCGGCGCGCCAGGGCGTCGCCACGCCGGATATGGCGAAGCAGCTCACGGATCAGGTCGCCGAGCTCGCCGCGCGGGTCGCGGCGCTCGAGGGGGCCGCCGGCCTGACGGCCCCGGCAGCATCCCGGCCCGAGGCAGCAGAAGCTGACGTCGAGGTCGCCGCGAACGGCCCCGATGCGGCGGACGTGGCCTCGGAACAGCCGGACCCGGACGACCAGGAGGCCGCCGCCCCGAAGGCGGCTCCGCGCAAGCGGGCGAAGCGCGTGGCGGCGAGGCCGTCGCAACCGCGCGTCGCCCTCCACGACGAGATGATCGCCGTGCTCGCCGAGCGCGGGCCGATGCCGGCCGCGGAGCTGGCCGCAGCCGTCGCCGAGCGCGGGCGCTACCAGCCACCCCGAAGCGGCAAGCCGCTCGACGCGGCCATGGTCAGCCAGCGCGTGAGCAACCCGGTGTATCGGTCACGGTTCACCCGCAACGAGGGCCGCATCGGCCTCGCCGAGTCCGCCGAATAGCGAAAGCGACCGGCGCCGCAAGACGCCGGTCGCATCGGCCCCCGAGGAGCGTGTCAGTCCTCGAGGACGAAGGTCACCAGGATGTTGGCCTGGAACTCGACGGTGCCGTCCCGGCCGACGTTCACGCGCTGCTCCTTGACCCAGGCGCTCTTCACCCCACGGAGGGTCTTGCTGGCGCGGTCGATCCCCTGGCGGACGGCGTCCTCGAAGCTCTCGGTCGAGGTGCAGGAAAGTTCGGTCACCTTGGCGACGGACATTCGGTTCTCCTCACTGCGAATGGCGCATCAGTATGCGCTCGCGCTGGGCCGATGCAGGTGGCGCGCCAACCACCTCAGGCCTCGTGGGAGGCGGTCCAGGCGAGCAGCCCCTCGACGTCACTGGCGTTCACGATCATCGGAGGCGTGACGCCGCACAGGAAGGCTCGCTCGCAGCCGTTGCCGAGCCACGCCAGCTGCCCCGGCGCGTGCGCATCGGTGTCGATCGCCACCCGGCAGCCCGCCTCGACCGCCAGGCGCAGCAGCCGTTTCGGCGGGTCGAGGCGCTCCGGGCGCGAGTTCACCTCGATCGCCTTGTCGAAGCGGGCCGCGGCGGCGAACACGATCTCGGGATCGAATGCCGAGGGCGGCCGAGTGCGCTTCCCGGTCTTCATGCGGCCGGTGCAATGGCCGAGGATGTCGAGGTGCGGATTGGCGAGCGCGGTCACCATCCGCACGGTCATCGCCCGCTCCTCCGAGCGCAACGCCGAATGCACGCTGCCGACGACCACGTCCAGCCGCCCCAGCAGCTCCGGCTCCTGGTCCAGCGAGCCATCCTCGTTGATGTCGACCTCGATGCCGGTGAGGATGCGGAACGGCGCCAGCTCTCCGTTCAGCACCGCGATCTCGTCCAGCTGCGCCCGCAGCCGATCCGGGGACAGGCCGTTCGCCACGGTGAGCCGCGGCGAGTGATCGGTGATGACGAGGTACTCGTGGCCGATCTCGATGGCCGCCTCGGCCATCTCGCGGATCGAGGAGCCGCCGTCAGAGGCCTCCGTGTGGGCGTGGCAGTCGCCCCGCAACGCCTCGCGCAGGTGCGCGGAGCCCTCGGCCAGCGGCGTGCTCCCGGTCGACTCCAGCCGGCGCAGGTACACCGGCTCCTCGCCGCGCAGGCTCTCCAGGATCGTGCGCTCCGTCACCTCGCCGATGCCCGGAAGCTCGCGCAGTCCCCCGGACTCGGCGATGAGTGCCACCTGCTCCACCCCCAGCTCGGCGACGGTGGCGGCCGCGCCACGGAACGCCCGCACCCGGTAGCTCGGTTCCTGCGCGGCCTCCAGCAGGAAGGCGATGCGCCGCAGATCGGCGATCGGATCGCGCGGCGCAGCCATCGGCCGCCTAAGCGATGCTGAGGATGCGCGCCGGGTTGTCGATCGTCATCGTGCGGATCTCGCCCTCCCCGACCGCCGCGGTGCGGAGGGTGGGCAGGAAGTGCTGGTGCAGGTAGACGTACCCGAAGCCGCCGTTCGCCTTGAGCTGCCGGTTGTGGCACACGTCCTGGGAGAGCAGGATCTGCGACGCGAACCCGCGCTCGAGCAGCTCGACGATCGTCTCGACCAGCCGCGGCTCCAGCGCCTCCTCGACCCCGAACCGGTGCCCGATGAAGTCGAACTGCAGGTTCGCCCCGGTGGCGAGCACCTCCAGGTAGAAGTCGATGTCGTGGTACGAGTCGGCATGCCCGATGACGACGCGCGCCGGGTCCACGCCCTCCTCGGTGAAGAGCTTCAGCTGTGCCAGCCCGACGGCTGACTGCACGCCGTGGGTGGTGATCGCCATCCCGGTGGCCAGCGAGGCGCGCGCCGCGGCGCGGTGCACCCGCTCCTCGGAAGGACTGACCCATGGCTTGTCGGTTCCGATCTCGCCGATGATCCCCGGCCGGATGCCGGTGTCGCCGACCCCATGCTCGAACTCCCCGATGATCGACGCCGCCAGGTCGTCGACGCTGCGGCGGTCCACGAGCAGCTCGGCCGGGTAGTACGCGCTGCGATACCAGCCGGCGCCCATCACGATGTTCAGGCCGGTCGCGCTGGCGAGCCGCCGAAGCCGATGCGGGTCGCGTCCGACCCCATCCAGTGTTAGGTCGACCAGCGTGGCGCCGCCACGCCGTCGGAAGTCCTTGAGCTCGTCGGTGATGAGGTCGTCCTCGGGGGTGAGCTCCCAGTAGTCCCAGCGGTTCGGGATCTGCCACAGGTGGATGGCGGTGTGCTCGTGCGGGAGCGCGAAGCCGACCTTGTCGGGCGGGATCGGTCCGGAGACGGTCATGACGCGCGACGCCATCGGCGGTCCTCCTTTCAACGCCGGTCGGACGTTCGCGAGCCGCCGGCGCATCGGCCATGGGTGAATCGGCACCATGTTGCCACCACCACGCCGTGACGGTCGGCGCTGCGCGCGGTTGAGCCGGGGCGGTAGTCTGGACCGATGGCAGCCTCGATGTCCGATGCCGCGACGCCCAACGGCATCTGGTCGAATGCCCAGGGCGAGCTCGACGAGGCCGCTGAGCGGCTCCACCTCGACGACGGCATGCACCGCGTCCTCCGCGTCCCGAAGCGGGAGCTGACGGTCCGCTTCCCCGTCACCCACGACGACGGCCGGGTCGACGTCTACACCGGGTACCGCGTCCATCACAACGTCAACCTCGGTCCGGCCAGCGGCGGCATCCGCTACGTCGGCAACCTCGACCTCGACGAGGTCCGCGCGCTGGCGATGCTCAACACGTGGAAGGCGGCCCTCGTCCAGATCCCGTTCGGCGGCGCGGCCGGCGGCGTTCAGGTCAACCCGCGCCGGCTGAGCGAGAACGAGCGCCAGGGCCTGACGCGCCGATACACCACCGAGATCGGCATCCTCCTGGGCCCGGAGAAGGACATCCCGTCGCCCGACGTCAACACCGGCTCGCAGACGATGGCGTGGATGATGGACACGCTGTCGATGCACCAGGGCCACACCGTTGCCGCGTCGGTCACCGGCAAGCCGATGGCCATCGGCGGCACGCGTGGCCGGCGGTCCGCGACGGCACGCGGGGCGCTGCGCTGCATCTTGGCGGCCGCCGGAGCCATGGACCTGCCGCTCGAGGGCGCACGTGTCGCCATCCAGGGCTTCGGGCGCGTCGGTATGACGGTGGCGGAGGAGCTCACCGCGGCGGGGGCCGTGGTCGTCGCCATCGCCGACGACCGCGTCGGCGTCACAAACGCGGGCGGGATCGACATCCCGCGCGCCATCGAGTGGATGCGTGAGCACGATGCCATCGCCGGCCTGCCCGGCGCCGAAGCCTGCACCCGTGCCGAGGTGCTCGCGCTCGACTGCGACATCCTCGTGCCGGCCGGGCTCCAGGGCGTCCTGACCGATGGCAACGCCGATGCGGTCCGTGCTCGGATCGTGGCCGAGGCGGCGAACGGAGCCACCACCGCGGCGGCCGACGCCGCGCTGGCTGACCGGGGCATCACCGTCATCCCGGACATCATCTGCACCGCGGGAGGCACGGTCCTCGGCTACTTCGAGTGGGTGCAGGACATGCAGGCCTTCTCCTGGACCGATGCGGAGATCACCGCACAGCTCGACCGCGTCGTCGACGAGGCGATGGCCAACGTCCAGGCCATGGCCTCCGGCGAGGACGTCGACCTGCGCGCCGCCGCGATGATGGTCGCCGTCGCCCGAGTCGCCCAGGGCACCACCATGCGCGGGCTCTATCCGTAGCTTCCCGCGGACATGCCCCGGCGCCACGCACCGAATTGCTCCGACGCGCAAGCAACTGCGAAGAAGCGCCTGCAGGCAGGCAACGACGGATCGCAGATTGCGCCCCGGCGCACAATCGGTGCGTTGGACGGCCCGAACCTCTCCGTTGCTTGCGCTCGGGCGCAAATCCCACGACGTGGCCTACGCATGTTCCGCCGCGAGGTTCGATGCAGGTGACGGAGACGTTCCCGCTGCGCACGGAGCGGCCGTGGTCCTGGCTTATGGGCGTCATCGGCGTCCGGTCCGGCGCCGCGCAGATCGAGCTCACCGAAGACGATCGGCTGGTCGCCACCTTCGGCCGCCTTCGGATCGAGACGCCGCTCGCCAACGTCTGTGGCTACCGGGTGACCGGGCCGTATCACTGGTGGAAGGCCATCGGCCCTCGCGGATCGTTTGCCGATCACGGCTTCACGTTCGGCACCAGCGCGCGCGACGGCGTGTGTCTCTGCTTCCGCGAGTGGGTGCCGAGCGACTACGTCCGGGGCGGCCGGATGGAGGCCCTCACGGTGACCGTCGCCGACCCCGACGGCCTGGCGCGGGCGCTCGAGGCGCGCGGCATCGCCGGCGAGGACCTGCGCCGGTCCTGACCACCGGGAGCGCGATGGCCCGGATCATGCGACCATGGAGGCTGACGTACTCGGCTTCCGCATCGACGGGACGGTGCGCCTCTGTCCACGCACCTGGAGCCTCACGTTTGACGACCATCCTCACCCCCGACACCTTCACGCCGCCGCGCGACCTGCTGACTGAGCTCGAGCCGGCGGCCGAGCGGCTGATGAACCGACACCTCGGCATGGCCAGGGAGTGGTTCCCCCACGACTACATCCCGTACTCGATGGGCCGCGACTTCGACAAGGATCCCTGGACCCCGGACCAGCCGCGCATCAGCGGCGTCGCGCAGATCGCCTTCGAGGTCAACCTGCTGACCGAGGACAACCTGCCCAGCTACCACCGCGAGATCCACCGCATGTTCGGGCGCGGAGACGGCGCCTGGATCAACTGGGTGAACCGATGGACCGCCGAGGAGGGCCGCCACGCCATCGTGCTGCGCGATTACCTGGTGGTCACCCGCAATATCGATCCCTACGCCCTCGAGCGTTCACGGATGAACCAGCTGCAGACCGCCTACGACCACGACGACGGTGGCAACGTGTTGCGCGGGCTCGCCTACGTTGCCTTCCAGGAGCTGGCGACGCGCATCAGCCATCGGAACACGGGGCGCTATTCATCGGACCCGGTCGCGGACCGGATCATGGCTCGCATCGCCGCCGATGAGAACCTGCACATGGTCTTCTACCGCGACATGCTCGAGGAGGCGATGAAGGTCGACCCCTCGGCCGCGGTTCACGCGATCGCCGACGAGGTGATGGACTTCCAGATGCCGGGCGCCGGCATGGTGAACTTCACCCGCAAGGCGGCCATG
>Ga0214468_1000400_pt1 | contig 13749 bp, 8 predicted proteins | sample RVTome_9_FD_187334 | JGI IMG/M metagenome (GOLD analysis project Ga0214468, IMG submission 187334) | Soil microbial communities from uranium-contaminated site in the Upper Colorado River Basin, Wyoming, United States - RVT155D38 HiSeq ...
ACCCCCGTCCCCGACCTCCACCCACTCCCCACGGCTCTCCGTCCACACGATCTCCGTCTCGTCCGCCGGCGACCGCTCGACCACCGTCACCAGCCGAGCGAGGGCCTCCTCGATCTCCACGCGGTCCTCGACGAGCATGACCTCACTCTACCGAGCTTGCCGCCGGAGAGACTCCGGACCACGAAAAGATTCGGCTAAGAGAGAAAAACCAAAAAGGATCGGCTAAGAGAGAAAAGATCAGTGAGGGGAGGAAGTGCACGAGGCCTGCTGGGAGAATCAACTTCTGTGAGCCCGCCCCGGCTCCACTGTCGAGTTCGGCGGCCACCCGGCGCCCGCCCGAGAATCGAGCGCAGCGAGATTCGAGGTCTCCCTGTCTTCCCCTCCCGGGTGTCCTTCCGCCGGAGGGCGGAGTCTCCGGCCCCACACGGACCGTGCCGAGGTGGGGGCGGGCGGGGGCGCCGGCGAGGGAACCTCGCGGACGGCGCACGGCATAGACCGTGATAGGCCTAGGATCGTCCGGCGCCGGCCGCGCGGAGGCGGCGGCCTACCCCGCATCCATTGGAAAGCCGCCGCCGTTTCCCACGACGGCGCCCCCGCCCGTCCCCGCCCTCCAGGAAAGGCCCGGGCCGGAGTCTCCGCCCGGCCCCGAAAGCCCCACCGGTCCGGCCCTCCACGAATGGCTCGCCGCTTGCAGCTCGCCCCGGCGTAGAATGGACCCCGCACTCGCCGGTCCGAACACCCGTCCCGGCCCCCTCCCGAGATGCGTCGCACCCCACCGCACCCGCTCGCCCTCCTCCTCGGCGCCCTGGCCGCCCTCGTGACCGCGGTGCCGACGACCCCCGCAGAGGACGCCGCCGACCTCGTCCTGACCCGCGGCGTCTTCTACCCCGTCGACCCGCCCGCCCCGGTCGAAGGCAGCCTCGCCGTGCACGACGGCGTCATCGTCTACCTCGGACCCGCCGCCGGCGCCGAGCCCTTCGTGGGTCCCGAGACCGAGATCATCGACCTCGCCGGCCGCGCCGTCACCCCCGGGTTGATCGACGCCCACTCCCACCTCGCCGGGCTCGGCGCCGCCCTCGAGCAGGTCGACCTCGTCGGCACCGCGAGCTACGAGGAGGTCGTGACGCGGATCGCCGCCGGCGCCGCCGAGCTGCCCCCGGGGGCCTGGGTGCGCGGGCGCGGATGGGACCAGAACGACTGGCCGATCCGGGAGTTCCCCGTCCACGGCCCGCTCTCCGCCGCCGTGCCCGACCGGCCGGTCTGGGTCAACCGGATCGACGGCCACGCCGCCCTGCTCAACGCCGGAGCGATGGAAGAGCTGGGGATCGACGAGACGACCCCCGACCCGCCGGGCGGCCGCTTCCTGCGCGACGCCGAGGGTTGGCCGACCGGAGTGCTGATCGACAACGCGATGGACGTCGCCGGCGCCCGGCTGCCGGCGGCGGACGCGGCGACCCTCCGCCGGCGGATCGCCGCGGCGTCGGACCACGCGGCGGCGCGCGGCCTGACGACGGTTACCGACATGGGGGTCGACGGCCCGACCGTCGACGCCTACCGCGCCCTGGCCGACGCCGGCGGGCTGCCGATCCGCGCCGCGCTGTTCCTCACCGACTCGGCGCCGCTGCTCGCGGAGTGGTTCGCCGCCGGTCCCGAGGTCCACCCCGGCGGAAGGCTGACCGTCCGCGGCGTCAAGCTCTACGCCGACGGCGCGCTCGGCAGCCGGGGCGCGGCGCTCGTCGAGCCGTACGCCGACGACCCGGGCAACCTGGGGCTCCTCACCGCCTCGGGCGACCACCTCGCCGAGGTCGCAGCGCGCGCCCGCGAGGCCGGCTTCCAGGTCGGCATCCACGCGATCGGCGACCGCGGCAACGTCGTCGCCCTCGATGCGATCGAACGGGCGCTCGGGCTGCTCGGCGTCGGTTGGCGCGACGGGCGGCGGGAGCGCCCGCACGACGACCCGCGCTTCCGCATCGAGCACGCCCAGGTGATGCGCCTGCCGGACATCGCGCGGATGGCCGAGCTCGGCGTCATCGCCTCGATGCAGCCGACGCACGCGACCTCCGACATGCCGTGGGCCGGCGACCGGGTCGGCCCCCGCCGCCTGGAGGGCGCCTACGCCTGGCGCAAGGTGCTCGACGCCGGCGGCCGGCTGGCGCTGGGCAGCGACTTCCCGGTCGAGCGGGTCGACCCGCTGCTCGGCCTCCACGCCGCGGTCACCCGGCAGGACCTCGCCGGCGAGCCCGCGGGCGGCTGGCTGCCCGGCGAGCGGCTGACCCGCGAGGAGGCGCTCTCCGGCTTCACCCTCGACGCGGCGCACTCGCTGTTCCTCGAGGCCACGGTCGGCTCCCTCGCCCCGGGCAAGCGGGCGGACCTGGTCGTCTTCGGCCGCGACCCGATGCGGGTGCCGGCGGCCGAGATCCCCGAAGTCGAGGTCGACCTGACGCTGGTCGACGGCCGGGTGGTCCACCGGCGGGAGGGCGCGCCGTGAGTCGCGCCGGGCGGATCGCCGTGCGCCGGCGGTGGATCGCGGCCGCGGCCCTGGCCGGCGTCCTCGCCGCCGGCGGGCCGGCGGCGGCGGCGGACGCGCTCCGCGACCAGCGGCGGGTGATGGTCGAGCGCCAGGTCAAGGGGCGCGGCATCGCCGATCCCGGGGTCCTCGCCGCGATGGAGGAGGTGCCGCGCCACCTGTTCGTGCCCGAGGCCGACCTCGCCGCGGCCTACGACGACCGGCCGCTGCCGATCGGCCACGGGCAGAGCGTGTCGCAGCCGTACGTCGTCGCCCTGATGACGGAGCTCCTCGACCTCGGCCCGGGCGACCGCGTGCTCGAGATCGGCACCGGCTCGGGCTACCACACCGCGGTCCTGTCGCGGGTCGCCGGCGAGGTGGCGTCGATCGAGATCATCGAGCCGATGGCGGTCGAGGCGCGCCGGCGGCTCGGCCGGCTCGGCTACCACAACGTCGAGATCCGCACCGGCGACGGCTACAAGGGGTGGCCGGAGAAGGCGCCCTTCGACGCCATCATCCTCACCGCCGCGCCGCCGCGCATCCCGCAGCCGCTGATCGACCAGCTGAAGGTCGGCGGCCGGATGGTGGCGCCGGTCGGCGGCTACATCCAGGACCTGCAGGTGATCACCAAGACCCGCGACGGCATCGAGAAGCGCACGGTGATCCCGGTGCGGCTGCAGCCGATGACCGGGCAGGTCCGCGAGGACGGCTGAGGTGGGCGCACCGCCGGCGTCCCGCCCCGGGCGCGCCGCGGCCGCCGGGGCCGCCGCGGGCGCGCCGGCCGCGGTGGGCGCGATCCTCGGCGCCGCCGTCGTGGTGATCGCCGCGATCGTGGTGACCGTTGCCGCCGCCATTCCGGTCGACGTGCCCTCCGTCGTCGCCCGCGCGTCAGAGCCGGCCCTCGCCGTCTACGAACCCTTCGCCGCCGCGCGTCGGGCGATGGTGGAGCGGCAGGTCCGCGCCCGCGGCGTCGCCGACCCGGCGGTGCTCCGGGCGCTGGCCGAGGTGCCGCGCCACCGCTTCGTGCCCGAGGCGCTGTCGGCGGCCGCTCACGCCGACCGGCCGCTGCCCATCGGCCACGGGCAGACGATCTCGCAGCCTTACGTCGTCGCCCTGATGACGGAGCTCCTCGAGCTCGAGCCCGGCGACCGGGTGCTCGAGATCGGCACCGGCTCGGGCTACCACGCGGCGGTGCTGTCGCGGGTGGCGGGCGAGGTGTTCACGATCGAGATCGTCGAGCCGCTCGCCGAGCGCGCCCGGGCGACGCTCGCCGAGCTCGGCTACGGCAACGTCCGGGTGCGCGCCGGCGACGGCTACCGCGGCTGGCCCGAGAAAGCGCCCTTCGACGCGGTCCTGCTGACCGCCGCGCCGCCCGAGATCCCGCCGCCGCTCCTCGACCAGCTCGCGGTCGGGGGCCGGCTGGTGGCGCCGGTCGGCGTCGAGCTCCAGGAGCTGACGGTGATCGCGAAGACGGCTTCCGGCCTCGACAGCCGGAAGGTCGTGCCGGTGCGATTCGTTCCGATGACCGGAGAGGCCGAGAGCCGCCCGTGACGCGGCCGCCCCGGCCTGTCGGCGGGAGGCGTATGATGGTCCCGTGAGCCGACCCGCGAAGATCGAAAGACCAGGAAGTGAGGAACCCATGCCCGCGACCGGGACGCCGTGGACCCCCCGCCTCGCCCTGAGCGCGCTCGTCGCCGCGCTCGCCATGCCCGCGGCAGCCGCCGCCCAGACGCCTGCCGGCCCGACCCCCGCCGACCCGACCCCGTTCGTCGAGCGCATCGACGTCAACGTGGTCAACGTCGAGGTGTTCGTCGTCGACCGCAAGGGGCGCCGGGTGACCGGCCTGACCCGCGACGACTTCGAGCTGCTCCACGACGGGGCGCCGGTGCCGATCTCCAACTTCTTCGCGACGACCCGGCGCGACCGGGTCCTCAGCTCGGTCCCCGGCGTGCCGGAGTCCGACCCCGAGGTCCTCGCCACGAAGGACCTGCCGGCCGACCAGCAGCTCAATTTCCTGATCTACGTCGACCACTTCAACATCCTGCCGCAGAACCGCTCCCGGGTGCTGGCGCAGCTCGGTGGCTTCCTCGAGGACCGGGCGTACCAGGGGGACAACGTGATGATCGTCGGGTTCGACGGCGACCTCGACGTCGTCCAGCCGTTCACCCGCGACTACCGCGCGATCCAGGGCGCGGTGCGCAAGCTCGACGACCCGGTCGGCGGGCGGGTGCGCCAGGACCGCGAGCTGCTCCAGGCGATGCGGCAGATGCAGGTGATCGCCGCCGCGGTCGGCGGCGAGGACATCCAGACCCAGCTCGGCGGGATGGCCCAGGCGTACGACGTCGTCCGCACCTACGTGCAGTCGGTGCGTATGGACCTCGAGCGCTCGGCGAAGGCGCTCGAGTCGATGATCCGCTCGCTGTCCGGGCTGCCCGGGCGCAAGGCGATCCTCTACGTCAGCGACGGGCTGCTGCAGCGGCCCGGCGAGGTCCTCTACCAGTTCCTGATCGACGAGTTCGGCACCCAGCTCGCGAACACGGCGACGATCAGCGGGGAGATGCCCGACCCCTACCTCGAGATCGCCCAGGAGGACGAGACCCACCTGTACAACTCGATCGGCCGCCAGGCGAACGCCGAGCAGATCACCCTCTACACGCTGAGCGCCGCGGGCGCGGACGCCCACATGCACGTCTCGCCCGACGGCTTCGGGCTCGGTCGGGGAGCGGGCGGGACGCGTGCCCTGGCGGCGCTGCACGAGCAGAGCCTCCAGGAGCCGCTGCTCGCGCTCGCCGAGTCCACCGGCGGCACCGCCATCGTCAACACCGCGAACTTCGACGACGCGCTGGCGTCGATGGGCGAGGACTTTGACAGCTTCTACTCGCTCGGCTTCCAGGTGCCCGAGGGCGCGACCGGCGAGTACCACGAGATCGAGGTGCGGGTGAAGGGGCACCCGGAGCTCGCCGCGCGCCACCGCGAGGGCTACCGGGACAAGCCGGACCTCGAGCGGATCGGCGACCGGACCTACGCGTCGCTCCTGTTCGGCATGGAGAAGAACCCGTTGAACGTCTCGGTCGACTTCGGCAAGCCCGAGCGCAAGGGGAAGCGCCGGTACCACCTGCCGCTGCTGGTGCGCATCCCGGTCTCCCAGATCACGCTCCTGCCGCAGGGCGCCCGGCAGACGGGGATGCTGCGCATCTTCCTGATCGTCAAGGACGAGAGCGGGATGTCCGAGCTGCGCTCGTTCCCCTACGAGTTCTCGATGACCTCCGCCCAGCTCGCCGAGGCGCGGGGGCAGGACATCGGCTACGGCGCGGTGCTCGAGCTCGAGCCGGGGGTGCCGAACGTCGCGGTCGGGGTGTACGACGAGATCGGCGGCGGCGAGTCGTTCGTCCACAAGCAGGTCATCGTCGACGAGACCGGCCGCCGCCGCGGGCGGCGATAGCGCGCCGGCCCGGCAGCCCCGGAGCTGGGTGGGCCCCGCGGCCGGGCTCGGCGGCCGACCGCGCGCTGGGCCTCAGCGTCCGACCGCGACCGAACGCCGCAGGTAGGAGGCGTCGCCCGAGACGTCGTCGCGCACCCCGACGGCGAGCTGATGGACGCCCGGCAGCATCATCAGCTTCGCCTCGTAGACGAAGCTCTGCGTTCTGGCGGTCTCGAGCTCGGCCTCCGGGACGACGATCGGCACCTCGACCTGCTGCGGGATCGACATCTCCCCCTCGCCGTCGCCCGCCGCGATCGCCACCCGCAGGCGGGCCTCGTGGACGCCGGGGCGGGGGAGGAAGGTCACCGAGCCGAGCGGGATGCGGACCTCGATCGGCACCAGGTAGTGTCGGCGGCCGCGGCCCCGCTCGCCGGCCCCGACGTCGACCCGTACGCCGAGCCGGTTCTCGGTCCCGCCGTAGAGCAGAGCGCCGAGGGTCGCGTCGGTCACCCGGGTCTCCAGGGTCTTGTCGCGGTAGCCGTCGCGGTGGCGGACGACGAGCCCGCGCCGGCCGGGGACCCGCACCTCGATCGGGTAGTACCGGCCGTCCCCGTGGTGCGCCGGCGTGTAGCCGAGCGAGTAATAGGTGTCGAAGTCGCGGGCCATCCGCTCGAGAGCCCCGCGCACGTTGTTGGTGTTGAACGCGGCCAGGCCACCGGTCTCCTCGGCCATCAGCTGCAGCGGCGCCGCCAGGTTCGAGTCGTTGAGGATATCGGCCTCGAGGTACGAGGCGTCCGGCGAGCCGCCGTGCTCGGCCGACAGGCTCGAGTGCGACTGGAGCCCGCGGGCGTCGAGGGTGTAGAAGGTCACCCGGCTGGAACTCGCCTGCGCGGTCAGCTCGCGGAACTCCCGCTGCATGCGGTAGCGCGCCGCCTGGATCGACGAGGTCGTCAGGTTGTTCGCGAAGCGGCGCTCGAGCAGGTAGAAGAGATCCTCGCCCGGGGTCATCGGGATCCCGTCGCTGACGTAGAGCAGCGCCTTGCGGCCCGGCACGCCGCCGAGCGAGCCGACGAGCTGCTTGAGGGCGGCGACGGTGCGCCGCAGGTCGTCGTGGGCGGACTTGGCGTAGAAGTCGACGTCGCCCTGCGCCGAGATCGCGTCGGGCGCGCGCTCGAGCGCGCCGAGGACGTCGGTGCGCTCCCTCGCCCGCTGCACCGCGAAGCCGGTGAGCTTCTCGAGGCCGTCGAGGCCGCGGGCGATCAGCCGCGGGTCGGAGGTGAACTCCTGGCGGACCTCCAGGGTGCGGTCGAAGGCGACCAACATCGCCCGGTCGTCCGGCCCGAGCATGCCGCCGAGGACGGCCTGCAGCTCGCGCATCACCCGGTTGCGGCCGAAGGGGGCGATGTGCAGGTTGTCGACGAAGACGACGAGGTGGAGCCGCTGGTCCTCCGGCACCCGCGCGGCGTCGAGGGGGGCGGCGGGGGGACCGGGCGCCGTCTCCCCGGGCGCGGCCTCGCCGAGCGCTCCAGGCGCCTGCGTCTGGGGCCGGCCGCCGGCGACGGCGTAGAAGTTGGTGATCGGCACCCGCCGGCCGTCCTCGTAGAGCTCGAAGTCGTCCTTCGTCAGGCCGGTCACCGGGTTGCCGTCGCGGTCGGTGACGTAGACGTCGACGTTGACGACGTGGACCTCGAGCCGCTCGAAGAAGACCTCCGGCGGCGCCCCGTCGGTCGGCTCGGCGGGGGCGGGCTCCGTCTGGGCCGCGGCGGGGTGGACGAGCCCGGCGAGACCGAGGAGGGCGGCCAGGGTGCCGGCCGCCGCGGCAGCGCGCCGGCGGGGCGGTCGGAGGGGCTGCGGCGGTCTGGGCATCGGGCTCCTTCGCTGCCGTCGGATCGTGCAGTGGCTCGCTGCGTTGGCCTGCGGGTCGTCGCGTGGGGTTCAACGGATCGGGGCGGCCGGCGATTTCCGGCCGCCGCCCCGGGGGCCGCCGAGTACGTGCTAAGGCGCCGCCCCCTCGGCCTGCCGCAGCCCGTCCCGCGCCTCGGCCAGCGTGGGATCGAGCCGCAAGGCGTCGCGGAACCGCTCCGCCGCCTCCTCGCGGCGCCCCTGGATCAGATGGAGCTGGCCGAGCAGGGCGTGTGCGCGCGCCTCGATCGCCGGCTCCGCGCCGAGCTCGAGGACGGCGAGGAACTGCCGCTCCGCCCCGTCGAGGTCGCCGAGGTTGCCGAGCAGCGAGGCGAGCTGCAGCCGCGTCGGCAGGTCGGGGGGCGGCTGCTCGGCGAGGAGCCGGGCGAGGTGCCCGCGCGCCTCGGTCTGTCGCCCGAGGCCGAGCAGCGTCATCACCAGCCGCGCCCGGCTCGCCGTGTCCGGCGGGTCGAGGGCGGCGATGCGCGCCAGGTGCTCGGCCGCCCGCTCCGGGCGCCCGGCCTCGGCCTCGAGGTCGGCGAGGCGCCGGTGCGCGAGCAGCATGTCGGGGTCGAGCTCGACCGCTCGGCGGAGCTCGGCGGCGGCCGCCTCGGGGCGGCCGAGCTCGAGCAGGACCTGGCCGAGGTCGAACCGGTAGCTCGGGTCGTCGGGGGCGAGCCGGACCGCCTCGCGCAGCTCCGCCTCCGCGGCCTCGTGCTCGCCCGCCCGGTAGAGCGCCGTCCCCAGGCTCTTGCGGGCGACCGGGTCGTCCGGGCTCGCCGCGACCGCCTTGCGGTACTCGGCCTCCTCGCGCTCGAAGTCCCCCCGGAACGAGGCCTCGAGCCCGCGCATCAGGTGGGCCGACGACCCGCCGACCAGGGCGGAGAGCCGGCCGACCCGGGGGTCGGGACAGCCCCACCACGGCCGCAGCCGCATCGCGTCGAGGTCGACCTCGCGGAGGAGCTCCAGCGCCTCGTCCCGGCGGCCGAGGCGGCGCAGGTCGAGGGCGAGGGCGTAACGCGCCTGCGGCGAGCCCGGCAGCTCCTCGAGCACCCCGCGGAGCAGGGCGACGGCGCGCTCGAGGTCCCCTTCGCGCCGGGCGACCGCCGCCAGGCCGTAGCGGCCGGCGACGCACCGCGGGTCGGCCTCGATCCCCGCCTCGTAGGCGGCCCGCGCCTCGGCCAGCCGGCCGGCCGCGAGCTCGAGGTCCCCGAGCCGCAGGTAGGCGGGTGCGTAGGCGCTCAGCCCGACGCTGGTCCGGAGTCGCTCGCGCGAGGCCTCGGGACGCCCCGCCCGCTCCTCGAGGTAGGCGAGCAGGTAGGGCCACTCGCCGTCGTCCGGCTGGCGCCCGGCGAGCCCGGCGAGGCACGGCTCGGCCGCCTCGAGCAGCTCGTAGGCGAGGTAGGTCCGGCACACCCGGGCGAGCGCCGCGTCGACCGCCTCGGGCGGGGCGCCGGTCGCCAGGAGCCGGTCGAGGATGCCGCGCGCCGCCGCCACCTGCTCGCGGACCTGCGGGTCCGCCCGCTCGAGCGGCGGCCGCGGGAGATCGAGGTGCGGTCCGACCGCCTGCGCCCCGGCGGTCGCGGCGGCGAGGAGGAGGACGAGGAGGTCGAGGGCGACCGCGGCCGCGGTCCGCCGCGGGAGGGCGGCGCCGGTCATCGCCGCGTGCCCGTGGGGGGCGTGGCGGCCGGCGGTCGGCGCGCGTTCGCGGGCGCCGGCGGAATCGTGGCGGCCGGACGAGACGCGCCCGCGGCCGGCGGAGATGCGGACGGCCCGGGCCCGGCCCGCCCGGCGGCGTCTCCCGCCGTCCCGGCCGCCGGCAGGCTCCGCCCCTCGCCCTGGCGCAGGGTGGTGTAGCGGTCGGCCTCGACGCGCCACTCCTCGCGGGTGCCGTCGGGCCAGGTGACGACCACCCGCTCGACCGCCGGGTCGGCGCCGAGGCCGACCAGCACGCGCGGGTCGCTCGCCGACGCGTAGCTCCCGCCGCTGTCGGCGCGGCGGACGAGGGGCGGGGCGGCGGGGCGGTGCACCGCGACGCGGGCGCCGAGCATGTCGCGCCCGCCGGCGCCGACGAGCCGCAGGCCGAGCCAGTGCGACCCGTCGGCCGCCTGGTTCAGCAGCAGGCGGACCGGGCCGCTCGCGTTGGTCACCAGCAGGTCGGGGTCGCCGTCCTCGTCGACGTCGCCGGCGGCCAGCCCGCGGCTCACCTCGCGGGCGGTGAACCCGGGGCCCGCGCGGTCGGACACCTCGACGAACCGCCCACCCCCGGCGTTGCCGAAGAGCTGGTTCGGCTGGGCGAGGGGCCAGTCGTCGCCGGGGGCGCGGGACGTCGGGTCGGGCGGCAAGCGGACGGCGCCGTTGACCGTCGCCAGGTCGAACAGCCCGTCGAGGTCGAAATCGAGCCAGGCGGCGCCGAAGCCGGTCCAGGCGACCGACGGCGGGCCGAGCCCGCTCGCCGCCGAGGCGTCGTCGAACAGCCCGCTCCCGTCGTTGAGGTAGACGGTGTTGGTCTCGAGCGTCAGATGCGTCATCGCCAGGTCGTCGTCGCCGTCGCCGTCCAGGTCGCCCGCGGCGACGCCCATGCTCGCCTCCGGCTCCCCGTTGCGGTTGACCGCCGTGCCCGCGAAGAGCGCCCGGTCCTCGAAGGTGCCGTCGCCCCGGTTGATCCACATCCGGTTCGGCATCCCGTCGTTGGCGACGTAGAGGTCGGGGAGGCCGTCGCCGTCGAGGTCGGTCGCGACGGCGCCGAGGGCCGCGCCGCTCGGGCCGCGGATGCCGCTGGCGACCGAGACGTCCTCGAAGGTGCCGTCGCCCCGGTTGCGGAACAGCCGGTCGGTCTCGGCACGGTAGGTCTGCGGGCCGCAGTAGTCCGGCTCGCCGGCCACCGTACGGCAGAGCTTGTGCGAGGCGACGGTGAAGGCGACGTAGTTGCCGACGAACAGGTCGAGCCAGCCGTCGCGGTCGTAGTCGAAGAAGACCGCCGGCACGCTCCACCGCGGGTCGTCGACGCCGGCACGGGCGGTGACCTCGGAGAAGGTCCCGTCGCCGTCGTTGTGCCAGAGCTGGTTCGGGCCGAGGTTGGTCAGGTAGAGGTCGGTCCAGCCGTCGTTGTCGACGTCCCCGGCGGCGACCCCCATCCCGTAGCCGGCCGCCCGGATGCCGCTCTCCTCGGTGACGTCGGCGAAGCGGAGCTCGCGGCGGCCGTCGGGGCCGATCCGCAGGTCGTTGCGGTAGAGGCGGCCGTGCAGCGGCCCGGCGACCGGGCGCAGCGCGTCGGCCATCGTCGCCCGCGGATCGAGGAACGCGCCCTGGACCAGGTAGACGTCGAGGTCGCCGTCGCGGTCGTAGTCGAAGAGCGCACCGCCCGCGCCCATCGTCTCCGGGAAGTAGAGCTCCCCGGTCATCCCGTTGAAGTGGACGAAGTCGAGCCCGACGGAGGCGGCGACCTCGCGGAACAGCGGCCGCTGGGGAGGGGATGCCGCGCCGGCGAGGGGGACCGCGAGAGACGTCGTCAGGAAGACCGCGAGTGCCAGCAGCCGGTGGCGAAAGTCGCCGGGGTCGCGTTGCGGTCCCCGCGGGCTCGGATGCCAGGCGTCGGCGCGGCCCGGGGCGGCGGGATACTTCGACACGGCGTCAGGATAGCCCGGCCCGGCGCGCCGGACCCCGGAATCGGACCTCAGGACGACGCGCCCGGGTCGGCTGTGCCCGGGTCCGCCGCGGGCGGCTCGGCCGCCGCCGGGCCTGCTTCGTCGCCCGCCGCGCCGCCCGCCTCCTCGATCACCTCGACGTCCTCGACCTCGACGGGCTCGACGATCTCGATCCGGCGGTTCGTGCCGGGACGCTCGACGACCTGGGTCGCCCCGCTCGGCCAGCGCACCTCGACCCGTTCGACCGCCTCGGCGTCGCCGAGCCCGAAGTAGAGCGGCAGCGAGCTCTGCGACAGGTAGCCGGACTTGCCGTCGTTGACCTCCATCTGCCGCAGGCCGCCGGCGACCACGGTGACCACGGCGCCGAGCCCGTCGCGGTTCGAGCCGGTGCCGGTGAGGTCGACCTCGAGCCAGCGGACGTCGGTCTGCTCGGAGAGGTCGCTGACCAGCACCTGCGGCGGCGAGTTGAGCTCGTTGGTCACCACGTCGAGGTCGCCGTCGCGGTCGAGGTCGAAGATCACCGCCGACCGCGTGCCGAGCGTGCCGCGCACGAGCAGGCGGCCCTGCTGCCCCTCGCACAGATCGTGGTCCCGGTCGACGCCGTCGCAGTCGAGCTCGAACCAGGGCGCGGTGGTCGCGCCGCCGGCGCGCGGCTCGACGCCGAGCACGGTCTCCGCGTCGGCGAAGCGCTCGCCGGCCTCGTTGAGCAGCACCGAGTTCAGGCCGTAGCGGAACGGGTAGTTCATGCTGGAGGTGATCACCGCGTCGTCGTACCCGTCGGCGTTGAGGTCGTCGACGCTGACCCCCCACGGCCAGTAGTTCTCGGCGCCCACCCGGTCGGAGACCTCCTCGAACTTTCCGTCGCCGCGTCCGAGCCAGAACGCGTTGCCGAAGACGTTGTCGTCGCCGCCCTGCAGCGTCGTCTCCGACCACTGCATGCGGCTCTTGAGCTTCTCGCGCTCGGGGCCGATGTTCTCGCTCATGTCCGAGTGCATGTCGGTGAGGATCAGGTCGAGGCGGCCGTCGCGGTCGAAGTCGAAGAACTTGATCCCCATCGCCCCCCACGGGCTCTTCGGGAAGTGCTTCGCGCGGGCTTCGGTGAAGCGCCCCTCGCGGTTGATCCACAGGTGGTCGTCGCCCTGCATGTTGAGCACGTAGAGGTCGATCCAGCCGTCGCCGTCGAGGTCGACCGGGCTGGCGTCGCCGCTCCACGACCCGTCGATCAGACCGGTCGCCGCGCTGACGTCGCGGAACCGGGTGCCGTCGACGTTCTCGTAGAGGATGCTCGTCTCGGTGCGCTCGGGGAAGAGGTGCCCGGAGAAGGCGTTGTCGACGCCGACGTAGTAGCCGCCGGCGCCCGTCTCGTCGGTGGTGTACACGCCGACATTGGTGACGAACAGGTCGAGGTCGCCGTCGCGGTCGTAGTCGAACCAGAGCGGGGTCGAGGAGTGGCCGACGTAGCCGACCCCGGCCAGGTCGGTGACGTCGGTGAACCGCCCCTTCCCGTCGTTGCGGAACAGGTGGTTCCCCTGCTTGACGGTGGTCACGTAGAGGTCGGGGTCGCCGTCGTCGTCGTAGTCGGCGAACGAGCCGGTGACGGAGATCTTCCCCGGCAGCCCGACGCCGGCGCGCTCGGTGACGTCCTCGAACCGGCCGCCGCCGAGGTTGCGCCACAGCTCGTTGCGGCCGATCTGGGTCGTCAGGTAGAGGTCGTGCAGGCCGTCGCCGTCGACGTCGGCGGCGGAGATCCCGTTGCCGTGGTCGTAGTGGACGGCCTTGTAGTGCTTGCCGGCGTCGTCGACCACCCGGTGGTGGAAGGTGATGCCGCTCGCGTCGAGTCGGTCTTCGAAGCGGAAGAAGTAGAAGGTGTCCGAGTCCGCGAGATCGGCGAGCTGCCGCTTCGACCGCGCCTCCATCCCCGCCTCCGAGGCGTCGGGCGGCACGGTGATGGTGCGCGGCGGCGGCGGCTCGGCCCGCTCGGCCGCCGCCGGCGGCTGCTGCGCGGCCGCGGCGAGCGCGAGGGCGGCCGACAGGAGGAGGGTCGCGGCGAGGCGTCCGGCGCCCCGGGCGCCGGACGGCGGGCGGTGGAGGAAGATCGATCTGGTCACGGGCGTTCTCTTCGCAGTGGTGGCAGGAGGTGTTCCGCGGGCTCCCGAGGATACCAGGAGGTCCGAGCGCCCCCGCGACGCCGGGCGCCCCGCTGATACGATCGGGGGCCGGCCGCACGGTCCGGCCACACGGTCCGGCCACACGGTCCGGCCACACGTTCCGCG
>Ga0214468_1000401_pt1 | contig 13740 bp, 11 predicted proteins | sample RVTome_9_FD_187334 | JGI IMG/M metagenome (GOLD analysis project Ga0214468, IMG submission 187334) | Soil microbial communities from uranium-contaminated site in the Upper Colorado River Basin, Wyoming, United States - RVT155D38 HiSeq ...
GCGAGGAGGAGTCGATGCCGTAGCATCGTCAACGACGAGCAACGCCGGAGACGCCCGCAACCCCCCTGCGCCCTTCGGGTTGCGGCGGCGTGGGGCCGTCTACGGCGTTGCCGCTCCTCAACGATGCCACGGCATCGCCTGCGTCGCGGCGCCTGGTATCCGACCCCACGCCGCCGCAACGGAAGGAAAGGGATGGGTGACTCAGACCACTAGCCGCTTCGGCGCTGTCCTCCGCCACCGACTCCGGCGGCGACCAGCGGTGGGCGAGGACGGCGACCACCGGCGGCTCGGCGGCGCCCGGCTCGGCGCCGGCGCCGGCGAACGAGAAGGTCCACTCGCCGATGCCTTCGGGCGGGCGGAGCCGCTCGGTGAGGTAACGGTCGACCCGCTGCTGCCGCCGGCTCCAGTAGAGCGCGAGGTCCCGGCCGCCGGCGCGCGCCGGCAGGAGGCCGGAGACGTCGGCGAACCGCGGCACGAGGAGCTCCCACGACACCGACTCGCCCGGCGCGAGCGGCACGGCCGGGACGCGGTAGGCGCCGTCGCGCCAGACGGCGCGGACCGCCTCGCCCAGCCGCCGCCAGGGGTGGACGAGGAGGAGCAGGTCGGGCCCGCGGGCGCGGAACGGGCCGGCCGGCACGAGGTAGGCCGCGTCGTAAGGCCGCCGGGTGCGGCGGGCGAGGAACTCCTCCCGCCCCTCGCGCGGGGGGCGGACGTGGACCTGGGCGTCGGCCGCCAGGCGGTCGGCCGCGGGCCGGACCGGCAGGCCGGGCGACCGCACGACGACGGCCTTCCACAGCGGGGTCCGCCGGACGATCATCTTCTCCCCGCCGCCGGGCTCGACGAGGACCACCCGCAGCGGCAGGTCCTCGTACAGCCGCTCGAGGACGATCTCCTCCGCCAGGTCGACGGTGCTCGGCACGGCCCCTTCGTAGACGTAGACGGCGGCCGGCCAGCCGACCGCGACGACGAGCGCGGACGCCGCCGCGACCGTGGCGCCCCGGCTACCGGCCGCGGGCCAGCGCGACGCCACGACCCTCCCGGCGGCGACGAAGACGACGGCCGCCCCGATCGCGGCGAACGGTAGGAGCGGCAGCCAGTTGTGCTCGCTCGGGTTCGTCGTCGCCGCGACGTAGGCGCCGACGTAGGCGAGCGGAAAGGCGAGGAAGACCCAGACGTCGGTCCACCGCCGGGTGCGCTCCGCGGACCCCCCCGCCCCCCGGGCGGCGGCGGCGGGCAGGAGCGCCAGGCCGACCAGGCCGAGGGTGCCGAAGACCGGCCCGAGGAACGGCGCGGAAACCAGCGAGGCCGGGGCGTGGACCAGGAGGTCGAGCCGGGTCGCCGAGGCCTCGGCGCCCTTGCGGGCGTAGTCGCGCAGGGTGCCGCCGAAGTTGCGCCGGACGAGCTCGGGGTCGAGGACGAGGGGGAGGTCGAGGACGAGGAAGACCGCCGTGGCTGCGGCGCCGGCCGCGGCCAGCCAGGCGAGGCGCCGCGGGTGGCGGCGGGCGCCGGCCAGCGCGGCGGCGGCCAGCGGCGCCCCGGCGATCGCCCCCGTGTACTTGGTCGCCGCGGCCAGCCCGGCGACCGCACCGGCCGCGAGGTAGCGGCGCAGCCGGGGCCGGGCGGCGGCGGCGAGTGCGAGCTCGACCGCGGCGAGCACGAGCAGGACGAGCAGCGCGTCGGGCTTGGCGATCGCCGACTGGCGGAGGTGCCAGGGCGCGCCGGCGACGAGGAGGGCGGCGAGGAACCCGACCCGGCGGCCGGCCGCCGGGTCGGAGAGCCCTCCGGCGAGCCGCCGCCCGACCCGGTACGTGAGGTAGATCCCGAGCGTCCCCCATACCGCCTGGAGGAGCCGACTCAGGAGGTAGGCGAGGGCGGTGAACTCTTCGCCGTCATACACCTCGAGCGCGGCGGCCCCCGTCGCCCGGTGCAGCGCGTGGACCGCCCCGAGGACCGCCGCCTGCGGCAGGTGGGCGAGGGCCGGGTGGTAGGCGTTCGCCGGCCGCAGGCTGCCGGTGTCGAGGAAGGCGGCGACGTTCTCGAGCGCGTACCGCTCGTCCCAGAACCGGCCGGCGTCGAGCCCCGTCGCCCCCAGCCAGACCCGGAGCGCGAACGCCGCCGCGAGCAGGGCGCCGAGCGCCCAGCGCGTCGCCCGTGGGCTCAGCTCGCGGCCTCCACGGGCCGGCAGCCCCGCCGGTCGTGCCCGCCGCCCGCGAGCAGGGCCTCGTCCCCCTTCGACCAGAAGACGTAGCCCCCGCCGGCGTAGCGGGCGCCGCTGGCCGCGCGCTCGGCGGCGAGGAGCGGCGCCCGGTCGGGCAGGTAGAGGCGGAGCCCGTCCTCGTCGAGCGCGGTGACGAAGGTCGTGCCGTCGGGGCAGGCCCAGGTGGCGACCTCGACCCGCGGCGGGTCGGGCGGCGGCGCCGGCCCGAGCTCGCCCGGCAGCTCGGCCGCCCACCAGGCGAGCGCCGCGTAGGCGGCGACGTTCTGGGCGAGCTGCTCCGGGTCGACGTTGGCCAGGGTGTCGTCCTCCGTGTGGTGGAGCTCGAAATAGCGGAGCGCGACCTGGTTGAGGTCGGCTACCGGCACCCGGGCGCGGCGCAGCGGCGAGAGGTCGGCGCCGCCGCGACCCTCGTTGCCGTGCCAGGCGATGCCGAGCGGCTCGAGCACCGCGGCGAGCGGCGCGTAGCGCTCGACGTCCTCCGGCGCCACCCGGGTGGCGAACCGCCACACCCGGTCGGCCCCGAGGTCCGACTCGACCGCCAGGGCGTGCCGGCCGAGCTCCGCGGCGTGGCGCCGGGCGTAGGCCAGGGCGCCGGAGAGCCCGAACTCCTCGTTGGCGAACAGCACCACCCGGATGGTCCGCCGCGGCCGCTCGGGCAGGCCCGCGATCAGCCGCGCCGCCGCCGCCACCGTGCCGCAGCCCGAGGCGTCGTCGTGCGCCCCGGTGCCGAGGTCCCACGAGTCGAGGTGGCAGCCGAGGAGCACGATCTCCTCCGGCCGCTCCCGCCCGCGGACCTCGCCGATCACGTTCGCCGACTCCGCGTCGGCGAGGGTGCGGGCGGTGAGCCGCAGCCGGAAGCGGACCGGCCCCTCGCCGGCGGCGATCCGGCGGGCGAGGAGATCCGCGTCGGGGATCGCCAGGGCCGCGGCCGGGATCGGCCGGACGAGGAGCGTCCGCCGGTCCTCCTCGGCGTAGCGGGTGCCGCCGGTGTGGGCGAAGCGGTGCGGCCCGGTGCCGACCGAGCGGATGATCGCCGCCGCCGCCCCCCGCCGCGCCGCCTCCCGCGGCCCGTCGCCGCGGATCTCGACCGCCTCGCCGTAGCCGATCCCGCTCTGCGACGGCTCCATCGCGTCGTCGAAGAAGACGATCTTGCCGCGCACCGCCCCCTCCGGCAGGGCGTGGAGGTCGTCGACCGTCTCCACCCGCACCACCTCCGCCGTGATCCCCTCCTCCGGAGTCCCCGGGCTGCCGCCGAGCGCCGTCAGGACCACCGGCACGGGGAACGGGTCGAGAACCGTCCCCTCCGCCTCCCCGCGCACCCAGTGCGGCACCGTCACCGCCTCCGTCCGCACCTCCTCGAGCCCCATCTCCGAGAGCCGCGCGGCCGCCCACGCCACCGCCGCCCGGTCCGCCGCCGACCCCGCCGGCCGCGCCCCCACACGGGTCGTCAGGTCGGCGACGAACCGGTACGCCTCGCCGTCGGCCAGCGCCCGGTCGCGCAGCGCGGCGGCCGTCTCCGACATCGAGGGCTCCTGCGCCTCGGGAGACGCAGGGGCCGAGGCGACCTTGACGGCGCCGGCGACACCGCCGGCGAGGACGGCGAACCCCCCGGCGAGGAGAATGGCTCGCGTCCGTCGCCGGCGTGCCGCGGATTCGGCCGGCCGGCTCACCGCCGCACCTCGGCCGCCAGCGCCTCGAGCGCCCGCAGCGCCTCGCCGGCCCGGTCGGCCGGCACGAGCACGTGATCGTGGTGGTAGCCGGCGATCACGTTGGCGCCGATCTCGAGATCGGCCAGCCGATCCGCCACCGCCGCGGTCAACCCGACCGCCTCCAGGCTCGAATGCACCTGCAACGTGATCATCCGAAACGCCCCCTCGTAGTCGAGCCCTGCCGCCTCCGCCCGCGCTCTCTCCAGGACCAACGTCAGCCCCTCGGCCTCCTGCATCGCCGCGACCGGCTCGAGCTCCCGCCGGTCTCCGTACGCGGCCCCCACGATGGTACAGAAGACGAGCTCCCGTCCATCCAGCCGGGGCTCCAGCTCCGCGATCAGCCACGCCAGGTCCGTCTCGCCCGCCACCCCGGCACTCTACCCGCCTTCACGCCGGTGCGTGGTGAAACCTCCGCCCCGGCCGCGCCCCGGCTCCGACCGACCGCCGCGATAGGATCGATCGCCGCCATGACCGTCGACACCCGCCCTTCCGACACCGTCGAAGCGACCGGCGCCCCCCGCGCCGACCTCTCCCGCGACGCCGTCCTCGACGACTACCGCGTCGCCGTCCGCAGCCGCGAGGCGAGCCTGCTCGGCCGGCGCGAGGTGCTCACCGGCAAGGCCAAGTTCGGCATCTTCGGCGACGGCAAGGAGATCCCGCAGCTCGCCATGGCGCGCGCCTTCCGCACGGGCGACTGGCGGAGCGGCTACTACCGCGACCAGACCTTCATGATGGCGCTCGGCCTGGTCAGCGTCGAGGAGCTCTTCGCCCAGCTCTACGCCCACGCCGACGTCGAGGCCGACCCGTCGTCGGCCGGCCGGCAGATGAACGCCCACTTCGCCACCCGCAGCCTCGAGCCCGACGGCTCGTGGCGCGACTTGACCGCGCAGCACAACTCCTCGGCCGACGTCTCGCCCACCGGCTCGCAGATGCCGCGGCTCGTCGGCCTCGCCTACGCCTCGCGTCTCTACCGCGAGCTCGACGAGCTGCAGACCCACCGCTTCCGGAAGTTCTCCGACCGCGGCGACGAGATCGCCTGGGGCACCATCGGCAACGCCTCGTGCGCGGAGGGGATGTTCTGGGAGTCGGTCAACGCGGTCGGGGTGCTGCGGGCGCCGATGCTGCTCTCGATATGGGACGACGGGTACGGGATCTCGGTGGCCAACGAGCACCAGGTGGCGAAGGAGAACCTCTCCGAGCTGCTGTGGGGGTTCCAGCGAGCGCGAGGCCAGCGCGAGGGCTTCGACCTCTACACCGTCCCCGGCTGGGACTACCCGCGGCTGTGCGAGACCTACCTCCGGGCGGCCGAGGTCGTCCGCCGCGAGCACGTGCCGGCGATCCTCCACGTCGTCGAGCTGACCCAGCCGCAGGGCCACTCGACCTCGGGCAGCCACGAGCGCTACAAGAGCGCCGAGCGGCTGGCCTGGGAGGGCGAGTGGGACTGCAACCCGCGGATGCGACGCTGGATCCTCGACGACGGCCTGGCCGGCGACGGCGAGCTCGCGGCGATCGAGGAGGAGGAGAAGCGCGGCGTGCGCGAGGCGCAGCGGCGGGCCTGGGAGGCCTACCGCCGGCCGATCGACACCGAGCGGCAGGCGGTGGGCGAGCGGATCGGCCGGCTGGCGGCGGCGCTCGGCGGCGATGCCGGCGCGGCCGTCGGCGAGGTCCGGCGCGGCCTCGAGCGCAAGCAGGCGCCCTTCCGCCGCGACCTGCTGGCGGCGGCGCGCGAGGCGGTGCTCGCGGCGCGGAACGCGGCCGGGGGCGGCCGCGGGGCCGGCGGCGGCGAGGCGGACCGCGACGCGGGCGGCGAGGCCGAGGAGGCGCGCGCCGAGCTCGTCTCCTGGGCGGAGGGCGAGCGGCAGACGAACCGCGAAAGGTACGGCTCCCACCTCTACGCCGAGGGGGAGCGCTCGGCCCTGGCGGTGCGCCCGGTCGAGCCGGTCTACGTCGACGGCGGCGACGCCGACGCCGAGACGCTCAACGGCTTCGAGATCCTCAACCGCTTCTTCGACGCCGTGCTCGCCCGCCACCCCGAGCTCGTCGCCTTCGGCGAGGACGTCGGGCAGCTCGGCGACGTCAACCAGGGGATGGCCGGCCTGCAGGCGAAGCACGGTCTGCTCCGCGTCGCGGACACCGGCATCCGCGAGACGACGATCCTCGGCCAGGCGATCGGCATGGCGCTGCGCGGCCTGCGCCCGCTGGCCGAGATCCAGTACCTCGACTACCTCCTGTACGCGCTCCAGATCGTCTCCGACGACCTCGCCACCCTGCGCTGGCGGAGCGCCGGCGGGCAGAAGGCGCCGGTGATCGTGCGCACCCGCGGCCACCGGCTCGAGGGCGTCTGGCACTCCGGCTCGCCGATGGCCGGCATCCTCGGGCTCTGCCGCGGCGTCTGGCTGTGCGTGCCGCGCGACATGACCCGCGCCGCCGGCTTCTACGGCACGCTGCTCGCGGGCGACGACCCGGGCATCGTCGTCGAGGTGCTCAACGGCTACCGGGTCAAGGAGCGGCTGCCCGACAACCTCGGCGACCTCCGGCTGCCGCTCGGCGTGCCCGAGATGCTGCGCGAGGGGAGCGACGTGACGCTCGTCACCTACGGCGCGATGGTGCGCATCGCCCAGGAGGCCGCCGAGCAGCTCGCCCGGGTCGGCATCGAGGTCGAGCTCGTCGACGTCCAGACGCTCTTGCCCTTCGACCGCGGCGGCGTCGTCCTCGACAGCCTGCGCAAGACGAGCCGCGTCGTCTTCGCCGACGAGGACGTGCCCGGCGGCGCCACCGCCTACATGCTCCAGCAGGTGCTCGAGCGCCAGGGGGGCTGGGTATGGCTCGACTCCGAGCCGCGCACCGTCTCCGCCCGCGCCCACCGCCCGGCCTACGGCTCGGACGGTGACTACTTCTCGAAGCCCTCCCGCGAGGACCTGTTCGACGCCGTCTACTCGCTGATGCACGAGGCCGCGCCCCGCCGCTTCCCGCTGTTCTGACCGGAACCTCCCGACCGCCACACCGTAGAGACGGGCTATGAACGACCTCGAGATGGAGCCGCGGCCGCGCCGGCGGCGCTGGCCGTGGATCGTCCTCGCCGCCGTCGCCGCGCTCGTCCTCGCCGCCTTCGGCCTGTGGCGGGCCTTCGGCACCGAATTCGTCTACCGCCAGATCCAGCCGCAGGAGGCCGCGCTGCTCGCCGGCCACGAGGTCCCCGACGCGCCGAGCGCCGAGGACCTCGTCGCCGACCTCCGCTTCCTCGCCGAGGAGCTGCCGCGCCGGCACGCCGACTTCGCCGACGCCTTCGACCGCGAGGCGTTCGGGGCGCTGATCGCCCGGCTGGAGGCCGCCGCCCCGGGGATGACGCCGGAGCAGCGGCAGATGGCGGTGCTCGAGGTCGTCGCCTCCGGCGGCCCGGGCACCGGCCACACGCTGGTCGTGCCGCTCCAGCGGGCGCTCGACTGGCGGCACTACGGGCTCGCCTTCTGGGATTTCGCCGACGGGCTCTACGTCGTCCACACCGCCGCCCGGCTCGCCCCGCTGGCCGGTGCGAAGGTCCTCGCGGTCGGCGGGGTCGCCGCCGCCGAGGCTCTCGCCCGGCTCGCCCCCTACACCGCGGCCGACAACGCGTGGAGCCGGCGCCTGCGGACGCCGCAGCTCCTCGGCATGGCCGAGCCGCTGATGGCGGTCGGCCTCGCCGACGCCGGGGGCCGGGCGACCTTCACCCTCGACTCCGGGGACGGCCCGCGCGACGTCGTCCTCGAGCCGTTCCGCATCCCGTCGATCGAGGGGCTCGGCTGGGGCCTGCGGATCCAGGAGGGGATCGAGGGGGCGTGGTCGCCGGCCGACCTCCGGCCGCGCGAGCCGAGCTACCGGGTGGGCGAGGGGGCGGCGGGGGTGGACGAGCCGGTCGAGGGGGTCGTCGTCGTGCGGGTCGAGACCGTGCGCGAGGGCCCGGGAGGGAGCCTCGCCCGGTTCGTGCGGGAGGCGGTGCGCGCCGCCGGCTCCCGGCCGCCCGAGAGCCCGTTGCGCCGCTTCGTCGTCGATCTGCGCAGCAACGGCGGCGGCAACAACCAGCTCGCGCCGGGCGTCGTCGACGCGATCGCCGGCGACCCGGTCGTCGACCGCCGCGGCGTCCTCTACGTGCTGATCGGCCGGCGGACCTTCTCGGCCGCCGGCAACCTGGCGGTCGCCCTCGAGCGCCGGACCCGCGCCACCTTCGTCGGCGAGCCCTCGGGCTCCGCGCCGACCCAGTGGGGCGACAACGTGCCTATGCTCCTGCCGGGGACCAAGATCGTCGCCCGCCTCGCCACCCGGCTCTGGCTCGACGACCTCCCGGGCGTCCGGCGCACGACGCTCGAGCCCGACGTCGAGGTCCCGATCGCCTCGCACGACCACTTCGCAGACACCGACCCGGCGATCGCGGCCGTCCTGGCCCACCGGGTCGAGGAGCGGCCGGCCCCGGGGGGAGCGGCCGGCGAGCTGCCGGACGGGTGGGAGGGCGCGTGGCTCGCGACGCCGCTGCACCGGGTGACGATCCGCGCCGCGGGAGCGCCGGCCCGCGACGAGACCGGAGGCGGAGCGGCCGACGAGCGCGGCGAAAGCGGTGAGGGTGACGAAGGCAGTGAGGGCAGTGAGGGCAGTGAGAGCAGCGAGGAGGATGGAGTCGGCGACTCGGCGGACCGCGGAGCGGGTGGCGCAGCGGGCGGAGAGTCGGCTGGAGTGAGCGGCGGCGAGGTGAGCAGTCGAGCGGGCGCGGGAGACGGTGTGAAGGCGATCGGCGATGGCGTCGCCGCACCGATCCCGCCACGGCTCGAGATCTCGACCGGCGAGCCGTTCGCGGAGACCGACCTCCATCCGCTCGGCGGCGGGCGCTGGGGCACCGACGTCCGCGACGTCGAGCTGGTCGCGGCGGCCGCTGGAGGCGCTCCCGTGCTCCGCTGGAAGGGCCGCGACTTCCCCCTCCGCCGCGCCCCCGAGGACCACCGCCTGCCGCTGGAGCTCCTCGGCGACGACGACGCCGATCCGGCCGTCGAGGCCGCCGTCGCCGCCTTCCGCGCCGCCGCCCGCGAGGTCGAGATCGACTCCGACGTCGAGATGGCGATCAACGCGGCCGGCTACGATCTGCTCCGCAACGACCGCGCCGCGGGGGCCGTCGCGCTCTTCCGGCTGAACACCGAGCTGTTCCCGGCCTCGCCCAACACCTGGGACAGTTTCGGCGACGGCCTGCGCGGCATCGACGACCTCGACGCGGCGCGCGCCGCCTACCGCCGCGCCCTCGAGATCGACCCCACCTTCGAGCACTCCCGCCGCCGGCTCGCCGAGCTCGACCGCCAGTCCCGCTGAGCTTCGGCGGACTGCCGCCGCCGTCTCCCTCTCGCCCGCGCCCGCGCCGAGCCGACCGGTGCACGAGGTGGCGCCTGGCCTGGACCGTCTGGCGTCGCCGCTCCCGGTGGTAGCGTCCGATCCATGCCATGGATCGACATCGTCGACCCCGACGACGACGACGAGGCCGACCCTCACCTGCGGCGGGAGTACGCGGCGGCGAGGAAGCGTGCCGGGCGGGTGTGGAACGTCGTCTCGCTGATGAGCCCGAACCCGAAGGCGCTCGCGGCCTCGATGGATTTCTACCGTGCGATCGTCCACGGCCCTTCGCCGCTGGGGCGGGCACGGCGGGAGATGCTCGCGGTCGTCGTCTCGGCGACCAACGGCTGCGTCTACTGAACGCGGGCCCACGCGCACGACCTCCGGGCCGAGGTCGCCGAGCTGGGGATCACCGACGAGGCGGAGGCCGACCTCTTCGTCCACCGGATCGCGTCCGGCTGGCGGCGGGCCGCGCTCGCGCCTGCGGACGCCGCCCTCTGCGCCTTCGCCGAGAAGCTGACGCTCCGTCCGAGCGAGATGACCCGCGACGACGTGGCGGAGCTCCACGCCCACGGCTTCGCCGACCGCGCGATCCACGACGCCGTCCAGGTGATCGCCTACTTCAACTACATCAACCGGGTGGCCGACGCGCTGGGGATCGAGCAGGAGACCTTCGTCCGGAAGTGGGAGGAGGGGCCGGAGGGCTGACGCCGCCGCCGTCCTCGCCGCACCGCGGAGGTCCGTCGCTGCGCTCAGGATGACCTCACGCGTTGATACGCTCCCCGCCGATGGAGTATCGCGGCGAGAGCGGGTTCGAGCACGGGGAGATCCCGGCGGTCGGGGTGCTGCTGGCGAACCTGGGGACGCCGGAGGCGCCGACGAAGGAGGCGCTGAAGCCGTATCTCCGGCAGTTCCTGTCCGACCCGCGGGTGATCGAGCTGCCGCGGTGGAAGTGGCAGCCGATCCTGCGGCTGTTCGTGCTGCGGACGCGGCCGAAACGGTCGGCGGCGCTCTACCGGAAGGTGTGGACCGGGGAGGGCTCGCCGCTCCTGGTCATCGGCCGCAAGCAGCGCGACGGGCTGGCCGCGATCCTCGCGCGCGAGGTCGGCGGTCCGGTCCACGTGGCGCTCGGCATGCGGATCGGCGAGCCCTCGATCGGCCGGGCGCTGGCCGAGCTGCTCGAGAAGGGCTGCCGGCGGGTGCTCTTCTTCCCGCTCTTCCCGCAGTACTCGGGGACGACGACCGCCTCGACCTACGACGCCCTCGCCGAGGAGATCCAGCGGCTGCGCTGGGTGCCCGAGCTGCGGACGATCAACGGCTATCACGACGAGCCGGGCTACGTCGCCGCGCTGGCCGCCTCGATACGCGAGGCGTGGGACCGGGACGGCGAGCCGGAGAAGCTCCTCCTCTCCTTCCACGGCCTCCCGCTCCGCTACTTCCGCGAGGGCGACCCGTACCACTGCTTCTGCCACGAGACGGCGCGGCTCCTCGCCGAGCGGCTCCGCCTCGCCGACGACCGCTGGGTCGTCGCCTTCCAGAGCCGCTTCGGCCGCGAGGAGTGGCTGAAGCCGTACACCGACGTGACGATCCAGGCGCTGGCCCGCGCCGGGGTCCGCCGCCTCGACGTCGTCAGCCCGGCCTTCTCGGCCGACTGCCTCGAGACGCTCGAGGAGCTCGACCAGCTCAACCGGCACTTCTGGGAGGAGGCCGGCGGCCCGCCCGAGGGCTATCGCTACGTCCCCTGCCTCAACGACCGCCCCGACCACCTCCGGATGCTCGCCGACGTCGCCCTGCGCAACCTCCAGGGCTGGGTCGTCCCGCCGGCCGCGTGGAGCGCGGAGGAGGCCCGCCGCGAGGCCGAGGCGTCCCGCGCCCGCGCCGAGGCCCTCGCCGCCGCCGGGGTCGAGGAGGACGCCGGCTACGGCCGCCGGGCCGGCTGACCGGGCACCCCGCGGGACCGCCAGGCGGGCCGGCCGCGCCCGGCTACGGCTCGCGGATCTCGGCCGACTCGAGCTCGCAGACGGCGCCGGTGAGCCAGACCGCGAGATCGGCCACGCCCGTCAGACAAGCGACGGGCTCCCGCGCCTCGAGGTCGCACCTCGGCGAGCCGCCGGAGCAGACGGCGACGGCCGGGGTGCCGGCGGCGGCGGCCATCTCGAGGTCCCAGACGCTGTCGCCGACCATCAGCGCCCGGGAGGGGCGGGCGCCGAGCTCGTCGAGGAGGTCGAGGAGCATGCCGGGGTGGGGCTTGGACGGGGCGTCGTCGGCGGTGCGGATGGCGTGGAAGCGAGGACCGAGACCGGTGGCGGCGAGGTCGTGGTCGAGGCCGCGGCGGCTCTTCCCGGTGGCGACGGCGAGCAGGTAGCCCTGGGCTTCGAAGCGGGCGAGGAGATCGGGGACGCCGGCGAAGAGCAGCGGCCGGCCGCGGTAGGTCTCGGCCCAGTGGCGGCTGTAGACGGTGCGGATGCGCTCGGCGCGCTCGGGGTCGCAGCCTGGAGAGAGGACCTCGATCGTCTCGTCGATGCCGAGGCCGATGGCGCCGCGGATCGCGCGCTCGGGCGGCACGGGCAGAGCGAGCTCGCCGAGCGCGGCGCGGGTGCAGGCGACGATCGAGCCGACCGAGTCGAGGAGCGTCCCGTCCCAGTCGAAGACGAGGAGGTCGAACGGGCGCTCGGCCTGGTTGCGGTCCGCGGCGGTCACAGGCCCGGGTTCTCCTGCCGACGCTCGACGTCGAGCTCGGTGTAGATGAGACCGCCGACGACCGAGTCGGCCTCCTCGGTGCGCACGCCGTCGCGGGCGACGTTGATCATCCGGCGGCCGACCCGCGCCTCGCCGGGCAGCCGGACGTCGAAGCCGACGACGGCGTCGCGGATCTCGGCGCCGGGCTCGATGCGGGCGCCGCAGAGGACGACCGAGCGCTCGACCCGGGCGCCGACACCGACCGACGCCCCCGGCTCGAGGACCGACTCGCGCACCCGGGCGCCGCGCTCGACCTCGGCCTCGGGCGAGGTCCAGCCGCGCCGCCAGAGCCGCCCGGGCCAGCCGCCCCGCCCCCAGTCGAGCGCGCCCTCGAGGTAGCGGCGCGGGGTGCCGAGGTCGTGCCAGCGGCGGCGGCTCGGCACGGCGTAGATCCGGTCCTCCCCGGCCGCGAGGAGGGGGATGTAGAGGTGCCGGACGATGTCGGCCGGCCCCTCGCCGACCCGCGCCAGGAGCGCCGGCGCGAGCACGTGGGCACCGGCGAATACGGCGCGCCGCACGACCTCGCCGCGCTCGGTCGCCCCCTTGAAGAACGAGAGCACGCGCCCCTCCCGGTCGATCCCGACGCCGCCGGCGAAGCGCTCGGGGTCGACGCGGGCGGTCAGCATCAGGGTGGCGAGCGCGCGGCCCGCCCGGTGGTGGCGGATCAGCCGGGCGAGCGGCCAGGGGCAGAGCGAGTCGCCGTTGATCAGCAGCACCAGGTCCGCCGCGGCGAGGAAGTCGCGCAGCGGGTAGAGGGCGCCGAGGGTGCCCTGCCGCTCGCCCTCCTCCTGCGACCAGGTCAGCGGCATGCCGCGGTAGGCGTCGCGGTAGTGGGCGCGGATCGTCCCGCCGAGGTGGAAGAGGTTGACCGCCGCCGCCTCGCAACCGGCGTCGACGAGGGCGTCGAGGGTGTGGTCGAGGACGGTGCGGCCGGCGATCGGCAGCAGCGGCTTGGGGACGGAGTCGGTCAGCGGCCGCAGCCGGGTGCCGTGGCCGGCCGCGAGCACCAGGGCGCGGAGTCTCATCAGGCCGAAGTCTGCAGGCCGCTCGGCCTACGCCCGGTCGGGGAAGACCATGTCCGGAGCCGCCTCCGGGTGCTCCTTCCGGTAGTCGTCGTAGAGGCGCAGGTACGAGCGACGCTCGGCCTCGCCGGAGTCGAAGCCGCAGCGCTTCGCCACCCGGTCTGCGGCGTCGCCCTCGAACTCGGCGAAATCGCCGATCGGCGTGTGGTCTAGGGCGATGGTGACGCCGCCGAGCCGCCACGACTCGCGCATCTTCTGGTAGCGGCGGACGACCTCGTAGCCGAGGCCCTCGAGCAGGGCGCGGGCGGTGTCGGCGTCGCCGACCTGGGTCTCCTGCTCGTTGCGCACCTTGACCCGGCCCTCGAACTCGGGCCGCCCCTTGAAGGTGAGCCAGGCGCCCTGGCCGTCCTGGCGCAGGCGGAGCAGGTGGCCGGCCTCCTCGAGCTCGCCGTCGCGGTCGAGGATCCAGTTCTCCTCGAAGCCGGAGGCGGTGACCCGCTCGGCCGACATCTCGAGCAGCCGGTCGCGCAGCCGGTCGAGCTCGACGCCGGCGAACTTGACCTCGCGCTCGATGCCGTTCTTGCTCGCCATCCCGCCCCGCTCAGACCTCGACCGACGCCAGCCGGTCGAGCAGGCGCACCGTGGTGCCGATGCCCGCCCGGTAGTTGACGACGTTGAACTTCTCGTTCGGCGAGTGGAGGCGGTC
>Ga0214468_1000404_pt1 | contig 13687 bp, 9 predicted proteins | sample RVTome_9_FD_187334 | JGI IMG/M metagenome (GOLD analysis project Ga0214468, IMG submission 187334) | Soil microbial communities from uranium-contaminated site in the Upper Colorado River Basin, Wyoming, United States - RVT155D38 HiSeq ...
GACCTCGGCGAGACGTCGTCCCAGCTCTCCCGGCCGGCGGTCCCGGCGCTCGCGCCGCCGTCCGAGCCGGTGCGCGAGCCGGCGGCGGGGCCGGCCGCCGTCCCGGCCGACCGCATGCGCTCGACGGGCGCCGCGGCATCGGAGGGGGCGGCGGACCGCGTCCCGGCCGCCGAGCCCTGCGCTCCGTCTCGGCCCGCGGACCCTGCACCGGCGGGCCCGCCCGGGCCGGCGGCGGCGCCTGAATCCCCCGTCGTCGCCGTCCCTTCGCCGGCCGGCCCCGCGGCGCCCGTCTCCGGCGCGCCCTTGGCCGGCGCGGACCGGCCGGCCGTGCCGGTCCCTTCGCCCCGCAAGGCGGCGGCCCGCGCCGCCCGGTCGCGCTCGGCGACCGACCGCCACGAGTCGTCCAGCCGCTCGGCCTCCAGCCGCTCCGGGTCGAGCTCGCGGTACCCCTCGATCGGCACGCTCGCCCGCACCTCCACCGGCTCGGCCGCGGCCCCGGCCGCGGGCTCGGGCGGCCCCGCGGCGTCGTCCGGCTGGGCCCGGCAGCCGGCGACACCGAGCAGGAGCAGGCAGAGAGCGGCGAGCAGCGGAAGGAGGGCGAGAGCGCCCCGAGAGTGCGTGGCTGCTTGCAGCGGGACGGTCGCCGCGGCAGACCGCGGACGGCGGCGAAGGGAGATCGGTCGACGGTACATTTCAAGGCTCCGGCGGATCGGATGGAACGGGCCTCGGCGCGGGCCGCGGCTCTCGGCGCCGGGAGATTGCAACAATCGTTCCCCGGCGGGGCTCAGCGGACCGCGCCCCCCTGCCGGCAGCTCAGCCCGCCGACAGGACCCGCTCGTAGAGCCCGATCCGCCGCTCGACCATCCGCCGCCACGAGTACGGCAGCGCCGCCTCGTGCACCCGCCGGCGGAGCGCGCGCGCCGCCTCCGGGTCGAGGCCGACCAGCCGGCCGAGCGCCCCGGCCAACGCCGCCTCGTCGCCCACCGGCACGAGCTCGCCGACCACGTAGCTCTCGAGCCCGCCGCACCGGCTGGCCACCACCGGGCAGCCGCACCCCATCGCCTCGAGCGCCGCCACCCCGAACCCCTCCTCCCGCGAGGGCACCACGGTCGCCGCCGCGGCGTCGTGCAGCCGGGCGAGCGTCGGGTGGTCGAGGTGCCCGGGGAAGTGGACGTTCTCGAGGTGGAAGCCCGCCCGCTCGTCGGCCGAGAACTCGCGCTCCAGGCTGCCGGTGCCGGCCATCACCAGGCGGACCGGCCGCTCCGCCTGGAGCCGCCGGTTCGCCCGCAGCAGCACGTCCACCCCCTTCGTCCGCGACAGCTTGCCGGAGAAGGTGACGAGCGGCAGCGCCGGGTCCGCCGCGATCCCCGCCGCCGCCAGCGCCTCGCCCGGGTCCGAGCCCCGCGGCCGGAACGTCTCCTGGTCGTACCCCGGCTCCTCGACCAGCACCCGCTCCGGGTCCACCGGGTAGAGCTCGACCACCTCCCGGCGCACGAACTCCGAGATCGGCAGCACCAGCGCCGCCCCCGCCGCCGCCCGGTCCGCGTACGGCCGCATCCGCTCGTCGAACCGGTAGCCCATCTGGTCGCTGTGATGAGGCGTCGCGAGGTAGGTCAGCCCCAGCTCCGCCGCCGCCCAGGCCACCGCCCACAGGTGGTGGCACTCGACCACGTCCGGCGCCAGCTCCTCGACCACCCGCCCGAGCGCCCGCTTCATCCCGCCGAGGTAGAGCGCCAGCTCCTCCGCCGACAGGTCGCGGCAGGTCAGCGACGCCCCGGCCTCGCGCGGGTGCGGGTCGGGGATCATCTTCGGGAACGTCGCGAGCTCCAGCCCGTCCTCGCGCACCGGGAACCGCCACACCCGGTGGCGCGGGTCCTCACCCGGCCCCACCTCGCCCGGCGCCACCGGCCCCGCCGCGTCCGGGTAGAACAGGAACGCCTCGTGCCCCTGCCGACCGAGCTCGTCGAGCATCGCCTCGACCACCGTCCCCGACCCGGTCCCGGGCGGCCCGGTCATCGCCTGGAGGACGCGCATGGGGAGAGATCTTGCCGCCGCGCCGCCGACGCCCTCGCGCCCTACGGCGTGGCGCCCTGAGGCTCGGGCTCGGCCGGGCCGGTAGCGTCGCTGCGGGTCCAGGTGCGGGAGCCGCCGCCCGGCCACGTCCAGGTCTGCAGCACGCGGTTCCCGGACCGGGAGAGCTCGACCTCCGCCTGCTCCGCGCGGACGAGGTAGCGGTCGCTCGCCAGCGGCTCCAGGTAGTGACCGGGCGCGGTACCGTCGAAGCGCACCCAGAGGGCGCCCGCGCGCTCCACCACCACCAGCTCCGGGCCGTCGTCCTCGGCCCGGTAGGTCCCCTCCCACCGCCGCTGCTCCGCCAGCGGCACGGCAGCCGGCCGGCGCGGCGCCGGCGCCTCGACCTCCCGGCCGAGCACGATCGCCGCCAGGTCGCGGCTGCACAGGTTGAAGAACGGCGTCGCGACGTTGCTCAGGCAGACGACGACCAGCGGCTCCTCGAAGTGCACCGCCAGGGCCGAGCCGTAGCCGGGCACCAGCCCCGTCTGTTCGAGGAGCGGCCCGCCGAAGTAATCGCGCACCCCCCAGCCGTACGGGTACGGAAGCTCCTCGACGTCGAACGGCCGGCCGGAGCGCAGGGCCCGGCCCCAGGCGAGCAGGTCCGGCGCGGTGGATACCACGTTGCCGCTGCCCACCGCCGCGCCGACCTCGAACGGCTCCGCCGTGGCCAAGAAGAGCGGCGGCGGGCCGGGGGCGTAGCCGGTGGCGAGCCCGGGGAGCACGGTGCCGGCGCTCGCCGCCTCGGTGTGGTCGAGCCCGAGGGGATCCAGGATCTCGCTGCGCAACACAGCGGCGAAGGGGCGACCGGTCGCCGCCTCGATGGCGGCGGCGATCAGCACGTAGCCGCCGCTGCTGTAGCGGTTGCCGGCGCCGGGCTCGAAGTGGGGCGGCCGCGCGGCGATGGAGGCGACCACCTCGGACAGCCGGGGCCGCGTGCCCGCGAGCGCCGCGTAGTCGGGATCGGCGACGCCGGAGGCGTGCATCAGCAGGTGGCGGAGGGTGAGGCGCTCGGCGCGCGGGAAGGCGGGCAGCAGCACGGCCAGCGGTGCGTCGAGCGACAGGACGCCGCGCCGCGCCAGCACCACGGCCAGGGCGGCGGTGAAGGTCTTGCTCAGCGAGCCGATGAAGAAGCGGCCGTCCAGGACGTGCGCCACTCCGAGCTCGGCGTGGGCGTCGCCCGAGGCGCGGCGGTAGAGGCGGTCGCCGTGCGCGACCAGCACGACGCCGGCGAAGTCGTGGTTCGCCGCCCAGGCCTCGAGATAGCCGTCCAGGTCCTCCCGGGACGGCGCCAGTGGGACCTCGGCGACGCCGGCGTTGGCGCCGCCGACGGCGGCGGCGGTGACCTGCAGCCGTGCGGCGTCCGGCGGCACTGCGAGACTGCCGGCCCAGGTGCTGGTCTCGCCGGTGAAGCTCAGCGGCGCCGCGGCCGAGACGCTGCCGTCCGGACCGAGCAGCCGGGCCTCGACGGCGATCGCGTCGGCGTCCCACAGGCCGCCCGGCTCGGTCGGGCAGCTGCACAGCATCGTCACCCGCGCCCGCACCTCCAGCGGATCTCCCGGCACGGGAACCGCGCCGGCCTCGGGCGCCAACACCTCGACGATGAAACCGTACAGCTCCAGGACCACCCCCTCGCCCTCGACGTGGCGGCCGGGCAGCAGCCACATCCGGCGCGACGCCCGGAGGGTGACGTGCGGCGGCTCGAGCGGGCCGTGGGCGGTGATCTCCACCCGCGTCGGGCGGCGCAGGGTGAGCGTGGCGCGGAACGCGGCCGCGCCCTCGGTGCCGTAGACGGCGGCGCCGCGCTCGCGTGGACGGCGCATGATGGCGTCGGTGTCGCCCGTCGTGCCCTGCTGGAGGCCCTCCGCCAGCAGCTCGCCGGTGTCGGCGTCGCGCACCACGACCCGGGCGCCGCCGACGCCGTCGCCGAGCAGCTTCGCGTCGTGCGCCACCACCCGCACCACCAGACGGGTCGGTACCGCCGGCCCCTCGCCCGGATCCTCCTCTCCCCGCAGTGGCGCCGGCTGCACGAGCGCATAGGCGGCAGCCAGGGCCACCAACGAAAAGAGGAGCGGCAACCTCGGCGTACGGTGCGTGGACCGTTCGATACTCGATCCAGTGGTCTCGTCGCACATGATTTCACCCTCGTCGCTCATGGCTGACCCCAAGCCGCCCAACGACAAGCTGCTCCGCTCGCATCACCTCTCCGGCATCGAGACCGCCCGACCCCACCGCGGCTCCAGCGCCGTCAGCAGCGCCGCGCACGAGCTGCAGAGGATGCTTGCCGCGAGGCAGGAGATGGCGATGAGGTCGATCAACCCGTATGAGCATATCGCCGGGTCGGCTCAGTGATGGATCTCCGGCGTCCGACGGCCGCCCTTCACCTCCTCGGGCTCGGCGAAGAAGAGGCGGCCTTCGCGCAGGCTGGCGCCGCGAAGGGTGATGGCCTGGGCTTCGCCGAGCTCCTCGACGGCGTGCAGGGTGAGCGACTTGCGGACGTCCTCCGGCAGGTCCTCGAGGTCGGCCTCGTTCTGGCGCGGGGCGGCGGGACGAGGCGGACGAGATCGAGCGGCAGACCCGCGATCGATTCCGCAATGCGGATCTGGAGCGGAGGGCTCGCGAGTACCGGGAGACGAAGCGCTCGCCACGCTGATCCCGGCTCTCGCCGCCGACCACGACTTCGACAACCGGATCTGGCGCACCCAGGTCCGGCGATTCCCAGACCTGCGAGTCGTGCCCCTGCGCGACGTCGGTCTGACCACTGCGGGCGATCCTTCCGTCCTCGAATGGGCAGCCAGGTTCGTTGGCTGCCTATCTGAGCGACAGCCTCTCATCCCCTCGAGACACCGGGCGGCACGATGAGGTTGGTCAGCACCTCCTCCAACGCCGCCCGCACCGCCGTTTCCCCGTGCTCCGCCTCCACCCGCCGCCGGGCGGTGCGGACGAGGCGGTCGCGGGGGGGGGCGCCGGCCAGGCCTCGAGGACCTCGATTGGCACGCCCGAGCCGGGGCGGGTCCAGGCGAGGGCGGCGTCGGCGGAGCGGAGGACGGCGGCGAGGTCGGGCGGATCGGCGAGCAGGCGGACGCCGGGGGCGGACGGGGCAGGAGAACCACCGTGCTTCAGTGGCCGCGTCTGAAAGGACGCGGAAACTGGTTCTTGAACTCGGTCATTCTCCCCTCCCCCTACGGCTTCAATGGGGCCGCGTCTGAAAGGACGCGGAAACGGGCTCGCTGGTCAACGCCTCGCCGCTGTGGCTCGGGCTTCAATGGGGCCGCGTCTGAAAGGACGCGGAAACCGTCAGCGTATGGCCGGAGGTCTCCCACGAGCCGTCGCTTCAATGGGGCCGCGTCTGAAAGGACGCGGAAACGGGCGACGTCCAGGCCACCCGCGACCGGGTCGCCACGCTTCAATGGGGCCGCGTCTGAAAGGACGCGGAAACGGTGGGCTGTCGGATGCGGCCGGAAAGCTTCAGGAAAGCTTCAATGGGGCCGCGTCTGAAAGGACGCGGAAACACCCCGCCCGCGGTGGAGGTGCCGACGCCGGTATCTGCTTCAATGGGGCCGCGTCTGAAAGGACGCGGAAACAAGGCCGCGAAGGAGTAAGCGATGGCAGATTCCAGTCGCTTCAATGGGGCCGCGTCTGAAAGGACGCGGAAACGGGGCGGCGCCTGCGGAATCGGAACGTCGGCGACGACGCTTCAATGGGGCCGCGTCTGAAAGGACGCGGAAACTGGCTCATGCCGCGGGAGCCTCAACCTCTACGTCCAGGCTTCAATGGGGCCGCGTCTGAAAGGACGCGGAAACGCAGCCGACACGTGGATGCAGGCGTGGGGCGTGACGCTTCAATGGGGCCGCGTCTGAAAGGACGCGGAAACCCGCTCGGCGCTTGGACATACCACGTGGCGGTCGTCGCTTCAATGGGGCCGCGTCTGAAAGGACGCGGAAACAACGTGATAGAGGCTGTGTGGACCAGAACAATAGACGCTTCAATGGGGCCGCGTCTTAAAGGACGCGGAAACGTGCAACGCGAGCTTTTGCTCCCGGCGCCCAAGAAGCTTCAATGGGGCCGCGTCTTAAAGGACGCGGAAACCGAAGTTCGTCGCGATGACGTTCGGGCCGAAGCTGGCGCTTCAATGGGGCCGCGTCTTAAAGGACGCGGAAACGCCGCCGGGGCGCTGCTCGTGCCAGTACACACGGTAGCTTCAATGGGGCCGCGTCTTAAAGGACGCGGAAACTCGCTGCACGAGGCCCTCCCGGTCCGCTTCACCACGAGCTTCAATGGGGCCGCGTCTTAAAGGACGCGGAAACCTCCTGGCGCCGTTCGGCGCGGATGCCTTGGATTCGATCGCTTCAATGGGGCCGCGTCTTAAAGGACGCGGAAACGACGGCGGTGACCCCGTCGTCGAGGCGGACGATGATGCTTCAATGGGGCCGCGTCTTAAAGGACGCGGAAACGCCGCAGCGGGCCGAGCGACGAATCTCGGCCTCGGCGCTTCAATGGGGCCGCGTCTTAAAGGACGCGGAAACGCCGAACCGCAGGTTCTGTCCGACGCTGATGTCGTCGCTTCAATGGGGCCGCGTCTTAAAGGACGCGGAAACCTTCACGTCCAGGGTGTAGGAGGTCCGCCGCCGAGAGCTTCAATGGGGCCGCGTCTTAAAGGACGCGGAAACCGCGCCGCTGGCGACACGCCGGCCGACGTCGAGCGGCTTCAATGGGGCCGCGTCTTAAAGGACGCGGAAACCTCGGTCACAGCCATGCGGGTACCTCCGTCCGGGTCGTGCTTCAATGGGGCCGCGTCTTAAAGGACGCGGAAACCGACCGGCTCAATGAAGGGATGGACCCGGACACCCCGCTTCAATGGGGCCGCGTCTTAAAGGACGCGGAAACCGGAGGCCGAGAAGTTTGGGATCGAGGCGTCGCGGTCGCTTCAATGGGGCCGCGTCTTAAAGGACGCGGAAACGACGGTACGGCCACTCGCCGTGGTCGGTCGAGAGGATGCTTCAATGGGGCCGCGTCTTAAAGGACGCGGAAACGTGGAACCAGACGGCGGTCGGCATCTGCCTGGCCGGGCTTCAATGGGGCCGCGTCTTAAAGGACGCGGAAACGATGGCGACGCCGCCGGTCGGAGACGAGGCGAACCTGCTTCAATGGGGCCGCGTCTTAAAGGACGCGGAAACGTGAAGGCGTAGCGGCGCAGGACCGGCTCGAGGGCGAGGCTTCAATGGGGCCGCGTCTTAAAGGACGCGGAAACGGCTCCGGCGTGTGGCTCAGGGTCGCGCGGATCCCGCTTCAATGGGGCCGCGTCTTAAAGGACGCGGAAACGGCGGCAAGCTCCTCAAGGTCGCCACCGGTGGTCGGGCTTCAATGGGGCCGCGTCTTAAAGGACGCGGAAACAAGAGCGCCGGGCACGCCTCGCTCGGCTCCTGAGGCTGCTTCAATGGGGCCGCGTCTTAAAGGACGCGGAAACAAGCGGGTCCGGTTGGTCACCAACGGGTACTTGGAGCTTCAATGGGGCCGCGTCTTAAAGGACGCGGAAACTCGCGATGCACGACGGCACCCCGCTCGCGTCGTACTGCTTCAATGGGGCCGCGTCTTAAAGGACGCGGAAACCGCGGCGGTCGTGTTCGTCCCGCCGGTGAGGTCGGCAGCTTCAATGGGGCCGCGTCTTAAAGGACGCGGAAACCGGCGCGTCGTGGTGAGTCCAATGCGCTTGCATGTGCTTCAATGGGGCCGCGTCTTAAAGGACGCGGAAACCTTCGCGTTCTCGGGCGAGGCCGCGGCGTCGACGTCGCTTCAATGGGGCCGCGTCTTAAAGGACGCGGAAACCAGGCGCGGAGGCGCGCGATGCGGCCGGCGGGGGCGCTTCAATGGGGCCGCGTCTTAAAGGACGCGGAAACGGTAGAGACAAGTGCCCGGGGATGGACGATCGCCTAGCTTCAATGGGGCCGCGTCTTAAAGGACGCGGAAACTCCTCGGACCCGATCGGGGCCGTCCTCCGCGTCGGGCTTCAATGGGGCCGCGTCTTAAAGGACGCGGAAACCGAGATACTGAGCATTGAGTTAACCGTGTCTAGCCGCTTCAATGGGGCCGCGTCTTAAGGACGCGGAAACCGGGAGACGCGGTCGTTGAGGTCGTCGAGAGTGGAGTAGCTTCAATGGGGCCGCGTCTTAAAGGACGCGGAAACCCGAGGGGCGCTCACGGCGCCAACTCGTAGCCGGGGCTTCAATGGGGCCGCGTCTTAAAGGACGCGGAAACGTGCGGATGTCGAAGTCGAAGTTGCTCCACGTGCAGCTTCAATGGGGCCGCGTCTTAAAGGACGCGGAAACGGCCGGGCGGATGCCGTCGTCGTCGGCCAGGACGGGGCTTCAATGGGGCCGCGTCTTAAAGGACGCGGAAACCGTCCTCGCCCCCACCCGCCAGTACGAACCGCTGCTGCTTCAATGGGGCCGCGTCTTAAAGGACGCGGAAACGACTTCCGGCGCCACGACTACCCGGAGTCGAGCTGGGCTTCAATGGGGCCGCGTCTTAAAGGACGCGGAAACGGTTTCTTTATGTTGGGCCGCGCTTTGAACCAGAGCTTCAATGGGGCCGCGTCTTAAAGGACGCGGAAACGATTAGCTAGCGCGGAGGCCGATAACAGCACGGCCCTGCTTCAATGGGGCCGCGTCTTAAAGGACGCGGAAACGATCGCAGAGTCTAGCTTGGAGTTCGTCGGGACGAGCTTCAATGGGGCCGCGTCTTAAAGGACGCGGAAACGTCGTCTCCCTCGTGTCGGTCCGTGTCGCCATCTCTCGCTTCAATGGGGCCGCGTCTTAAAGGACGCGGAAACACCAGCCCTGAATCTCCTGCGGCACGTCCTCGGCTAGCTTCAATGGGGCCGCGTCTTAAAGGACGCGGAAACCTTGCCCGCCTCGCGGTAAGCGGCGAGCCGCATGCTGCGCTTCAATGGGGCCGCGTCTTAAAGGACGCGGAAACCCTCCTGTCAAGTCATGGGTGCCGCTGGTCAGGCGGCGCTTCAATGGGGCCGCGTCTTAAAGGACGCGGAAACCTGGTGAGGCCGCGAGGACCGCGCACCGCCGGGACGGCTTCAATGGGGCCGCGTCTTAAAGGACGCGGAAACGTCGTCGCCCTGGGTTGGTATCGGGGCGCCCAGGCCGCTTCAATGGGGCCGCGTCTTAAAGGACGCGGAAACGGACCCGCACCCGTCGAAGATCCTGGCGACGCGGTCGCTTCAATGGGGCCGCGTCTTAAAGGACGCGGAAACTGCTCGGGCGATTCTACCGTGGCGACGGGGGACCGCAGCAGGGGTTGCGAGAGGTGGCGCGAGAGCCTCGGCCCACGGACCGCTCGAGGTGGGGCAGTTGTCAAAGAGGCAGTGCTCACCGGGGAAGCTCGGTGCGAGCGGTCGCCGGGTTTTCCGCACCACTCTACCGCTCGTCGCCCCGCGGATGGTCTTCTCTCTCCCCTGGCGCACGTGAGGATCTCAGTCAGACGACCGTCGGTCCGGGCAGACGGAAGGCGTGCGGGCGGCCGAGGACGGTGAAGGCACGCAGCGCCCGCTCGCTGCTCTTGCCGACCTTGACGAGCAGGACCTGGTCCTCGTCGTGGTGGATCAGGAGGTCGAGCATGGAGGTGAGGCGGACGAGTCGGGCCGGCGTGAGGTCGCAGCGGAAGACGCTGAGCTGGACGTGCTCACCGAAGCCCTGGAGCGCCTTGAACACTTTCCTCAGCCGCTTGGGATCGGAGACGTCGTAGGTGACGAGGTAGCAGTGGCACTCGATGTCTCACCTCACCTGGAACGCAGGGTAGCCGGGGATCTCGCCGAGGAGGTAGCGGGCGAGCAGGCGCGTCTGGATCTCGAAGATCCTCCGGTACTCGGCCCGGTAGCCGAACAGGGGATGGCGGACCTTCTGGGCGAGCCGGCGCTCGTACGCCTGGATCAGCCGGCGTCTCGCGTCGGGCTTCAGGAGCACGCCGCCCGCCCGCCGGACGAAGTCGCTCGCACCGATCTCACCGTTGTTGAGCACGCCGACGACCACGCTGTCGGCGATCACCGGGCGGAAGGGCTCCATCAGATCGAGGGCGAGGGCCGGCTTGCCGTACCGCGGACGGTGGTAGAAGCCCATCAGCGGATCGAAGCCCATGGTCAACGCCGCCACGGCGAAGTCCTTGGCGAGCAGCGTGTAGCAGAAGCTCAGCAGCGCGTTGACCGGGTCTCGGGGCGGCCGCTTGTTACGCCCCTCGAGGTCGAAGGCCGCGCCGGCCTCGCCCCCGCCCTTGAGCATCGTCGGGAACGCACCGAAGTAGAGCCGCGCCGCCGAGCCCTCGAGGCCGAGGAGCTCCTCGTCGTCGGCGGCGGACTCGGCGCTGCGGGCGAGCTCGGCCAGGCGGAGGAGCGTGTCGCGGTCGGGCCGGCCGTTGCGCCGCAGGAGCACCCGGCCGTTGCGGATCTTCGCCGCGACCAGGGCGCGGGCGAGCGGCGCGGCGAGCCCGGCATCGCGCACGGCTGCGAACTGGGCCGCCCGCAGCTCGACGTTCTTGTGCGGCATCCCGTGGGTGATGCCGTAGAACCATCCGCTCCCGCTCGTGTGGATCACGGCCACGTCGCGCTGGCAGCAGGCGCGCAGCGCGGGGCCGCTGAGCTGCGTCCCGCCCATCGCCACGACGTGGGAGACCTCGTCGAGGCCCCGGCGCAACAGAACCGACCGTTGCAGCCGGACGACGAGCGTCTCCCCCTCCACGCCGACCCTCGCCCCCGGCTCCTGAACGACCAGCGGGAACCCGCCACCGTCCGACGCCGCGATCGGCCGCACCGTCCCGGCGCCGGTGCGGAGGAAGTTCACCTCCTCCGGGAGGCAGATGCGGACGAGCGAGCAGCGCGGGCACTTGGGGCTGTCCTCGAGCGGCGGCGGGAGCTCGGGCCGGGCGAACCGCCGCCGCATCTCCTCGGCGAGGCCGAGAGTGCGCTCGACGAGAGCGGGGGTGAAGCGCACCCGCACCTTCTGCCGCGAGCCGGCGAAGTAGAGCAGCCCCTCGGAGCAGGCGAAGCCGTGCTCGCGGAGGAGCAGCCCCTGGGCGCAGAGCTGGACGCGCTCCGGCTCCCACGCGCCGCCGGAGACCGCCGGCCGCTTCCCCCGCTTGTAGTCGACCGGCCGCACCCGCCCCGCCTTCGAATCGACGAGGTCGACGACCGCGGTGAGCCCCAGCCGCTCGCTCGACAGATGGACCGACCGCTCGTGGAGCTTCCGCCCCCGGTAGCTCTCGACGTCGACCCGCCGGTGCACGCGCTTCCCCTCCAGCGTCTCGACGTTGTCCTCCCACTCGCCCTGCACCCACTCGAGGTAGGCCAGCCGCGGGCAGTAGGCGTACTCGTTGAGCATCCGGGCGGGGACGAGGGGCGGGGGGTCGGGCATCGGCTCTACCGTACGCCGCCGTCTTGTCAGAAGCTGTCAGGCGAGAGCCGCCTCCTATCTACCCACGCTCAGGACGCGGGCTGACGGGCCGTGCCCTGGCGGGCCGCTCGAGACTGGCCGCACCGGCCCCGGACCGTCCTGTACAATCGCCCGAGAGCAGTGCGACTTTCGAGGGCGACTCCAGTGACGGCTCAAGCGTTGGCTCAGCTCGAAACCGACGGCGATCCGCGGGGGCTCGCCACCTACACCGTGGCGGAGGCGGCCCGGCTTCTCCGGATCCCCGCGGCAACCCTTCGCTCGTGGATCTTCGGACGGCGCTATCCGACCTCCGAGGGCGAACGCTTCTCCGTCCGGCTCATCGAGCCCCCGCCAGATCCCTACGACCGGTTGTCCTTCCTCAACCTGATCGAGGCCCACGTCCTACGGTCCCTCCGGACCCGCCACGGGATCTCGATGAGCGACGTGCGCGAGGCGCTCGAGTTCGCCCAGCAGCGCTACGGGATCGAGCGCCTGCTGATCCGCAAGGAGCTCAAGGCCGCTCCCGGACGCCTGTTCTTCGAGGAGTACGCGAACCTCGTCGAGCTCCCGAAGGGCGGGCAGCTCGCGCTGCGCGAGGTCTTCGACGCTCACCTCGAGCGGGTGTCTCACAACGCGCACGATCAGCTCCCCGTCCGCCTCTTCCCGTGGTTCCCCATCGACGGCCAGGAGGGCAAGAAGGCGGTCGTCGTCGACGCGCGGATCGCGTTCGGGAGCCCGGTGACCGCCCGACGTTCCATTCGCACCTCCGTGATCGCCGACCGCTACGAGGCCGGCGAACCGGTACGAGAGCTCGCACGGGACTACGGCTTGGAGAATGCCGAGATCGAGGACGCCATCCGGTTCGAGCGCGCTGCGTGAGTACACGTTCTTCACCGACCGGGACCTCGGAAAGCGCTTCCCGGGGCTTCTCCGGAACGCAGGTGATAGCCCAGTCAGCTTGACAGGCGCGCCGCGACTCGACGCGCCGTCTCGACAGGTACGAAGACTCCTAGACCGAAGTGCGCTCCGTAACCGAGAGCGAGAGGTCCCCTCACGGCCTCGGGGAAGGTCAACCGAAAGCCGGTCCCGGGGTGCTCCCCTCGCCGGCCCGCGCCGCGCTTCCTCTGGGTCGAGAAGGCGAGCCAGCGGACCGGCTTGCCGCCCAGGTTCGTCTCGTGGAGCGGTGCCACCCAAGAAGGCTCGGGTAAGTCTCCCTCGCGGAGCAGCCTTCTGAGATCGTGCTCTGCGGAGCCGATCGGGAGACCGTTCTCGTCGAGTTTCGGGCGGCCGTCGCGGTATGTCTTCGGATGCCGCGTCGGGACGAACGGTGTCCGTGACTCCCAGACCTCCGACTCCGCGAACAGAGGACAGCGACCGATCTCCACCTCAATGCCGCCGAAGTCCTGCGGCTGCCCGACGCCGAGGAGCACCAGATGAAGGACAGGGTCGCCGTGGCCGTACACGCTGACCAGAGCATCGAGAGCGCGGCGCTCCCGGCTGTCGAAACCCATCGGAGCGTAGACGGTGAGGTGGGTGATGTAGCCGTGACGTCCGTTCGCCTCCGGCAGGATGAACGCATGGCGGTGGCCGGCTATGGGAGCACCGTCCGGCCGCTTGCCCGAGAAGACCGGGGACACCTCGTCGTCGGCGTCCTTCGACCGGCTCATCAAGGCCCGCCGGACCCTCTCTGCGACCTGGACCGCCTCCGTCAGCCGCGGCGGAACGGTGCGGCTACCGGCCCGCTCGTCGTCCGATGCCGCGGGCGGGCGGTCCGCGACCGCGAAGCGGGCCACCGTCGGAAGGGGCTTCCTCGAGCGCCTGCGAGTCGGCGGCATCGCCGTGAGCTCGCGGGGCACCGGCCGCTCGTACTCGACCCATTCGCTACCCGGCGGCCGACTCCAGCCGCGCTTTCGCAAGGACCCGGTGTCGACGAGGAGCGCCTCCCCTGTGTCCACCGGAAGTGACTCCGCGATTTTCTTGCGGTCCGCGCCGCTGAGCTTGACGCTGTCGGGTAGCCGTCCGTTCTCTTCGGCCCGCCGCCGCTTGCTCTCCAACCGGCGATCGAGGAGCCTCGCCTCCTCTCGACGCCGCCATTCCCGATAGGGATCTTCCGCCATCGGGACGAGCAGGCGGACCGAGCGGCTCGACCCCGGCGGACCCGCCGGCCGAACCGGCTCGGAATCGGC
>Ga0214468_1000406_pt1 | contig 13631 bp, 14 predicted proteins | sample RVTome_9_FD_187334 | JGI IMG/M metagenome (GOLD analysis project Ga0214468, IMG submission 187334) | Soil microbial communities from uranium-contaminated site in the Upper Colorado River Basin, Wyoming, United States - RVT155D38 HiSeq ...
GGCGCGGCGGGCGGGTGCGGGCGGAGAGCCCGTGTGCCGGGCGGCCCGTGCATGCCGGAGGGGGCGGCCCCGGTGACGGGACCGCCCCCTCCGGGACGTCTGGGTTCCTCGGTAGGTCAGGCCTTGCCGAGGATGCGGTTCAGCTTGGTGCCGCAGACGGGGCAGATGCCCTGGGCCATGCGGCGACCCGACTCGCTGACCTTGACCTCGCCGGTGAAGTCGCGCTTCTCCTTGCACTTCACGCAGTAAGCGTCTCCGGTGTAGCTCTCAGCCACAGGTCCTCCTCGATCGTGGGTTCCCGTGTCCGGCGGACGTGCCGGCACCGGACCTGCGAGCCACCCTAGAGCAGGCCCGGCGCGCAGCGTGGGAGGCGGGGTCGCTGAGCGTGGTGCGAGCGTGGATAGCCTCGGGCGCATGACCCCCTCCGAGACCCCGCCGAGCGACCCCTCCGCCCGTACGTTCGACAAGTTCGACGACTTGACGGACCTGCGCGTGGACCGGCCGGTCGAGGGGGTCGTGCTGGTCACGCTCGACCTCCCGGACCGGAGGAACATGATGTCCGCGGCGATGACCGCCTCCTGGGGGCGGGTGATGGCCGCGCTGCGCGAGGACCGCGAGGTCCGGGCCGTGGTCGTCACCGGGGCCGGCGACGCGTTCTGCTCCGGCGGGGACCTCTCCTGGATCGGCGCCGAGCCCGACGCCTCGGTGGACCGGCTGCGCGCCCGGATGAGCGCGTTCTACCGCACCTGGCTCTCCGTCCGGGACCTCGAGGCGGTGACGATCGCGGCCGTCAACGGCCCCGCGATCGGTGCCGGGCTCGCGGTCGCGCTCGCGTGCGACCTGCGCTACGCGGCTCCGGCCGCCCGCCTCGGCATGCCGTTCACGAGCCTCGGCATGCACCCGGGCATGGCGAGCACGTGGCTGCTGCCGGAGGTCGCCGGCCCTGCCGTGGCCCGCGAGCTGCTGCTGACCGGGCGCCTGGTCAGCGGCACCGAGGCGGCCGCGATGGGCCTGGTCAACCGCGCGGTCGACGGGGTGATCGCGCTGGAGGAGGCCCTGTCGGTCGCCTCCGCCGTGGCCGCCACCGCCCCGGTCGCCAGCCGGCTCACCAAGCGGGCGCTCGCCTCGGGCGGGCACGCCACGTTCGAGGCGGCGCTGGAGTGGGAGGCGCTCGCCCAGCCGGTGACGCTGGCCACCGCCGACCTGCAGGAGGGACTGCTCGCCCAGCGGGAGCGGCGGGCGCCCCGCTTCACCGGCACCTGACGCCGACCCGCGCAACCTCGCCCTCGACGCCGCCCACCCCCGCCGTACGCGCGCCTCGCCCTCGTACACACGCCCCTCCTCGGGTTGGGCGACGTTTCGCACGCCCGGCGCGCGTGTCGCGTCGGCGTGTCGGTGTGCAACGTCGCCCAACGTCGCTGGGCCGGGGTGCGCTGGGGCGGGCGTGGTGCCGGGGTGCGAGAACGACGAAGCCCCCGGATCGCTCGGCCGGACCGCTCGCCTTCCCCTTGCGAGCGTGCCGGCCGGTCGTCCCGAGGGCCTCGTCTGCTGCGAACGCTAGGAGCGCGCGGCGGGCAGCGTCAACGGAACCGGCGCGATGGCGGGCCGCGCCTGTGGACAGGGCTGTGGACGCCGTGGGGACCGCCCGGGGTGTCGCTGTGGAGAGCCTGCCGACACCGCTGTGGACAAGGGTGTGGATCATCGGGCGAACCGCTGCTGACCTGCGGCGATGTCGTCCACCGGCTGTGGACGCGAGAAAGTCGCTAGCGTTTCGGGCATGACCGGACGACGGGTGCCACCCTCCGGCCCGGCGGCCGCCGGCGGCGCGGACGAGCCGGGCATCGCCGCCGAGCCCGCCGCTGCCCCGACGGCGACGGCGACGTCGACATCGACGACGGCGGCGGCGACCGTCGACGTGCGGCGCAGCGCCCGTCGCCGCCGCACCGTGTCGGCGTACCGCGACGGCGACCGCACGGTGGTTCTCATCCCGGCGCGGATGAGCAGGGCCGAGGAGCGCCAGTGGGTGGCCGTCATGCTGGAGCGGCTGGCGCGCCAGGACGCCCGGCTCCGGCCCAGCGACGACGAGCTGCTGGCCCGGGCGCGCGAGCTCTCCCGCAGGCACCTGGGCGGCCGGGCCAGGCCGACCAGCGTCCGGTGGGTCAGCAACCAGGGCAGCCGGTGGGGCTCCTGCACGCCGGTGGACGGCACGGTCCGCCTGTCCACGCGGCTGCAGGGGATGCCGTCGTGGGTCGTCGACTACGTCCTGGTCCACGAGCTGGCCCACCTGCTGGTGCCGGGCCACGGGCCCGACTTCTGGGCCGAGGTCGAGCGCTACCCGCGCACCGAGCGGGCTCGCGGCTACCTCGAGGGCGTGTCGGCGACGGCCGGTCTCGGGCTCTCCGACGACGACCCTGACGGCGGCCCTGACAGCGGCCCTGACGGCGGCCCTGACGGCGGCCCCGACGGCGGCCCCGACGGCGGCCCGGACCACGACCCGCACTGCGGTCCCGACGGCGACCCGGCGGGCTCCGGGCGGTGACCCGCCGCCTCGTGGCGGTGCTCGCCACCCCGCGCGCGTTCCCCTCCGGGCGGCTGCGGGCGGCGATGGTCGAGGACGTCTACGAGACGGTGGCCGGCCTGGCGCTCGTCGAGCCGGTGCTCCTCGTGCACGACGACGACCCCGATGCCGCCGCGCTGGCGGACCTGACGTGGCCGGGCACCCCCGTGCTGCACATTTCCCCCGAGGCCGACGTGGCATCGCTGCCCGCCGCGCTGGCGGCGCTGTTCGCGCTGGGCGCCGACCAGGCCACGGTCCTCGCGGCCGACGTCCCGGACCTGCCCGGGCTGCTCGTGGGCAAGCTGCACCGCGGCCTCGGCCCGGCCGACGTCTCGGTGCTGCCGGCCGCAGGCGGCGGGCTGGTGGCGCTGGCCGCCGGTGCCGACGTGCCCGCCTGGGTGACCGCGACGGGGGTCGGCCTGGACACACCCGACGCGGTGGGCCGGCTGCGGGCCGCGGCTCCCCGGCGCACGGCGGTGTCCGTCGGGCCCGGCTGGCACCGGCTGCGCTCCGCCGACGACCTCGACGCGCTCGACCCCGGCCTCGAGGGCTGGGACGTCACGCGCGCCGCGCTGTCCCGCTGACCGCCGCCCGCGCCCGGGTGACGAGTGACGACAGGTCGTCCACGGCGCCCGGCGGCAGGGCCTCGACGTCGAACCAGCGGACGTCGTCGGACTCGTCGCTCACGACCGGCTCGGCCCCGGCCGGCGCCACGGCGGCGTAGCGCACGTCGAGGTGCTCGCCGCACCTGCCGAACGTGCCCGAGAGCGCGTGCCGGTCGAGGTCGACCGGGGTGCGCCCCACGAGCCGCAGCCCGGCGATGCCCGACTCCTCGACGCCCTCCCGCAGCGCGGCGTCGGCCAGCGTCGGGTCGCCCGGCTCGCAGTGCCCGCCCAGCTGCGCCCAGAAGCCCCCCTTGCGGTGCAGCGTCAGCAGCACGCGCCGCGCGGTGTGGTCGAGCACGAGGACGCTGGCCGTCAGGTGCGCGGGCACGCACGACTGCCACACGCCGTCGTCGTGGGCGCGCAGGTGCTCGACGTACGACGAGCGCAGGCGCTCCTGCCGGACGTCGCCGGCCCGCCAGGTGGTCAGGACGCGCAGCGCGTCGGCGTGCAGGTCGCTCACGCGTCCGGGGTGCTCGGCGGCTCCGGCTCCGGCGGCGCCGTCGTGTCGTCGAGCCCCGACAGGTCCAGCGGCGCGGATTCGCCGCGGGCAAAGGCGCCCGGGTCGTCGAGGTCGTCACCGGTCGGCAGCAGGTCGGGGTGGGCCCAGACCGCCTCGCGGCCCGCCTGGCCGCGCTCGGTCAGCACGGCCCGCCACAGCGCCGCCGCCTCGCGCAGCCGGCGCGGGCGCAGCTCGAGCCCCACCAGGGAGGAGAAAGTCTGCTCGGCCGGACCGCCGCCCGCCCGGCGCCGCCGGACGGTCTCGCGCAGCGCGGCGGCCGACGGCAGGTGCGGCGCGGCCGCGGCGTCGACGACCTCGTCGACCCAGCCCTCGACCAGCGCCAGCGCGGTCTCGAGCCGGCCCAGCGCGGCGGTCTGCTCCGGGGTGTCCTCGGGCTCGAACATCCCGCCCGTCATCGCCTGCTGCAGCGACTCGGGGTTCGTCGGGTCGATGCTGCCCAGCGCCTCCTCGAGGCGGGCCGTGTCGACGTGGATGCCGCGGGCGTAGGCAGCGACCGCCTCGACGAGGTGACCGCGCAGCCACGGCACGTGCGCGAACAGCCGCTGGTGGGCCATCTCCCGCAGCGCGAGGTAGAGGCGCACCTGGTCGGCGGGCACCTCGAGGCCCTCGCCGAACGCCGCGACGTTGGCCGGCAGGAGCGCCGCCCGGCCCGCGGGGGCGAGCGGGAGGCCGACGTCGGTCGAGCCCACGACCTCGACGGCGAGACCGCCGATCGCCTGGCCGATCTGGCTGCCGAACATCGCGCCGCCGACGCTCTTCATCATCTGCTGCAACGGGCCGGTCATCGCCGACATGGCCTGCACCTGCTCCGGCGGCAGCCCGAGCTGGGACATCGGCCCGCCCTCGCCGGCGAGCATCGTGCCCATCGACTCGACGACCCGGCCGGCGACGGGGTCAACCAGCTCCTGCCACGCCGGGATCGTCGCCTCGACCCACTCGGCCCGGCTCCACGCGACCACGCCCGACGATCCGGACGGGAACACCGTCGCCGAGTCCAGCCACAGCTCGGCGAGGCGCACCGCGTCGAGCACCGGCTCGCGGTCGGCCGTCGTGACCGAGCGGTCGCCGGCCTGCGCCACGACCTGGCGGGCCACGTCGCGGGCCAGGTCCCAGTTGACCGGGCCGCCCTGCCAGGAGAGCAGGCGGCCGAGGTTCTGGAACGCCGCGCCGATGTCGCCGCCACCCGCGCCGAACATCGCGGCGAACGGGTCGGCCGGTGACGGCTCGCCGCCGGGGCGGTCCTCGCCCTCGCCGGGGCCGGGGTTGAAGCCGAAGGGGAAGTTGCTCACGGCTCGCCTCGCATCGACGGTCTCCTCCGTGTCGGGTCCCCGGCCGACGTGGACCGGCGGGCGGACTTGGCAGGATGGGAGCACCATGACTGCTGTGCCTCCCACCGTAGCCACTACGCCAACAGCGGTGACGCAGCGGTGAGTTCCCCCGACGCGGACCCGGATCCGCCGGTTCGCTCTGGGCGCAGCGGCCGCTCGCGGCGCCCGGTCGTCGCGGTCACCGGAGCGGCCGAGGGCATCGGCGCGGCCCTGGCGCAGCGGCTGGTCGCCAACGAGGACGTCGCCAAGGTCGTGGGGATCGACGACCGGCGCGGGGACGTCCCGGGCGTGACCTGGCGCGTGCTCGACGTCCGCGACCCGGCGCTGGCCGCCCGCCTCGCCAAGGTCGACGCCGTCGTCCACCTGGCCGTCGACACGGCCGTGGACGGCGACGGGCGCGCGCGCGGCGAGCGCAACGTCCGAGCGGCCCAGACCGTCGTCACGGCAGCGGCCGCCAGCGGGGTGCGCCGGGTCGTGCTGTGCACGTCCGCGATGGTCTACGGCGCGCTGCCCGACAACCCGCTCCCGCTGGAGGACGACGCGCCGCTGCGGGCCGTGCCGGACGGCGGTCTGCTCTCGGACTGGCTGGAGATGGAACGGCTCGCCCGTCAGGCGCCGCGCAGCCACCCCGGCCTGCAGGTGACCGTGGTGCGCCCGGCAACCCTCGTCGGCCCCGGGGTCGACAGCGTCCTCACCCGCCACTTCGAGGCGCCCCGGCTGCTCGTCGTGCGCGACACCCACCCCCGGTGGCAGTTCTGCCACGTCGACGACCTCGTCTCGGCGCTCGAGGCCGCCGCGCTCGGCCGGGTCACCGGCGCGGTCACCGTCGGGTGCGAGGGGTGGCTCGAGCAGGAGGACGTCGAGCTGGTCTCGGGGATGCGCCGCATCGAGCTGCCGGCATCGATCGCCTACGGCACCGCCGAGAGGCTGCACCGGCTGGGCGTCATCCCGACACCCGCGAGCGACCTGCAGTACGTCGTCCACCCCTGGGTCGTGTCCAGCTCGCGGCTGCGCGCGACGGGCTGGCGGCCGACGTACGACAACCCGACCGCGCTCGGTCTGCTCCTCGAGCAGGTCAGCGGCCACCACGCGCTCGCCGCGCGGCGGCTCGGCAAGCGCGACGCCACCATCGGTGCCGGCGCTGCGGTGGCCGTCGTCGGCACCGCCGCGCTGGTGCGCATCGCCCGGAAGAAGAGGCGGGGATGACGGAGGCAAGGATGACCGGGACCGGCGGCGTGATCCGGCTGCTCGAGGTGCGCGACACCCCGCTCAGCGTCGACGAGGTGTTCGCCGCGGTCAGCGACCCGGGGGCCGGAGGCGTGGCACTCTTCGTCGGGACCGTGCGCTCCGAGGACGGCGGCCGTGACGTGACCTCGCTCGGCTACTCCGCGCACCCGTCGGCGCTCGACGAGCTGCGGTCGGTCGCCGAGGAGGTCGCGGCCGGGTGGCCCCTGCTGGCCCTCGCGGCGGTGCACCGTGTCGGTGACCTCGCGGTCGGCGACCTCGCCGTCGTCGTCGGCGCCTCGTGCCCTCACCGCGGGGAGGCGTTCGAGGCCTGCCGTGCGCTCATCGACGAGCTCAAGGCGAGGGTGCCGATCTGGAAGCACCAGACCTTCACCGGCGGCGAGCAGGAGTGGGTCGGCCTGCCCTGACGACTTGCGCCGGCGACTGCGGCGGTGCGGGCCGCCGACCCGCGCTCGCGCGGATACGCTGGAGCCGTCCCGCTGCGCCACCGTCCCCGAGGTCCCGATGTCCGCGCTCGTCTGGTTGACCATCCCCCTCGCCGCCCTCGTGCTGGCGCTGCTGTGGGTGGCCTGGGCGAGCCGCACGCCGTCGCGCGCAGACACCCACGACACGGTCGAGGCGCACCGGCGGTTCCGCGACGCCTTCGACAGCCACCGCGACGACGCCGCCTGACGGCGACGGCGCCCTCACACCGAGCTCTCGTAGGCTTCCCGACGTGACCCGCCGGACGCTGACCCTCGCCGTCGCCGGCTTCCTCGTGGTGCTGCTGTCCGCCGTGGCCGCCCTGCTCCCGGTGCCGTACGTCGCCCTCAACCCCGGTCCGGTCACCAACACCCTGGGCTCGGTCGGCAAGACCGAGCTGATCCGCATCGAGGGCCGCACGACCTACCCGGACGACGGCAAGCTCGACCTCACCACGGTGTCGGTGCTCGGCGGCCCCCGTCAGCGGCTCGACCTCGTCACGGCGCTGCGGGGCTGGATCGACGACGCCGTCGCCGTGGTGCCGGAGGAGCAGGTGTACCCGGCGGGGGAGACGGCGAAGGAGATCGAGGAGCAGAGCGCGACCGAGATGCGCGACTCCCAGGAGAACGCGACGACCGCCGCACTGCGCCACCTCGGCATCCCGGTCACGACGCGGCTGCTGGTGCAGGACGTCGAGAAGGGGTCGCCGTCTCGCGGCAAGCTGCGCACCGGCGACGAGATCCTCGAGGTCGACGGCGAGCAGGTCGCGGGCGGCGAGCAGCTGCGCGAGCTGATCACGGCGCGCGAGCCGGGCGACCGGGTCATGATCGTCGTGGAGCGCGACGGCCGGAGGGTGCCCGCGACGATCAGGACCAAGGCGGCCGAGGACGGGCGGGCGATCGTCGGCATCACCACCCGCGACGACGCCGACTACCCCTTCACCGTCGAGATCTTGCTTCAGGACGTGGGCGGCCCCAGCGCCGGGCTCATGTTCGCGCTGGGCATCGTGGAGAAGCTCACGCCGGGCTCGCTGACCGACGGCGCGCACGTGGCGGGCACGGGCACCATCGACGACGCCGGGCACGTCGGCACGATCGGCGGCATCACGCAGAAGCTGATCGGAGCGCGCCGCGCCGGGGCCACGGTGTTCCTGGTGCCGCCCGGCAACTGTGCCGAGGCGCTGCGCAACCGGCCGGACGGCCTGCGGCTTGTGAAGGCGCAGACTCTTACGTCCACCGTGGCCGCGCTCGACCGGCTCCGCGAGGGCCGCTCGGGAGTCCCGGGCTGCTGAGCGGTCAGTCGGCGAGCGTCGCGGCGAGCGCGTCGGCGAGCCCGGGCACGAGGTCCTGGCCGGTCAGCACCGAGGTCTCGTCGTCGTGGGCCCGCATGCGCAGCGCGGCGCTGCGCGACCCGTCGCGCAGGACGGCCACGACGAGGCGTACCTCCTGGCGGTCCGGGTGCTCGCCCAGCCAGCGCAGGGCCGCGCTCTCGTCCTGGGGCATGTCGCTCTCGACCGCGGGGGGGACCATGAGCCGCTCCACGGTGATCGCCGCACCGAGCACCTCGGCCGGCCAGGTGATGCCGGCGAGCAGCTCATCGAGGGACGCGTGCTCGGGCAGGTCGCCCTGGTCGACGGGCGTCAGACCGCCGGGCTCGCCCTCGGCCAGGCCCAGCTCGGCCGCGAGCTGCGGCTCCCGGCGCAGCAGGTCGGCGGTCTCGACCAGGGCGAACAGGTGCGGCGGCTGGTCCCAGCCCGCCGCTGCGGCGTGGCCCTCGACGTCCAGCGTGAGCCGGTCGAGGCGGATGTTCGGGGGAGCGGACACGCGGCCGATCCTCCCGCGACCGGCCTCGGCTGTGGGAACTGCCCCCGTTGGTCGGTACGTTGGACGCACGACGCCCTCGTGCGCGGGTGCCCCGGCGACTGCGCGCGCTGGCCTGACGAACGGACCGTGAGTGAGCTTCGACATGCCGGGCTCGGCAGTGCCGCCCCGACGACCCGTCTCTCCCCCCCGGCGCCGCAACCGCGCGCTGCTGCCGACGCTGGTCATCCTCGGCGTGCTGCTGATCATGTTCAGCATCTTCACCGGCTTCTACACCGACCTGCTGTGGTTCCGATCGGTCGGGTTCACGTCGGTGTTCACCCGCACCCTCGGGGCCAAGGCGCTGCTGTTCGTCGTGTTCGGCCTCGTCTTCGCAGCCGCGGTCGCGGTCAACTTCGTCGTCGCCTACCGCACCCGGCCGGCCTACCAGGCGATGATCCCGGGCCAGCAGGAGCTCGACCGCTACCGCATGGCGATCGACCCCTACAAGCGCTGGATCCTCATCGGCATCGTCACCCTGCTGGGCCTCATCGCCGGCTCGAGCGCGGCGGGCCGCTGGCGGACTTACGTCCAGTGGCGCAACGCCGTGGACTTCGGCGAGAAGGACGTGCAGTTCGGCAGGGACATCTCGTTCTTCGCCTTCGACCTGCCGTTCTACCGGTTCGTGCTCGGCTTCGCGTTCGCCACCGTGGTGGTGAGCATCATCGCCGCCGCCGTCACGCACTACCTCTACGGCGGGCTGCGGCTGCAGGCATTGCTGGGGGAGCGGGCCACGCCCGCCGCGCGGGTGCACCTGTCGGTGCTGCTCGGGACGTTCGTGCTGCTGCGCGCCGTCGGCTACTGGCTCGACCGCTACTCGCTCGCGGTCAACGAGCACCGCATCGGGCGCGCGGACTTCACCGGCCTCAACTACACCGACGTCAACGCGGTGCTCCAGGGCCGGCTGATCCTCGCGATCATCTCGCTGATGTGCGCCGTGCTCTTCTTCGCCAACATCGTCCGCCGCACGTGGCTGCTGCCCGGCATCGGCGTCGGCCTGCTGCTGCTGTCGGCGCTTCTCATCGGCGGCATCTACCCGGCTCTCGTGCAACGCTTCCAGGTCACGCCGAACGAGGCGGACAAGGAGGCGCCCTACATCGAGCGGAACATCGAGGCGACGCGCTCGGCCTACGGCATCGATGATGACACGGTCGAGATCTCGGACTACAGCGCGAAGACGACGGCGACGCCGGACGAACTGCGCGCCGACTCCGATACCACCGCCAACATTCGGCTGCTCGACCCCGCCCTGCTGAGCCCGACCTACAAGAACCTCCAGCAGTTCCGGCCCTACTACGACTTCCCCGACTCGCTGGACGTCGACCGCTACACCATCGACGGAACCCGCCGCGACGTCGTGGCCGCCGTGCGCGAGGTCAGCCTGACGGGCTTGCCGCCGCAGCAGCGGAACTGGGTCAACGACCACACGGTCTACACCCACGGGTTCGGCTTCGTCGCCGCGCTCGGCGAGACGACGACCGACGGCGGCCGGCCGTCGTTCGTGTCCTCTGACATCCCGCCGCAGGGCGAGATCAACGGGTTCCAGCCGCGCATCTACTTCGGCGAGGAGAGCCCGACCTACAGCATCGTCGGGGGACCCAAGGGCACGCCGGCGCGGGAGCTCGACTTCCCGGCCGACGACACCGCGTCGGGCGTCCAGAACAACACGTACGGCGGCGAGGGCGGCGTCCCGATCGGCTCGCTGTTCAACAAGCTGATGTTCGCGACGAAGTACCAGGAGGCCAACCTCCTGCTCTCCGACCGCATCAACTCCGAGTCGAAGATCCTCTTCGTGCGCGACCCGAAGGAACGGGTCGAGAAGGTCGCCCCGTGGCTGACCCTCGACGGTGACACCTACCCGGTCGTCGCCGACGGCAAGATCCAGTGGGTCGTCGACGGCTACACGACCAGCAACGGCTACCCCTACTCCACGCGCAGCACCCTGGACGAGGCGACCGCTGACTCGCGGACCGCGCCCGGTGCCATCGTCGCGCCCGTCGAGCGGGTCAACTACATCCGCAACTCGGTCAAAGCCACGGTCGACGCCTACGACGGCACGGTCACGCTCTACGAGTGGGACACCGAGGACCCAGTCCTCAAGACGTGGCGCAAGGCGTTCCCCGGCACCGTCGAGGACCGCGACCAGATCAGCGCCGACCTGATGTCCCACCTGCGCTACCCCGAGGACCTGTTCAAGGTGCAGCGGACGCTGCTCTCGAACTACCACGTGAGCGACCCGCGCACGTTCTACAGCGGCTCGGACTTCTGGCGGGTGCCCGTCGACCCGACGCGCGGCGACGCCGGCCTGCAGCCGCCCTACTACCTGACCCTGAAGATGCCCGGGCAGGAGGACGCGGCCTTCTCGCTCACGTCGACCTACGTGCCGACCGGTGACCGCAACAACCTCGCGGCGTTCATCGCGGTCAACGCCGACCCCGGGGAGGACTACGGCCAGTTCCGGATCCTCGAGCTGCCGCGGTCGCTGCAGATCAACGGGCCGTCGCAGGTGCAGAACGCGCTGGAGTCCGACGACCAGATCGCCGAGGAGATCAACATCCTCAAGCGCGGCACCATCGTCCGCTACGGCAACCTGCTCACGCTGCCGGTCGGGGGCGGCCTGCTCTACGTCGAACCGGTCTACATCCAGGCCGAGTCCGAGACGTCGTTCCCGTTGCTGCGCAAGGTGCTGGTGTCCTTCGGCAACGAGAACGCCTTCGAGGACACGCTCGAGGAGGCGCTCGACGTCCTCTTCGCCGACCAGGGCGGGGTGGACACGCCGCCGACCGAGCCGGGGCCGACGGAGCCTCCGCCGAGCGAGCCGGGCACCGACCAGAACGCCGCGCTGACGCAGGCACTGGCCGACGCGCAGGCCGCGATCGAGGCCGCGCAGCAGGCGCTCGCCGCGGGCGACTTCACGGCCTACGGCCAGGCCCAGGACGACCTGCGCGACGCCATCGACCGGGCGGTCGCCGCACAGCGCGCCGGCGGGACGACGTCGGAGCCCTCTCCCTCACCGTCGCCGAGCCCGTCGCCGGCGGCGTCCGGCTAGAGCCGGGTCGCCGGCCGCTCGGCCCGCGGTCCGCCGCGTTCCCGCGCAGCGGTGACCGCGGCCAGGCCGGAAGCCGGCATGTCGACGTACATCGAGTGCATGGCCCCGGCGGGCACCTCGTACGCCTCGTGCCAGAGACCGACCACACCCCTCCCTGGACAGTGACACGCGGTCGGAGCGGCGTTCACTGCCCTCCCGCCGGCGCCGCCGGACGTCGAGCCGGGGCGGTCGGCGCCCCTTGTCGCCGAGCTGGACGTCGCGAGCGTCCTTCGAAGACTCACCGGAGAACGCCGCGGCCACGGTCGTCATCTCGACGCTGCTCTACGAGCCGGTCCTGCTGGCGCTGCGCCGTCTCGCCCAGGAGGCCGCGTCCGCGGACCGGTTCGGGCTCGACGCCGGCCCGCCCGGCCGGTGAAACCCGGCTGCGTTCGTGACCGAGCTCCCGCACGGACCCGACCGCCAGCCGCTTCGTAGGCTCCAGGGATGGCAGGCCACCCGGTGGCCCGCTGGCTGTTCGCCGACCAGCTGGGACCGCGCTTCCACCGCGATCGCATCCAGGGAGCGACAGCGGGCGCAGCACGGTTGAAAACGGCTTGCGCGGCGCCGCGCTGCTAGCGTGCCCAGTCAGTGTCCGGCCCTGACCCAGTCACACGCGCGCACGACGCGCTGGCCCGCCTCGACGACGTCGCAGCCCGCACCAACTGTGTGGCCGACCGCGACGACGAGGCGGCTCTCGGTGCGGCCGCGTCCGCTCCCGACGGCCCATTGCACGGGGAGCCGATCACGGTCAAGGACTGGGTCGACGTCGCCGGCTTCCGCTGCAGCGGCGGCGAGGTGGACCAGGCCGAGCGACGCCCCACCGACGACGCGGTGGCGGTCGCCCGGCTCAGGGCCGCCGGGGCCGTCGTGATCGCGAAGACCGCGGTGCAGGTCGACAGCGACCGGTTCGGACCGGTGCGCCACCCGCACGACCCTTCCCGGAGCCCCGGCGGGTCCAGCAGCGGTGAGGGAGCCACGGTCGGCGGCGGGGTGGTGCGGCTGGGCGTCGGCAGTGACTCGGGAGGCAGCGTCCGGGTGCCGGCCGCCTGGTGTGGCGTCGTCGGGATCAAGCCGTCGACGGGGCTCATCCCTTCGACCGGGCATTTCCCGCGCATCGGGGGGCGCGGCGACGGGCGCACGGTCATCGGGCCGCTCGCGGTCTCCGTCGACCTCGCGTGGCTCGCCGTGCGCGTGATGGCCGGGCCGGACGGCGCCGACGGCGCGGTCGCCCCTGTCACCGTCGGCGACCCCGACGACATCGACGTGTCCGCGTTGCGGGTCGCCGTCGGCTCGCCTGGTGGCGCGCCGGTCAGCGACCCGGTCGCCGCCGCACTCGAGCGGGCCCGGCACGTGGTCAGCGAGGCCGGGGCCACGGACGCCGGCGCGCCCCCCGATTGGCTCGACGAGGCCCGCCGCATCACCGAGGCGTACTGGAGCCGGCGCCGGCGCACCGGCGTGCAGGTCGACCAGGACCTCGACGACTGGGACGTGTTCCGGACCCACGTGCTCACCGCGACGCGCACCATCGACGCGATCATCACGCCGACCGTCGGCGAGATGGCGCCGCCGCACCGCGACATGGAGACCGGGGACTACGCGTTCTGCCTCCCCGCCAGCCTTACCGGGGCGCCAGCCATCTCGGTGCCGGTCGGCGACGGTGCCGTGCAGGTCATCGCGCACAGGTGGCGCGACGACGTCGCCGTGGCCGTGGCACGGGTCGTCGAGGCCGCCGGCTGAGGCCAACTCGGTCTGAGTACATCTGCTCGAGGTGCTTGCCGACCGTCGCGGAACACGGCCCGCACCAGCGCAGAGACGTCGCGCCCGGCAGCGGTGTCCCCGGGCCCGACGCGCAAGCAGAAGCGGCTCTCACAGTCACCGTGAGGGCCGCCCGTTTCTGCGGTGTCTCC
>Ga0214468_1000407_pt1 | contig 13622 bp, 13 predicted proteins | sample RVTome_9_FD_187334 | JGI IMG/M metagenome (GOLD analysis project Ga0214468, IMG submission 187334) | Soil microbial communities from uranium-contaminated site in the Upper Colorado River Basin, Wyoming, United States - RVT155D38 HiSeq ...
TGGCGGCCGACTCGTTCGCGCGATCCCGGAACTTGAGGTAGCTCGGGATGGCGATGGCGAGCAGGATGCCGATGATGATGATCACGACGAGGAGCTCGATAAGGGTGAAACCGCCCTCGGTCTCGCTCCGCGTGATCCTGGTCCTGAGCCTTTGAAGCATTAACTCCTCCTTATCGAGCATTGGCCCAGGGCCCGTCCTGTGAGGGGCCCACCCGGGGATATCGGGCGCCGGCGGGCCGGATTCGTGCCTCGAACGAGTGATTGGCAAGTGCCCTTTAGATGTGCCGCGCGCGTGCCGATAGCCCGCCTGAGTCATGGACGTAACGCAAGCGGCACAGAGCGGAAGCCTGTTCTCGATCGACGATCTGCTCGAGCGGATGGTCGGGCGGAACGCATCGGACCTCCACGTCACGAGCGGCGCGGAGCCGACCGTGCGCGTCCGCGGCCAGCTCGAGCGGATGGAGGAGTTCGGGAAGCTTCAGGCCGAGGAGACGCAGCGCCTCCTCTACCGCATCCTCTCGACCGAGCAGCAGAAGAAGCTCGAGATCAACCGCCAGCTCGACCTCTCGTACTCGATCCCGGGCGTGGCGCGCTTCCGCGTGAACGTCTTCTTCCAGCGCGAGAGCCTCGGCGCCGCCTTCCGCGTCATCCCGACCGAGCTCAAGACGCTCGAGGAGCTCGGGATGCCCAGGGCGCTCGCCGAGCTCGCGGAGAAGCCGCGCGGCCTCGTCCTCGTGACGGGCCCGACCGGCTCCGGTAAGTCGACGACGCTCGCGGCGATGATCGACCTGATCAACCGCACGCGCGCGGATCACATCATGACGATCGAGGATCCGATCGAGTTCCTCCATCGCCACAAGCGCTGCATCGTGAACCAGCGCGAGATCGGCCCCGACGCCACGAGCTTCGCCGAGGCGCTCAAGGGCGCGCTCCGCCAGGACCCGGACGTGATCCTCCTCGGCGAGATGCGCGACCTCGAGACGATCGGGACCGCGCTCACCGCGGCCGAGACCGGCCACCTCGTCTTCGCCACCCTCCACACGCAGGACGCGCCGGGCACGGTCGACCGACTGATCGACGTCTTCCCGGCCGCGCAGCAGGAGCAGGTGCGCGTCCAGATCGCGGGCACGCTCCAGGGGGTGGTCACGCAGACCCTCCTTCCGACCGCCGACGGGCAGGGCCGCGTCGCCGCGGTCGAGGTGCTCCTGCCGGACGACGCGGTGCGGAACCTCATCCGCCAAGCGAAGGTGGAGCAGATCTACAGCGTCATGCAGACCGCCGGCAAGCGCGGGATGCAGACGCTCGAGCAGGCGCTCGTCGACCTCGTCCAGCGCGGGATCGTCTCGCGCGAGGCCGCGCTGCAGCGCTCGAGCCGGCCCGACCAGCTCCTCGGCCTCCTCGAGCGCGGCGGCGGGCTCACCACCATGGGCGCCGGCGCGGACGGTCTCGTCGGCGGCCTGAGAGCGGCCGGAAGCTAGGCCTGGGAGCCGCGACGCGATGGCGAAGCAGGTCGTCGGACTGAAGATCGGAGCCTCGGCGCTCGCGGCCGCCCGCGTGCGGGTGAACGGCTCCGCCCAGGTCGTCCAGGTGGCACGCACGGAGCTCGCCCCGGGCATCGTCGTGGGTGGGGAGGTGCGCGACCCGGATGCGCTCGCGTCGGCGCTCAAGGACTTCTTCGGGAAGCACAAGCTCCCGCGCCGCGCCGTCCGGATCGGCATCTCGAACAACCGGATCGGCGTGCGGACGATCGAGCTCGCCGGAATCGCGGACCCGAAGCAGCTCGCGAACGCGGTGCGCTTCCGTGCGCAGGAGGCCCTCCCGATCCCGATCGACGAGGCCGTCCTCGACTACCAGGTTCTCTCCGAGGGCGTGAACGCCGAGGGCCAGCCGGTCCGCCGCGTCCTCCTCGTCGTCGCCTACCGCGATCTCGTGAACGGCTACGCCCACGCGTGCCGCGCCGCCGGGCTCAGGCTGACCGGCGTCGACCTCGAGGCGTTCGCGCTGCTCCGTGCGCTCACTCCGGCCGCCCCGGAGCCCGGGGCCGAGCGGAGCGCGCTCGTCGCGGTCGCGATCGGCTCTGAGCGCTCGACCCTCGCCGTCTCGGACGGCTACACGTGCGAGTTCACCCGCGTGCTCGACTGGGGCGGCTCCGCGCTCACCAACGCGCTCGCCCGCTCGCTCGGGGCCGAGCTCGAGGAGGCCGAGCGGCTGAAGGCGCTGCTCTCGCTCGAGGAGACGCCCGGCGCCGTGCAGGGCCTCACCGCGGAGCAGACGGCGCAGGCCGTCGAGGTGCTTCGGAACGGGCTCCAGGTCTTCGGACGCGAGCTCGTGTCCTCGCTCCAGTTCTACCAGTCGCAGCCCGACTCGCTCGGGATCCGCGAGGTCGTGCTCGCCGGCGGGACCGCGCAGCTCGGCGGGCTCGCGAGCGCGATCCAGGGGCTGATCGGCGTCACCGTCCGGGTCGGCGACCCGCTCGTCGCCGTCGAGGCCGGCAAGAAGGCCCGCGACGCGTCGAACCCCGCGCTCGCGGTGCCGATCGGGCTCGGGATGGCGGTCGAGTGATGGATCTCAAGAAGGAGATCAAGCTCTCGGACCTGTTCCGGCGCAAGCCGAAGGACTCCGCCGAGCCCGAGGTCTCCGCGCCGCCCGAGGAGAAGCCGAAGAAGGAGCGCTCGTTCTTCACGTTGCGGCGGAAGAAGGACGACACCGACGGCGCGGCTCCGGCCGAGGCCGAGGCGAAGCCGCCGAAGGAGCCGAAGGCGCGGCGCCGCCGCAAGGAGAAGGCCAAGGCGGCGCCGCCGCTTCCGGCGGTTCCGATCATGCGGGCGTTCAACCTCCTCCCGCGCGAGGAGGGCCGTCGCGAGACGGTCACGGCGGAAGAGGACGGACGCCGGCCCAGCACCGTGCAGCTCGTGCTCGCGGTCGTGGGGCTGCTCGCCGTCGCGGCGCTCGCCTCGATCTTCCTCATCACGAACGCGACGGTCGCGGACAAGCAGGCGGAGCTCGACGGCCTCAAGGGCGAGCTCGCCGCGCTGAACGTCGCGTCCGAGAAGCCGAGCGCCCCGGAACCGGACGGCACGCTCGTCCAGGAGCGCAACAACCGCACCGGCGCGCTCGCGACCGCCCTCGCGCAGCGCGTGGCGTGGGATCGCCTCCTGCGCGAGCTCTCGCTCGTCCTCCCCGACGACGTCTGGCTCACGCGGCTCGCCGCGAAGGCGGGCGGAACGGCGGCCCTGGATCCGAACGCGCCCCCCGTCGCCGGCGCGGCGCCGCCCGCGAGCACCTTCGAGATCGGCGGCTACACGCGCAAGCAGGAGCACGTCGCGCAGCTGCTCAGCCGGATGGGCGTCCTGCCCCAGGTCGCCTCCGTGCAGCTGCTCGGAGCGACCGCGACGACCATCGGCGAGGAGGACGTGATCGAGTTCACGATCTCCGCAACGATGAAGCCCTCCGGGGCCGGGGGGTCGCCGTGAAGAAGCAGATCCCCCTCACCCCCGTGCTCGCGGCCGGGCTCCTCATCGTCGTCCTCGTCGGCTGGTTCGCGCTCGTCGGGCCGAAGCGCGCGCAGAGCGCCGCGCTCGACGAGCAGATCGCGGACTACGAGACGAAGATCATGCTCGCCGCCCAGGAGCAGTCGCCGGACGAGCCCCCGGCGGTCGAGATCCGCGTGGCCGACCTCTTCCGGCTTGCAAAGGCCATGCCGGACCGCGAGGACATGCCGGGCGTGATCCTCGAGCTGAACTCCGTCGCCCTCTCCACCGGGATCGCGTTCGTGTCGATCGCGCCCGGGACGGCGGTGACGCGGACCGGGCACTACTCCGTGCCGATCACGCTCACGTTCGAGGGCAACTACTACGACCTGACCGACTTCCTCTTCCGGCTGCGGAACCTCGTGAGCGTCCACGACGGCGTCCTCGACGCGAGCGGGCGGCTCTACACGCTCGACTCGCTCGAGTTCAACGAGTCGGAGGCCGGGTTCCCCGAGATCCAGGCGACGCTCGTCCTCTCCGCATACGCGTTCGGCGTGCCGGTCGTGCCGGGCGTGACGCCGGCGCCGCCCGCGACGACGACGGGCGCGACGACCACGGGTGCGACGACGGGTGAGACGACGACCGGCGAGACGACCACGACCGGCGGCACCGAAGGCCCGCCCGCCGACCCGACGGGCGACGGCAATCCCGAGGCCGCGGGAGGGACGCCGTAATGGCGAGGAAGAACAGGGCCGCCGACGCGGCGAAGCGGCAGAAGGAGGCGCGGCAGAAGAAGGTGCTGATCGCGCTGGCGCCGGTTCTCCTGGGCCTGGTGGTCTGGCAGGGGCCGGGGACGCTGAGCGCGATGACGGGTGGGAACGCCGAGCCGCCGCCGGTCGTCCAGCCCGAGGGCGGCGCGACCGACACAACGGGCACGGGCGACCTCGATCCCACGACCGGCGCCGCGCCGACCACGGCCGCGCCCGGGACGTCCGCCGCAGTCGATCCCGCGGCTGCGCCCGCCTCGCTTCCCGAGACTACCGATCCGGTGGCGGCCGGGCCGGGCCAGCTCGTCTCGTTCGACCGCTTCCTCGGCAAGGACCCCTTCCGCCAGCAGGTGACGGCGACGGAGTCCTCGGGCGGCGCTACCGGTGACGCCGGCAAGGGCGACGGCGGTGGCGGCGGCAAGACAGATCCTCCGCCGGGCGGCGGCGACAATCCCCCTCCGCCGCCTCCTCCCTCTCCCGGGACGTACGAGGCCGCGGTGCTCGAGGTGAACGGCGTGCAGCAGACGGTCGCGAAGCGGGGGACCTTCCCGTCGTTCGACCCGGTCTTCCGGCTCCTCGCGATCCGGCGGGCGAGCATCGAGTTCGGGCTCGTTACGGGCGAGTTCACCGAGGGCCAGAACCGGATCATCGTGCGGGCCGGCCGGTCGGTGACGCTCGTGAGCCAGCCCGACGGCCAGCGCTTCGTCATCCGGCTCATCGCCGTCGGCTAGCCTCGCGGCCGCCGCGCTTCGGTCACGGGGTCTGTCCCCGTAAAGGCGGGCGCGTCACACTTCCGGCACGGTTTCCGCCCCCGAAAAGCGCGCTCCGAGCAGGGCCGTTACAGAGTCGGCACGCTTTCGTGCGCGTATTGGCCCGGGGTCTGACCCCTTAACCCGCTCCCGGTCTGCTACGCGCGCGGCTAGATGCCGGTCAGCTGGTCGAACGACGACGAGACGCGGGCGTAGATCCGGTTCGTCGTCGAGTCGCGGACCACGAGCGTCACGAGCTTCACGTTGCGCCCGGCCACGCCGGCCTGGCTCGTGATCGCCTTCCAGGTGATGTACGTGTCCACGCGGTACGTCCGACCGTCCGCGCCCGTCACCTGCTCCGTCGGCTCCGTCTCCGTGCACGGGGAGGCCGGGCATTTCGCGAGCACCACGGTCGAGTTCACCTGGTTCGTCGGCGACGAGACCGCCATGTACGCGCCGTCGCTCTCCCCGGAGTAGACCGAGTCCGCGGCGGCGACGTCCGCCTCCGCGAGCCCGATCGTGTCGTAGCGGACCGCGCGGAAGCGCTCCATCTGGGAGTCCGCGAGGGCCGCTGCCGTTGACGTGATCGCCGCCCGCCGCAGCTGCGTCGAGCTCGACTGGAACATGGCGAAGAGTGCCAGGATCCCGATCGCCATGATGACCATGGCGGCCAGGAGCTCGATCATCCCGAACCCGTCCGATCCGCGCGCACGGCGCCGTGTTGTCCGCAGGAGGGCGTACACCTGGATCACTCATCGGCACGGCGCCGATTGCGCTCAAGCCGTGCCCGGGTGATGCCGATCCGAGCAGGGCATGGCCTCGTTCGCCTATGTCGCGATCAACGCCGAGGGCCTCGAGGCCACCGGCGAGATCAACGCCCCCGACCCGAACGCAGCGCGCGAGGCGCTGCGCGTCCGCGGGCTGCTCGCGCTCAAGCTCGACGAGCGCGCGTCATCGACCGAGGGCCTGCGCGGCGTCGTCACGAAGGTCAAGCCGAAGTCGCTCCAGATCTTCTCGCGCCAGTTCGCGACGATGATCGAGGCCGGCCTGAACGTGGTCACGGCGCTCGTCATTCTCGAAGAGCAGACCGAGGACAAGAAGTTCGCCACCGTGATCGGAGAGGTCCGGGCCGACGTCGAGGGCGGTCTCCTGCTCTCCGAGGCGCTCGCACGGCACCCGAGGATCTTCTCCCGCCTCTACATCTCGATGGTCGAGGCGGGCGAGGCGGCGGGGATCCTCGACATCGTCCTCGACCGCGTCGCCATGCAGATCGAGAAGGAGACGCAGATCAAGCGCCGCGTGAAGGGCGCGATGATGTACCCGCTCATGGTCCTGGCGTTCGCGACGCTCGTCCTGATCGGCATGCTCATGTTCCTCGTCCCGATCTTCGTGGACATCTTCGCGCAGCTCGGCGGCGACCTTCCGATGCTCACCCAGATCGTCGTGAAGCTCTCCGACGCGCTGAAGAGCTACTGGTTCATCATCTTCCCCGTCTGGGGGCTCATGATCTTCGGCTTCCTCCGCCTGAAGAAGACGGAGAAGGGCCGCCGCGTCTGGGACCGGCTGCGCATGAAGGCGCCGGTCGGGATCGGCAAGGTGATCCTCAAGGTCGGTATGGCGCGTTTCTCGCGCACGCTCTCGACGCTCATCGGCTCGGGCGTGGACATCATCCGCGCGCTCGAGATCACCGGGACGACGTCGGGCAACTCGATCATCGAGGACTCCGTCGTGATCGTCCGCGAGCGCGTCCACCAGGGCGTCCCGATCGCGGTGCCGCTCGCGGAGCTCGAGATCTTCCCGCCGATGGTCTCTCAGATGGTCCGCGTCGGCGAGGAGACCGGTGAGCTCGAGAAGATGCTCGGGAAGATCGCCGACTTTTACGAGGACGAGGTGGACAGCGCGATCGCGACCCTCACGTCGATCATCGAGCCGCTCATGATGATCCTCGTCGGCATCATGGTCGGGATCATCATCATCGCCATGTACCTCCCGATGTTCAAGCTGCTGACGCTCATCGGCGGCGCGTGAGTCCCGCATAGGGCCGCTTTCTCGTTCGTCCCCAAATCCGACGCCGCTGGTTGCATGACAGACCTCCATGGTCCGGGGCGGGGGAGGGCTTGAACGGCGTCAGCTAGAGCGGTACCTTGCTACCGGTGGCACAAGCCGTTGAAGCCTCGTTCTTCCGCCGCCACGGCTGGCGTTTCCCGCGCTTCTTCCGTCGGACGCAGAGGCCGGACGATCCATTCGCGCCTGGTCACTGGGAGCGGCGGCGGATGCAGCCGGAACTCAACAAAGCCTTGTCGCGAGTACAGACGCACGTTGCCGAAGCGCGGGCCCTCTTCGAGTTGAAGGATCAGGATGCTCCGCTTCGCACGGACCGCTCGAAGGAACGCCTCGAGAACCTCCTTCACCGTGATGTGGAACGGCTGTCCGTCGACGCCGCATGGGAGATCGCGAACACGCTAAAGCGCGAGCTTCTCATGTTCGCCGACCGACACTACGTCTGGGCGAGGCTCGACTACGAGGCCGAACGCGAGAAGAAGCCGGGCCAGTGGCATTCGTGGAGCGATCACTTCAACCGTCACCGGCTGGACGAGCTGCTCGAGCTCGGCAGGAGCGGAAGTGTCACCACCGAGGTGCAGGCGGAGGCCGTCTACCGTCTTCGTCTCCTCTACCTCGAGCGCGCTCAGGCGGGGCTCGAGAGGCGTGTCCGCGCCGCCCAGAAAAGCCGGTACCTCTCGATCCTCGCCTGGGTTCTCGTCGCGCTGTTCCTTGCGCTCTCGGGCATCGTCCAGAAGATCGGCGGCGGCGGCATGTGGGAGTCGATCGCTCTCGTCGGCCTCGCGGGTGCGCTCGGGGCGACGCTCGCCGGCACGTTTCGGGTCAGGGACAGGCTCGTCGACCTCGATGACCTTCGCTCCTTCTGGCCTGCAATGCGAGTTCAGCCGTTGGTCGGAGCGGTTGCCGGCCTCGTGATCCTGCTCGTGCTGGAGAGCGGAGCGGTCGCACTTGGCAACGGAACGTCGAGCTCCTGGGCCTCTCAGGCGCTCTTTGCCTTCGCGGCCGGCTTCTCCGAGCCGTTCTTCCTCGGCGTCGTCGAGAAGGTCGCAGTAATCCCAGACAAGCCGCCGCACAACTCCGAGGCGCGCTAGCCCGGCGTTCCCGGCGGGAGGTTCGGCCGGCGCCGACGGCCTAGCCGAGCCGGTGGCCGCCGATGTCGTAGGGCATGTTGGTGCTCGGGTCGGCGCCGGGGTTCGGTCTCCAGCCGCCCGAGAATCCGCTCTCGCGCCACGACCCCGTGAACGTGGCGTCGAGCTCCCCGTACGTCGCGGAGATGCTCACGTCGTCCCCGCGCACGTCCCGCCGGTACGGCAGCGGCCGAGGCGAGAGGTTCGAGAACACCGTCGAGGGAAGCGCGTCGCTCTCGGGGTCGTAGCCGATCAGCTCCAGACTCTCGATCGTGAGGCCCACGAAGTCGATTGCTCCTTTCGCCGTTCGATCCGACTGCTGCTACGACGGCCACGACCGGGCCGAAGTCATCGCCGGTCGCGAGCGCCGCCCGGCCTAGCCCTGCGGCGGTGCCTCGGCGCCCTCGGCCTCGCCGCGCGGCGGAAGCTTCGCGAGGAGCCGCTCGATCCGCGGACCGTCGACGTCGACCACCTCGAACGTGATGCCGTCCCAGAGCGCCTCGTCTCCGGGCTCCGCCTGGCGGCCGAGCGCGCCGAAGACGAGTCCGCCGACCGTGTGGAAGTCGTCCGACGGGAGGCTCTGGCCGAACCGCTCGTTGAACTGCTGGATCGAGTACGTGCCGTGCACGAGCGCACGCGAGTCGTCGAGCTCCTCGATCTCGTCCTCGGGCATGTCGTACTCGTCCTCGATGTCGCCGATGATCTCCTCGAGCAGGTCCTCGAGCGTCACGAGCCCCTGCACGCCGCCGTACTCGTCCACGACGATCGCCATGTGCTGCTTCGCCCGCCGAAACTCGCCGAGGAGCGACGCAAGATCCTTCGTCTCCGGCACGACGTGCGGGGGGCGGACGATGTCGCCGGCGCGGACGTTCTCGAGGCCGCGCTCGTGCATCGCGGCGAAGAAGTCGCGCACGTGGAGGACGCCGACGATGTCGTCGAGCGACTCGCCGTAGACCGGCAGGCGGGTGTGCGGCGAGGCGAGGATCTTCTCGAGGCACTCCTCGTCGGAGAGGTCTGCCGGGAGCGCCACGATGTCGGGCCGCGGCACCATGATCTCTTCGACCCGGCGGTCGCCGAAGGTGAAGACACCCTCGGTGAACTCGACGTCGCTGAGCTGCAGGAGCCCCTGGTCGAGGCTCTGTCGGAGCAGCTCGCGAAGCTCGTTCTCGCTGTGCGGGGTGTGGCCGACCTCCCGCGCCGGCGGAACGCCGAATGGCCTGAGGACGAGGTTCCCGAGCAGGTTGAAGAAATCGACGAACGGCTTCGTCATCAGATAGAAGAGCCGCATCGGCGGCGCGACGGCGAGCGCGGTCCGCGTGTTGCGGGCGATCGCGAGGCTCTTCGGGGAAAGCTCTCCGAGGACGACGTGCAGCAGGGTGACGATCCCGAACGCCGCCGCGAACGAGACGGCGTAGCTCCAGCTCCCGAGCTCGCCGGTGATCGGCTCGAGCAGCTGCTCGAAGGCAGGCTTGCCGACGACGCCGAGGCCGATGCTCGAGATCGTGATCCCGAGCTGGCAGGCGGCCAGGTAGGCGTCGAGGTGCTCCACAGCATGCCGCAGCGAGCTCGCGCCGGCCCGCCCGGCCTCCTCGAGCTCGTTGACGTGCGTCGTTCTGATCCGCGCGATTGCGAACTCCGTCGCGACGAAGAAGCCGTTCGCGGCGACGAGAGCGAGCGCCAGGGCGATCTCCAGGCCGAGCGTCACGATCGCCGGCCCGGAGTGTCGGTACTACAGGGTTCTTCCACCGGACTCCGCATGGTAGCGAGCGAAGTTACGCGTCCGGGCGGAGGTCGAGCCGGCGGAGAAGCTGGGAGTTGAGCGCGACGACGATCGTCGACACGCTCATGAGCACGGCGCCGACGGCGGGTGCGAGCACGACGCCGGCAGGTGCGAGCACGCCGGCCGCGAGCGGCAGCGCGACGACGTTGTACCCGGCCGCCCAGCCGAGGTTCTCCACCATCTTCCGGTAGCTCGCGCGCGAGAGCCGCACCACCGACACGACCGCGCGCGGGTCGTTCGACGCGAGCACGACCCCGGCCGACTCGATCGCCACGTCCGTGCCGGCGCCGATCGCGATCCCGACGTCCGCGCGGGCGAGCGCCGGGGCGTCGTTCACGCCGTCGCCCACCATCGCCACGCGCTCGCCGCGCGCCTGGAGCTCGGCGACGGCCCCATCCTTGTCCTCCGGCAAGACCTCGGCGAAGACCTCGTCGATCCCGAGGTCGCCGGCGACCGCCTCGGCGACCCGGCGTGCGTCGCCCGTGATCATGACGACCCGGATCCCGTTCGCATGCAGCTCGTCGACCGCCTCGCGCGACTCGGGCCGCACCACGTCCTCGAGCGCGAGCGCCCCGGCGACCGCGCCGTCGCGCAGCACGTGGAGAACCGCCGCGCCGCGCTCCTCCCAGGCGGCCGTGCGCTCGGCGAGCCCGGACGGAGGCTCGACGCCGCGCTCCCGCAGGAGCGCCGGCCCGCCGACCGCCACTCGCGCGCCGTCCACGGTGGCCTCGACGCCGCGTCCGGCGATCGCGCGAAAGTTCTGAGCCCGCGGACGCTCGCGTCCGTCGGCGGCCGCGACGATCGCGCGGGCGACCGGATGCTCGCTGTCCGCCTCCGCGGCCGCGGCAAGCGCGAGCACGGCGTCCTCGTCTCCGTTCACGGACGCGACGCCGGTGACCGTGTGCCGCCCCAGCGTCAGGGTGCCCGTCTTGTCGAAGAGGACGGTGTCGACCGTGCGCATTCGTTCGAGCGCGAGGCGGTCCTTGACGAGGATTCCGTTGCGCGCCGAGAGCGACGTCGAGATGGCGATCACGAGCGGGATCGCGAGCCCGAGGGCGTGGGGGCAGGCGATCACGAGCACGGTCACCGTGCGCTCGACCGCCGAGTCCGGCTCGCCGGCGAGCGTGGCCCAGGCGACGAACGTGAGCCCGCCGACCGCGACCGCGACGTAGAAGAGCGCCGCGGCGAAGCGGTCCGCGAGCACCTGGGCGCGCGACCGCGATTGCTGCGCAGCCGCGACGAGCCGCTGGATCCCGGCGAGCGCGGTCTCCTCGCCGACCGCCTCGACGCGCACGCGGACGGAGGAGCCCGCGACGACCGTCCCGGCGACCACGCGGTCGCCTTCCTCACGGACGACGAGCCTCGACTCGCCCGTCACCATCGACTCGTCGAGCTCGGCCCGTCCCTCGGCGATCCGGCCGTCTGCGGGAATGCGCGCGCCCGGCCGCACGAGCACGAGGTCGCCCGGCGAGAGCGCGGAGAGGGGGACGGTCTCGAGGCCGCTCTCGGTCACCCGCTCGGCCTCGTCGGGGAGCAGCTCGGCGAGCGCGGCGAGCGCGCCGCGCGCCTGGCCGATCGCCCTCATCTCCTGCCAGTGGCCGAGGAGCATGACGGCGACGAGCGTCGAGAGCTCCCACCAGAGCTCGATCTCGATCAGGCCGACGAGCGAGGCGGCGCTGGCGACGAACGCGACCGTGATCGCGAGCGAGATCAGGAGCATCATCCCCGGCCGGCGCGCGCGCAGCTCGTCGTAGGCGCCCTTGAGGAAGACGCCGCCTCCGTAGACGAAGACGATCGTGCCGAGGACCGGCGGCACCCACGAGTCGCCCGGAAACTCCGGGAGGGAGAAGCCCAGCCAGTCCTGGATCATCTCGCTGAAGAGGAGGACAGGGATCGTCAGCGCGAGCGTGAGCCAGAACCGCTGCTTGAACTTCTCCGGGCTGTGGCCCGCGTGCTTGTCGTGGCCATCGTGCGCACCGGGCGCGCCATGCGCGACGTCGCCGTGGTGGTGCTGATGATGGGCGTGCGAGGTCATCGCGTCCTCGCGAAGCGGTGGACAGCGTCGAGGAGCTCGCGGCTCTTCTCCTCGGCGGCGACGGGGTCGCCCGACTGGAGCGCGCCCGCCACGCAGTGGTTCACGTGCTCGTCGAGCACCTGGAAGGCGAGGCTCTCGAGCGCGGTGGTGATCGCCCCGATCTGCGTAAGCACGTCGATGCAGTAGCGCTCGTCCTCGATCATGCGCTCGACGCCCCGCACCTGGCCTTCGATGCGATGAAGGCGGCGGACGAGGGCGTCCTTGTCGGCGATGTATCCGTGAGTGTGCTCGGTCTCGATCATGCATCCAATATACCCCCTAGGGGTATTGCGCGCAAGGGGTTCCTGAGAGGAATCTCACGAAGACCTCACGACGGTCTCATTCCGGCCTGGGACGCTTGGCCCGGAAACCGACCGAGGAAAAAGGGGACGGACATGAGAAGGAACACAAGACTGGCGGCATTCGGCTCGGCGCTCGCAATCGCCGCGCTGGGGGCGACCGCCCAGGCGCCGGCCGCCGAGGCTAGTGACCGGATCTGCCGCGGCTCGATCGGCGCGAAGACGATCGACAACAACGTCCGCGTACCCGCCGGAGCGACCTGCTATCTGACCCGGACGGTCGTGAAGGGCAACGTGATCGTCAAGCGCGGCGCCCGGCTCGTCGCGAACCGGGTGCGCGTGGACGGGGACGTGCAGGGCGAGAACGCCCGCAACGTCGTCGTGCAGCGCAGCTCGCGGATCGAGGGCAACGTGCAGGTGAAGCAGGGAGGCAGGGCCACAGTCCGCTATTCGTTCGTGGACGGCGACATCCAGTACGACGAGAACCGCGGGTACCTCCGGGCGAACTTCAACCGGGTCGGCGGCAACATCCAGGTGTTCAAGAACCGGGGCGGCGCCGTGATCCGCAAGAACCGGGTGGACGGCAACCTTCAGTGCAAGGAGAACCGCCCGCGGCCGACCGGCGGCGGGAACATCGTCCAGGGAGACAAGGAAGACCAGTGCCGCCGCTTCTAGCGCCCGCGAGCTAGCCTCGGGGCATGCCCGCCCGGCTTGCCGCAGTCCTGCTCGCCGCGCTCGCGCTCGCTGCGTGCGAGGGCGGCGGCGAGCCGGCTGCGGAGCCTCCCGCCCCGGGAGCGACCGGCGCCGAGCCCGCGGAGGGGGAGGCGCGCGACCCGGGGCCGCTCCACGTGCACGGGCTGGGGCCCGACGGAAGCGGCGGCCTGCTCGTGGCCACGCACAGCGGGCTTTTCCGCGCCGCGGACGGTGGGCTCGAGCGGATCGGCGAGACGATCCAGGACCTCATGGGCTTCACGGTGGCCGGCGACGGGATGCTGCTCGCGTCCGGCCATCCGGACCCCGAGGAGGCGCAGGCGCAGGCCCTGCCGCCGCACCTCGGACTCATCCGCTCGACCGACGGCGGGGAGACGTGGGAGCCGGTCTCGCTCGAGGGCGAGGCGGACTTCCACGCGCTCCGCGCCTACGGGGAGCTGCTCTACGGCTTCGACGCGTCGGGCGGGCGGCTGCTCGCGAGCGGCGACGGCGGCGAGACGTGGGAGGAACGCGAGTTGCCCGGCCTCCTGGCCGACCTCGTCGCCGACCCGGCCGACGCGGAGCGTCTCGTCGCGGCCGGCGAG
>Ga0214468_1000408_pt1 | contig 13574 bp, 12 predicted proteins | sample RVTome_9_FD_187334 | JGI IMG/M metagenome (GOLD analysis project Ga0214468, IMG submission 187334) | Soil microbial communities from uranium-contaminated site in the Upper Colorado River Basin, Wyoming, United States - RVT155D38 HiSeq ...
TACCGCCAGGCGCCGGTCGTACGGCTCGTCGACGCCCGGCCGGCCTGAGTACACCGTTCCGGGCGCTCCCACGGCTCGGGCGGGCCCGGCGCGACCCTTGCAGCGAGCCTCCGTCCCCCCCGCCGTGCCGACACGTAGAATGGACCGATGCCCCGCACCCGCCCCGCGGCCCACGCCTCCCGTCTGCGCCGCGTCCTCCTCCTGTTGATCGTGCTCCTCGTCGCCGCCCTCGCCGGCCTGTACTGGTTCGGCCGCGCCGGCCGCCCGCGGCCGCTCACCGAGCGGGAAGGCGGCCAGGTGGCGATCCCCGAGGGGGAGATCACCCTGGTGGGGGAGGGCTTCGAGTTCACTCACACGGAAGGGGCGCGGCCGGTCTTCCGCATCCGCGGCGAGTCGGTGCGCGCCGACCGCGCGGGCACGGTCTACCTCGACGACGTCGCGCTGACCCTCTACGACGAGGAGGGGGTCGGCTACGAGGTGTCGAGCCGGCAGGCGAGCTTCAACCGCGACAGCCGCGCCGCCCGGCTCGCCGGCGACGTCGTCCTCCGGGGGCCGGAGGGCTCGCGGCTCGAGACCCGCGGCGTGCGTCTCGAGCGGGAGGGGGAGCTGATCGAGAGCGCCGGCCCGGTCCGCTTCGTCTACGGCGACTTCCAGGGCCGCGCGAACCGGATGCGGCTGCATCGGGACGACGACGTGTACACGCTGTCCGGAGACGTGGTCGTCGAGAGCCGCGAGGGCCTCGAGCCGGCGTCGCGCCTGACCACGAAGCGGCTCGTCTTCGAGCGCGGACGGCACCAGGTGCGGGCGATGGGCGACGCGGTCGTCGTCCGCGGCGAGGACCGGATCGCCGCCCAGCAGGTCAACGTCTTCCTCGACGAGACCGACTCGCAGCCGATCTTCCTGCGCGCCCGCTTCGAGGTGACCGGCCGTCTGGCCGACGCCTCGGGCCGCCCGGTGACCTTCCGGGGGCGCAGCCTGTCGCTGCTGCGCGACCCCGCGGGTGCGCCGAAGGTGTCCGAGATGGAGGGGGACCCGACGAGCCCGCTCGAGGTCGTCGCCGCCGGCCCGCGCGGCTCACGGCAGAAGCTCGCGGCCGGGTTCGCGGTCGCCCGCTTCGAGGGCGGCGACCCCGCCTCGATCACCGCCTTCCACGCCCCGCGGCTGCTCGAGACGAGCGGCACGGGCCAGGGCTCGTTCGTCCGCGAGGTGACGGCCCGCCGGCTCGAGGCCGGCTTCCGCGGCGGGGAGGTGGCGACGGTGACCGGCGAGGGCGACTTCCGCTACCGCGACGCCGAGGTCGACGCCCGCGGCGAGCGGGCGCATTACGACGTCGCGGCCGACAAGGGGGAGATGTCCGGCGCGCCGGTCGTGCTGACCTCGGACCGCGGCGAGCTCCAGGCGCCCCGGGTGGTGTACGACCGCAACGCCGGCCTGGTCAACGCCCGCGACGGTGTCCGCGCGACGATGCGCGAGGCCGCCGACGTCGGCCTGGCCGGCTCGCCGCTCGGCGAGGGGGAGGGCCCGGTACGGGTCGAGGCCGCCGAGGCCTGGTGGCGCGACGCGCCGCGCTCGACGCTGTTCCGCGGCGACGTGCGGGCGTGGCGCGACGAGAGCCTGCTGCTCGCCGAGTCGGTGCGCGCCGACCGCTCCGGCCGCGGCGACCGGCTCGAGGCGGAAGGCGGCGTGCGCACGGTGTGGGTCCCCGAGCCGGAGCGTCCGGCCTCGGGGCCGCCGACGCCGGTCGAGGTCACCAGCCGCACCCTGGTCTACGACAAGGCGGCCGGGGAGCTGGTCTACGAGGGCGACGTCCACGCCGAGCAGCAGGAGCGTTCGCTCGCCTGCCCGCGGCTGGTCGTCGAGCTGACCGCCGGCGGCGAGGCCGAGGAGATGACCTGCACGGGCTCCTTCGAGCTGGTCGACGCGGCGGCGGAGAACGCCGCCCGCGGCACGACGGCGGTGTACGATCTCGCCGCGCGGAAGGTGACGATGCGCGGCGACCCGGTGATCTTCACGAAGAGCGACGGCACCCAGATCCGCGGGGCATTCGTCGTCTACGACGTGGCGACCGGCGCGGCGCGAGTGGCCCGCGATCCGAGCCGGCCGGCCGCCGCGGCACGGCAGCCGCCCGCGTCCGCGCCGGCCGAGCCCCCGGCGTCGACGCCGGAGCCGGACGGGGCGGGGGAGGGGGGCGGATGACGGTCGCGCCGGCCGAGCGCTCCGTGGCAGACCGTCAGCTCACCGCCCGCAACCTGCGCAAGACCTACCGCGGCCGGGCGGTCGTCGCCGACGTCTCGCTCGACGTCGCGCCGGGCGAGATCGTCGGCCTGCTCGGGCCCAACGGCGCGGGGAAGACGACGACCTTCTACATGGTTGTCGGACTCACGCCGCCCGACTCGGGTCGGGTCTTCCTCGGCGACGAGGAGATCACCGAGCTGCCGATGTACCTCAGGGCGCAGCGGGGCATCAGCTACCTGCCCCAGGAGCCCTCGGTCTTTCGCAAAATGTCGGTGGAGGACAACCTGCGGTCGATCTTCGAGACCCAGGACCTCGCGCACGGCGAGCAGGAGCGGCGGATCGAGCAGCTGGTCTCCGAGTTCGGGCTCGCCCGGGTGCGCAAGAACCCCGGCTACGCGCTGTCCGGCGGCGAGCGGCGGCGGGTGGAGATCGCCCGCGCCCTGGTCATCGATCCCTGGTATATCCTGTTGGACGAGCCGTTCGCGGGCATCGACCCGATCGCCGTGCTCGACATCCAGGGGATCATCCGGCGCCTCAAGGCGCTGGGCATCGGAGTCCTGATCACCGACCACAACGTGCGCGAAACGCTGAAGATCACCGACCGCGCCTACATCATCAACAACGGCGAGATCCTGCGCGCCGGCACCCCCTCCGAGCTGTCCGTCGACCCCCAGGTACGGAAGATCTACCTGGGCGAGGAGTTCAGCCTCTCGTGAGCTGCGCATGGCCTTAGAGCAAAAGCTTTCCCTCAAGCTCACCCAAAAGCTGGTGATGACGCCGTCGCTGCAGCAGGCGATCAAGCTGCTGCAGATGACGCGGATGGAGCTCGACCACCTGCTCACCCAGGAGATGGTCGAGAACCCGGTGCTCGAGGACACCGAGGAGATCCGCGAGGACGAGGGGGCCGAGACCTCCGAGCAGGAGGCCGAGGCCGAGAAGAACGGCGACGAGCTCGACCACGAGGAGTCGATCGAGAACATCGACCTCGAGGACTACTTCGGCGACTACTGGGAGGGCTCGGGCTACGCTTCGATGTCCGAGCACCGCGAGAGCCCGCCGATCGAGAACTCGCTGGCCCGCCAGCCGGACCTCTACGACCACCTCCTCTGGCAGCTCCACATGACCGACGTCTCGCCGCTCGAGCGCGAGATCGCCGAGCTGATCATCGGCAACCTCGACCCCGACGGCTTCCTGGTCGCCTCGGTCGAGGAGCTCCAGGAGCTCGGCAAGGACGGCGAGCACCGGCGCGCCTACCGCAAGGACGACGTCGAGCGGGCGCTGGCGCTGGTCCGCGGCTTCGACCCGCCGGGGATCGGCTACGCGGAGCTGTGCGACAGCCTCCGGGCCCAGCTCGCGGCGCGGCTCGCGGCGCTCGAGGCGGAGGGGGAGGAGCCGCCCGCGGAGGCGGCGCTCGCCGAGCCGATCCTCGAGCACCACTGGGACCTGTTCCTGCGCCGCCAGTTCCCGCAGATCGCCAAGGAGATGGGCGTCGACCTCGCCGAGCTCGAGTCGGTCGTCGAGCTGATCAAGACGCTCGAGACCCGCCCCGGCCGGAAGTTCAACAGCGAGCGCGCCCACTACATCGAGCCCGACGTCTACGTGCGCCGCATCTCGGGCGAGTACGTCATCCAGCTCAACGACGACGGCATGCCGCGGCTCCGGGTCTCGCGCGCCTACCGCCGGATGCTCCACCAGATGAAGAGCGAGGGCAAGCAGGCGGATGCCCAGCAGTTCATCAAGGAGAAGATCCGCTCCGCGGTGTGGCTGATCAAGAGCCTCGACCAGCGCCAGCGGACGATCTACAAGGTGGCCAACTCGATCGTCAAGCAGCAGCGCGAGTTCCTCGACCACGGCATCGAGCGGCTCCGGCCGATGGTGCTTCGCGACGTCGCCGAGGACATCGAGATGCACGAGTCCACGGTCAGCCGGGTCGTCTCGAACAAATACATCCACACGCCGCGCGGCCTGTTCCCGATGAAGTTCTTCTTCCACAGCGGGATCGACCGGGAGTACGGCGACAACATCTCGTCGCTGACCGTCAAGCGGAAGATCGAGAAGCTGATCGAGGCGGAGGACCCGAAGCGGCCGCTGTCCGACAGCGAGCTGATGCGGATCCTCAATCGCGAGGGGATCCAGATCGCCCGCCGGACGGTGGCAAAGTACCGCGACGAGCTCAACATCCCGTCGTCCACCGAGCGCAAGAAGATCTTCTGAGCCCGAGCCGAGACAAGGAGCGGCACATGAACATCGAGTACGTCGGCCGCAGCTACCACGTCGAAGACCGCGACCGCAGGTTCTTCGAGGACAAGCTGGGCAAGATCGCCAAGTTCCTCGAGGAGCCGGCCGAGGTGCGGGTCACCCTCGAGGTCGAGAAGTACCGCCACGTCGCCGACCTCCACGTCGCCCACCGCCTCGGCGTGCTGCAGGCGACCGAGGAGACGGCCGGCGACATGCACGAGGCGATCAACGCCGCGGTCGACAAGCTCGAGAAGCAGGCCCGCCGCTCACGCAAGAAGCTCACCGGCCGCAAGCGGCGGGCGGCGCGCAACGGCGAGGCCGGCCCGGGGGCCTGGCCGCTCGAGGTGCTGGACAGGAGCAGCGTGGGCGTCGGCGGCGAGCCGCGGATCGTCAAGTCGACCCGGCTCGAGATCAAGCCGATGAGCCTCGAGGAGGCGGCGCTGCAGCTCGAGAGCTCGAAGAACGACTTCCTGGTCTTCCGCGACGCGACGAACGACCGGGTCTCGGTCCTCTACAAGCGCAAGGATACGAACTACGGGCTGATCGTCCCCGAGGCTTGAGCCTCGGAAGGAACGTTTCGTGAATCTCGGGTCGCTGACCCATCCCCAGCTCGTCTTTCCCGACCTGCCGGCGCGCGACGTCGCCGGCGTGCTGCGCGCTTTCGCCGACCGGGTGAGCGAGCTCGGCTACTCCCCCGACGCCGACCGGCTGTTCGAGAAGCTCGAGGAGCGCGAGCAGCTCGGCTCGACCGGCATCGGCTCGGGGGTGGCGATCCCGCACTGCAAGATGAAGGGGCTGGAGCGGGCGATCCTCGCCGTCGGCGTGACCCGCCGGCCGGTCGACTTCGGCGCCGTGGACGGGCAGCCCGTGCGCCTGTTCTTCCTCGTCGTCTCGCCGAACGACGCGCCGGCCGTCCACCTGCAAGTGCTCTCGGCGATCTCGAAGTGGGTCAAGGCCGACCACCACGTCGAGCGCATCCTCGCCCTCGACGGCCGCGAGGCGATCTTCCAGCTCCTGCAGGGGGAGGGCGGATGAAGGGGTCGGCCGGCGAGCGCCTCGCCCCGCCTCCCCCCGCGGGCCGCAAGGACAAGGAGCGCCCCGAGGAGAGCCCGCCGACCGCGATGGAGGCCGCCGAGCGCGCGGACGGCTTCGTCGAGGTCGGAGAGCTGCTGCGCGACGAGGAGCTCGCCGGGCTCGAGCTCACCGTGCTCGCCGGCGACGGCCGGCTCGACGCCCGCATCCACCACCCGCGCGTCCAGAAGCCCGGCCTGGCCTTCGCCGGCTACTACGCGTACGTCAAGCCGGGACGCATCCAGATCGTCGGCGAGAGCGAGATCGAGTACCTGAAGACCCTCGGCCCCGGCGAGCGGCGGACCCGCTTCGACAAGATCACCGCCCTCGACGTCCCGGCCTTCGTCGTCACCAAGGGCCTCACACCGCCGGACGACTTCCTCGCCCTGTGCCGGGAGCGCGAGATGCCGCTGCTCGGGTCGACGGCGCTGTCGTCGATGGTCATCAAGCGGATCTCCTGGTTCCTCGAGGAGCACCTCGTCCCGTCGACCCATCTGCACGGCGTCTTCCTCGACGTCTACGGGCTCGGCGTGCTCCTGATCGGTGACAGCGGGGTCGGCAAGAGCGAGTGTGCCCTCGACCTGATCACCCGCGGCCACTCGCTGGTCGCCGACGACCGGGTGACCGTCAAGCGCTTCCCGAGCGACGACCTGATCGGCTTCTGCGAGGAGCCGCTGCGCCACCACATGGAGCTGCGCGGCCTGGGGATCATCAACGTCCAGGACCTGTTCGGGCTGGCCGCGGTGCGCGAGCGCAAGGCGGTCGACCTGGTCGTCGAGCTCGAGCACTGGCGGGAGGGGCAGCCCTACGAGCGGCTCGGTCTCGACGAGACCCTGTTCCCGATCCTCGGGGTGTCGGTGCCCTACATCAAGATGCCGGTCGCCCTCGGGCGGAACGTGTCGATCCTGGTCGAGATCGCCGCCCGCAACCACGTGCTCAAGCTCCAGGGCCACCACTCGGCGCGGGAGTTCGCCCGCAAGCTCGAGGAGCAGCTCGAGCGCAACCGCCGCCGGCCGTCGGGCCGGCGGGGCGGCGGCTCGGGCGGCCGGGGCTCCGGCGGCGGCCAGGGCGGTGCGGGGGCAAGGCGACGGGGCGGCGGCTCGGGAAGCGGGGGCTGACGTGGAGCCGGTGCGCGACGAGCCCCCTGCGCCGGCCGCCGACGGCGCGCCCGAGCGGACGAAGCTGGTCGTCGTCACCGGCCTGTCCGGCTCGGGCAAGTCGAGCGTCGCCAAGGCCTTCGAGGACCTCGGCTACTACACGGTCGACAACCTGCCGCTGCCGCTGCTCCGCCAGTTCCTCGAGCGGCCGCGGGAGCTCGTGCCCGGCGACGGGCGGATCGCCGTCGTCGCCGACGTGCGGGTGCCCGGCTTCGCCGAGGAGTTCCCCGGCCTCGTCGAGGGGATCGACCGCGAGCGGCTCGACCTCACCCTGCTCTTCCTCGAGGCTTCCGACGAGGTCCTGGTCCGCCGGTTCTCCGAGACCCGGCGGCCGCACCCGCTGGCGCTCGACCGCTCGGTCATCGAGGGGGTGCGCCGCGAGCGCGACCTCCTCGCCGACCTGCGCGGGGTCGCCGACAAGGTGTTCGACACCAGCGACTGGTCGGTCCACGACGCGCGCAACGCGGTCTATCGCCAGTTCACCGACCGGCCCGGCGAGGTTCCGTCGATGGTCGTCACCCTGGTCACCTTCGGCTTCAAGCACGGCATCCCCTACGGGACCGACCTGCTCTTCGACGTCCGGTTCCTGTCGAACCCGCACTTCGTGCCGGGGCTGCGCGAGCTGACCGGCAGCGACGAGCCCGTGCGCCGCTACCTCGAGGAGCAGGAGGAGTACGAAGAGCTCGTCGAGCGGACGACCGACTTCCTGCTCTTCCTCCTGCCGCGCTACCGCCGCGAGCACCGCAGCTACCTGTCGGTGGCGATCGGCTGCACCGGCGGCCGGCACCGCTCGGTGTGCGTCGCCGAGGCGATCGAGCGGCGCCTGACCACCGCCGGCTGGAAGGTCCGCCTGATGCACCGCGACGTCGAGAGGGCCTCGCGCTGAGCCCTCGTTTCCGGGGTGCACGCCGGCGACGGGCGCCGGCGGCCCCGGCGGCGCGCCGGCGACTCCGGTAGACTCGCGGAATACGGAGTGCCGGCCGGAGGATTCTCATCTCCGGGCCGGCTCCGCGCCTCCCTCACTTCGATCCACCGAAGAACGCACCCATGATCGGTACTCTGATCCTCACCCACGGCGGCGTGGCCCGGGAGCTCCTGGCCGCCGTCGAAGAGATCGCCGGGGCGCAGCAGAGCTTCGCCGCCCTGTCGCTCGACTGGGACGACGACTGCGACGTGGCCGAGGCCAAGATCGGCGAGGCGCTCGGGCGCTTCAGCGACGTCGACGGCGTCCTCATCCTCACCGACACCTACGGCGGCACGCCGTGCAACATCGCGATGTCGTTCCGCGAGCCGGGCCGCGTCGAGGTGCTCTCCGGCGTCAACCTGCCGATGGTCATGCGGCTGGCCTGCATGAACACCCGCGAATCGATGGACGTCGGCGAGCTCGCCCACTGGCTGGAGACCAAGGGCAAGCAGTCGATCTGCGTCGCCGCCGACCTGGCCGGCCGGCGCAATGGCGGCAAGGCCCCCGCGCGGGTCGCCCGGGACCGCGAGGCCGAGGCAGCCGGCGGGTGATCGAGCGGGAGGTGGAGATCGTGAACCGCCTGGGTCTGCACGCGCGGGCGGCCGCGAAGCTGGTACAGACGGCCGGCCGGTTCGACAGCCGGGTGACCCTGGCCGCCGACGGCGAGGAGGTCGACGCGAAGTCGATCCTCGGCATCCTGCTGCTCGCCGCGGCGCAGGGGACGACGGTCAAGGTGCGCACGGCCGGCGACGACGAGGAGCAGGCGATGGAGGCGGTGAGCGGGCTGATCGCGGACTACTTCGGCGAGGGCGGCTGAACCGGCGAGGGCGGCTGAGCCGCGAAGCGGGACACGACGGACGGGGACGATGACGACGGAGGAGCGCAGCGTGGGGACGGCGGGCCCGCTCGGTCCGCTCGGCGGGGCCGCAGGCTCGCCCGAGACCGGCATGCAGGTGCTCCACGGCCGCGGCGTGTCGGGCGGCGTGGCGGTCGGGCGCGCGATCTCGATCCAGACCCGCCACTCCGAGGTCTACCGCTTCCCGCTGACCCACCCCGAGGACGTCGACGCCGAGCTCGAGCGCTTCGAGGAGGCGAAGCGGCGTACCGCCGACGAGCTCGCCGCGCTGCGCGCGCACGTCGACGGCGATTTCGGCGAGGAGCTCGCGGCGATCTTCGACGCCCACCTGCTGATGCTCCAGGACGGCACCTTCACCGACCGGGTGATCGAGCGCATCCGCACCGAGCGGGTCAACGCGGAGTGGGCGGTCGAGCGCACGGCCGCCGAGCTCGAGGAGCGCTTCCTGTCGCTCGACAACGAGTACGTCCGCGAGCGCAGCGAAGACGTCCGCGACGTCGGCCGCCAGCTCGTGCGCAGCCTGCGCGGGCTGTCGGTCCACGAGCTCTCCGAGATCGCCGGCGACATCGTCGTCGTCGCCGACGACCTGACCCCCTCGGAGGCGGTCAGCCTGGGCCGCCAGGGGGTCGCCGGCTTCGCGCTGGAGAGCGGCGGGCGCACCTCGCACACGACGATCATCGCCCGCTCGCTGAACGTGCCGCTGGTCGCCGGGGTCGAGGGCGTCACCGGCATGCTCACCGACGACGACCCGGTGATCGTCGAGGGCGACCTCGGCCTGGTGATCCTCCACCCGACCGACGAGAAGATCGCCGAGGTCGCCGCGCGGCGCCGCGCCCTCGCCGCCCGCGAGGAGGAGATGCTCGCCACCTGCGAGCTGCGCTCGTGCACCCGCGACGGGGTCGAGGTGACCCTGATGGCGAACCTCGACCTGCCGGAGGAGATCGACGAGGTCGTCCGCTTCGGCGCCGCCGGGGTCGGCCTCTACCGCAGCGAGTTCCTCTACATCGAGAAGAGCCCCGAGCTGCCGAGCGAGGAGGACCACCTGGCGATGTACCGCCGGATCGTCGAGGCGGCCGCCCCGTTCCCGGCGGTGATCCGCACCTACGACCTCGGCGGCCGCAAGCTCGCCCAGGAGGTGATGCACACCCACGAGGACAACCCGGTGCTCGGCCTGCGCGGCCTGCGGCTGACCATGGCCCGGCCGGAGGTCTTCCGGGTGCAGCTCCGCGGCCTGCTCCGCGCCGGCCTGTACGGCGACCTGTGGGTGCTGCTGCCGATGGTCGGCTCGGTCGAGGAGGTCGATCGATTCCGCGAGTTCGTCGCCGGGGTGATGGACGAGCTCGAGGCCGACGGCGTGCCCTTCCAGCGCGACTTCAAGCTCGGGGTGATGATCGAGGTCCCGTCGGCCGCGCTGACCGCCGACCACCTGGCGCGCGAGGTCGACTTCTTCGCCATCGGCACGAACGACCTGATCCAGTACTCGCTGGCGGTCGACCGCAACAACGAGCACGTCGCCGACCTGTACCAGCCGCTCCACCCGGCGATCCTCCGCATGCTGCGGATCGTCGTCCGCGAGGCCACCGAGGCCGGGATCGACGTCGAGGTCTGCGGCGAGATGGCCGGCGACCCGCGCTTCGCCCCGCTCCTCGTCGGCATGGGGCTGCGCCGGCTGTCGATGGGCCCGCGGCTGGTGCCGGCGATCAAGACCCTGATCCGCGGCTTCGAGGCCGCCGATCTCGAGGCGCTCGCCGAGCGCTGCCTGGACCTGCGCTCGGCGAGCGAGGTGGAGGCCTGCGTCGAGGAGACGCTCGCGGCCCGCACGGCGCTGCGGGCGGAAGCGGGGTGATCGGCATGAGGTCCTCGGCCGGTTACGCCTCGTTTGCGCCAGCGGTCGCCTTCGGCCTCCTCGCGGCCTGCGCGTCACCCGCCGTCCCCGAGCCGGACTCGGTCGCCGAGAAGGAGTCGGCAGCGGCCGTTCGCGCCGCCGAGTCCACCCCGCCGCCCGCGACGGGCCCCGAGCCGGTGCGCGACAAGATCGTGGTCGTCGAGGAGGGCGGCGCGCCGGAGACACCCTCGCTGGCCGAGGCGGCGGCCGCGGCGAGAGCCGCCCGCGCCGCGGACGCCGGCTCCCACGCGCCGCCGCGCCGGATCACCAACGACAACCTGGCCGAGGTGGCACGCGAGGGCCGGGTGACCTTCGCCGGCCCGGACGCGGGGGCCCCGCTCGCCGGAGAAGACGGCGAGCGCACCGGCTCCGCCGCCGGCGCGTCGGCAGGAGCGACCGACGAGGCCCGTGCGAGCGGGACGTCGGGCGGGACGTCGGGCGGGACGTCGGGCGGGACTTCCGGCGGCGCCACCGGCGGTCCGGCGGCCGAGACCGCCGCCCCGGACGCGGAGCCTGCACCCGCGGACGCCGCCGCCTCCACCGTCCGGGACGAGGCCTACTGGCGTCGCCGCGCCCGCGAGCTGCGCACGGAGTGGCGGGAGACCGTCGACGAGATCGCCGAGCTCCGCGAGCGCAGCGCCGACCTCCGCTGGCGGTTCTACGCCGAGGACGACCCGTGGGTGCGCGACTCGCGGATCAAGCCGGCGTGGGACGAGGCGATCGAGCGGTTGCGCCGCGCAGAGCGCGCCGCGGAGACCTTCCCCGAGCGGATCGACGCGCTGCTCGACGAGGGGCGCCGTGCGGGGGCGCTCCCCGGGTGGCTGCGCGAGGGGATCGAGCTCGAGCCCGCCCGCGCCGAGGGCGAGGACGAGCCGAACCCCGCCGAGCCGGTCGAGCCGGTCGTCGTCGACGAGACGGGGGAGGGGTGGAGCCGATGACCGTCGCCGAGCCCCTGCCGACGGCCCCGGGCGACGCCCCGCGCCGCTACTACATCGAGACCTGGGGCTGCCAGATGAACGAGCTGGACAGCCAGCGGATGGCCGGCCAGCTCATGCAGCAGGGGATCCTGCCGACCCGCGAGCCGGCCGAGGCGGACCTGATCCTGCTCAACTCGTGCAGCGTCCGGGAGAAGGCCGAGCAGAAGGTCTACTCGCGGCTCGGCGAGTACCGCCGGTTCAAGGAGGCACGGCCCGAGGTGATGATCGGGCTGTGCGGCTGCGTCGCCCAGCAGGCGGGGGAGCGCGCCCTCGCCCGGGTCGAGGCGCTCGATTTCGTCCTCGGGCCCGCCCGGGTCGGCGAGCTCGCCTCCGTCGTCGCCCGCCGCCGCGCCGGCGAGCGGGTCGCCGCCACCGGCTTCCCCGAGGAGCGCTCCTACGCCTTCGACTCGATCTCGCGCGAAGGCGAGCACAAAGGGATGGTCACCGTCATCGAGGGGTGCAACAAGCGGTGCACCTTCTGCATCGTGCCGTCGACCCGCGGCCCCGAGCGGAGCCGGCCGCTCGCCGAGGTCGTCGCCGAGGTGCGCCACCTGCTCGACTACGGCTTCCTCGAGATCGAGCTCCTCGGCCAGACGGTGAACCACTGGCGCGAGCCGGGGACCGCGCCCGGCGAGGGACCGGACTTCGCCGACCTGCTCGACGCGGTCGCTGGCCTGCCCGGCCTGAGGCGGCTGCGCTTCGTCACCTCTTACCCGCGCGACTTCACGCCGCGGATGGTCGAGCGCTTCGCCCGCCACCCCAACCTCTGCAACTACCTCCACCTGCCGGTCCAGTCGGGCTCCGACCGGGTGCTCAAGCGGATGGGCCGCGGCTACGAGGTCGCCCTCTACCGCGACCTCGTGGCGCAGCTCCGCGCCGCGCGGCCCGACCTGGCGCTCTCGACCGACCTGATCGTCGGCTTCCCGGGCGAGAGCGAGGCGGACTTCGCGGAGACCCTGCGGCTCGTCGAGGAGGTGCGGTTCTCCCAGGTCTACGCCTTCAAGTACTCGCCGCGGCCATTCACCGCCGCGCCGCGGCTCGACGGCGCGGTCGAGCCGACCGTCGCCGACCGGCGGCTCCAGGAGCTCTTCGCCCTGCAGAGCGGCATCCAGAAGGAGCTCAACACCGCCTGCGTCGGCCGCACCGAGGAGGTGCTGGTCACCGGCTGGGGCAAGCGGCCCGGCACCCAGACCGGGCGCACCACCTGCCACCGGGTGGTCCACTTCGCCTTCGACGGCGAGCCGGCCCCGCTCGGCAGCCTGACCCGGGTCCGCGTCGACAGGGCTCTCCCGCACAGCCTCGTCGGCCGCCTGCTGGAGCGCGGATCGCACGCCATCTCGGGCGGTCCTCACTCGTCGCTCGCTGCGGCGTACTGACCCTGGAGCGCGGATCGCACGCCATCTCGGGCGGTCCTCCCTCGTCGCTCGCTGCGGCGTACTGACGTACGCCTCACTCACTCCTCGGTCCGGGTCGCCCGATCTGACGCACGCTCCACGCCCCAGGCCGCTCGGTTGACGGGCGTCGAGCGAAGCGAGCTCCTAGCGGAGGACGCAGATGGAGCGCAGGGTGCCTCCCGGGAGGACGGAGAGGAGCTCGTTGCGGCGAAGGTCGATCTCGAGCTCGCCGCGGGTGTCGCCGATCGGGACCAGGCGGATGCGGTCGCGGTCGCCCTGCGCCCGCAGGGCGGCGACCTCGGCGCCGTCGAGGAGCAGCCACGAGCGGTTCCCGCGGTCGCCGATGCGCACGGCAACGGCCTGGTTGCGGTCGCGGCAGCGGTAGGTCGCCTCGGCGACCGGCCCGCCGGCACGCGGCGGGGGAGCGGGGGAGGGCGCGGCGCCCTCGCAGCGCACCCGCAGCGACGAGGTCGTGTTGTCGCCGATCCCCACCCCCTTGAACGACGGGTCGTCCTCGAAGAAGGTCTGGTGCCGGCCGCGGAAGCTCGGGTGCTCGTACAGGGTGACCGAGCAGCCCGGCGACACGCGGACCGAGCTCGCGACGTTGTCGCCGAGCGGATGGTCGTCGAGGGCCTCGACGTCGCCGTCGAAGGTGTAGCTGCGGCCGCGGTAGTCGGCGTGCTCGTAGACGACGACCGAGCCCGCCCCGGTCGCCGCGCAGCGGACGCGGAGGGAGGAGACCCGGTCGTCACCGATCGCGGTGCCGGCGAGCACCGGCACGTCGGCGGTCACGGTCA
>Ga0214468_1000409_pt1 | contig 13570 bp, 9 predicted proteins | sample RVTome_9_FD_187334 | JGI IMG/M metagenome (GOLD analysis project Ga0214468, IMG submission 187334) | Soil microbial communities from uranium-contaminated site in the Upper Colorado River Basin, Wyoming, United States - RVT155D38 HiSeq ...
CTTGCTCGGCGAGGATACGGAGGAGAGCGTCGAGCGTGGCTACCTCCTCATCCCGCAGGTGTTCCGGCACGCGGCCGAGGGCGAGGTCGAGCGCGCGCTCGACCTCGCGCGCGAGGCCGTGGCGATCGGTGAGCGCCGCGGCGACCGCGACCTCTTCGCTCTGGCGGTTCACGAGCAAGGGATCCTGCTCGTGGAGGCGGGCCGGCTCGACGAGGGACTTCCGCTCCTCGACGAGGCGATGGTCGCGGCCACTGCGGGCGAGCTTTCGCCGATCGTCACGGGGGTCGTCTACTGCGCCGTCATCCTCGCGTGCCAGGGCATCTTCGAGGTGCGGCGGGCGCGCGAGTGGACGAACGCGCTCTCGCGCTGGTGCGCGGAGCAGCCGGAGCTGCTCGCCTTCACGGGCCGCTGCCTCGTCCACCGGGCCGAGATCCTCCAGCTCGACGGGTCGTGGGGGGAGGCGCTGGTCGAGGCCGAGCGGGCCGCGCACCGGTCGGCCGAGACCGGCAGCCGGGCCGCCGGGCTCGCCCACTATCGCCGCGGCGAGCTTCTCCGCCTGGCCGGGGACTTCGACGCCGCCGAGGAGGCGTACCGCGAGGCCGGCCGCCTCGGCTGGGAGCCGCAGCCGGGGATCGCCCAGCTGCGGCTCGCGCAGGGACGGGCCGAGGCGGCGGCGGCCTCGGTGCGCCGCGCCGACGCGGAGACGACCGAGCCGCTCAGGCGGGCTGCGCTGCTCCCCGCGTACGTCGAGATCATGCTGGCCGTCGACCACGTCGAGGACGCCGCCCGCGCCTGTGCCGAGCTCGAGGAGGTCGCGGGCCGCTACGACAGCGCGATGCTCACCGCGCTGCTCGCGCACGCTCGCGGCGCCGTCGCGCTCGCGCAGGACGACCCGCGCGGCGCCCTCGTCGCGCTGCGCGCGGCGGCGGAGGCGTGGCAGGCGCTCGCGGCGCCCTACGAGTCCGCCCGTACCCGCGTGCTCGTCGCGCTCGCGTGCCGCGCGCTCGGCGACAAGGAGGCGGCGGCGCGCGACCTCGAAGCCGCCCGCGCGGCCTTCGAGGAGCTGGGGGCAGGCCCGGACGCCGCCCGCGTCGACGCGCTCGCCGGACGCGGCGATACGCACGGCCTGTCCGGGCGCGAGCTCGAGGTGCTCCGGCTGGTCGCCGCCGGCAAGAGCAACCGGGAGATCGCCGCCGAGCTCGTGATCAGCGAGCACACGGTCGCCCGCCATCTCCAGAACATCTTCGCCAAGCTGCGGCTCTCGTCCCGCACGGCCGCGGCCGCGTTCGCGTTCGAGCACGACCTGGCCTGAGCTTCGGCCGACTGGTCAGAAATGACCATGGCGGCGGAGCGCGGGATGGTCGATGCGCCCGATGCGGCCGGCTCCGGCGGCGCCTAGCGTCGGCCGGAGACGACCGAAGGGAGAAGACATGACCGAGCAGTTCGAGACCGTCATCGTAGGCGGCGGCCAGGCGGGTCTGGCGACCGGCTACCACCTGAAGCGGCGCGGCCGCTCCTGCGTGATCCTCGACGCGGGCGAGCGTGTCGGGGACTCGTGGCGCAAGCGCTGGCCGTCCCTCCGGCTCTACTCGCCGGCGCGCTTCGACTCCCTCCCGGGGCTTCCGTTCCCGGCGCCCAAGCACTCCTTCCCGAGTGGGCATGAGATGGCCGACTACCTCGAGACGTACGCGCGGACGCTCGAGCTGCCCGTCCGCACCGGCGTCCGCGTCGATGCGGTGACGCGTGAAGGAGGCCGCTACCTCGTGACCGCAGGCGACCTTCGTTTCGAGGCCGAGAACGTGGTCGTGGCCACCGGTGCGTTCGACGTGCCGTCGATCCCCGACTTCGCGGGAGAGCTGGATGCGGAGATCGTGCAGATCCATTCGAACGACTACCGGAGCCCGGCGCAGCTGTGCGAGGGCCCCGTCCTCGTGGTTGGCGCCGCCCACTCGGGAAGCGACATCGCCTACGAGGCCGCCATGGCGGGACACGAGACGATCCTGTCGGGGCGGGACACCGGCCAGATCCCCGCGCCGATCGAGAGCCGGCGCGCACGGCCTATCCTCTCGGTACTTCGGTTCGTCTGGACGCGCGTGCTCACGATGGACACGCCGGTCGGCAGAAGGGCCAGCCGGAAGGGCCGCACGCACGGCGGCCCCCTGCTCCGCATCCGGCGCGCGGAGCTCGCCGCGGCGGGCGTCGAGCGCGTCCACGAAAGGACCGTCGGAGCCCAGGACGGCCGGCCCGTCCTCGACGGCGGCCGCGTCCTGGACGTGGCGAACGTCGTGTGGTGCACGGGCTTCCGGCCCGACTACTCCTGGATCGACGCGCCGTTCGAGTACGACGAGGACGGCTACCCGCGGCAGTACCGCGGCGTCGTCGACACGGCGCCCGGCCTCTACTTCGTCGGGCTCCCGTTCCTCCACTCGTTCTCCTCGATGCTCGTGCTCGGCGCGGGCCGCGACGGCGAGCGGTTGGCGGAGCACATCGTCGCCGGGGCCGGCGAGCGGCGGCTCGCGACCGAGCCGAAGCCCGATGCGCTTCTGTCGCGATGAGCGCGCCGTCCGAGCCGGCCGGCGATGTCATCCTCGTCTGGAACGGCATCGTGGAGCGCCGCGCCGGCGAGCGCCCTGTCGCACAGGCCGGCGCGGCGGACGACGAGCCCGCACCGGAGGACGGTGAACCGGCGGATGGGTCGGGTGATTCCTCCCTCGAGGGCCCGGGGGCGGGCCTGCGGCGGGCGTGAGCCTGACGGCCGCGGTCGGCTAGGATCGCCGCTTCGGGTCCGCTCGCTTCATCCCGAGGCGGGCGTCGCGGGGCGGTGACCGGCTCGCTAGCCGGTCGCGGCGATCGGCGGAGGCTCCGCCTCGATCCTCGACAGCACCGCAAGCCGCCCCCGCGCGAGCTCGAGGAGCTCGTCGTCCGGTGCGCAGATCTCGCACAGGACGACGTGGACGTCGCCCTCGGAGTCGCGCGCGACGATGACCTCGCCGCTCGGGGCGAACGTTACGTCTCGGAGACGGGTGCCCGTGTCCGTTTGGAGCGCAACGCGGCTGCCCGTGGCGAGCTCCACGAAGTCGACGGCGCCCTCGGCCCCCGGCACGGCGGCGAGCGTCCCGTCGGGTGACACGGCGCCGCCCAGGAACGTCCCGGCCACCGACGAGAGAAGCTCGCCGTCCTCCGCGGCGACGACAGCCGCGCGGTCGGCGAACGTCGCGAGCGCGAGTCGTCCGCCGCCTCCGAACCCGAGTGCCTGGACATGCTCGTCGCGGCGTCCGAGCGCGGCGATCGGCTCACCCGTCGTCGCGTCCCACAGGCGGAGGGTCGAGCCCCAGCCGGTGAGCAGGCGCGTGCCGTCCGGGCTGAACGACGCGTTCGTGGGATCGAGCTCCGTGTCGTCGCCGGGCGGCCTGAGCCCGCGGAGCGCAGCCACGGTCGCGCCCGACGCGATGTCGGCGACCTCGATGCGCGCGTTTCGGGCGACGAGCGCACGACGCCCATCCGGGCTGAGGACGACCACGTTCCCGAGTCCCGTCACTCGCGGGCCGCCGGACGTCGGCCACACGCCGCCGCCGGCGGTGACGAGCCTCCCTGCTGCATCGAGGCTCACCGGGGCGTCGGCCGGGAGCTCCCGCAGCGGTGCGGTCGAGCCCAGGCGCCAGACGGCGCTGCCGTATGACCCGAAGAAGATGCAGCCCTGCGGAGCACTCGCAGCGGCGACCGTCCTACCGTCGCCGCTCACCGCCACGGACCCTGCGGTGATTCCCGCGCCTGCGGCCCGCGCCGGCGGACGGAGCGTCGCGATCCGGCGGCCCTCGAGCGTCCACACGCCGGCTCCGCCCGCGGCCGGGGCGATGACGTGCACGCCGTCGGGCGAGACGATCGGCTTGGGTGGATCGCAGCCGGCCGGGCTGCTCCCGGTGCGAAGCGGCACGCTCGCCGGCGCTCGTACGACGGTGAGCTCGCCGTTCCAGGCGAGCGCGGCGAGCGTCCCGCCGCGAGGGGCGACGGCGAGCGCGTTCGCCCACCCCGTGCCGGCCGCGCCGACCTGCTTGCGCGACTCGACGTCCCAGACGCGGACATTGCCATCGGCGTTCGCGAGGGCGACGAGACGGCCCTCGTCGCTGAAGGCGGCGCCCGGCGAGAACTCGCTGAACACCGCCATCGCATCCTCGAGCCCGGCGTCGAGCCTCCCGAAGCCGGGAAACGCCGCCACCTGCCGCCCGGTCGCCGACCGCCAGACGCCTGCGCCGCCCTCGAGGCCGACGGCGAGCACGAGCCGGCCGTCGCGGCTGAACAGCACGCCTCCGGCGAGGCCGAGACGGGCCACCCGCGACCGCCCTCCGTCGTCCCAGAGCGTTGCCTGGCTGTGCGCCCCGTCGATCGTCGCGACGAACCGCCCGTCCCGGCTGATCGCGGCCGAGGCGCCGCCGGGCAGCCGGGCGAGCTGCCGTCCCGAGCCGGCGTCCCAGACCCGCGTGCTCCCGCCGACGGTCACCACGCGCTCGCCGTCGGCGGCGAAGAGCACGCGAAGCCCGGAGACGGGGCGCAGCCCGAGCGTCACCGGGCGTCCACCCCCGAGCGCCTCGACGACGACCTGCCCGCCGGCGGCGAGCGCCGCCGTTGGAGTCCCGCGGAGGAAGCCGACGTCCAGCACACGCCCGCCGGCCGGCGCGCGGATCGTCTCCGTCACCTCACCCGAGCGGAGGTCGAGGACGCGCGCGTCGCGCGCGCGCCCTGCTACGAGGAGCGGGCCCTCCACGGCGAACGACCGGGCGGGGAGCGCCGCCGTCTCCCGGCCCCCGGCGCTCTCCCGGATTCGCAGCATGCCGTCCGGCCCGAGGGCGGCGAGCGCCCGGCCGCCGTCGCCGAAGGCGACCGCGTCGAACCGCGCGGCCGCGGACGGCTCCGTCTCGGCGGGGATCGAGTACGCGACGGGGTTGGCGAGGATCGCCCGCCGCAGCGCGACGCCGGCCTCCAACGTCCGGTGCGTCTCGACCGCGCGGACGGCGTCCGCGAGCGCTGCGGCGGGGTCCGAGTCGAGCGCGGCCACCGCCTGCGCCGCGAACGCCTGCGAGTGCGCAACCTGTGCACGCTCGTTCGCCAGGTTGCGCTGCAGGAGCGCGACGAGGCCGAGCGCCACCGAGACGGCGAGCGCGAGCGAGACGCTGCCGAGGATGATGCGCTGTCGGCTCCTCGAGGCTCCCCGGCTCGCGGCCAGGTACTCGCGCTGGAGCTCCGTAGGCACCGGCTCCTTGCCCGCGTTCGCGGTGACCTTCTCGAGCGCCTCCTCGAGATCGCGGCCGCGGAGGAGCAGGCTCGCGTCGCGCCGCTCGTCCCACTCGACGGCGCGGACGAGCAGCCGGGTGTGCACCTCCGCCCAGGCGAGATCGGTGTCCAGCGCCTGCAGCACCCTGGCGAACGCGCCCGAGCGGTCGTCGCCGGAGCGGCACCAGATCCAGTTGAGCTGGCGAAGCCCCTCCGGCGCCTTGTCCGGGTCGGCGCCGTCGCAGGCGATCGGCACGATCCGCTTCCCGCGCTCCTCGGCATGGCGGAGCTCGTCGAGGGAGTACCGGGACGCGAGCGAGTTGCTGCTGACGACGAAGACGAAGCTCTCGGCCGCGTCGATGTTGTCCTCGATGTCCTCCGCCCACTCGGCGGCGGGCGGGATGTCCTCCCAGTCGATCCAGACGTCCTTGCCGCGATCGGTCAGGAATGCGTGCAGCTCGTGGACGAAGGCGGCGTCCAGGCGCGAGTACGAAACGAACACGTCCGCCAAGACGTCAGCCCTGGCCGTCGGGGGTCGGATGCGGCACGACGAGGCCACCGACGATAGAGCGAAAACGTCGGGCGAACAACGGCCGGCTCCGCGCGCCCACGAAGCGGACGGGGTGGCCGCGCGCGCGGCCACCCCGTTCCGTTGGCTCCGCCTAGCGGAGGCTCTGCCAGGCGAATGCGAGCTGAGCCGTCAGGCTCTTGTTCGCTGCCTTTGCCTCGGCCTCGTTCTCGGCGTTCTGCCAGGCCGTGCTGGAGCCGGTCTTGACGTCGCCGCCGGCAATCGCGACGGGCGCGTTGCCGTTGACGGCGTTCTGGTCGGCGTCCGCATCGGCGTCGGCCTTCTGCTTGGTGACGGCGAGCTGCAGAACCTTCTGCAGCTGGCCCGTGCTCCCGCACGCGGACTTGCACGGGTCGTACCCGCACGTGACCTTGCACGGGTCGTACCCGCACTTGACCTTGCACGGTTCGTCGCAGCGGCTCTTGCAGGAGCCGCCGCTGCTCTGCGTTGCGGCTGCGAGCTGGATCGTGCCACTCGCGTTCTCGGCTTCCGCCTCGGCCTCGTTCTCGGCGTTTTGCACTGCCAAGCTCGAGCCCGTCGTCACGTCCCCACCGGCGATCGCGACGGGCGCGTTGCCGTTGACGGCGTTCTGGTCGGCGTCGGCGTCGGCGTCCGCACCCTGTGCGGTGAGCGCCACCTGGCCCACGGCCTGGTACTGGCCGCTGCCGCCGCAACCCCACTTGCACTGGTCGAAGCACCGGGACTTGCAGGAGGAACCTGCCGTCTGGGTCGCCTCGGCCGCCTGGATGGTGAGGCTTCCGTTCTCGGCCTCTGCCTCGGCCTCGTTCTCGGCGTTCTGCCAGGCCGTGCTGGAGCCGGTCGTCACGTCGCCGCCTGCGATCGCGACCGGTGCGTTGCCGTTGACGGCGTTCTGGTCGGCGTCGGCGTCTGCCTCGGCCTCCTGGAGCGTCGCCGCGAGCTGGCCGACGGCCTGGTACTGGCCGCTGCCGCCGCATCCGGCGTAGCAGGAGGACCCGCCGCCGGTCTGCGTGGCCGAGGCGAGCTGGATCGTGGCGCTCTCGTTCTCGGCTTCCGCCTCGGCCTCGTTCTCGGCGTTTTGCACCGCCGAGCTGGAGCCGGTCTTCACGTCGCCGCCGGCGATCGTGACCGGCACGTTCGCGTTGACCGCGTTCTGCTTCGCGTCCGCGTCTGCCTCCGCGCTCTGCGCGGTGGCGGCGGCCTGCCCGACGGCCTGGTACTGCCCGCTGCCGCCGCAGCCGGCGTGGCACGAAGAGCCGCCGCCGGTCTGCGTCGCCTGGGCAGCCTGAACCGTCAGGCTCGTGTTCTGGGCGCTTGCGTTCGCCGAGTTCTCGGCGTTCTGCGTCGCCGAGCTCGAAGGCACGGCGGTCGATCCGGCAGACACCCCGCCGCCCGAGATGACGACGGGCACGTTCGCGTTCACGGCGTTCTGCTTCGCGTCCGCGTCCGCGTCCGCTCCCTGGACCGTTAGCGCCCCTTGTCCGATCGTCTGCGCTTGGCCGGAGCTCTGCGCCCAGGCGGGGGCGGCGCTCAGGCCGAGCGCGACGATACAGACGATCATCAGCGCAATCAGCTTGTGTCTCATTACCACTCCTTCGGTTGTCGAAGAGCGCCGGGGGTCGACTGGCACCCCGGCGGGTCAGCAACCTGCGGCGCGGGGTCAGCCGGGCCGCTCGAGCGGTGAGAGGTAGGCCTGGCGTCTCCAGGCGGCGGACGCCAGGTCGAACCGTCGGCTGAGCGCCGTAGCAGCCGACACGAGTTGAAGAGCGATGAGCAGGAGCGCACCGAGGATCAATCCGCTCGCGCCGAGCGTCGCAGCGGCCGATCCGCCGCCGGCGAACGTGCCCGGCGACACCGGCGGACGCTCGGAGGGCCGGAGTTGCGTCCGGGCAATCGTCCCTGCTCCTGAGCGCCTTTGGACGAAACTGGACGAAAGATCCGGGCCGCCGGAACCGGTCGCGGCGGCGAAGAGGGAGGGGAACGGCGGCTGAAGCAACCAGGCGGGAAGCCCGGCGTCCGAGCGGTCGCCTGCGCGCTTGCCATCCCGTGCGTCGGCCCGGGCCGGGGCGCCCTTGCCGCCCGCGGACCCGTCCGAGTCCGGAAGCGGAACGCCCGGAAGGCCGCCGGGCAGCGGAATGCCGCCGGGAAGCAGGATCTCGAGCTCGGGCAGGGACGGGAAGCTCGGCAGCGGTACCGCGGTCCAGATCCAGTCCCAGCTCGAGATCCAGGTCAGGACGGACGAGACGCCCGTCGGGCCGGGAAGGAGGTCCCCGAGCCCCTGCTGGGTGGAAGTCCCGGCCGGCTGCGACTGGCTGGGAAGGGCGCCGCCGGCCGGCTGCGCGTCCGGCTGCGCGCTCTGCTGGGCGCCCGCGCCGGCCTGCGTCTGACCGGCGACCTGCGTCGTCGAGCTTGTGTTCGCGGCCATGGCTCCGGAGGCGGCGCCGTTCGTCTGCGACACCGCAGGCGCAGCGGACGGGCTTCCGACGACGGTGACGACCGAGACGTTCGTGGCCCCGCCTTGCTGGGTCGTCGCCTGCGAGGCGGCATCCTGCGCCGCCGAGGAGCTCTGTCCGGCCGCCGCCGCGGTGCCCCCGCCCGAGGGCGTTCCTTGCGTCCCCTGCTGCAGGCCTGCGGCCTGCGTGGCCGCGCTCGTGTTGCCGGCCGCCGCGCCCGACGCGGCGCTGTTCGTCTGCGTGATGACCGGGTTGCTGCCGGGGCTGTTCACGATGATCTGGATCGCGATGTTCGTCGGTGCCTGCTGAACGGTCGTCGCCTGCGCCGCCGCGGCCTGCGCAGCCTGGCTCGTCTGGACGGCCGCCGCCGCCGGCAGAACCTGTGCGCCGTCGGGATCGAGGGAGATCCCGGTCTGGGCATGTGCCGCGCCGGCGAACGCCAGAAGCCCGAGAACCGGCGCGAGGGTCGCGGCGAGCTTCGCGCGCGGCGCACCGCGGGGCGGGCGCGCGCGCTCGTTGCGGCTCGACCGACGGAATACCATTCCAAGGAATAGGTACCCACTCGCACGCGCCGCGAGCCAAATTCGCGTTCGATTTGGACGAGAAAAGTGGCGCCGATTTATGGCTAACGCTTCGGCCACTATTTCACGAATTGGACGGTGGCCTATTTTCCGATGTCCAGATGCGAGGTTCGGTGCGGCCTGCGGCGACATCAGTTCCGCCGGACGAGAGCCGGCCGGTCGGCCGCAGCCGATGAACGCCCCTCGGCTCGCGCCGGCAGACCTGCCGTCACGGAGGAGCGCGGGGGGCGGACGACGACCGAAAATCTGGTCTTGACGTGACTTGTGTCACGCGGAACTATCAAGGGCGGAACGGAAGGCTGGCTAGGGGAGGAAGACGTGTCCCGGGGAAGCGCAGGCGTGGGCTCCGCGGCCCGACCCTCATCCGCAGACGTCGACGGCGGAACGGATCGGGCGAGCCCGGCCGCACGGACCCCGCCGGATCACGACGCCTCCACTGCCTTGACGGAGGAGGCGCGGCGCCTCGCGGCGACGCTCAAGCCGGCGCAGCGGAGAGTCCTGGCCGACCTGGCGGCACGCGGTGCGGACGAGCTGACGCGGGCCGAGTACGAGCGCATCGGCCTCGTCAGCCGTTCGCAGGCGGCGCTGGATTTGGCCGAGCTCGTCCAGATGGGGCTCCTCGAGCGGATCGGTGCCGGCCGGGCGACGCAGTACCGGCGCGCGCACCCGGGCGGGGGACGCAAGCGGAAGTGGACGGAAGAGCGGATCCGCACCGAGCTCGAGGCCTTCTGTGCAGGCCGGCCGGAGTGGCCGCGCGCGCACGACTTCAAGGCGGCGGGGCGCGGCGACCTGTATCTCGCTGCGAGCCGCTACGGCGGCGTCGAGCACTGGGCGACCGAGCTCGGCTACGAGGACGAGGAGGAGACGCCCGCTCTCGCTCGGCCGCGCCGGCGGTCGCCCCCGATCGGCCGCCTTGGATTCCGCGCGGTCCGACCGGCCGTCGCCTCGGCCGCAGGGCTCGCCCTCGCGCTCACCGTCGTCCTCGGCCTCGGATCGGACGCGCCCGACCGGGGTCTCGTCGCCCGCACGGCGAACGCGATGCTGCCGGTTCCGACGCCCCAGCCGGCGCGGCCCGCGGCAGGGCACCCGGGCGCATCTGCGGCACCGGTCAGCCGGTCCGACCGCGGCTCGATCCTGCTCACGCTGAGCGCCGTGCGCGGCACCTCGTGGGTGACGGTGCGCGAGGGAACGGCGCGAGGCCGCCTCGTCTACGCCGGGACGCTCACCCGCGGAGCGACTGCCCGGCTGCGGGGGGCTCGCCTCTGGATCGAGCTCGGCTCGCCGTGGAACCTTGACGCGCGCCTCGGCGGGCGGGCACTCGACGTTCGCCGCACCCGCACCGGGATCGTGACGACAGGCGGCCTGCGCGTCACGAAGCGAGCGCCGCGAGCGCCCGCCACACCGCCGCCGCCCACGCCCGTCGCCCCGCCGCCGCCGGCGCCCGTGCCGAGCGCGCCCGGGCCGACGACGTGGCCGGTCTCGGCGAGCCCCCCGCCGGCGCCGCCCGCTCCACCTCCGTCGTCGGCCGAGGCGTCGCCCGACCCGCCTCCGTCTTCCGACCCCGTTCCCGAGCCGCCAGGCGGCCCGTGACCGGAGCGCCCACCGCCGCCGCGCTTGTCCGCGCGTACCACGAGTCGGGCGACCTCGTCGCGCGCCGGCGCGTGATCGAGCAGTACATGCCCCTCGTCGTCAGGCTCGCCCGCCGTTTCGCGGGCCGCGGCGAGCCGCTCGAGGACCTGATCCAGGTCGGCTCGGAGGGGCTCATCAAGGCCGTCGACCGCTTCCAGCCCGAGAGAGGCGTCCAGCTCGGGGCGTTCGCGATTCCGACCATCGTCGGCGAGATCAAGCGCCACCTGCGCGACCGGACCTGGCCCGTGACCGTGCCGCGGCGCATCCGCGAGTCGCGCCCGGCCTCCGAGTTCGTCGTGGACGCCGCCGGCGCGCAGGGCCCGCCGCCGGCCGGGACGTCCGCGCCGGACCTGGAGTGGGAGCTCTCCGAGACCCGGGCCGTCCTGGCCGACGCGTACCGGACGCTCGACGACCGCGAGCGCCGGATCCTCCACCTTCGCTTCTTCGCCGACCTGAGCCAGGCGGAGATCTCCGCGACTCTCGGCATCTCGCAGATTCAGGTTTCGAGGCTCGTCACCCGCTCGCTCGAGAAGATGCGAGGCGAGATCGGCGAGCCTCCCGAAACGAACGGAGGTCTCGAATGACCCGGTTCCGACGTCTCCATCCGCTCATGCTCGCCGCGGGAGCGGCCGCCTTGAGCCTCGGCCTCGGCGGCGCCTCCGGACGCGGCGCCGATCCCACTCCGCCCGTCATCACGCCCTCGATCACGGGGACGCTCGGCGACAACGGCTGGCACCGGAGCAACGTCACCGTCGGCTGGTCGGTCGTCGATCCGGATTCGGGCGTCATCCAGACGACCGGCTGCGACACGGCGACGTTCACGCAGGACACGACCGGCGTCGCTCGCACGTGCCAGGCCGTGAACGGCGCCGGGCTGACCGGCTCGTACAACCTCGTCGTGAAGATCGACAAGACGCCGCCCACCGCCTCCGCGGAACTCGATCGCGAGCCCGACTTCGGGGCCTGGCACACGAGCCCCGTGACGGCGGACTTCAGCGGAAGCGACCAAACGTCTTCGCTGGCCTCGTGCACCGCCCCGGTCACGTACGCCGGTCCGGACACGGACGACGGGCAGGTGGCGGGTGTCTGCCGCGACCGGGCGGGCAACGAGAGCTCCGCCTCGGTCACCCTCAGGTACGACGCGACCGCGCCCGTCGTGAAGAAGGTCGTCCCGGCACGGCGTCCGGACCGGTACGGGTGGTTCACCCGGCCGATTCGGTTCACGTTGCGGGGGGAGGACGCCACGGCGGGGATCGGCTCCTGCGACGCGCCCCGCTACGCCGGCGCGAACAGCGCCCGGGCCTCGGTCTCCGGCACCTGCCGCGACCGCGCCGGGAACGTGAGCGCGCCTCGCGTCGTCAGGTTCAAGTACTCGCGGCCCCTGCTCGTGCCGAAGCCGGGGCTCCGCATGAGGGCGCCGGTGCGTCTGCAGTGGGTGAAGGTCGAGCGGGCCAACCTCTACAACGTCCAGCTCTGGCGCGGCAAGCGCAAGCTCCTGAGCGCCTGGCCCCGGGGAACGTCCTACCGGCTCGGAAGGACGTGGGCCTACGAGGGCAGGCGCTACGCGCTCGAGCCGGGCCGCCGCTATCGCTTGTACGTCTGGCCCCGGCTCGGCTCTCGCTACGGCCGGCTCCTCGGCTATACGTACTTCGACGTCGTCCGCCGCGCGGACCGCGCGACCGGCGGCGCCGAAGGTGTACCGCTGCGTTGAGTCCCCGGGTGCCGGTTCGGGCGCTTCTCCGCCCCGGCGCGCGCCCGCGATCACCCCCCGGCGATGGCCCCCTCACCGGTTCGTCGGAGGCGCGATCCGCGCGATCGGGCCGGCGGAGAGTTGCCGAACCTAGCCGATCGGTGAGGCGATCCTACCTTGAGCTGGTTTGTCTCTGCCCGTACCGTGGGAGTCCTTGATCCGGGGGAAACGATTGGGGTCGACCAGGCTTGCCTTGACATTCGCTGCGTGCGTCGCGGCTTTCGTCGCGACCGCGCCGCATGCGCTCGCGCAGTCGGGTCCCACGCCGGACCCGGCGCCCCTGCCGCCTCCTCCGCCGCCTCCTCCGGCGGCCCCTCCGCCGGCGCCCCCGCCGGCCCCGCCGCCGGCACCTCCGGCGAGCCCGCCGGCTCCGCAGCCCGCCGCGCCTTCCGGGCCGTCGCAGGCCGAGGAGGCCGCCGCCGCCCGGAGGAAGGCGCGGGCCGAGAGACAGAGGAAGGCGAAGGCAGCGGCCCTCGCGGCGGAGCGGAAGGCGCGGGCGGCCGAGAGGAAGGCCGCGGCTGCGGCCGCGGCTGCGGCGCGCCCGTCCCGCGACAGCAACCCGCTCCTCGCGGGCGAAACCGGCCCCGAGCGCGCCGCCGTCACGCCTGCGGCGGCTCCGGTCGCCGTCACGGCGAAGCCCACGCCGGTGATGTCGTCTGCCGCGAAGGCCGTCCTGCTCGGCATGGCCGGGGTCGCACTGCTCCTGCTCGCCGCGGCGGGCGCACCCACGCGCGTGCTACGCGCGGTGTCCGGAGGCCTCGTATGGCGGCGCTCCGACCTCGCCTTCGCAGCCCTGATCATCCTGAGCGTCGGCCTCCTGGCCGCATTCGTGGCGGCGATCTAGCCGATGAGGACTCGCCGCCCCGCCGCGCTCCTCCTGATCCTCCTCGTCGCGGCCGGCGCCGCCCGCGGGGCCACCGCGACCGACGTCGTTCCGCCGACGATCGGTGACAAGCCTCCCGCCACGAGCGGCTCGGCCACGGCGACGTTCTCGTTCTCGCACGCCGACTACACGGCCTTCGCGTGCAGCCTCGACGGCGGGGCGTTCGCGCCGTGCACGAGCCCGACGACGTACGAGTCGCTCACCGAGGGCGGGCACTCGTTCGCCGTGCACGGCGTCGACGCTGAGGGCGTCCCGGGCGAGGCGGCATCGTACGGGTGGACGGTCGACCTGACGCCGCCGGTGGCCCCGGGCGTGACCGGGCCGGCGGCGCGCACGAGCTCGACGAGCGCGCAGATCGGGTTCACGCACGGCGAGGCAGGCGTCACGTTCCTCTGCAGCCTCGACGGAGCGGCCGAGGAGCCGTGTACGAGCCCGACGTCCTACACGGGCCTGGCGGAG
>Ga0214468_1000410_pt1 | contig 13564 bp, 20 predicted proteins | sample RVTome_9_FD_187334 | JGI IMG/M metagenome (GOLD analysis project Ga0214468, IMG submission 187334) | Soil microbial communities from uranium-contaminated site in the Upper Colorado River Basin, Wyoming, United States - RVT155D38 HiSeq ...
AATCGGCGCAACCGCCCGAGTCGCCCTGGCCGCGTCGTTGGCGACGTTGGGCGAGCGCGCCGCGACCGCCCTGATGGCGGACCCGCGGCTGCTGGGGGTCAGCGCGGAGATCCGCCGACCGGCGTAACCACCGAAGCAACCGGCGTCAGCCGCCGCGCGAGGAGCCCGTCGTGGCGATCGTGACGCGGGTGCAGCGCTCGCAGACGGTAGGGTCGACCTCCAGGGTGGCCGATCCCTCGCGCAGGTAGAACCGCTCGCCGAGGCGCACGGCCCGGACGAACTCCACCAGGCTCCAGCGTCGCGTTCCGTCCTCTGAGGCGGTCTCGAGGCCGGCCACGTGCGAGTGTCCCGGCGCCACGCGGGCGGGATCGGCGATCAGGCGGACAACCTCGTGTCGTGCGGGGCTCTGAGGAGCCGGCTGGAGTCGATGCTGGTGGATGTCCCTGAGCTCCATAGTCGCAGCCCCCGCTGGATGCTTGATAATACTTGATGGACCGGCCATCGGACAGTACCATCGGCGGACTCCGGGTGGGGCCGGCCGATGAGCGGAAAGGGACCCCTCACATGCGCCGATTCCGCTCGTACCTGGTCTCCCTGTCGCTCTCCGCCCTACTCACGTTGCTGACCGCGGCAGCAGCTCTGGCCGACAGCCAGCCGCCATTCCCGCGATAACCGATTCGGCAGTTCTGATCTCCAGCCGGTAGTGCTCACCGGCCGTGCCCACCCGCAGGATCAGGCAGAGGCTGAAGATGTCCGGCCGAGCGCCTCGGCATAGAGCGCGTTCGCCCCGGCAAGGTCGCCCCACCGCGACCGGATGTCGGCCCACTCCGCCAGGACGTCGCGAAGGTGCGAGGGTGCGCGATGGTCGCGTAACAGCGCGGTGGCCGCCTCGAACTCGGCCTCCGTCCGCTCTCGATCATCCTGACGGCTCGCGATGCGCGCCAGCGTGAGGTGGGCGCCGACGGCCGCATGGTACGAACCACCGGACTCGGCGGCAGTGATGGCCTCCAGCGCCCGCTCCGTCGCGACCGAGTCGTCGCCACGATGGAACGCCAGCCGGGCCTCGGCTTCGGTCACCTCGGAGAGCAACCGGCCGTCCTCGTGCAACTCGGCCAGCTCGCGTGCCCGCTCGAGGTGCTCGGCGGCTCGCGCGTGGTTCCCCAGCTCGAGGAAGGTGAGAGCCAGGTTGTTCTCGAGGGCGGCCTCCTCACGCTCGGCCTCGGAGGCCCGGTAGAGAGCCAGGCTCTCGTAGCCCGTCCGCAGCGACCGCTCGAGGTCTCCCACCCGCCGGTACTGGAGCGAGAGCGCGGACAGGAAGCCCGCCCGCTGCCGAAGCGAAGCGCCACCGAGCAACGTGTGCGCCTCCTCCATGTAGGTCAGCCCGCGCGCGGACTGGCCGTCCCATGTCTCGACGTTCCCCAGCGCCGTGAGGAGGCGGAACCGGAAGTCGGGCGCAATCGATAGGCCGGAGCGCTCCTGCGCCAGCAGCTGCAGGAGGATATCCCGCGCCTCGGCCGGGTTATCGGACTGGTACTGCCCGAAGGCGAGCCAGTACCGAGCCCACGCAGCATCGGCCGGGGCGCCGATCGAGTCGAAGAGCTCGGCGGCCTCCGATGCCGAGCGGATGGCCTCGGGCCCGCGGTCGAGCCGGCACAGCGCCTCCGATCGACCCCGCAACAACTCCGCCCGGTTTCGCCGATCGTCACCGGCGATTTCGAGCAGGTCGTCGTATTGGTCCAGCGCCTCCTGGTAGGCACCGGACGCCGAGAGTAGATCCGCCTCGAGCCGCCTCACGGTCGGCCGCTCCTCGGCCACAAGGTCGGGCACGGCCACGCCGAGGCGCTCGGCGATGAAGGTCAGCGCCGCCATCGACGGCTTCGCGAGGCCGCGCTCTAGGGCGCTGATGTAGGCCGAGGTGTATCGGCCCCGCGAAAGTGCCGCCTGGGTCAGCCCGGCATGGAGGCGGGCACGCCGGATCCGCTCGCCCACCGCTCTCGCGACGTGGCTGTTGTCGACGACCGTGACGTTGCGCTTCCCCGACACGCGGCTAACTCTAGCGGATCACTCAACTCCACCCTGGCGCCTGGCAACTATTGCTAACCGATGCGGGTCCGCCGCGACGGCGCATGCCGGGACGTGGCGGGCAAGCGGTAGGATGGCGCGCGTGGGGGCCGGCCCCGGTACGGAGGTATGACGACCGTGACGTTCGATCTCGGCCAGCTCAACTGGCTCGCCGTCGTCGTCGGAGCCCTGGTCTACTTCGCGCTCGGCGCGCTCTGGTACTCGCCGATGCTCTTTTCCCGCGCCTGGCAGCGCTCGATCGGCTGGGACGAGACGCGGACGCCGCCGCAGCAGAGCGCCATGACGTACGTCGCCCCGCTCGTCGCCTACCTGGTCATGGCGATCGCGGTGGGCCTGCTCGCGGCTGCCACCGGGACCGATGAGCTCGTCGAGGGCGTCGTGCTCGGCCTGGTGCTCGGCGTCGGCCTCTCGCTGGCGCACACGTTCGTGGACGCGAGCTTCAGCCCCGAGAAGCCGCGGCCGTGGACCTGGTTCGCGATCAACGGCACATACCACGCGCTCGGGCTCGTCATCCTCGCGGTCATCATCGCGCTCTGGCCCTAGCGGGCATCGACCGGGCGGGGCGCTACTCGGCTCCAGCGGAAAGAGGGTGGCGAACGGCCGGCTCGCGTTGAGCCGCCGGCCCTGGAGGCCGGCGGCTCGTGTGTCGGTGATGCGGGGTCTACCAGGAGCGGTAGCCGCGTCCACCCTCGTCGTAGTACGTGCCGACGTCGGCCCGGTAGGCCTCGTCGTGATAGCGATCCTCGTCGAACTCGGGAGCGCTCTTGATCTCGTCCTTCGTGCGGTTAACGAACACCCGCTCGTCATCCACGTCGACGCGGTCGATCACGCCGGCCGGCAGGAGGACCTTCTTGCCGAAGATCCACGGGCCGGTGTCGACGACGAGGAAGCTGCCACCGACGTCGTAGCTGGCCTCGTCGATCGACCCGATGTCGCCGTCGATCGCCTCGACCTTGAACCCGGTGATATCGGTGTTCGCCCAGGACTCGTAGTCCCGGTAGGTCCAGATGTCGCTCATCGTGCGGTTCTGGGTCATGAGTCTCCCCTGCGTGCGTGTCGGTTGACACTCGGAACGGCAGCAGAGCCCATGCCCCGGCTCCGAGAACCGCGACCGCATCAAGATTTCTTAGCAACTTCACGATGGGCCTCGAGTGGGCCTCGAACCTGCACCCAACACAAGTGCGGAGATGCACCAAACTCGGGGAGCGCGCCTCCGGCGATTCCGAAAAGCCAGAAGCTTCGCTCGGTCCGCCTCCCCAACCGGAGGCGGACATGCGAACTGCACCAGTACGAGTCGTTTACGACAACCAGCCGTACCTGGTGACGCGGCGCGATGACGGATCGATTCACCGGGCATTCGGACCGTACGCGCCGGGCACCGAACCAAGCCTCGAGGCATGCTCCGCGGAAGACGAGGTCCATGACCCTGCCCTGCTGGCGACCCTCACGGACCTCCTGCCGATCAGCCCGGCTCTGCCGGCCAGCGAGGACACCCTGGCCGGAAGCAGCTGAGCGCGGATCCGCCGTCGTCTCGACCCGCCGCCCTTACCGGGCGACGCGTGCCAGGCCGACCGTTTCCAGCTCCGCCTGGACGAGGCGGTCCAGTCGACCCGCGCTCCAGTCGCCGAACGGGTCCGGCGTGAACTCGAGCAGCTTGTCGTAGTCGAGCCGATGCAGCGCGCGTGACGCGAGGAGCTGCATCAACTCGGCTTCCGCGAGCGCCGCACCCGCCGAGGCTGGACGGCGGATGGCCGATGCGCCGGCGTTCAGCCGGCGAATGCGCTCGACCCGCCATGGCAGGTAGCGCGTGATCCACGGCACGACCGCCATCGCCACGACGAGCAGGCCGAGGAGCGCCGCGATGATGAGCAGCAGGCGCTCGATGTCGGAGCCGAACTGCATGACCGGGTCGGCGGCGCCGCCGAACGCGCCGCGGATCCGGATCGCCGCTCCCTCCCCCACCAGCGGGATGCCCTGGAGCACGCCGGCAACCTCGTCCCCGGTGTCGCGGATTCCGGCGCCGCCGTCGCGGATGAGGCGGCCCGCCCCCGCCAGCTCCGCGAGCCTGCCGTAGAGTCGAAGCCCGAGCATGGTCCACAGCGCCAGCCAGGCCAGCGTCGCGAGGTCGGCAGCGACTTCCACGAGCCGGGGTGCGCCGCTCGCTCCAGATCAGCACCATCGCCGTATCTCCTTCGTCCGGTCGCACTCGCGTTCATGCATGACCGCGACCACCGGGGGTCCGGTCCGGATCACGGGCGACGCCGCAGTCACGCCCGTCGACGCACACAGCAGTCCGCTACTCTCGACGCCATGGACTGGCTGCTCGGTCGGAGAAGGGCGTCCGAACCTCCACGGGTCGAGCCGCCCGATCTGCAGCCGATCCGCCTGTACTCGGCGGAGACGGTGTTCGCCGCGTCGGTGCATCCGGGTGGCGAACGCATCACGGACATCCTGCAGCGCGGTGACGAGCTCCTCGTGCTGCCCCAGGGTGCGGACCACCAGGACCCAGACGCATGGCTTGCGGTCAACCCGGACGCGCTGCTCGCCGTCGTCCCGCCGCCCCACGTCAGCCTGCCCGAGCTGCGCCTCCACCGCCAACGGGAGGAGGTGGAGATTCGGACCGGGCCGTACCGCATCACCGGGACGGCGCATCTGCGGCCCGGCCAGGAGCAGGACCCGTTCGTTCGGGCCACGCGCCCCTTCCTGCCGCTCACCGATGCACTGGTTCAGCGGGCCGACGGCCCGCCCGAACGGTTCGACGTTGTCATCGTCAACCTGCGGCTGATGCAGGGCTTCCAGGAGGTCTAGGCTCGGGCAGGAGCTCTCGCGCCAACGAGTTGGACAGCCAGGTCCGGTACTGCTCGTCGCTCCAGCCTCGATCGATCACGAGAAGGTCGTATACGGCGAGCGAGCACAGCGTCCAGACCACGTCGCATGCGTCCTCGATGGGGAGGCCTGATCGGAGCTTGTCCTGATCCGCCAGCATCGCGACGAATCGCGACTGACCCCCGAAGCGCCACGCCTCCATCTCGCGCCAGAGGTCACGCAGTTCGGGATCCGTGGCGGCTGCCGCGGACAGCGCCCGTAGGAGGGGGCCGCCCCGACGATGGATTCCCGGCTGCGTGGCCGCATACAGGTCCACCTGTCGGCGACCGTCGGACTCCTCGATGACGGCCCGGATCGCCGGACGCTGCTCGATAGGCGTCTCCGCCCGCTTCGCGCCTCCGGCCAGGACCGCCTCGATGACAGCACGGAACAGCCCGGCCTTGCTCCCGAACACGCGGTAGATGGTCTCGACCACGACGCCGGCCCCGGTCGCGATCGCCGGCATCGACGTTCCGGCATATCCCCGCTCCCGGAAGAGTGCGCCTGCCGCGGCGAGGATGTCAGCACGGGTCTGCGCAGCCTGCTCCCGGCGTCGTCGCGATGAGTAACGGCGCCGGGGCTTGACAGGATTCCTCATTTGATGAGAATACCATTCATATGAATGCTCTCTCATTCTACACAGCGCAGGGAGATGATGGCATGGCAGCAGCATCGCTGGAGGATCTGAAGGCAACCGCGCGGCGCACGTGGGAGGAGATCTTCCCGGCCTGTGACGTCGAAGCTCTTGCCGAGGTCACCGCTGACGACATCATCGAACACGGCGCGCGGCCGGGCGAGCCACAAGGCCTGGAGGGCGCCACGCGAACGATGCTCTGGCTGAGCCGGGTCTTCACCGACCAGCGCTGGGAGATCCACCGAGTCATCGGCGAGGCGGACACCGTCGTCATCCACGCGACCCACCACGGGCGCCACACCGGGGAGCTGATGGGCATTTCGCCGACCAATCGCGAGGTCGCCTACCCGTACGTCCACATCGTTCGCTTCCGGGATGGCAAGATGGCCGAGCACTGGGGCGTCCGCGATGACATGGCGCTCATGCGCCAGCTCGGCGCACTCCCAGGCCCCCATGCGCGACCACCGGCACCGGTCGGCTGACAGCCGCTCGAGCGGACCCAGCGACGACCATGACGCTCGCCGCCCCTCGCTAACCGGGGCGGCTTGAGTTCGGAATCCGGCAACCGTGGGACCGGACGACTGCCGCATGGCCGAGGTCGATCAAGAGGACGGCCGAGGCGCTCGTCGTCAGCGGGCGCGTACCCGCGTAGGTTCGAGCGACGCCCGGGATCAGGCCGGCGTGAGCCGGGCGAGACCGTCCAGGAGCAGGTCGAGCCCGAACGCGAACGAGCCGGGGTCGTCGGGCCGACGGGGCGCCAGGTGATGCTCGATGTGGGCGGCCACGCTCGGATAGGTCTCGACGGGAAGCTGCGCGAGGAACGCGCGGCCGAGGGCCTGGATCTCCTCTCGCGTGCCGAGGTTCATCCCGACCTCCCACAGCGTGAAGCCCATGACGTGGCCCTCGAGCGCGTGGTAGGCGTGGTCGGCGACGGTCGGCTCGAAGCCGGCGTCGGCCAGGATGGCGAGGATCGTGTCCATGTAGCGCAGGCGCATCGGCCCCGGACCTCGGCGCCCCAGCATCATCCGCGGCGCCCAGCGATGGCGCGCGAGGGCCTCGTACGCGGACAGGGCGATCTGGCGCAGGCCGGTCCGCCAGTCCGTCCCCGGCTCCGGCAGCTGGATCTCGGCGATCACGCGCTCGACGAGGGCATCGAGGATGCCGTCCTTGTTCGGCACGTGGTAGTAGATCGTCATGGCCTCCACGCCCAGCTCGGCGGCAAGACGGCGCATGGTGAGCCCCTCGACTCCCTCCGCATCGGCCAGGGTCATGGCCGCGTCGAGGATCCGCTCACGGTTGAGCGTCGTGCGACGGCCTCGGCGGGCGGCTTCCGTTGACATTCTTACTGCGTAAGAGTAGAGTGCATCGCGCCTGATCTTACAGCGTACGAGGAGTCCATGCGCGCGATCGTCCAGGACCGATACGGCTCGCCCGAGCACCTGCGGGTCGCCGAGGTCGATCCTCCCTCCCTCACCGACACCGGCGTCCTCGTGCGCGTTCACGCCAGCTCGATCAACGCCGGCGATTGGCGCCGCGTCCGCGCGGCCCCGATCGTCATCCGTGGCGTGGAGGGCTGGCGCCGTCCCCGCAGCCCGCTGCTCGGCGGCGACGCGGCCGGCGTCGTCGAGGCCGTGGGCAGCGCGGTCACGCACCTGTCGCCCGGCGATCGCGCCTACGGCATCCGCACCGGCGCCTTCGCGGAGCTCGTCAACGGTCGCACCTTCGTGCGCATGCCGTCCAACCTCGGCTTCGAGGAGGCCGCGGCCGTGCCGATCGCCGGCGTCACCGCCCTCCAGGCCGTCCGCGACCACGGCCGGGTCCAGCCCGGCGACCGCGTCCTCGTCAACGGGGCGGGCGGCGGGGTGGGCAGCATGGTCGTGCAGATCGCGAAGGCCGACGGCGCGGAGGTCACCGCGGTGACCGGGCCGCGAACGACGGACCTGGTGCGCTCCCTGAGCGCCGACCGGGTCATCGACTACACGCGGGAGGACTTCACCGAGACGGCGCCCGGGCACGACGTGACGATCGACCTCGGCGGCAACCGGTCGATCCGCGCGCTGCGTCGGACCATCGCGCGTAACGGCCGGGTGGTGCTCGTCGGCGCCGGTGCCGGACGCCTGGGGCCGATGACCCGCCTGGCCGGCGGCCTCGTCCGCATGCGCGTCCTGCGCCAGCCGATCGCGATGTTCATCGCCGCGGTCCGGACCGAGGACCTCGACGCGCTCACCGAGCTCATCGAGGCCGGCAAGCTGCGCCCGGCCATCGACCGCACCTACCCGCTCGAGCAGGTGCCCGACGCGATGCGCTACGTCGAGTCCGGCCAGGCCCGCGGCAAGGTCGTGATCACCATCGCCCCGACGGCCGACGCTGCGTAGTCGCGCGCGACTTGTCACCGGGCGGTGCTATCGGCCAAGTTGCGAAGGAAATCGGCCGCTCCGTGCCCGTGGTTTGTCGCGCGGTGCACGCCGCGGCCACCCAGCGGCCGAAATGAGCGGCTGCCTGGCCGATAGCGTCGCCGGAGGGAAAGTGGCCGAAGGTGTGGAAGCGTGGCGGCTATCCTCCCGCGATGCCCGGTGTGCGACTGCACGACGTCCCACAGGCTGCTCGGGCGGCGTGGTCCGCCCTCCGCGATGCGCTGGTGTCGATGCTGGGCGACGACCTCGTCGCGATCTGGGCGCACGGCGGAACCACGGTCGTCAACGACCCGGCACGCCACGGTGATCTCGACACCCACGTCATCCTGGCGCGCCGACCGGACCGGGCGACCGCACGGCAGATCGAGGCGGTCCACGAAGCGCTCGCAAAGGAGCACGGCGTGGAGTGGGACGCGTGGTACGTCCTCGCTGACGACGCGCGCCGCGCGGATCCGCCTCCCCACGCGTGGCGCGAGGGACGGCGCGACACGTCATGGGCGCTCCATCGGGCGCACTGGCTCGCCGGGCGATGCGTGACCCTGCACGGCCCCGATCCAGCCGAGATCGTCGAAGTGCCGGCCTGGGGCGAGCTGGAGGCCGAGCTCGACCGGGAGCTCGAGCACATCGAGCGCCACGTGGTCGAAGGCGACACCGATCCGTTCGAGGCCACCTACGCGATCCTCACTGGCAGCCGCATCCTGGGCGCTCACGAGACGAACGACGTCGTCATCTCGAAGCGAGCCGCGGGCGGGTGGGCACTGGAACACCTCCCCGCCCGCTGGCACCCGGCGCTGCGCGCCGCGCTCCGGGCATACGACGGACGGGCGAGCGAAGCCGATGATCACCTGCTGGCCGGCGAGATGGCTCCGTTCGTCGGCTTCGTGCGGGATCGCCTGCCGCCGAGCGGTGATCGGCCACCGGATGCGCTGCCCCGCTGGTCCGGCTCCTGACCGATCCCCGCTGTCGACCGCTCCGCAGTGGGACCGCAGGGCGGCGTGGCTAGGGTCCCCGCATGACCACGCCGTGGCGATCGGTGCCCGCGTTTCTCGTGACCGTCCTGGTGCTCGCCGCGTGCGCGGCACCCGCCGCGTCCGTCGATCCAACCGCCTCGACCGAGCCGGTGGCCTCCTCCAGCCCGACTCCGGCCGCCAGCCCCTCGGAGCCGGCGCTGCCCGAGGGCTGCCGCCCCGAGGGCCCGCCGTCGCTCGCCGACGTGATCGCGGTGCCGATCGGCGACCGGCCGGACTGTTTCGGCACGGCCGACCTCACCCTGCGGGGCTGGGTGTTCGAGGAGCTCGACCCGGTATACGACTGCGTCACGATGCCGCAGCAGCCGGGCTGGCTGAGCTGCATCCTCTCCCGGCAGCAGCTGGTCGCCGAGGAGCAGGCGCCGGGGCCATGGTCCGAGAACCGTCCCACGCTTGGGGTTGCCGCCGATCCGGACGGTCCGGTGGGTGCCATCGCGTTCGGGACCACCGAGGGCCCGGTCGCCGTGAACACGTGGGTCGAGGTCACCGGCCACTTCGCCGACCCGGCCGCGGAGGACTGCGGTCCGCCCGGCGATCCGCTGCGAATCGAGTGCGAGGGCACGCTCGTGCTGACCGCCGTGTCGCCGGTGGAGGCCGAGCCGACATCGGGCGCCGTAAATCCGGGCGCGTTCGCATCGGTCACGGTCCTCGGCGGGTCGCAGTGACCCGGTTCGCGGCTGCGAAGTGCCGTATCGTCTGATGGTCATGCCGGACCGAAGCGCGCGGCAGCACGCCACAGTGACCACCATGATCGACATCGCCGGGCGTATGGCGATGCAGACTCAGCGCATCGCCCGACGTGACGTGGTGGAGCTCGGCGAGGTGCAGCTCACCGAAGAGGAAGATCGGACGCTCGCCGAGGCCTTGATGCACATCGAAACGGCGCTGGAGGACCTCCAACGGCTTCGCGGCGATTCGGTCAGCGGATGACGAGGATGTCCGGTCCATCCTGGACGGCCGTCCAAGCGGTATCGGCCGTGGCGACTGGAAGACGCATCCGCCGCCCGAGCGCGAGACACAGCCGGTCGGCGAGCGAGAGCGGCATCTTCTGGTGCCAGAGTTCGGCGGCGATCTCGGCATCGCCGCGGGTCACCTCCACGACCGTCAGCCCGAACGAGGCCAGCAGGCGAGCCACGACTCCCCCAGGCGCGCCGTGCTGGCGCGCCTTCTGAATCACCTCCGACCAGTTGGCCGCACCGATGAGTCCCTCGATCAGCATCGGCTCAGCCTCGTCCGATCCCGGCTCGTCCTGCAGCCAGGCAAGCACGACCGAGGCATCGACCACCGTCGTCACGCGTCGTCGCTCGCGTCGCGCGCCGCCTCCGCCCGGCGCTCGGCGATCAACTCGTCGCGCAAGCTCTCGCCGACGCCGGCGAAGATCGAGCGTAGCCGCGACTTGATCGCCGATCGCGGTACCAGCACGACGGCCTGACCCTCCACGAGCGCGACCAGCTCGCTTCCCTCCTTGATCCCCAGCTCGCGGCGAATCCCGGCCGGGATGACGACTCGACCCTTGGGTCCCACCGACACAACGGCGGTGTCACTCATGCGTTAATTATGTCACCGTGCGTCAAGCTGAGGTGGTGCTCGCCTGGGCCAAGATCATTCGGTCGCGTCCTCGAGCAGGTATGCCCGCACCCGCCCCATGCCCTTCACGTCCACGACCCGTTCGACGAAGACGCATTCTGGAGACGCTCGCCGCATCGTCGATTCCGCGACCTGGACGCGACCCGCCCTGCCGCTCGACTCCATCCGCGCTGCCGTATTGACCGTCTCGCCCCACAGATCGAAGAGGATGCGCTGGCGCCCGATCACTCCGCCCATCGCCGGGCCGCTGGCCAGGCCGATGCGGAGCTCCAGCGCGACGCCGTGCGCTTTGCGCCAGGTCGCCACGGCCTCGAGCATGTCCCGGGCGGCGTCGATCGCCGCCACCGCATGATCGTGGCGCGGCAGCGGCGCACCGGCCACGGCCATGTAGGCATCGCCCATGGTCTTCAGCTTCTCGATTCCGTGCGCCGCCGCGACCTCGTCGAGGCGCGTGAACAGGTCGTCGAGCAGGCCGATCACCCGCTCCGGATCGGTTCGCGTCGTCCACGCGGTGAAGCCTTCGACGTCGGCGAACAGGACGGTGGTCTCGGGGTAGCTCTCGGCAATCCGGTTTTCGCCGTGCTTCAGGCGGGTGGCAATCGAGGCCGGGATGGCATTGAGGAGGAGCTCGTCGGCCCGCGCCTCGGCGATGCGCCGGCGAAGATCGGTGTAGCGCAGCAGGACGAAGACGATCGACAGCGGCAGCAGCACGTTCGTCGTCCAGCCCACCACGCGAAAGAGATACGCGCCCTCCCCGAACGTCGCCCGGGCCCATGGATCCGCGACCGCCATGGCCAGCACGCTGACCACGAAGGCGGCGAACCACGGCATCGCCCGGCGAGGCCCCAGCGAGAGAATGCCGTACGCCGGGACGAGGAACGCCCAGACCAGCGCCGGCGACGTGCCGGTGATCCCGCCGCCGACGACGTGGGCCAGCGGGACCCAGATGGTGCCCGCCGCAATGAGCGCGACGAGGTAGCGGTCGAACCGCTTCGTCGTCGCAAGCAGGGCCAGGTTGCCCGCGCTGAACAGCGAGAGCGCCATGGCCAGCACGAAGCTCACGGGGTGGCCCTGGGCCTGAATGGGCAGGCTCACCGGGGCGACGATCGTCAGCAGGCCCGCCGCCACCCCGACCCGCTTCCGCAGCCGCAGGTCGTCGTCGTCCGCCGCTTCGTCGGCGACGGCCAGGATGCGTTGACCGGTGCGACGAAGCGGGCCCATGGCGCGCATGGTACGACCGGCTCGACGCGCGACGGCGGGCCGGTCTCGGCGCTGTCGAGTCACGCTGGACGCCGATGGTAGCCTCGCGGGACGCACGACCGTGCTCGAGTCGGAGGGGACGCGTGGCCCAGCTGGAAGCCGGGGATCCGGTCCTGGCGAGCTATGTCGCCGACGTGACGGAGGATCCCGACACGCTCGGCGTCCTGCTCCACGGCTCGCGCGCGAGCGGTCGCCACCGAAACGGCTCCGACTACGACCTAATCCGCGTCGTCACGCAGGAGGCGTACGACGCGCGCCGCGACCAGGCGGCTCTCCTCAAGCGAGTCAGCCTCGACGATGGATCGGTGGCGGACGTCCTCTACCAGACGCCCGCGCGGATCGAGACCTACGTCACCACGCTGGGGTGGTACACCGCGACCTACCTGGGCGCGCGCGTCGCCTTCGATCGCAACGGCGACATCCGGCCCATGCTGGACCGGATGCGGTCGGAGGCCAGTCGTTCCGCGCGCGAGAGCACCGCGACCGCCTACGACGCGTACCTCAACAGCTTCGTCCGGTCCATGAAGTCGGCGCGGCGCGGCGACGACCTCGGTCGACGGCTGCATGCCGCCGAGTCGGCCCTGGCACTGGTCCGAACGCTCTTCGGGCTCGAGTCGACGTGGCCGCCGTACCACGACGCACTTGCCGCGGCGCTTCCCAGCATCGAACGCGCACAGGGCTGGCCGGCCGGATACCTGTCGATGGCCCTGAGCCGGCTCGTCGGCGACGCCGATCCCTCGTTCCAGCAGGAGCTCGAGGACCGCGTCGAACACCTGATGAGCTCCCGCGGCGTGGCGCACGAGTGGGGCGATGATCTCGAGCCGCTGAAGGCGCTCCGCTTCGACTCCGGAGGGCAATGACCTGACCCGACCGGGGTGAGTTGCCGATCTCCGGCGAGCGCCGGGCCCCGGAACGGGGCCTCTGCCCCATTCGGGACGATGGCCCGAGTGTCAGTCGATATATCGTTTCTGATATATCGGGTGATGGCGGCGGCACGCCGACGGCCCGATCGCTTGTGTACAGCAAGTTTGACACGGTGTCACCTGTGCTTTACAGTGGCCGATGTCAAGGATTCTGTACATCGGAGCTCCGGCACCATGTCCTACGAAGAGAAGGGCCAGTGGGTCTACCTCGCGGCCACCACGATCGCCTACGGGGCCTACGTCGTGCTCCTGCTCGGCCGCGCCGGCACGACCCCGCTGCCGGAGATCGAGTACCAGCCGATCCTGCTGTGGACCGTCGGGGCGGCGATCGTCGGGTCGATCGTCGGTCGCATCGCGATCGAGATCGTCCGGCCCAGCGAGACGCACCGGGAGGACGTCCGCGACCGCGACATCGGCCGGCGCGGCGAGTACGTGGCGGGCATGGTCCTCGGCATCGGCATGGTCGGCCCGTTCATCCTGGCCCTGGTCGGGGCCGAGCACTTCTGGATCGCCAACGCGATGTACCTCGTCTTCGTGGTGCAGGCCGTCGTCGGCGCGGTGATCAAGCTCCTCGCCTACCGACGAGGCTTCTGACCGATGGGCAGGCCGACGCGGGTCACGAACGACATCCGCCGGCTGCGCTTCGCGCACGGCGAGATGACCCAGGCCGAGCTCGCCGAGCGGGTCGGCGTGACCCGCCAGACGATCATCGCCATCGAGCAGGGCCGCTACTCCCCGTCGCTCGAGATGGCCTTCCAGATCGCCCGCGTC
>Ga0214468_1000411_pt1 | contig 13556 bp, 10 predicted proteins | sample RVTome_9_FD_187334 | JGI IMG/M metagenome (GOLD analysis project Ga0214468, IMG submission 187334) | Soil microbial communities from uranium-contaminated site in the Upper Colorado River Basin, Wyoming, United States - RVT155D38 HiSeq ...
CGAGCCCGGTCAGCTCCAGGAGCCGGCGGACCTGGTTGTCGGGGCAGCAGACTCCCATCAGGCGGCCCGGCTGGGTCGCCAGCCGCTCATGAGCGGCGACGAACGCCGCGAGGCCGCATGAGTCGATGAACTCGCAGTCGGACAGGTCGACGAGGAGGGAGCCGCTTCCGGCGTCCAGCAGCGGGTCGAGCTTGGACTGGAGCAGGGGGAGCGTCGCCTGATCCAGCTCGCCGATCACGCGCAATGCGGTCACGTCCTCAAGCTCGTCGGTCTCGACTCTGAAGGAAGCGTTCATCTCGTCTCGTGGCAGCCTGAGGCCGCGATCGCCCGGTGCCCGTGCACGCTCATGCCGGGGTTGCGGAAAGCGGCTTCGCAGTTTAGTGACCGCCACTTGCACCGGCCCCCGCAGCCCTCTAGCCTCGGTCGAGCCTCGCCATGAGAATGATGCCCTCGAACGCCCTGTCGCGGTTCGCCGCACGCCTCGGCGGCGGCACGCGTAACGACCGCTTCGGCGCGCTCGCCGGCGGGTCGCTCCTGGTCGCCCTGGTGATCGCCGACGTCGGCCTCGGAGAGGAGGTGGCGCTGACCGGAGCGATGATCGTCGTCCCGTTCGCTGCCGCCCTGTGGGCCGGCACCGCGCTCACGGCAGCGGTAGCGGCGCTGACGTTCCTGTGCGGGGCGGCAAGCGGTCTGTGGAACGACGACTTCGGGGCGACCGGTTACGACGTACGGATCGCCCTCCTGGTCGCGGGTGGGACCCTGGCCGTCGCCAGCGCGTGGGCCCGGGAGCGGGGCCGGCACGGGGCCGGGAGACTGGAGCTGCTGAACGAGGTCGGCGCGGTCGCGGACGGGTCCCTTCCCCTGGGGGAGACGCTCGACCGGGTGCTGGCGGTGATCGTCCCGGCCGTCGCCGACATCTGCATGGTGGATGCCATCCACGACCAGCGGGTGCTGCGCTCGGCCGTCCGGGTGCGCGGCCGGCGGGGAGGAGGCGACCGGGAGACGGAGCAGCGGCTGTCCGGACGTGCTCCCAGCCTCCCGGAATGGCTGACCGCGTCCGGTGCCCCCTTCCCGCGCCACCCCCGCTTCATCCCCCGGTTCAACGACGAGGACGTGCGCCGGATCGCGCATGGGGAAGAAGACCTGGCCTGGTTGCGTTCGCTTGAGCTTCGCTCGTCGATCACGGTGCCGATGCTCGCGCGCGACCGGATGCTGGGCGCGCTCACGCTCAACACGGCCTGGTCGGGGCGGACGTACTCGATGGACGACGTACGCTTCGCCCAGGTCCTCGCCGGCCGCGTCGCGCTGGCGCTCGACAACGCCGGGCTGTTCTCCGACCTGGAGTCGGTCGAGCGCCGCATGGACAACGTCATGTCCCTGCTGGACGAGGCGGTGGTCATCCACGACGCCGAGGGCGAGCTGGTCTTCGCGAACCCGGCGGCCGGCCGGATGCTGGACCTGCCCGAGGCCGAGGACCGTGCCGGCGCCGAGTCCATCGGCGAGCGGCTGGGGATCCAGGCCGAGAACGGGTCGCCGCTGGGGCCCGGTGACCTGCTCGGCCTGAAGGCGCTCGAGGGCGCCGCGACCGCACCACTGGTGGCGCGGGTGGATCGGCACGATGGCGGCCCCGAGCGCTGGCTGATCACCCGCGCCAAGCCGATCCTCGGGCCGGAGGGCAGGGCGCTTTACGCGGTCACGGCGATCGAGGACGTCACCGCCGTGAAGCGGGCGGAGTTCGGGCAGCGACTGCTGGCCCGCGCGGGCGAGCTGCTGTCCGCGTCGACGGACTACCGGCGCATGCTGCGGGGCCTCCCCGATGTCGCCGTTCCCGAGCTGGCCGACTGGTGCTCGGTGTACGTGCTCGCCGGCGACGGCGCGCCCGAGCAGCTTGCCGTGTCCCATGTCGACCCGGAGGGGCGGGACGCCCTGATCGAGCTCAGGCGTCGCCATCCGCTGCCGGTCGGGGGCGAGGGCCGCATCGGCGAGGCCTTCCGAAAGGGTGAGTCGATTCTGGCCGTGGGTCACGGCGACGTGGTTCCGGGCGTGCCCGACGACCCATCGAGCAGGCAGTTGGTCGAGGCTGTCGCGGCCCGTTCCGGGATGCTGGTGCCGATCACCTTCGACGACCGCACGCTCGGCGTCCTCACCTTCGGGCGCGGCCCCCGTGGCCGGGAGTTCGACCGCGAGGACCTGGCGCTGGCGACCGAGATCGCCCGCAGGGCCGGAACCGCCATCGAGAACGCGCGCCTGGCCGCCGAGCGCAGCGAGGTCGCGCACGTGCTGCAGGAGGGACTGAAGCCGCCCGCGCTGCCGCACATGCAGGGGTGGGAGAGCGCGGCCATGTATCAGCCGGCCGGCGAGGTGAACGCGGTCGGGGGCGACTTCTACGACGCGTTCGAGATCGACGGCGGCTGGATGCTCACCGTGGGCGACGTGGTTGGTCGCGGCGCGGCGGCGGCGTCGCTGACCGCGCTCGCCCGTCACACCATCCGCACCGCAGGCATCCTGACCGGCGATCCGTGCAGGGCGCTCGAGCTTCTCGACGACGCCCTGCGAGCCCGCGGAGAGGGGGCACTGTGCACGGCGGCGATCCTCGTCCTCCCGAGCACGGATGCCGACCCGGCGGCGGTCACGTTGGTGGCGGGCGGGCATCCACTGCCACTGCTCCTGCGCGATGGGGAGGTCGCCGAGGTTGGTCGTCCCGGCCCGCTGCTGGGGGCCTTCAAGGACTCGGCCTGGGAGCGCCAGGCGCTCGAGCTTCGCTCCGGCGACGGCCTGGTCCTGTACACCGATGGCGTGATCGAGGCACGAGGGGCGAGCGAGCGCTTCGGCGACACCCGCCTCCGGGCCGAGCTTGCGGGCGCGACCAGCCCGCTGGCGGCGATCGGTCGCGTCGGCCGCGCCCTCGAGGACTTCCTCGGCGGCGAGCCCGACGACGACGTGGCCGTGATCGCCGTCCGCCGGCAGCGGATCGCGCACGCGCGTTCGGGTCAGGTCTCCGTGGCCGACGACCTTGCGGTCGCGCGCCGGGACCCGGCGTAGGCCCACTGAGCGCTGCTAGGCGCCAGCGGGGGTGCCGAGCTCGGACGCGTCCTCGATCAGGTTCAGGTGATCGGTCGCGCCAATCGTCTCGAACATCGACTCGATCGGGGCCGAGCCGCGGATGCACAGCCTCATCGGCTCGCCGCCGTCCCGGATCGCGCGCTCGTGGGCGGCGAGGACCACAGCGAGCCCGGAGGAGTCCATGAACCGCAGGCCGCGGAGGTCGAGCACGAGGTCCTCGCCGGCCGCCACCCCGGCCTCGCGAAGCGCGCGCCTCAGCTTGGGGGCGGTGAACGCGTCAAGCTCGCCCGCGACCGCGAGCCAGACAACCCGTCCGCGCCGGGATAGGCGCGTGGCGAGCATCTCCCCCGCGAACAGCTCGCTTGTATCCAGGGGCTGCCCGAAGCCCGTCACCGTGTTCATCGGGCTTTCCGTACCCGGCGCCTCATGGCTCGAAACGCGCGGGCGGAGCTGCGATCAGCCGCCCGCTGCCCCCGGAGCGGGCGGCATCGCGGCGGTGGTCGCGTAGGGGTCGCCCTCACGCTCAGGCGCGATCGCCGCCATCCGCTCAGCTCGGCGCTGCTGCCAGATCGTGAACACCATCGCCGCGACGACGACCGCGAACAGGATCGTCGCGACCGAGTAGATCTGGACCGGGATCGCGCGCTGCGAGGCCCCGAAGATGAACAGCGGGAAGGTGACCGTGTCACCCGAGTTGAAGACGGAGATCACGAAGTCGTCGATCGAGAGCGCGAACGCGAGCAGCGCCGCCCCGATCACGCCCGGCATCAGCAGCGGCAGGGTCACCAGCCGGAAGGTCTGGAAGGGATTCGCCCCGAGATCCCGGGCGGCCTCCTCGAGGCTGCGGTCGAAGCCGATCAGCCGCGAGCGCACCACGACGACCACGAAGCTGATCGAGAACATCACGTGGGCGATCAGCAGCGTCGTGAACCCCAGCGGGACCCCGTAGATCAGGAACATCGACAGCAGGGCGGCGCCGATCACGACCTCGGGGGTCGCCATCGGGATCACGATCAGGAAGTTGGCCGGGGTCCGGCCGAAGAACTCGTGGCGCACCAGAGCGATCGCGATCAGGGTGCCCAGCGCGGTGGCGATCAGCGTGGAGAGCGCCGCCAGTTGAAGGCTGTTGAGCATGGCGTCGTTCAGCTCGGGGATGTCGAAGGCGCCGGTCCAGTAATCGAGCGTGAACCCCTCCCAGGAGTAGTTGAACTTGCCCGCCGGATCGTTGAACGAGAACACGGCGATCACGGCGATCGGGATCAGCATGTAGGCGACCGCCAGCCCCGCGTAGATGACGATCGCGTGATGGCGCAGCCAGCTCCAGGCCCGGCTCATTTCGCCTCCTCCTCGTCACCCATGAGCGCCTCCGAGCCGGCGAACCTGATGTAGATGAAGACGATCAAGAGGATCGCCGCCATCAACGTGAACGAGAGCGCGGCGGCGGTCGGGAAGTCGCGCTCGTTGAGGTAGAGGGACTGGATCCGGTTGCCGATCATCTGCTGGTTGATCGAGCCGAGGTAGAAGGCGTTGATGAAATCGCCGGCGGCGGGGATGAACGTGAGCAGCGTGCCGGCGACGATTCCCGGCGCCGACAGCGGCAGCGTGACCCGCGTGAACGCCTGGCGCGAGGAGGAGTACAGGTCCTTGGCCGCCTCGATCAGGCGCTCGTCGATCCGCTCGAGGCTGGCGTAGATCGGCAGCACCATGAATGGCAGGAAGTTGTAGGTGATGCCCGCGATCACCGCCGTGGGCGTCGCCAGCAGGCGCCCGTCCTCGTCGAGAAGCGCCACCGTCCGTAGTGTTTCGACGACGAAGCCGCTGTCGCTGAGGATCGTGGTCCAGGCGATCGTCCGGATCAGGTAGGTGGTGAAGAACGGCGCCACCACGATCAGCAGCAGCGCGTTCTTCCAGCGCCCGCCGCGGAACGCGATCGCGTACGCCAGCGGGTACGCGATCGCGAGCGCGATCAGCGTCGCCACCCCGGCGTAGAGGAACGAGCGCCCGAACTGGTTGTCGAAGCGCTCGAGCGAGTCGGTGAAGTTCGAGAACTCCCAGGTGAACCTGAAGCCCGTCTCGAGGGTGCCCGACTCCAGCGACAGCCGTCCCATGAAGTACATGGGGACGACGAAGAACAAGAGGAGCCAGATCAGCCCCGGCCCCATCAGGAAGTAGGGCACGAGACGGCGGCGAACCGTGGTGCTCATCCCGTCAGCGCACCTGCGATTCGCCGCCGTCCATGCCTATGCCGCGCCTAAGCGCCCGTGATGACGTCCTGGAACTGCCGTTCCACCTCCATCACAGCCTCGGGGCCGCCCGGTGGCTCGTCCTGCGTCGAGCAGTCCGCGGTGAACTCGTCGGACGGGAACACCAGCTCGCTCTCGGCGGCCTCGGAGCCCTCTTCCTGGAGCACCTCCTCGGTTCCCTCGACCGGGGTCACGTAGTAGTTGTAGTCGGCGATCTGAGCCTGGTTCTCGGGTTCGTAGATGTAGTTCATCCACGCGTAGGCGGCCGTCGGGTTCGGCGCCCCGACCGGGATCACCATGTTGTCCGACCACAGCATGCAGCCCTCGTCCGGCATCACGAACTGGATGCTCGGGTCGTCGGCCTGGAGCTGCACCGCGTCGCCCGACCAGCCGATCACCGCCACGGCATCGCCGTTGGCCAGGTCCTTGGTGTAGTCGTTGCCCGTGAAGCGGCGGATCTGCCCCGAGTCGGCGGCCTCGTCGAGCTTCTCGATCGCCGCCTGCCAATCCTCCTCGGTCGCCTCCTCCGGGTCGACCCCGTCGGCCTTCAGCACCAGCGGCACGGTGTCGCGCATCTCGGTCAGCATCTCGACCTTGCCCTTGTACTCAGGGTCGAACAGATCGTTGATCGAGGTCACGTCGGGCGCCTCTGCCGTGTTGACGACCAGCCCCGTCATGCCCGACTGCCACGGCAGCGAGTAGTTGCGGTCCGGGTCGAACGACGGGCTCTCCAGCGCCGGCAGCAGGTTGGCGAACCCCGGCTCGAGCGCCTGCTTGTCGAAGTCCTGTAGGTATCCGGCGTCGTACATCCGCTTCGCCATCCAATCGGTGACGACGAAGATGTCGCGGTCTCCGGACTCGCCCTGCTCGAGCTGCGGCTGCACCTTGCCGAAGAACTCGCTGTTGTCGTTGACTTCCTCGACGTACTTGACCGAGATCCCGGTCTCCTTCTCGAACTCGGGCACGGTCTGGCGGTCGATGTAGAAGGACCAGTTGGCAATCGTGAGCTTGCCGGAGGGCTCGCCCTCGGCCTCGGCGACCGGCACCTCGCCGGTGTCGCTCTCGCCCTCGATCCCGTCGTCGTCACCGCAGGCAGCGAGCCCCAGCCCAGCTGCCAGCACGCCTATGGCGAGCAGCATGCGCAAGAGCGCGCCGGCTCCTCGGTCGTTTCTTCGGCTGAGACTCGTCATCGAAAATCGCCTCCTCGGCGTCATTGATTTGCTTCCTCTTCAGCTTCGTCGCTCGCCGTCGGGGTGGGCGCGGGCGATCTCGGCGCGTGGCCGGAGTCGCGGACGACGTGGATGTGCTCCGGCGCCCAGGCCAAGCGAACGGGGGCGCCGCCGCCCGGAAGCGTCGAGCGCTCGGCCTCGTCGCGGTTGGGAATCAGCACCGTCATCCTCACCTCGTCGGCCAGCTTGACCACGATCTGCGTCGAGGTCCCCAGGTAGACGGAGCTTTCGACCATGCCGTCGACCGCCGGGTCCCCGGACGAGCCGTTGCCGGCCGCCGCCGTCTCGATTCGCAGCTTCTCCGGTCGCACGACGGCGTGACAGCGATCGCCCGCCGCGAGCCCGTTCACCGGGGCGTCGATCTCGAGCCCGCTGTCGAGGCGGACCGAGCCGCGGCCTCCGGAGGCCGCGGTGACCGTGGCGGGCATCAGGTTCGAGACGCCGATGAAGCCGGCGACGAAGGTCGTGCGCGGGCGCTCGTAGATCTCCTCGGGCGAGCCGATCTGCTCGAACCGGCCCTGGTCCATGACGGCGATCCGGTCGGACATGGTCAGCGCCTCCTCCTGGTCGTGGGTCACGTAAAGGAACGTGATCCCCACCTCGCGCTGGATCCGCTTCAGCTCGAGCTGAAGCCCCTTGCGGAGCTTGAGGTCCAGCGCGCCGAGCGGCTCGTCCAGGAGCAGGACCTTTGGCAGGTTGACCAGCGCCCGGGCGAGCGCGACGCGCTGCTGCATGCCGCCGGAGAGCTGGCTCGGGCGGCGGTTGGCCTCGCCCGCCAGCCCGACTCGCTCAAGCTCGGACTTGACCCGCCGGCCGACCTCGGCTTTCGCGACCTTCTTGCGGCGCAGGCCGAAGGCGACGTTGTCGCCGACGGAGAGATGCGGGAACAGCGCGTAGCTCTGAAAGACGGTGTTGGTCGGCCGCCGGTGGGCGGGCAGCCCGGCGACGTCGTCGCCATCGATCAGGACCCGCCCCGAGGTGGGCTGGTCGAAGCCGGCGACCATCCGCAGGGTCGTGGTCTTGCCGCATCCCGAGGGACCGAGCAGGGTGAAGAACTCTCCGCTTGCGATGTCGAGATCGAGCGATCGCACCGCTTCGAAGTCGCCGAAGCGCTTGCTCACGCCCTCCAGGCGGACGCTCGACTTGACGTCCTGGGGCTGGGACTCCTCTGTGAACGTGGGGGCTTCCGTCAACCTCTCCTACCCTCTTGGTCGCATCGTACAAGACCTCGGTGGTAATCTGAACCTCATCGCCGTTGTGACCCTGCAATCGAGTGGGTACGGTTGTACGGAACGTCGATACGGCCCCGCTGAGTGGGCCCCGAGGGAAGGGAGCAATGGCCACCACCACGACCACGACCACGACCCCCGAGACCGCCGCGACCGCGAGCCTGCAGGCCATGGCCAAGCGGCATCTGTGGATGCACTTCACGCGCATGGGCGCCTACGCGGACTCGGAGGTGCCGATCATCGTCCGGGGCGAGGGGCCATACGTCTTCGACGAGCACGGCAACCGCTACCTCGATGGGCTCTCGGCCCTGTTCTGCTCGAACGCCGGCCACGGCCGCACCGAGCTGGGCGAGGCGGCGGCACGCCAGGTCGAGGAGCTGGACTTCACGACCCTGTGGAGCTACGCGCACCCGCGGGCGATCGAGCTTGCGGCGCGGATCGCCGGGTTGACCCCCGGAGACCTCAACCGGGTCTTCTTCACCTCGGGCGGCTCCGAGGCGGTCGAGTCCGCGATCAAGCTCGCCCGCGCCTACCACCAGCGGACCGGCAACCCGCGGAAGACCAAGTTCATCGCGCGTGAGGTCGCCTACCACGGGACCACGCTCGGGGCGCTGGCGGCGACCGGCATCACGCCGCTTCGCACCGACTTCGAGCCGCTCGTCCCGGGTGGCAGCCACGTACCGAACACGAACTCCTATCACTGGCCCGAGGACCGTGACCCGATGTGGGCGGCGGACAAGATCGAGGAGAGGATCCTGTTCGAGGGCCCGGAGACGGTCGCCGCCGTGATCCTCGAGCCGCTGCAGAACGCCGGTGGCTGCATCCCGCCACAGGAGGGCTATTTCCAGCGAGTGCGCGAGATCTGCGACCGCCACGACGTGCTGCTCGTCTCGGACGAGGTGATCTGCTCGTGGGGGCGCCTGGGCCACTACTTCGGCTGCGAGCGCTACGACTACGTGCCCGATCTGATCACCACCGCGAAGGCGATGACCTCGGCCTACGCGCCGATGGGCGCGCTGATCGCCTCCGACCGCATCGCCGAGCCGTTCATGCACGGCACCGAGATGTTCACCCACGGATTCACGTTTGCCGGGCATCCGGTGGCGGCGGCGATCGCGATGGCCAACCTGGACGTGTTCGAGCGCGAGGACCTGTGCGGCCACGTCCGCGCCCACGAGGGCGAGTTCAGGGCCATGCTCGAGGGCCTGCGAGACATCCCGATCGTCGGCGACGTCCGCGGCGCCGGCTACTTCCAGGCGATCGAGCTGGTCAAGGACCAGGAGACCAAGGCCGGCTTCTCGGACGAGGAGTCGGAGGACCTCCTCCGCGGCTTCCTCTCCGGCGAGCTCTACCGTCGCGGGCTCATCTGTCGCGCAGACGATCGAGGTGACCCGGTCGTGCAGATCGCGCCCCCGCTGATCTGCGACACGGAGCAGTTCGACGAGATCGAGGCGGTGCTTCGGCCGGTCCTGACCGAGGCCTCCGAGCGGCTCCGCTGAGGGCCGCCGGGTGATCGGCTGATGCTCACCGTCGGCAGCCTGGTGAAGGGGTGCGGGCTGAAGCTCGCCGCCGCCGCCGAGGGCGCCGATCGGCCGATCCGCTGGGTCCACATCTCCGAGCTCGAGGACCCGACGCCGTGGCTCTCCGGCGGCGAGCTCCTGCTGACGACCGGAATTCCGCTCGCCACCCCGGCGAAGCAGCGCCGCTACGTCGAGTTGCTCGCCGGCCACGAGCTTGCGGGCTTGGGCTTCGGGACCGGCTTCTCCGCGAAGAAGCTGCCGAAGGCACTCGTCGACGCCGCGGAGAAGCACGGACTGCCCCTGTTCGAGGTGCCGTACGAGATGCCGTTCATCGCGATCACCGAGCACGCGTTCGGGAAGCTGGTGAACGAGCAGTACGACGTGCTCCAGCGGGCCGGCGAGGTGCACGAGCGGCTCGAGCGGCTCGTCCTCGAGGGCCGCGGCCTGGAGCAGGTGCTGAAGTCGATCGCGGCCGCGGCCGCAGGGGCGGCGCTCGTGCTCGACGCGGGCGGCGGCCTGCTGGCCCGCCACTCCAAGCGAGGGGCTCCGGCCGAGGCGGTGATCGACGCCGTCGCCGGCGAGATCGGCGCCCGTGGCGACGCCGCCCAGACAGGTTTCTTCGCTCCCTCGGCACCCGAGCTGGCCGATCGCGCGTTGGCTGTTCCCGTGTCCGGGCGCCGCGATGCCTCGCCCACCGCCTGGCTCGTGATCGTCTCCGACGACGGGCCGCTCGGTCCCTTCGAGCGCCTGATCTCGCGGCAGGCCGCGATGGTGGTCGGGCTCGAGCTGATGCGCGAGCGAGTGGTGCGCGAGACCGAGCGCCGGCTCGCGGGCGACCTCCTCTCCGAGGCCCTGAGCGGGCGGCTCGACACCGACGAGGCGCACGGTCGGCTGCGTCCGTTCGGGATCGGCGAGCAGGCGGCGGTGCTGGTGTTCGACCTCGACGACCCGCCGGCGGCCGAGGCCGAGACCGAGGCACGCCTCGCCGAGCTGGGCACGACGGGGCTGGTCGCGACCACCGCCGCAGCCGGCCGGCCCCTGCTGTGCGCGATCGTCTCGCCGGATGGAGGCGAGCCGCGCGACGTGGCCGAAAGCCTGCGCGACGCGCTCATCGCCGGACGCGGTGGTGTCAGGGCGGCCGTCTCGCGCACGGTCGGCGTCGGCTCGCTGCGCCGGGCCTTCCACGAGGCGCGCTGCGCCCTCGAGGCGACCTCCCTCGCAAACGGCGAGGCGCCCGACGTCGCATCGCATGAGGACCTGGGGGCGTTCACCCTGCTGCTGGCGCTTCAGGACGACGATGCGCTGCGCGCCTACAGCGATGGCCTGCTGGAGCCGATCGAGCGCACCGAGGGCGAGTACGGGGGCGAGCTTCTGCGCTCGCTGGAGGCGTTCATCGAGAACAACGGGAACTGGGAGCGCGCCGCGCGCCGCCTCTACTGCCACCGCCACACGCTCCGCTATCGGATCCGGAAGATCGAGGAGCTGACCGGCCGCGATCTTGCCCGTGCGACCGACCGGATCGAGCTGTGGCTGGCGCTGCGCGCCAGGGAGCTAATCCGATGAAGGTAGGAGTTCCCACGGAGATAAAGGCCGACGAGTACCGGGTCGCGCTGACCCCGATCGGCGCCCGGGAGCTGGCCGAGCACGGCCATGACGTGCTGGTGCAGACGGGGGCGGGCGAGGGCAGCGCGATCGCCGACGGCGACTACGAGGCGCAGGGCGCCCGGATCGTGGCTGGGGCCGAGGACGTCTGGGGCGAGGCCGATCTGGTGCTGAAGGTCAAGGAGCCGCAGATCTCGGAGACCGAGCTGCTGCGCGCGGAGACGACGCTGTTCACCTACCTGCACCTGGCGCCGGCGCCCGAGCTGACGAAGGCGCTCGCCGGGACCAGCGCCACCTGCGTCGCCTACGAGACGGTCGAGGACCGGCTCGGCCGGCTGCCGTTGCTGGCGCCGATGAGCGAGATCGCGGGGAGGATCGCAACCCAGGCGGGCGCGTTCATGCTCGAGAAGCCGCTCGGCGGGCGGGGGATCCTGCTCGGGGGCGTGCCCGGGGTGGCGCCGGCGAACGTGATGATCATCGGCGGCGGCTCCGTGGGCATGAACGCCGCCTTCATCGCGATCGGGATGGAGGCCGACGTGTTCGTCTACGACGTCTCGATCGACCGGCTTCGCGAGCTCGACATCGCCTTCGCGGGCCGGGCCTCCACCGTGTTCTCCTCGACGCTCTCGATCGAGGAGCGCCTGCCCGACATCGACCTCGTCATCGGCTGCGTGCTCGTCCACGGGGCGAAGGCGCCGCACGTGATCACCCGCTCGCAGCTCGGCCTGATGAAGCCGAGCGCCGTCCTCGTCGACGTGGCCATCGACCAGGGAGGCTGCTTCGAGACCTCGAAGCCGACGACGCACTCGGATCCCACCTACGAGGTGGACGGGATCATCCACTACTGCGTCGCCAACATGCCCGGCGCGGTGCCGATCACCTCCACCTACGCGCTGACCAACGCGACCCTCCCGTATGTGCTGGCCCTTGCCGATCACGGCATCGTCGAGGCGTCGCGCCGCGACCCGGGCCTGAAGCTCGGCGTCAACGTCGCCGGTGGCAAGGTCGCGCACCCGGCCGTCGCCGAGGGCGTCGGCATTGATTACGTCCCGCCCGACGAGGTGCTCGGCATCCGGGCCGCCGAGCCGGGCGGGGTGCCCGGGACCGACGGCGCCGGCGCCACCGCGGCGAGCGCTGCGAAGGGCGCGCACTGAAACTGAAAGCAAGCGAGATCTGACCTGAAACTGGGAGGAGCAAGTTGAGCAAGTACGCAGTGATCAACCCGGCAACCGGCGAGACGGTCAAGGAGTACCCGGAGATCTCCGACGAGGAGCTCTCGGCGGCGATCGCGGCGGCGAACGAGGCCCATCGCAGCTGGGCGATGAAGACTTCGGTCTCCGAGCGAGCCACGCTGGTCAAGAAGGTGTCCGAGCTTCACTCCGAGCGGAGGGAGGAGCTGGCCGAGATCATCGTGCGGGAGATGGGCAAGCCGATGGAGCAGGCCCTCGGCGAGGTCGACTTCTGCGCCGACATCTATGGCTTCTACGCCGACAACGGAGAGGACCTCCTCAAGGACGAGCCGATCAACTTGCTGGCCGGCGACGGCACGGCGCTGATCCGGCGCTCACCGGTCGGACCCCTGCTGGGGATCATGCCCTGGAACTTCCCGTACTACCAGGTGGCCCGCTTCGCGGGGCCCAACCTCGTCGTTGGCAACCCGATCCTGCTGAAGCCGGCGCATCAGTGCCCCGAGTCGGCGGAGGCGATCCAGATGATGCACGAGGACGCCGGCTTCCCCACGGGCGCCTATCAGACCATCCTCGCCACGAACGAGCAGATCGAGACCGTGATCGAGGATCCGCGGGTCCGGGGCGTCTCGCTGACCGGCTCCGAGCGTGCGGGAGCTGCGGTGGCCGAGATCGCGGGCCGCAATCTGAAGAAGGTCGTGCTCGAGCTCGGCGGGTCGGACCCGTTTGTGCTGCTCGGGGCCGAGAACATGGACGACGCGGTGGAGGCAGCGGTCGCAGGCCGCCTCGACAACACCGGCCAGTCCTGCAATGCGGCGAAGCGGTTCATCGTCGCCGACGACCTGTACGACGACTTCCTCGAGAAGTTCACGGCCGCGATGACCGCGGCCGAGCCGTCCGATCCAACGTCCGCGGACGCCGAGTTGGGGCCGCTGTCGTCCGCCGACGCCGCGGAGACGCTGCAGGATCAGCTCGACCGGGCGGTCGCCCAGGGCGCCACCGTCGTCGCCGGCGGCGACCGGAAGGACAACTTCTTCTCCAGCACGGTTCTGACCGAGATCACCCCGGAGAACGACGCCTACCGGGAGGAGTTCTTCGGTCCGGTCGCGAGCGTCTATCGGGTCGGCTCGGAGGAGGAGGCGATCGAGCTGGCGAACGACACCCCGTTCGGGCTCGGCTCCTACGTCTTCACCGACGACCCGGAGCAGGCGCGGCGCGTCGCGGACGGCCTCGAGGCCGGGATGGTCTATGTCAACGGCGTGGGCCTCGACGGCGCCGAGCTACCGTTCGGCGGCGTCAAACGTTCCGGCTTCGGCCGGGAGCTCGGCAAGTACGGCATCGAAGAGTTCGTCAACAAGAAGCTGATCCGCGTCGTGAAGTAGGACCTCTCGATGTACGCGGTCGAGGACTACACCGAGATCAAGCACGTGATGGTCAACCTGGCGTAGCCCCCCCGGGGGAGTGTCCTGCCCTGGGGTCGGCT